>Ga0163148_10006804_pt1 | contig 10950 bp, 10 predicted proteins | sample OliLakLV19MP7P2_FD_148606 | JGI IMG/M metagenome (GOLD analysis project Ga0163148, IMG submission 148606) | Freshwater microbial mat bacterial communities from Lake Vanda, McMurdo Dry Valleys, Antarctica- Oligotrophic Lake LV.19.MP7.P2 | ecosystem: Environmental > Aquatic > Freshwater > Lake >... | reverse complement strand
GAGGATAGAAAATTATGGATGTCAAACTAATTTTGCTGGGCATGACCCCATTTTTTATTGCAGCCTGCTTATTCTTTGGCACCCGTAATGGGTTCTATGACTCCGACGATTACCACGGGAATGGGTCGGCTCATTAACTCAAGCAAGTCGATCAATGCAATTGTCGTCTCAGCAATGAGATCATTTTGCTTGCGGGGAAGCCACTACTGTGACTGAGCTGGAATGTTTGCCCTACGGGGTTGGCTATGCGGATGAGGGAGTCTGTCTACTCGTACAGATGGGGCCTTACCGCATTTTATTAGACTGCGGTTTAGAAAATTTAACGCCGCTGATCGGGATCAATGCGGATGTGCCACCTGTCGATTTGGTGATCTGCACTCATGCTCATGCTGACCACGCTAGGGGGTTGCTGGGACTGCATCAGGCATTTCCCCATCTGCCAATCTATGCCAGTGAAGTGACCGCGCAGCTGCTGCCGCTCAATTGGCGAGACGAAGAGGATACGGTTCCGTTTTGCCAAGCGCTGCCGTGGCGATCGCCCGTCGAGTTTTTCGATGGCCTCAGCGCTGAGCTATTTCCCTCGGGGCATCTGCCGGGTGCGGCGGCTCTGCTGCTTACCTACAGCACCGATCAGCATGTCTACACCTTGCTCTACACAGGTGATTTTTTGCTGTCCAACTCTCGCTTGGTCGAGGGCTTGCCGTTAGAAGAGATGCGAGGATTAAAGCCCGATGTCTTAATTGTTGAAGGCAGTTATGGCACCTCGCGCCATCCCCATCGGCGGCAGCAAGAGAATCAGCTAGCCGAGCGCATCAACCAAGCGATCGCTGACTCGAAATCGGTTTTATTCCCGGTACCCACCCTAGGGCTGGGGCAAGAGTTATTAATGCTGTTGCGTAGCCATCATCATTTTACCGGGCGACCGATTGACATCTGGGTCGATGACTTAGTGGCAGCGGGCTGTGACTCTTACCTAGAGCTGCTGCCCCATTTTCCTAGTAGCGTGCAAAACTTTGCCCGCCACCAGCCGCTGTTTTGGGATGAGCGCGTTCGCCCTCGCGTTCGCCGTCTGCCCTCCGAAGCTGGACTGCGCGATATTGCATTATCGGGGCAGACGCCCTCTATTGTCCTCACGCACCACAGCGCCGAACTCAGCCAATATATTCAAGCAGGCAATTTGCCGTGGCTGCTCCTGCTGCCCCAGCAGCCCGGACGAGCTGGAGCCATCGACCGACTGATGGAAGAAAAGGTGACCTCTTCTCCCTCACTTCAGTCCCTAGTGCGCGCCGGACGGCTAACGTTAGATACCTATTTACTAGGCGACCATTGTGATGGGACTGGCACTACGCAACTGATTCATAACCTGCGACCCCAGCACGTCATCTTCGTCCATGGTTCTGCTAACTACCTAGCCGACTTGGCCAGCTTAGAAGATTTGCAAACCCGTTACCATCTTCATACACCCAATGTAGGAACTCCGGTAGAGCTGCCCATCGGAGAAACGTTTCTGCAACCCGCAGCGCCCGAAACCCACTACGAAGGTGAACTGACAGAAACCGCAGACGGAGTCACCGTCTTACTCCCCCCCACGCTAAGCTCTGACCCTAGGTGGCAGAGCTTTGCCGATACGGGCATGGTGCAGGCGCGGTGGCAGGGGGATGAGTTGGTATTGAGGGGCATTCCACAGCGCGAATGGCTGAGTCAAGCTGGCGATGATCAGATCTCCTCAGAACTAGAGTGCTGTGGCAATTGCCTGCATTATCGGGGGCAACGCTGCTGGAGTCAGGCGTCTTCCTTATTTGGGTTTAAGGTGACTCCCCATGGCTACTGCCCGGTGTTTGAGCCGATACCCAGTGCCGCTGAGGCTGATGCAAATCAGGGGGGTGAGATGTCGGCCAAAACCGACCGTGAGCGGTTGGAGTAGCGGCTTGATTTGATTTGGGATCAAGGTAGAGTGGACATTGCCCACCCTAGAGCTGAGATCAATTCGTGTGAACCTCAAACTTATGGGCACAGGCGTTCAAGATTTTACTCACCTGATTTAAAATCTCATCCTGGAGCGGTTTGGCGATCGCCTGCCGTTCGGGGAAGAACTCGGGCCGATCGAGGCTGCGCCCAATGGCATCGTTTACCTGCTGGGCAATGAGAGTTTTCAGCTCTTCTTGGGCGCGACCTCGCTGATATTCGGCTCCTTCCTCGGTGGTGGCATAGAGTGGGGGAAGCCGATTCAGCGCATAGGCGGCAATATCGCCCAAGTCTAAGGTGCAGTCACTGGTAGCTTCAACTTCTGCTACCCGCGCGATCGCCTCTGTCAACACCAGTTCTTCCATGACATTGATGAATTGTTTGCGGGGAACCGCTACCACTTCCCCAGTTAGCAACGAACCCATCAATCGATCTAATGCCATGTATTCTTCAATTGAAAGCTCAGAGGCCATGTCGCAGATTCGACCTACCTCTGCCTCCATGGTAGGTGTCAAATAGCCAGATTGGAGAGCTTGTTCAACAATTCTCTCGATATTCATAACGCCCTCTTAATGTTCCATCGGTGCCATTGAAAACGGGATAGTCGTAGCCGCTTCCTTATTTAGCTTGCCCGCAGCCATGGAATAGTATCAGACTAAATTTGATGATTCTGTGAAGCTAGAAAGCCAGCTTTTGGCAGTAGGTATAGTTTTGTTTCACCTTGAGGACTGGTTTTTGCTTATGCTTCCTTCCTTCGTTTTGGCGTCAGCCTCTCCAGCCCGACGGCGATTATTACAAATGGCGGGTATTGACCCAATCGTGTGTCCCAGTGATTTTGACGAGGCTCAAATTCGTGAACCTAACGCTAGCGTGTTGGTGCAAAAGCTAGCGCAGGGCAAAGCGCTGGCGGTCGCTGAACGATTTCCAGAGGCGCTGGTATTGGGCTGCGACTCGGTGTTAGCGCTGAATGGTGAAATTTATGGCAAACCAGCTCACCCAGAAGAGGCGATCGCTCGGTGGCAGCAGATGCGGGGTCGAGTCGGCGAACTATACACCGGACACTTCCTGATTGACCGCGCTCAGGGCAAAACTATCGGGCGCTGCCAAATGACCCAAGTTCATTTTGCTCAAGTTAGCGATCGCCAAATTATGGCCTACGTAAATACGGGCGAACCGATGCACTGTGCCGGGTGCTTTGCGTTAGAAGGACGCGGCGGCTTGTTGATTGAAAAGCTGATGGGTTGCCATAGCAATGTGATTGGCCTGAGCCTGCCTCTGCTGCGCCAGATGGTAGCGGAACTGGGATATGACATCACTCAGTGCTGGGAGGCTTGATTGATGCCTTCGTCCAGGTATTTCCATGGACAGTTGATTGGGCTGTGAGTTAGGTTTATTGTTTAGGTTGGTGGCTAGGTGTGCCAAAATTGACAAATGTACGGATGTAGCCTAGCGAATAATCATGGACAATTTCATTAAGACTTCATTGATGTAAAGCTATTAACTGTGCATTGGTTCCTTACGGTGAACCCTCTTAATACATTTGGTACATTTGGCTTTGGTTTCACGCTATGGAATCTTCAACCGTGTCGTTACCGAATTCACGCCAGTTTGATCGACGCCTGACACAGCCTGCTCAGCTATGCAATTCGGGTCAGCTGTTTCGCGATCGCTACCAAGTCCTTAGAGCTTTAGGCCGGGGCGGCTTTGGGATGACGTTTTTAGCCAGAGACGTGGCATTGCCGGGTGCTTCGCTGTGCGTGATTAAGCAGCTCTGTCCAAAGGTAGACAGTCCTGTGGTGCTGCGCAGAGCCTGCGAGCGGTTTGAGCGCGAGGCCAAAATTCTCAGCCAGTTGGGCAGCCACTCTCACATTCCCAGCCTGCTCGATTATTTTCAGGTTGACGGTGAATTTTACCTGGTACAAGAATATGTGCGGGGTTCTACCTTGACCAAAGAAGTTAAGCAGAAGGGCGTGCAGTCAGAACGTGCCGTGAAGCAGTTTTTGCACGAGATGCTGCCCATCCTACAGTTTGTGCACGAGCAGCAGGTGATTCATCGTGACATTAAACCCCCAAACTTGATTCGCTGTCAAGATGATGGACGCTTGGTCTTAATTGATTTTGGTGCGGTCAAAGAGCAAATATCGGATGTTGGCAGCACATCGAACCGATTACTCAGTACACAATTTGTGGGGACGATGGGGTTTGCGCCAGCCGAACAGTTAGCGCTGCGTCCTACCTATGCCAGTGATATTTATGCGGTGGGTGTCACCTGCCTGTACTTGCTGACGGGTAGACCGCCGATGGAATTTGTGTATGATCCCGTCACTGCCGACATTATGTGGCAAGACGAGGTGGACGTGAGCGACCACTTCGGCAAAGTATTAACTCGAATGCTGCGGGTATCATTGCGCGATCGCTACCAGTCGGTGGATCAAGTCTTGCGGGCGCTTGATTTAGAACCTTATCTGGATAATTTAGCCGACTGCATGAATACTCAGCGGCGGCTGGCGGGTGCCCCCAACCTCGACCAAGATCAAGATGCTAGTGCTCGGTTCTCTCCTTTTACCAAAACTGCCGACCAAATTCGCACTTGGCGGACTCGCCTCAAGCAGCGGCAAAATCTTCAAGCCTGGAATCAGCAAGAGCTTGCCAGTTCGGGCTACGCGAGCTAGCCTTTGCGGTGAACCAACTGAACTTCAGCAGCAGCCATATTGCCAAAGTCTTTGGCAATATGGCTGCTGTTGGTGTATAAAGTTCTAGTGTTGCTGGTGACGGTTTGGTAGGCATTTCAGGTAGTTCGCTATGAAAGGGTTTGTGTTTTTTCGTCCGCTGGCAGCTGTGCGTCAACCGTGGCGATCGCTGCTTCAGTTTGGGGTGCTGTTTAGCCTCTGTGCGGGGCTGATCGTGAGCTGTGGGGCACCGTCTAACCCACCATCCACCGCGTCACCCACGACGACTAGTGCTAGTCCTAGCGGCAACGGTCGGGTGACGATGGGCACCACCCAAAAGGTAGAAACGCTCGATCCGGCTGATGCCTACACGATTTTCACCGGGATCTTGCTCTACAACATGGGCGATCGCCTCTACACCTACACCCCTGGCACCACCGAACTGGCTCCCCAACTGGCAACCGAGCTACCCACCATTAGCAAAGATGGCTTAACCTACACCATCCCGCTGCGAGAGGGGGTGAAACTACACGACGGCACCCCGTTTGATGCGGCAGTGATGAAATTCTCGATTGAGCGGTTCATCAAAAACGGCGGCGGTCCTGCCTTTTTGCTGTCTGACCAGATCGCTACGGTAGAGGCCAGCGGGAAATATGAACTCACGATCCAGCTCAAGTCCCCCTTTGCCGCTTTTACCTCGTTGCTGACGTTTTGGGGTGTGACGCCCGTTCCACCCACAGCCTACGAAATTGGCGAAGGCAAAATGCAGCCTACTAGCTTTATCGGCAGTGGGCCTTATAAGCTGGCAGCGTTGACCCCAGACGCGATCAAACTCGATGCTAACCCCGACTATTGGGGTGAAAAGCCTGCTAATCAAGGCGTCGATATTCAGATTTATGCTAGTTCTGCCAACCTCTACAACACATTTAAAACCAAGGGGTTAGATATTGCCTACCAAACCCTCGAACCAGACCAAATCTCTAGTCTAGAGAAAGACGCCTCAGCAGGCGGCTGGCAGGTGATTGAGGCGGGGAGCACGGTGGTTAACTATATGACCTTGAACCAGAAACTAGAGCCGACTAAGGATCTAAATGTGCGCAAGGCGATCGCCACCATGATTGACCGCAATTTGATTAACCAGCGGGTGTTTCAAGGACAGGCCGATCCACTGTACAGCCTGCTCCCCACCAGCTTTAGCACCTACAAGCCCGTGTTCAAAGCGGCTTACGGCGACGGTAACTTTGAGCAAGCTAAGCAGCTGCTCACAGCGGCTGGCTACTCCGAAGCCAAACCGCTCAGCTTTGAAATTTGGTACCCTTCCGCCTCTTCTACACGGGGCAACGTCGCCAACACCCTCAAACAATCGATCGAAAAGGGCTTGCCTGGACTGGTCAACGTTACCGTCAACAGTGCCGAACGAGCCACCCTCTCTAAGGGCGTAGACGAAGGAGCCTACACCACTGTCTTACTCAACTGGTATCCCGATTTTTATGATGCCGATACCTTCATTCAACCCTTCTTAAGCTGCGACCAAGGCTCTCCCCAAACCCTTTGCACCAAAGGAGCTAGCCAGGGTAATGGGTCGTTCTATTACAGTGCTAAAGCCAACGAGCTGGTTCAGAAGCAGCGGGCAGAACAAGACCCCAAAACCCGCGATGCCCTAATTACAGAGCTACAAGACATCATGGCGGCCGATGTTCCCTACATTCCGCTGTGGCAAAACAAAGACTATGTCTTTGCCCAAAATGGCGTGAACGGCGTCAGCATTCAGCCAACGCAGCAGTTTTTACTGTGGCAAATCGGCAAGTAACCGGGTCTTGATCCCTAGCGCCGCCCTCTTCACCCATCGATAAATCATGTCTCGCTCCTCTGCCCTGCGCTACTACGTTCTCTCCCGGCTGCTGCTCGCTCCTCTGATGCTGTGGACTATTACCACGCTGGTGTTTCTGTTACTCAGGGCAACGCCCGGTGACCCGGTAGATGCCATTTTGGGAGCACGGGCACCGGAGGAAGTAAAAGCAGCGGTACGAGAGCGGCTGGGGTTAAATGCGCCGCTGTGGCTGCAATACTTGAACTATATGGGCAGCCTGCTGCGGTTAGATTTGGGATCATCTCTGACGACGCAGGGGCAAACGGTATGGCAGATTATTCAAGTCCATTTCCCGGCCACCCTAGAGCTAACGGTATTTAGTATGCTGGTGGCGGTAACGGTAGGAGTGCTGGTTGGGGCTTTAGCGGCCTCACGACCCAACACGGCGCTAGATGCGGGCGGGCGACTGTTTGGCATCATTACCTATGCGGTGCCCATGTACTGGTTTGGCATGGTGCTGCAGCTGGTGTTTGCGGTGCAGTTGCGCTGGTTCCCAATTGGTACCCGCTTTCCCCTGACCATGACACCGCCGCAGGGATGGACGGGGCTATATCTGGTGGATAGCTTGTTGCAGGGTAACGTTCAGGCGTTTTTTGTAGCGTTATATTACCTGACTCTACCCAGCCTCACCCTAGGAATTTTGATCAGTGGTGTATTTGAGCGAATTGTGCGAATTAACCTGAAGCAAACGCTGCGGGCTGATTATGTGGAGGCAGCGCGAGCGCGGGGGATTCCAGAACGGCGGATTGTGTTTGCTCACGCCCTGAAAAATGCGCTGATTCCGGTGATTACGGTGCTGGGGCTAACGGTGGCGTCGCTGTTGGGCGGGGCAATTTTGACGGAGGTGACCTTTTCCTGGCCCGGTTTGGCGAATCGGCTCTACCAGGCGATCGAGTTTCGTGATTATCCGGTAGTCCAAGGGGTAATGGTCTTTTTCGGGGTGATTGTGGCGATCGCCTCCATTTTAATCGACATTCTCAATGCCTACGTCGATCCCAGGATTCGCTATTGATGGGGCAGCTATGATGCAGCTCTGATTGTGGGTGCTTTGAACATCACGTGCGCGATCGCCCCAGATAATATCCGCCCTGTGTCATGGGTCAAATGGAATACCAAGACGGTTTGGGCTTGGTGGCGATCGCATGATTTCTGCGTTAGCTATTGCGCCTGTAGATCAGGAGGTAAAAGCACTTGGTCGATCACATGAATCACCCCATTACTTGCCTTGATATCCGCTTCTACAACCCTGGCGTCTTCTACAGTGACCTCACCCGCAGTCACGTTGATCGTCACAGGTGCCCCTTCAACTGTGTTGACTTGGCCTGGGGTAATGCTTGCTGAGCTAATATTGCCGGGAACAACGTGGTAGCTAATAATTTGTTGCAGCTGAGCTTTATTCTCAGGCAGCAAAAGTTGTTCCAGCGTTCCAGCCGGAAGGGCGGCAAATGCCTCATCGCTAGGAGCAAAAACAGTGTATGGACCCACTCCGCTGAGAGTTGCCTCCAACCCCGCTGCGATGATGGCAGCGTTCAACGTGGTCAGGGAACTGCTGCTAGCAACTACCTGATCTAGAGTAGCGTTGGCAGATTCCTCTCCTACAATCGGGCTGGCTGTCGAGGGACTTTGAGGGGCTTCTGCGGGACTTTGAAGTGATTCTGCCGGACTTTGAGGTACTTCCGTGATGGGTGATTGGGCGGGAACAGTAGAAGCAGAATCTGGCTCAGCGCTATAGGCTCCTGTTGCTACAGCCATGCTCAGCCCCACCAATCCGATTAGCAGCTGTTTTGAGATCGCATTTCTTTTAGTCATGTAAATCCTCTAACAAAGTTGTTCAAAGAGAAAAGGCGTTCAATTTTTGTGTAAAACGCTTCACACTTATTCAACTTTCAAACGGTAGGTGATTTGGTCGAGGCTATCCGTCACTCATTAGGTATGGATGCACTCGCAAAAAAGACTACTTTAGGCTGATCCACTCTCTGCAAAATCTCTTCAATTAGGCATAGGCCGCAGGGCGGGCTGGCGATCACTAGTCCGCTGTTGACGAGATGGAGGCTGCCATCGGGCGGTTAAGGCCATGATTAAAATGCCTACAGAGTTTGGATGCCGTGCAGCAACCCCCGACACACGCCTGTGAGAAATTTTAGGTCAAGGGTTTGGGGGCGATCGCTACTTTGGTGGTAGTGAGGATTGCGCAAATTTGCGGTGTCGGTCACCATCACCGCACCATAGCCCGCGTCCCAAAACGGCGCATGGTCACTGCGGCGAGTATCGGCCACCAGCTTGCCCCGCTGACCAGCGGGTAGCCATTGACAGGGCACCTGTCCAATGCTGTGAAAGGCGCGCTTTAGATGCCACATATCGGGAATTGTTTTTAAATTGCCAACTAGGGCAATAAAGTCACCTCGGTTGGGATAAAAATATTGGAGACCGGGCGGGTAGCGTTGAGAATTGGGCTGAGGATTGCAATAGCCCAGCATTTCTAGCGATAGCATTAGCCGCAGTGGCTGCCGTTGCTGGACTAGCATTGCCGCGTACTGCCAGCTACCCTGGAGGCCAAGCTCTTCTAAGTCAAACGCCACCAGCCGCACCGGGTAGCGAGCCGGATGAGCCGCTAGCGATCGCGCCAATTCTAGCAGCACGGCTACCCCCGTCGCATTATCATCGGCTCCAGGGCTGTTGGGCACCGCGTCATAGTGGGCACCAATCAAGATCGGCGGACGCAGCACCTTTCCCTGAGTTTGCCCTGGTAGGTTAAGAATGAAATTGCGATGTTGCCGACCGTTCACCCAAAACTCAAACCGTTCGACTGCTCCCCACTGACCCAGTTCTTGCTGAATATAGTGCTGCACATAAAAATGCCCCTGGGTCGCCAAAAACGGATCGCGATCGCGTGCCACCGCGTCCACATGCGCCGCTAACCGCCCCTGCAATGCCTCACTACTCATGTGCCCGCCAGCATTTCTTGCCCCACCCGCACATAGTCTTGCCACCCCTCCGCCGCCCGCGCTTCTTTAATCGCATAGACCAATACGCCCGCCCTTGCCGCCTTTTGGAACGCTGCCAGTCGCCGCACTCCCGTCTCAAACACAGGCAGTTCGGCACCTTTGAGCATCTGTTTCACGGTTTCACCCTCGCGACTGGGCTTGGGCGGAATAATATTCAGCAAAATTCGATAGCGATTGGCCCCAATCGCCTGTAGACATTCCAGCGTTAAGACGAGCGCATCCAACGCCAGCACATCTGGCGTCGTGGGCAAGATCAGCAAATCGCAGCCATCGGTCAGCAGTTCCAAATCTCGCTGGATCGGTCTGGCCTGGGTGTCGATCACCACATGGTCAAAATTCCGCATGCGGCGGGGCGATCGCCACTCATCAATCACTTCAAACGGCAAATCTCCCCGCTGTGCCCAGCCCGTCGCCGATCGATTGGGATCGGCATCAATCAACAGCGTTTCGCCCTGGCTCTGTAAGAAAGCGGCCAGATGGATTGCCGATGTAGTTTTGCCAACGCCGCCTTTAAAGCTGGCGATCGTGATGATCATGAAGGGAAGGAGGAAGGAGGAAGGGGGAAGGAGGAGGGATGAAGGATGAAGGATGAAGGATGAAGGAGGTTTGTGCCTTAATCTATTTACTCATTTAGAAGAACCGAGTGTAGCCATGCCACACTCGGTTCTTCTCAGCTTGATCGATGGGAATTGGCGGCAAGTCTACAGCGTTGCCATCACCTCACGAGCGGCCTGAAGGGTGCGATCGACATCTTCATCGGTATGAGCCAGTGAGGTAAACCCGGCTTCAAACTGCGAGGGTGCTAGGTAAACGCCGTGCTCCAACATGCCCCGGTGGAAGCGGCCAAACTTTTGCAGGTCAGAGGTTTTAGCATCTTCGTAGTTGTGTACAGGGCCTGCGGTAAAGAAAAAGCCAAACATGGCGCTAATGGAATCACCACAGGCGGCATGTCCAGTTTCTTGAGCCACTTGAACTAGGCCATCTGCTAGCTTTTTGGTGATCCGCTCTAGCTGTTCGTAGGTGCCCGGACGTTGCAGGAGTTCCAAGGTTTTGATCCCGGCTGTCATCGCCAAAGGGTTGCCAGAGAGCGTCCCCGCTTGATATACCGGGCCAGCCGGAGCCACCATTTGCATGATGTCGCGCCGCCCGCCGTAGGCACCCACGGGTAAGCCGCCACCAATGACCTTGCCCAGGGTGGTGAGGTCGGGAGTAATGCCAAATTTTGCTTGGGCACCGCCATAGGAAATCCGAAAACCAGTCATGACTTCATCAAACACGAGCAGTGCGCCGTGTTCTTGGGTCAGTTCGCGCAAGCCTTCCAGGAAGCCAGCATCGGGTGGAATGAAGCCAGCATTGCCCACGACAGGTTCGAGAATCACCCCGGCAATTTCACCTGGGTTTTCGGCAAACAGCGCCTTTACGGCTTCTAGGTCGTTGCACG
>Ga0163148_10006803_pt1 | contig 10950 bp, 7 predicted proteins | sample OliLakLV19MP7P2_FD_148606 | JGI IMG/M metagenome (GOLD analysis project Ga0163148, IMG submission 148606) | Freshwater microbial mat bacterial communities from Lake Vanda, McMurdo Dry Valleys, Antarctica- Oligotrophic Lake LV.19.MP7.P2 | ecosystem: Environmental > Aquatic > Freshwater > Lake >... | reverse complement strand
TGCTGTGTGGCTCAGCCTTTAAAAATAAAGGGGTACAAGTCCTGCTAGATTGTGTAGTTGACTACCTACCCTCTCCACTGGAAGTGCCACCCATTCAAGGTATATTGCCCGATGGCACTACTGCCATTCGTCCAGCAGACGATGCCGCACCACTTTCAGCCTTGGCATTCAAGATCATGGCAGACCCGTATGGTCGTTTGACCTTTGTTCGGGTTTATTCTGGAGTGTTAAGCAAGGGCAGTTACGTCTACAACTCTTCCAAAGACAAGAAAGAGCGAATTTCTCGTCTAATTGTGTTGAAAGCAGACGATCGCATAGAAGTGGACGAACTGCGCGCAGGCGACCTTGGAGCAGCCCTCGGACTGAAGGACACCTTCACAGGAGATACGATCTGTGACGATAGCGATCCGATCATTCTTGAATCTTTGTTTGTTCCAGAACCTGTTATTTCGGTAGCAGTGGAACCCAAGACAAAGCAAGATATGGAGAAGTTATCTAAAGCGCTCCAGGCTCTCTCCGAGGAAGATCCAACTTTCCGGGTTCATGTAGATTCCGAAACCAATCAAACCGTAATTTCGGGTATGGGTGAACTTCACCTAGATATTTTGGTAGATCGGATGAAACGAGAGTATAAAGTGGAAGCAAATGTAGGTGCCCCTCAGGTCGCCTACCGCGAAACCATTCGCAAACCAGTTCGCGCTGAGGGCAAATTTGTTCGTCAGAGCGGTGGTAAAGGTCAGTACGGTCACGTTGTGATCGAAATTGAACCCGGTGAAGCGGGTACTGGTTTCGAGTTTGTTTCTAAGATCGTCGGTGGCACGGTTCCAAAAGAATACGTCGCCCCCGCTGAACAAGGGATGAAGGAAGCCTGTGAGTCCGGCATTTTAGCAGGTTATCCATTGATCGATGTAAAAGTCACAATGGTAGACGGCTCATATCACGATGTGGATTCGTCAGAAATGGCCTTCAAAATTGCTGGTTCAATGGCGATTAAAGAGGCTGTCATGAAGGCATCACCTGTCCTTCTGGAGCCTATGATGAAAGTTGAGGTTGAAGTTCCTGAAGATTTCATCGGGAGCGTCATTGGTGACCTCAACTCTCGCCGGGGTCAAATCGAAGGTCAAGATACCGACCAGGGAAATGCCAAGGTGACTGCCAAGGTTCCTCTGGCAGAGATGTTTGGATATGCTACCGACATTCGGTCTAAGACCCAAGGTCGTGGCATATTCTCGATGGAATTCAGCAGCTACGACGAGGTGCCTCGCAATGTGGCTGAAACCATCATCGCAAAGAGCAAAGGGAACGCTTAATCAGGAGATAAGGGACAAATAGATCCATGGCACGCGCAAAATTCGAACGAACCAAACCCCACGTTAACATCGGTACAATTGGTCACGTTGACCACGGCAAAACGACGTTAACGGCTGCAATTACAATGACCCTGGCGGCTAATGGTCAGGCTCAAGCACGGAAGTATGATGAAATTGATGCTGCTCCTGAAGAGAAGGCTCGGGGCATCACGATCAATACAGCTCACGTAGAGTATGAGACGGAAGCCCGTCACTATGCTCACGTGGATTGTCCTGGTCACGCAGACTACGTGAAAAACATGATCACGGGCGCAGCTCAGATGGATGGTGCCATTCTAGTTGTGGCTGCTACTGATGGAGCCATGCCCCAGACCAAAGAGCATATTCTTTTGGCTCGTCAGGTCGGTGTTCCTAGCATCGTGGTTTTCCTCAACAAAGTAGACCAGTTGGATGACGAAGAACTGCTGGAACTGGTGGAGCTAGAGCTGCGGGAACTACTCACTGAGTATGATTTCCCTGGTGATGATTTGCCCATTACCCGTGGATCAGGGCTAATGGCGCTAGAGTTTATGGCGGCTAATCCTAAGACCAAACGCGGGGAAAACGAATGGGTCGATAAGATCTATGAGTTGATGGACGCAGTTGACTCGTTTATTCCTACGCCTGAGCGTGACATCGACAAGCCGTTCTTGATGGCTGTGGAAGATGTATTCACGATTACTGGACGGGGTACAGTCGCCACAGGCCGGATTGAACGGGGTAAGGTCAAGGTCAACGAAACCGTTGAATTGGTTGGTATCCGCGATACTCGTACTACTACGGTAACGGGGATCGAAATGTTCAAGAAGAGCCTAGAAGAAGGCTTAGCGGGAGACAACGCTGGTTTGTTGCTCCGGGGTTTAAAAAAGGAGGACATTGAACGGGGTATGGTAATTGCCAAGCCCGGCTCGATTAAGCCCCACACCCTGTTTGAAGGTGAAGTGTATGTACTAACCGAAAAAGAAGGCGGCCGGAAAACGCCCTTTTTCGCTGGGTACAGACCTCAGTTCTATGTTCGGACAACCGACGTAACTGGCACCATTCAAACCTTTACTGCGGATGATGGCACCGATGTAGAAATGGTGATGCCCGGCGATCGCATCAAAGTGAACGTTGAGCTAATCAACGCGATCGCCATTGAACAAGGGATGCGCTTTGCTATCCGTGAAGGCGGCCGTACCATTGGTGCAGGCGTTGTGTCCAAAATCCTGAAGTAGTGTTTTAGACTGCTCAGTAGTTAATTCCAGCAGCTGGCTAATCTGCTAGCTGCTGGAGTTTTTCAGGTAAGACTGTTTTCTCTGAACCTTGAAATTTATATACTCCAATGGCAACTATCCAGCAGCAGAAGATCCGCATTCGTCTCAAAGCATTTGATCGTCGTCTCCTTGACACGTCCTGCGAAAAAATTGTAGACACCGCTAATCGCACGAACGCTACAGCAATTGGCCCAATTCCACTACCTACCAAGCGTCGGATCTATTGCGTATTGCGATCGCCTCACGTAGACAAAGATTCTCGTGAGCACTTTGAAACCCGCACACATCGGCGCATTATCGATATTTACCAACCGTCTTCAAAAACGATTGATGCATTGATGAAACTTGATCTGCCTGCTGGAGTAGACATTGAGGTAAAACTTTAAACCATTACGTCTTTACTTAAGGTTCTTACCTGAAAACTTTGCGCCCCTCGATTAGTCAGTTACCTTTTGGGGAAACTGGCCAATATGGGTTCTCAGTAATTAGTTTTCGCCAAAAAGCGACGTGCATTGCCCGTCGCTTTTTGGCTGTTCGACGGCAAAGAACAAGAAACAGTAGTGCCTTTGAGCTAAATCTGGCCTGCACCCGCTAATCCCCGATTCGGCAGAGCCGAGGGAATGCGATACACTGTAAGTGAATTTGCCAGATGGGCAGCGGTTGTGTCGCTATCGCGCCCATCCGAGCAGTTATGCTTGGTCTCTTCACTCCTATCCGATTCTAGGTTCAATGGCTTCATCATCATCCGTTGCTGTTCGAGAACTTCCTTTGTTTCCGCTGCCTGATTTAGTTCTTTTCCCCGGAAGAAGGCTGCCTCTCCACATTTTTGAGTTTCGCTATCGGATTATGATGAACACTATTCTCCAAAGCGATCGCCGTTTTGGTGTATTGATGGTTGATCCGATTGACGGTAATGTAGCCTCTGTGGGCTGCTGTGCAGAAATAACTCAGTTTCATCGAATGCCCGACGATCGAATGAAAATTATGACTCTGGGTCAGCAACGATTTAGAGTATTAGACTATGTGAGAGAAAAGCCCTATTGTGTTGGGTTAGTCGAGTGGATTGAAGACCAGCCAACAGAGCGTGATTTGAGACCGTTGAGCGATCAAGTGGATCAGCTGTTGCGTGATGTCGTCCGTCTATCGGCAAAACTTACCAGTCAAGACATTGATATTCCAGACGATATTCCGGACTTACCCGTTGAGTTATCCTACTGGGTTGCTAGTAATTTGTATGGCGTTGCCTCTGAACAGCAGTCGCTGCTGGAAGTGCAAGATACAGCAGCTAGACTGGATCGAGAAGCAGAAATTTTAACCTCTACTCGCAATCATTTAGCGGCTCGAACTGCCTTGAAGGATGCGTTGGACTCGGACGGCTAGCCATATACGGCAAAGCTGGGTTTAGCTCTACTCTTTGACCCTTTACGTGCTACCCATAGGCTAATGGTGATGGTCGCTGATTGGCATGATGGAATAGCTACCTAGCACTTTGAGCGTTTCTACGTATTTTCTTAGCTCATTGAGAGCAGCTTGCACCGCTGAGTTGCTGGCGTCTGCTTCAATGTCTACGAAAAATAGATAGTCCCCCAGGGAGCGTTTAGTCGGTCGTGACTCAATGCGGCTGAGGTTAATGCCTCGCTCTGCAAACACCTGAAGGGGCTTTACTAGCGCTCCTGGTACATTGGCGGGGACACTGAACCCTAGTGAGGTATATCGGCCTCCAGGGGAGGGCTGACGGCTCAAAATCCAGAAGCGCGTGCAGTTATCAGGATAGTCATTGATGGGATATGCCAAAACTGGTAAGTGATACAGCTCAGCGGCTCGTTGAGATGCGATCGCCCCTGACATCACTTCTGCTTGCAGGTGCTGTAATGACTCCGTGTTGGAGCTAGTAGGAATGAGTTGAGCTTGGGGAATGACTCGTTCTAACCAAGTCTGGCACTGAGCTAGCCCCTGAGGATGGGCATAAACTCTCTGAATCGCATCTAAACTAGGAGCACAAGAAATTAAGGCATGAGAGATCGGGAGTACGAGTGCTCGCTGCACTTGCAGAGATTCTAGCTGCCAGAGGGTATCTAAGGTCATACTCACACTACCTTCAACAGAGTTTTCTACGGGCACAACAGAAAATTGAGCCCGTCCGTTTTGACTCTCCTTCAGAGCTTGGGAAATGCTCGCAGCCGGATGGAGCGATATTTCTTCTCCCGTAGATTCGTTCAGCCAAGCGGCATAGGCGATCGCCGCGTCTTCTGTATAGCTTCCTGGAGGTCCCAAATAGGCGATAGATGCAGCCATAGGGTTGTTTTGTAAAGGATAGGTCAAGGATTAATTAAGGCTACTAGGCGTCAACGGTTAACTGTAAAGTACGTAGGTAAGGCCGTTAACAGCTGACATCAAGTGCTGTCAAGGACTACCGAATCTTGACACTTTAGATGAATAAGTTCCAAATAATTGCAACATTCACGCAAGTCCTATCATTTAAGCAAGGTAGAATGCTGCTAAGGGCGGGTGTCAAGGTGAATTTCCACAAAAAATTGTAAAATTTAGTTAAATTTAGATAGTTCAGTCTTTGCCTGCTCAGACCAGTATGAGGGATTTACTGACTGCTAAATTAGTCCCGCTCGGGTACAGAAGCATCAACGTCTCAGGCTGACACCCGTAGCGCCGCGACTAATTGCGTCGTTACAGGAATTTATATCGGTTATCCGAGCAGTATTGACTCCTAGCTAGCCGCCTCGACTACCCTCTAACACCAGTTTTCTGCTCCTACCTGTCTTCACTTTTTACTGTGATGAAAATTCGATTTACAGCGTCCCAATCGGTTGAATTACTTGTGCCCAAGCAGCCAATTCCGATTGAACATTATTTGCGGCAACCCTATCGATTGATCAACGCCTTAATTGATCCTAGTCGGGTAGACGCCTTGAGCGGGGATACATTTCGCCTCAAGATGCGCCCTTTGAATTTTCTGACCCTCAGTATTCAACCTACAGTCGATATGCAGATCTGGGCAGAAACAGATGGCACCATTCATCTGCGATCGCTGGAGTGCGAAATTCGCGGAATTGAATACATTAACGAACGTTTCGACCTCAACCTGCTAGGTAAACTAGCGCCAACCCAAACTAAAAAAGGAACTTGCCTATTGGGTCGAGCCGATTTGCAAGTAGAAGTCGGCTTACCACCCGCCTTTTGGCTGACCCCTAGACCTTTATTAGAGGCAGCAGGCAATGGCGTGCTGCGCAGTGTGCTCCTCACGATTAAGCAACGATTAATGCACCAGCTGCTATCTGATTATTGTCACTGGGCAACCATGCAAATCAGTGAAGCAGCTGAGGCTACAGAGGCGGGGCGATCGCCTCTGTCCTTGGTCACAGAATAGACCTAGTCTCGTCAATCGGTGATTGACGAGGCTAGGAACCGACCAGAAACCGATTAGGAGTTTTTTGTTCAACCAGGCTCTACTGGTCTAGGCGGCAGGGAGCAAAGCTACATCGGTGCTGACGAGTTGTGCCTAACTGCTGTAGACCTAGGCGATGCTTAGTGGTGCCATAGCCTTTATTCGTGGCCAGATCGTAGCCTGGATAGCGCTGGGATAGACGTACAATCAATCGATCTCGCCAAACCTTGGCAATAATACTGGCTGCTGCGATCGCCAAAGATTGCTGATCACCTTTGACCAAGGTTTGCTGGGGCAGCAGCAATTGGGGAATCCGCTGGTTGCCATCAATCAAACATAAATCTGGCTGGGGGTGGAGTTGGGCGATCGCCCGACGCATCGCCAATAGAGACGCTTGCAAAATATTAAGGCGATCGATTTCTTGTACCGTGGCCATACCCACTCGATAGTCGGTAGCGATCGCCCGAATATAAACAGCTAAATGCTCCCGCCGCAGGGCTGAAAGCTGCTTACTGTCAGTCACACCTGCCGCCGCCAATTCAGCTAAAGCTGTATCCGGTAGGATAACGGCAGCTGCCACAACGGGGCCAAATAAAGCTCCCCGACCCACCTCATCCACCCCTGCGATAAGACCCTCAGGCTGGAGTGAAGCCATCTGCAAATTCAACTGAGACTCTTTCACCCGTTTCCACCAATCGGATCAAATCATAGCGGTATCTGCCTAGGTTAAAACCAGAGTGCGCTGCCCATCAAACACTCTGGTTTCCACGTAGTTAAGCACCACAATCCCGTTAGCCTTCCGAGTCGCCTCCATTTGTACTCACCGATGAACGGCGACGGCGGCGGCGACGGTTGGCCGCATCGCCGTCCTCAGCATCGGCAGCAGAGCTGTTGTCGTCAGCAGCACCGCTGTTCATGCCCATATCGGAGCCATCATCCCGCTTCGGCTCGGGTCGGGAGGGCAATCCTACAGGAATAGGTGCCGCAACCGATACAGACATAGCAAGCATCTCAGCCATCTCGATCCGTAGATCTGGCGTTGAAGCGACATCAGACTGACCTTTACTTCCGGCCAACAAAGCCGACGCATTAAGGGTGGCGCGCTGCCCTGGCAATGTCACTGCAATGATAGTAGATTTTGGATCTTTCACCGTTTCCTGCGTGAGCACCAACGGTGAAACCCCCATCACAGCATATACTTCTTGCTCTTCTAGAGTCATTTCCACAGCAATCACCTGGGGCGGTTCTGCAGCAGGTTTCTCTCGTCGGGTCGCCGTGCGCCCGCTCCGTTCTACCCGTTCTACCCGTTCTACCCGTTCTACTCGTTCTACTCGTTCTACTCGTTCTACCCGTTCTACCCGTTCTACCCGTTCTACTCGTTCTACTTTCTCAGGACGAGGTTCTCGAACCGCTGGCACTACAACCGGAGCTGGAATAATTAGCTCATCCAGTGGAGACACATCATCGACCTCTGCATCTGCATCTGGCAATCGAGAGCCATTGGCTCTGACAATCGGTTCTCCGGGCCTGCCGCTGCGACTGCGACGACGGCGACGATTATCTGTTCGACCTCGCTCTTGGTAACTTGGATGATTAGTTAGATCTAACTCTTGAGCATCTGAGTCTGGGGCAGCACCCAAGTCCTCATCGCTGCCACCTTCCCAAATCGGCTCGCGCACAGGTGCAACTCGCGGTTCATAGCTAGGAATAACTCGGGTAGCTTCGAGCGACTGAGTGACCGCGTCTGCTTCACCCGGCAAATGCACCAAATGCCCTAAGCCCCCACAGGTTGTACAAGGCCGTCCAAACAGCTCGTATAGGTTTTGCCCTTGGCGCTTGCGAGTCAGCTCTACTAAGCCTAATTCGGTGAGCTGAGCGATTTGAGGTCTAGCTTTATCAGCCCGAATGGCTTTATTAAACTGCTCCAGTACCTGCAACTTATCGCGGTGGGAATCCATGTCGATGAAGTCCACCACAATCACCCCAGCAATGTTGCGTAGGCGCAGCTGGCGGGCAATTTCAGTTGCCGCTTCACAGTTAGTCCACAAAACCGTTTCGCGGGCGGTGGCCGAGCGTGTGAAAGACCCAGAGTTGACGTCAATTACCGTCAGGGCTTCCGTCCGTTCGATGATGATATAGCCACCCGACGGCAAATCCACCCGAGGCTTTAGGGCTTCTCGAATGGCGGCGTTAACTCGGAAATATTCCAAAATGGGAATACGTTCGCGATGGTGGTCAATTAATACTCCTGGTGGAGTTTTACCACCGCTCCAGTTCATCAGGTGCTGCTTCACCCGCTTGGAACCCGTATTAGAATCGACCACAATCCGATTCACATCGGCACTATAAACGTCTCTCAGTACTTTTTGGATAAAGTCATCATCCCGATTGAGCAGGTTAGGTGGACGTGTGGTTGAGGCTTCCTGCTGAACATTTTCCCACTGCTTTTGCAGATTTTCCAGATCTTCAATAATCGCTTCTTCGGGCACATTCTCGGCTTCAGTGCGCACTAAAAGCCCCATGCCAGCTGGCTTAACTAGGATCGCTAGTGCTCTTAGCCGATTGCGTTCATTTTCACTGCGAATTCGGCGAGATAGGTTGACCCCACGACCAGAGGGCATCAGGACGAGGTAACGACCAGGTAAACTAACATTTCCGGTCAGCCGTGGCCCTTTATTGCCCGTTGGCTCCTTCATGATCTGCACCAGCACCTTTTGCTGTGGCACTAGTAGCTCAGTAATTGACCCAGCCGAGCGCTTCAGCTTCAACGGTCCCAAATCGGTCACATGGATAAAGCCATTGCGTTCGCTATCGCCAATATTGACAAAGGCGGCATCAATTCCAGGCAATACGTTTTCAACAATACCGAGATAAATATCTCCAACTTGATGACTGCCCGTTGCAACAATCAACTCTTGAATCTGATCTCCTGAAAAAACAGCAGCAATCCGATGCTGTTCAGCGACAATTATTTGTGTTGGCATTCAATTTCCTCGAAAGGGAGCAGCCCAGGGAGCACGGATGGACGCGGTGCTGCCCCAGGGATGTGAATTGTTATTTGAAATACAAAACTCTGGCATGATGCTAAGGTGAAGAAAAATCTCCTACCTAAAATACTTCAATGCTCTACAACTCATGGGTTGCAGAACATTGCCGATGATTCGCGGAACAGACAGGAAGTTGCGTATTCTGGTATACGTTTAGAGCGTGGGAACAAAATTCTCACATCCTAAACGGATGATCCACTGAGCAATTCCTGCTCAATAGTCAAATTCAGGCATTACCTTTCCACAGAGACTAGGTAACCAATTTGACTAATTTCAGTCTCAAAAACCTGCGGAGACGAATATCACTCACGTCCTGCTGCCGATTGATCTGCTGGCAACCGCAGGGGCGTTGAATTCGCATCAGCGTCTTTTGAGTGAATTATAGCGCGCAAACGCCGCAACACTGCGGAAAGTGTATGATTTGTGAGAAATTTGAGTCTACGCAGAAGTGATGAGACATGGGAGTCGCACGCCTCCATGCATCGTTAGGTGGGAAAGGTGGGGTTTATAGCGTGAACTCCAGTCGCTGGCGATGGCTGTGGAGGAGCTGAAGTTGCTGGTGAGAGACCTGTTCCAGCATATAGATTAGATGTTCTGGCCGCAGCAGGGTGCCATCATTCCGACAGCTGCCAACATACCGCAAAGCGATGCTAGTATCTGGCGTTGGCGACTGGACAAAGGGAGTAGGAACGGCATTAGCATCGATCAGCTCTAATTCAAAGAGGCGATCGCGCAAATTGATTTGCTGGTGTTTGCCGGATTTGGTGGTTTGCTCATACAGCAGCTCTGAGGATTTCAGGACAGATTCAATCCAGCGCTGTGGCTGCTGGTTTAGTTCCACAGCCGTGGTTTCGGCCTCTGCCACTAGCCCCACCAAGAGGTAGTACTCAGCCCGCTCTAATAGCTGGGTTGCGGCAGGAGTATGGGGGGCGATCGCCTCCACCCGAAACAGGGGAATATGCGTCGGTAGCTGAGCCGCCAGCCGGGACAAAAACTCATCCGGTGGCATCACTGTGGTCAGATCAAAATCGACGACCTCGCCAGAACTAGTAGCTCCCAACGGCAGCGCACTAGCTGGAACAATGCGGGGATTGGGATGAAAGCCGCCCGTATAGGAAACAGGTAGAGCCGCCCGCCGTACCGCCCGATCAAACAGCCGCACCAGATCTAAGTGGCTAATTAAAGCCATATCGTAGAGTTTGCCAAACCAGACCCGTAACCGCTGCGATCGCTCTGTGTTGGGCACAAAGTGATGTTCAAACTTGGGAATAGGCAGCGGTGGCACGATCACGTTATGACCAAAATCGGCTCCGCATACCCCGCAATGCGAACAGCCATCAAACGAGCAATCTGGTACGGTCGCCGCCGCCAGTGCCCGCATTAAATCCTCTTGGAGCCAAGTTTTATCGACTCCAGAATCAATATGATCCCACGGTAGAGGAGCACTATAGGCACCCGCTTCCGCCTTCATGCCTGCGCCTTCATCTTGACCAAATAGGTTCCACTCGCCCGACTCAACCTGACGGTATTTCCAGGTCAGGTCAGATTCGGCGATCGCCTGCGTCCAGGCTGCAAACGCTCGCTCTTGGTTTTCCCACCAAGAATCTTCACGGGCTCCTAGCTCCCAAGCTCGATGGATCACAGCACAGAGACGGCGATCGCCCCGTCCAACAAAGTCTTCCATCGCCGAAATGTGGACATCAGTGAAGTTAGCCTTTAACCCTCTAATCGTCCGAAATTCTTGCCGGAGCAAGGCTTGCTTGCGCTCAAACTCAGTGGTGGAAACCGAGTGCCACTGAAACGGCGTATGGGGTTTGGGCGTAAAGTTAGAAATCGTGACATTAAAATTAATGGGTCTACGGCCTTTGGCGCGGCAAATTTGCTGGAGCCAGCGGATC
>Ga0163148_10006799_pt1 | contig 10954 bp, 11 predicted proteins | sample OliLakLV19MP7P2_FD_148606 | JGI IMG/M metagenome (GOLD analysis project Ga0163148, IMG submission 148606) | Freshwater microbial mat bacterial communities from Lake Vanda, McMurdo Dry Valleys, Antarctica- Oligotrophic Lake LV.19.MP7.P2 | ecosystem: Environmental > Aquatic > Freshwater > Lake >... | reverse complement strand
CCACCACAATCTACTTCAGCTAAGAGTGCAAGTTGGCCACCGCCAACTCCCCCAAGCAAAATCAAAAAAGGTCCTCAAAAAGTTCCCCGCGAGACAAAACAACAGCAGCACCCCGCCCATTGTGTCTCCTCTTGGAAAATCCGCAGCAAATGTGGCGCGTGCCAAGTGCCACACCTGTCTCTGTCCTGCATGCCTTGCTCCATCTTGCTCACAATTTGCTCACAGTTTTTGTTGCTTCTTGAAGACTTCATTGACACACATGTGTGCGGACTGGAAGCAAATGATGGCTTTTGGGTCTTTGATCTTGGCCAAACTGTCCAAGGCGTCAGAGAAAAATGGGAAGACAATGCATTCTTTGGCTATGCAATTGCCAGGAAGATTGACATTTGTTTTGTGTTGAACTTTTTAAGTGTCATGTGTCTGCATCAAATGAGTCAGTTGTTTCCAAGCCAGCTTGGGACTTTAACTTTCTCAAGAATTGCGATGCTTGTGCTGAATTGGCACCCGTAAATTTGGTTGGTGCCTCACAAAAAGCGTCAAAATGAACGCCACGGCCCGAAGGGAGAGCGCTTTTGGGTGCATTGCTCACTCAAGTTTCCAGGCAATCTCAAGCTCAACACATCTGGGATTTACCAGAAAGCGGGAAATGATGAATGGTGTGCCCTTGACATCATGCCTGTTGAGCACGATGCCAAAGCCGGACGGAGCAGAGATCATTGGCAAAGCTGAAGGTCAAAATCTGACCACCAAGATCACCAACTGCTGTGCTGTCTGGATTGTTGCAAACATTGCAATGAAAGACACGAAGAATTGCAAGCATGAAGTGGGTGAAGAAATCAGTGATGTTGCCCAAAATTTCAAAAGTTTGGGATTGGGCGTTGACAATCAATTAGAAATTTGTGATTTGTCATTAAAACAACATTTTCAGTGCTAACCGAACTTAAGCATTTCATGTGGTTTGACCTTTTTCAGGTGCAAGTCAAGACACTGCTAGCGGCACAGCAAAGAAAGAAGAAATGGATGTCAATGAGGACCCTGATGAGTTATCCAAAACGATGCGTGAACAACTTAAGGAGCTGGAAAAAGAAAAGGCGCTAGCCCCAGCACGAAATGAGGACACCGTCTTCATTGACATGCAGATTGCGGAGCTCCACGCCTTTGTGAAAGAGCTGGAGGAAGTCCTGGACAAAGCAACTGAAAGAAATGGAACAAAACGTGATCAAGTCAAAGCAGACAAAAAAGGCACAACAGGAACAAAGGGAGCATTTGTTTCTGATGCAGGCCAAACCTTCAGAGATTGGACAAATGAGAATCAGGAGTTTGAGGCCGTAATCATTTGCTGCTCGCAGAAAGAGTTGTCATGAGTGTCTGATTTGTGTGACACTAGGAACCTAACCTCCCAGACATCAAAGGGATTGCCACATGCAAACACATTTTGCTCACATCAATCGGATCAGCAATTCACTGCTAGATGTGTAGCCCCCCCCACACACCACAGACAAATCCAGAGCCGCAGATTGGCTCACAATTGCTCATTGTCATCAACAACATCTTCACTGTCACTTTCATGGCCACTTTGTCTTCATTGTTGTTGTCTGCTTCACCTCTGTCTTCATCATTGTTGTCTGCTTTGTCTCCCTTGCTTGCCTTTGCTTCAAGGTGGTCCACACAATTGTTGAACTTTGCCAGTCGCTTTTCTTGGCAGATGTGATCGAGGATTTTTTCAACCCAAACTCCTTGAATTTAGGATTTGATGCATGAAAATCTGCAAGAGATTTGAATTTTTTGTTTTTTAATTGGATTGTTTTTACGGAAAAGGTCAATTGCTATCTGATCATCAATTGTCGTTTGTGTTTCTTGACACAATGCGTTCCAACTGACTTGAGTCTTCTCACAAAATTGTTGTTCCTTTTGATGTCTGAAAAAGTTGTGTGGTTTGCACTATGATTGTCCCAAACACCTTTTGGTCCAATCACATCTAAGTGACCAACTGGGATGACTTTGTCTTTGAACGAGCTGCACAAGAAAGCCTTTGCCGGGTGCTCTTTCCAGTCCACCTTTTTGTCCTCCGAACTGGTTTCTGCAGCCTTTCCCAGGTCACGGAGTCGCCGAGTGAAGCTCAAATCTCACTCCATTCCATCAAATGCTTCAGCATCTTTTTAATTTTTGTACACCCTTACTTTGGTCCCAGTTCCTTTCCATTGATTGATGTGCCTCCTTCTTTCAGAGCCTTTGCTAAAAGAGCTCGGGCAAGATGATTTCGCCATTCCCGCCATGTCGCATCGAGCTGGTTGTGGCTTTGTGCAATGTATCTGCTTTGCAGCTTTGACATTAACCACTAGATGTGGAGTTGGCAGTAGACTATGTAGTCCACGAAGAGTTGGTAGGCTAGTCCATAAAGAGTTGGCGGGCTAGTCCATGAACAGTTGCTAAGGTGCTTCACGCAGAGGGGGCAGCTTCATTGTTGTGGAAACTGTCGCATAAAATTGTCGCACAAATCGTCTTGTAATCTAATATGACAATTTTTCAAAACTGTACAATAAAACTGTACGATAAAAATTGTCGTATATTTTTATACTGCAGATTTATCGCACAGCTGCTCGTGAATGGGTAGCGCGATCGCATCAGTTCAGTGGTGGACAGTTTTTGATCCCATGAGGCACGCCCCAGAGTGAGTTGGTTGCGATGTTGCTGTTTCGAATTTTACTGGATCGTGCTTGATGCACGACAGACTCTTGCGGTCCATTGCATGGGTGCAGAACTTGACTGTTTCTTCCTCTACTAGCTAGTAGCCAGTAGCTAGTTAGTACTACTAGTAGCTAGCTAGAAAGACCACATACTTCATGCCGTCAAGACGTGAGACTGTTAGAAAACATCATAAACTTCATACCGCCCAGGAGTAGCCTGCTTGATACCGTGGTAGGCTGGTAGCTCTACCGAGAAGTTCTACGACATACCCAAACTGCTTCTGACGTTACTACAGAGCGGCAAAACTTGATCCGGTTGCAATTCTTGGTGACTCATGATAATAAAGTCAGATCGCCTTTGATCAAGATCATCCCACAATATCGGATTGAATATTCCGACACATTAAATACGAGCGAAAACAGCCATGAGGTACAGAAGCGAGTCAAACGAAAAGAGGGTCCTCTGCACAGTCGCACTGGACAGTAGCAGGAGCAGCAGTGGTGACAAGGTCTATATGATTATCGATCTTGAGTCTCTCAAGCGGAATATCGCATCCATCTGCACGGAAATATTTGAGGCAGTTGGTTCTCAACAGACCGAGGGAACATACCAAAGGTGTCTTGCGATTGATCTGGAGGAAGCAGGTGTCACGGCGGTTCTTGAACCTGAGATCAAATTGACTTACAAAGGCAATGTGGTTGGTACTCGCAGGCCTGATATCTTGATCATCTTGGCTTCTGGAGAAAAAGCCATTATCGAATTAAAGGCTGTTGCGACGGACATGACACTGGATCACAGGAAGCAATTGGAGTACTACCTTCACTACACTGGGGTCGATACAGGCTATCTTATCAACTTTCCCCACGACACTTCATTCCCTGCCGTGGATCACAAGTCGTTCTTCACGTACACGTTTGTGGAAGGGTTGATCCATCGGGTACAAGGTTTGCTCCTGGGAGGCCCCGGATTGAGGACCCGCAATGATCCAAAGCAGAGGAAGGTTGAAATTGTTGAAATTACTAGGCGTTCCATGACTAGCTCTGAACAAGACGAAGCACAAAAGAAGAAAGAAAGGCAACCGGACTTGCCCCCACAATTTGGCATTACGGCAAAGAACCTTCCCTGCAAAACTTGTATCAAGCAGGGAGGCTATTGCCGCCGTCATAAGAATCAGGACCCGTCCTTCCGCGATGGCGTGTAGATTCTCGGTTGGACAAGCACGTTTTGGAAATGTCATAATTGGTTCGCCAAGTCCATCAGGGAGTCATAGCTACTCTTGATTTGTTCCGCATGCAGAATTACTTTTAACTTACCAACTGGAGTCTCATTTTTGAACTTGATGGCAACCTCATCCTTTCCACGTGCTGGTTTTCCGAATTGAACTTCCAAATTTAGATCATCAAGAAATACCTTATCGCAAAGTTGTGAGTACCCAACAGGCAAATTAATATCGCTAAACCCTTCGTAGAATCGATTTGATGTCTCATCGTAAAGGAAGACAGAGGGGTTTTGGTCCTTCAGTACAATGAGAATAAAATCCCCGCCTGACTTGTATCTGTCCACGATGGCTCTGAAAGCAGATGGTGTCATCGGACGTTCATCAAATGTCAGTGGCATTGCAAGAAAGGCGCAATCTGCCTTGTGGCCGCATTTCCACGCACTTTTTTGGGATTCTCTGGAACAATACCAAAGATGGTTACAAGCACGACAACACATTAATTTCACAGAATCAGACCACCGCTGACAATGTTCGCACTTGTAGCAGTCTTCCTGGAAATCCCCTAACTCAAGCTCTTGAAACAAAAAGGCAGCATGGTGCATGGTGCAGTCTGTCGACCGTACTGCTACTGCAAGTTGAGGGCTGGTGCAGTTGATGTCATTGGCTACACGACGTCTGGGTGGGCGCATCGCCTTGAGTTGCAACTTGCAACCCCGCCCGTTTGATAAATTAAGGTTAGGGGTGTGTTCTCGAAAATCATTTGTGGGGTTCGCATCGAACAAAGATGAGCCACCCATCACGAAAGATCCCACGAAATCTAAATAATTGCGCTGTCAACACCAACGTAACCACAGATAAAGGCCATTTCATTGACAACCCCATCAAACACCGCTCATACTACCGAAGGAGCAGCTAGCTAGCTTGAAATAATAACAACTTTACACATCACCATCATGAGATCCTTTGTTGCTTTTGCCATTCTCTTTCCTGCCGTCTGTGCATTTGCGCCTCTTCAGGTTCGTTCCCATCTTCGGATCCGCTAGTCGATAATTATGGAATCCAAACGAACCCAACCTCATCGCCACAGGGTTCGCGTCACTCACAATAACGAATTTCTTTCTTCCAACCACAGACTTCCACTAGAAGAGTAGCGCCTGCAGCAACTTGTCTTTACTATTCTCGATTGGATTTGATCGATAAAGAATTTCAATTGGAAGAACGCGAAGACAAGGATTCGAGTGTTACTGACGTGTGGTTGCGCGCCGATGGTTCCGTCGACTTGAGACAAACCGATGGTCCTCCTCTGGAATCTTTCAAAGGTAGTTGGATGGTCAACGAGGACTTGAAAGGCGACGCCAAGGGCGAAAATGCTTTCAAAATGACACTGGTCCGCCAATTTGCCGGGGGAACCCATACGGGCGCCAACCAAGCAGGTGAATTTATGTACAACGTCAAACGTGAATTCTGGGGGGACATTTCCAAGACGGGCGATGTCATCTCGGTCAGTGGGACGATTCACGGAGAAGATGAAGCGAAAAAAGTCGATTGTGAAGTGGGATATTTTGCGCTCATTGATGAAAACAATTAATACCACACAATCCACAGCCAAACAAACAATAATCTGCACCCTGCCTGAAAGGCTGCTCAAAGTTGCGAAACGTTCGCGGAAATGTCCAACTGCGCTTCCTCCTAAAATAATAGGTAAAACTCGAATTACCTGCTAGCCAGCAACTAGTACAATAATAGTTTGCACACCAAAAATACATCTTTTCTTACATTGGAATGGCGGGCACATACGAACCCACCCCAAAAGATTCTGCACATGATCAGGGATAGACTTAGCCGAGATTCTCCAATGCACTCGATATATATCATAATTTGAAGACATTACCACCAACTTGTAGCCGGCGAGTGGACCATGCTACTATAGGGGTCATACAGAGACAGATCTCCTCACTGTACGCGTGGTCAGTTGCTCTGGAGGTTCGTCCATTAGATATATTTATTTGGCGGTTCTTGTTGGAATCATCAGCACAATCCTGTCGATGGCTGATTCTTCTTTTGCGGAACATGCCACTTCCCAAGAAGGTGCGTTTATCTCGAGTACAGTACAGTACAGTACCGTTTGACAATAAGTGTGTTGTTGGGAAAATTATGCTCTACCTGTTTGATATTTAGAGTGTTGTAATGCATCGATGCTCTACCCGTTTGATAATTAGAATGTTGGAGTGCATTAAGACTCTACCCGTTTTGATAATAAGTTTATGGTTGGTCAACTAAAAAAATAAAATAAAACACTGAGGCCCTTCGAAACTGTATTATAGGCGAGACTGGGCACTGGCGAACAAAGCTACGACAACTGCTGCACTGGCTGAGCGTCAGACCACAAAGATGGCAAAAACGGTGTCCGACTTAGGCGACTCTAAGATAGTAAGTTATCCACAATTTGCAGGGCTGCCCATTCGTAGTAGTCAGATTGATAGACATAATCATGTTCAGCTCCCTCTGGTGAAATCTTCACTTCAGTCACGGTATTGTTGGTATTCAATGTGGTGGTGTACAACACGGCTTGCTTTAGATACAGCTCACTATCAAGTCGTTCATTCTTACAAGTTGTGGAGTTTATGGCATGTCCGCAGCAATATGCGATTGCATTCTTTGGATCGGAACAGTCAGTAGGAGTTACAGTTGAATATGCAGGCATAACAAGCACATTCACTCCAGCGAGGCCGTTATTGTAGTCAATCAGCCCGTCTTCGATTTTTACTCCTCCAAGTTGATTGTACAATCGATGCTTTTCTTCCAAGTCGAGATCCCCGTTCACGTCCCAGTACTGGGAAAACCAAAACCGACTTTGCCCGTACAGTGCACTGTACGTTCCCTTTTCTTCTCGTGGCACAAAATTGGGACCAGGATCTCCCAGTAACCCATGGAGCAACGCGGTAGTCCCTACCATGACGGCTGAGGCTTGAATGATACTCAGAATGCCAGAATCGGCTGATTGTCCCGGTCTAAAACTTCCAGCTCTGATAATATCAGGATATCCATCCATCATGGCAACGCCCGTGACATCACCACGGCGTTCCATCGCAAACCACAGGCACGCCTCTGCCCCGGCGCTGTGGCCCGCACATACGAATGGCGCAGTTTCACCCGCCACGTCAAGCAGTTGGGAAAGAAGCTGACCCGAGTTGGGAAGGCGATCTGGCGATTCGTACCCACCACTGGATGCATACAGCGTCGGAGTGAACCCGTACCCAAGGCGGTCGTACAGACAAACTCGATTCCCATGAGCGCTGCTGATCTCTCGAGCTATTGCCAATAATGCTAGAAAATTAGAACCACCACCGTGTTCAAAAACGACAGTAGCGGAACTAGGATCACCCTTTGACCCAAAGCAGTATAAATGCATCTTCAAATTGGTGTCGTTGGCTCTGACTGTGTAGATGCTTCCAGGGACGGACAGACTAGCATCCGAAGCCGAAAAGAACGATTGTACCATGTAGCCAGTTGTAAACATCATCAACACGAATACAAGGAAGAGCATCGAAAAATCAATCCAGAATTTGCATGTACAATGAAAACGACAGCACCGTTTACAGGTGCTGCGTTGGGAATACCTGGGGTCGTCCATTGAGGAAGTTTCCTTCGACCCTTTCTTGTCGAGGGTGGGTTCCCTATTTTCTGGGTCGACTTGTTGCCTCCCTTCTTCTGTGCAGTTGGATCTTTCCTCAGAGCGCAAGTGCGTGCTAGCGTCACAAATGCCAACATAGCATACATAAGAAGAAAGAAAGCCACTCGGGATCCAAAACAGGCTCAAACCGGCCGCTGCAGATTCATTCCCTGCAATGGCCCATCCAATCATTGAGAGAAAGCCCTCTGACGCAAACAACACTCCAAGACCCAACCAAACCTTAAGGGCAAACGCACTGGGCTCGACGTGCTCCTCAACTGCTTCTTCTGTAGTCAGCTTAGTCTTGTTTCGGACAGTCAGTCCAAACCAAATCAAGAACGCGACATTGTACCACATCAATCCAATACCAGGCCACATTGCTGATAAAGGAGACGAATACTCGTAGCTCTTTCCACCACCGTTAGGAAAGGCTTGTACAAAGTAAACAACAAATGTTGTCAACCCAACTAATGACAGCACTGCCAAGGACAGGAGAGCTCCATGTTGAGGATGCATTGTGTTGTTGCTGGCGGGCAAAAGATATGATGATACAGCAAGTTTTATGCAGTTCGATTTTTTTTGTAAGCGAGACTTGTTTGACTGCTGGGCTTCAATCAAGCTAACATCCCATCCATCCTACAGAATCAAATAGCGGACTACCCTTATCCAAGCATCCACTAACTAACGAACCAATCTCCTGGTTCAGACGAACATTATAGTGCATTTTGTATTATCCATGAACCAACATGCATGCACAGCACGAACTACTATTATCCTACCACAACCACGAACAAATATCCAACAGTCAAACACGAACAAAATTCTGTAAAGAGTAAGTGTGCATCTTCAAACGTTTATTCTATTAACACGGGGCGGGCGCATCATGCGTCACACTCTCAGATCATTGCACATGGTAATTGCCCTCAACTGCAAGTGTGGTGTCTGTGCAATTTTTGTTTGTCTGTCTGTCTGTATGTATGTATGTCTGTATGTCTGTCACTTAAGGAGCATGTCACATAAGGGTCATGTCACAGTGGTAACATGTTGGACATAAAATCCAGAACTCTGGTGTCACTGCCGACAGGGTTCTTTGCGCAACACAACTGCGCAGAGAAGCCCAGGTGGGCAACAACAACAACAACAACAGGCACACATTAAAGTTAATAAAACAACATAATTCCATTTCAACAACAACAACAATCATAACATTATTTTCTTTAGTCATAACAAAACATAGCTGTCTCAACACATTTTTGTTATTAGTGGTCAGGTGTTGCTGATTGCTTAGTAAAAACACACGGTGGTTCTTGCCGGGAGTTGCTGACTGCGTAGCACAAATGCGCAGTGGTTGTTGCCGGGTGCTGCTGACTGCGTAGTGCAAATACGCAGTAGTGGTTGTTGCTGACTGCGTAGTGCAAATACGCAGTGGTTGTTGCTGACTGCGTAGTAAAAACACGCAGTGGTTGTTGCCGGCAAATAAGCAGCAAAAACTCATTGCAGACAACAAGCCATAGCTACCTTGATAGATTTTTATTGCTAACAGTGGGTGGTGAGCAACAACAAACGCATGATAAAACATTCTACAACCACAAACAGTTAAGTTAAGATTACACAACCCCATTGCAATGCCGAAACAAAGCGCTGCAGAGCGCAAGAGAAAGCAGAGCAGCACAACAAGAAAAACAGGAAGAACAACAAAATGCCCATGGCAATGACAATGCAGAGGTTGCTCACACACCACAGTCAACCCGACAATCAAAAAGGCTGTTAGAACAAAAATCAGATAAGAAATGAAAAGCGGAAGAACTGGCAGCAAGGAAAAGAAAATCGAGGGCGGAACAAACAGAGGAACAACAGCAGGCAAGGCGGGCTGCTGACAAAGCACACAAAAAGTTCCAGAGGGAGAAACAAACCGAGGACAAATGGAAGGAAAGGTTGGATTCCATGGCTGCACGAAACAGAGCCCACAGAGGAAAACAAACCGAGGAACAACAGCAGGCAAGACAGGCTGCTGACAAAGCACACAAAAAGTCCCAGAGAGATGAAGAAACTGAGGAAGAACGGAAGGAAAGGTTGGATTCCATGGCTGCGTGAAACAGAGCCCACAGGGGAAAACAAACCGAGGAAGAACGGAAGGAAAGGTTGGATTCCATGGCTGCGCGAAACAGAGCCCACAGGGGAAAACAAACCGAGGAAGAACGGAAGGAAAGGTTGGATTCCATGGCTGCGCGAAACAGAGCCCACAGGGGAAAACAAACCGAGGAACAACAACAGGCAAGGCAAGCTGCAGACAAAGAACACAAAAAGTTCCAGAGGGAGAAACAAACCAAGGAACAACGACAGGAAAGGTTGGATGCAGACAAAGCCCACAAGAAAGACAGACGGGAAAAGGAATTGAAGGAAGCTCTGGAGGCCATGGAAATAAATGATTTTGACATATCAGCTGAAGATTTGATTGCGAAAATGGAGGTCTTTGACAAACACTGCAAAGCCAATCCCAAGTCACCACACAACGACTTTTTTGAGGATTCCAATCGAAATGTAATAAAAGCATTGTTGCTTTTTTACTTGAACTCTGGATGCATGCGATTCGATCAACACAAGGAATACTCTGCGAAATGGGACAAGGCTCCCATTGACATGGCAAAGCTGGAAAAAGAAATAGAAGAGGAAGCATTATCAAACACAGAATTGGTAGATCTGTTGACCAAGTTTTTGAAGCGCCATTCGCACAGCAAGTTCAATTTGACTAGCTGTGGTGCTTGTGGTGTTCGCGGCTATGAATATGAAAATCTTTCCAGGCAAGAACAAGAAGAGGCAGGGCATGCTACATACAAGCAATTTGAATTGGACAAGAAGAAACCGCTGAGTGTGCTCATGCATTCAGATGAAGACGTGGTTGCTGTCAAACAAGCCATGAACAATCAAGTGGAGATCCCCATAAATGATGAGTGGGACACTCAAATGGTTGACACTTGGAGAGTCGGATCTGTCTTTGAACAGAAAAATCAAGAAAGCGGTTCCACATTCTGGCACCTTCATCCAGAATTGGTTGATGTTGATGAAGAGACCGGGAAATGCACCACAATGCTGTGTCACAACTGCACCACAGCGGTCAAGAAAAACAAGATTCCGGACTTGAGCATTGCCAGTGGAGTGGATTTTGGATGTCACAGACGGATCAAAGGATTGGTTGAACCAAACTTGCAGGAACAGCTAATTCTGGCTAAGACTAGGATGTACTTTGCAGTCATGAAAGCTACGAGCAACTCCCATGGTGCCTCCAAAGATTTTGATGCTCGATGCATGGCTCGAGTGCATGCCATCTTGTTTCCGCACAATGCCCCTGAAGTAGCAACCTATTTGTGCAACCC
>Ga0163148_10006791_pt1 | contig 10958 bp, 5 predicted proteins | sample OliLakLV19MP7P2_FD_148606 | JGI IMG/M metagenome (GOLD analysis project Ga0163148, IMG submission 148606) | Freshwater microbial mat bacterial communities from Lake Vanda, McMurdo Dry Valleys, Antarctica- Oligotrophic Lake LV.19.MP7.P2 | ecosystem: Environmental > Aquatic > Freshwater > Lake >... | reverse complement strand
GGCCGCTGCGACCGTCACGTCGGCCACGCCCGTGCCGCTCAGCGAAGGGATGCAAGCATCGAAGTGTGTCGGCGGCGCAGCACTCACGGGCATCACCGCCACCGCCGAGGGCACCGACAGCACCGTGCTGTGGGAGTCGGGCTTCAACATCGTCAACGGCGTGCTGTACCTCCCGCCGCCCGAGGCTCGCTTCCTGATCGGACCGTCGGAGATCATCGCCATCAAGTTCCCGACCGCACCGACCTCGGCTGGCTGGATCACCGAGGTCGAGTTCATCGAGTACGCCTTCTGATATGGCTGTCGGTGGGCTGGATGGTGGGATCTTCCGCAAGCGGCACGACGCCGCTCATGCGACGCGTCTGCGGATACAACAGACTCGGGCGACCACCTCCAGCCTCGGCACCGTCGACATCGCGACCCCCCTCGACTCCTCGCAGGGTCGAGGGAGTCTGGCGAGAGCAGCCACCCTGCAGCGAGCGTGGGTCACGAACCGCCGACCGTCACGAGCCTTCTACAGCCAGCGCGGTCCGCTCAACCTGATCGAGTCGCTCGATGTGACTGCCACGATGGCGGCCACCCAGGACGCTCAGACCAGCACGATCACGGCGACGCACGTCGCGAACTCGACCGGCACGATCGCCGTCACGCAGACGAACCAGACGAGCACTATCACGGCGACGCACGTCGCGAACCCGACCGGCACGATCGCAGCGACGCAGACTGCTCAGACCAGCACGATCACCGCCACCTCGGGCGTAGCGGTCACCGCCTCGCTCGCCGTGACCCAAGGCGCGCAGGTTGGTGCGTTCACCTCGACGGTGGGCTACGAGAACGTGACCGGCACGATCGCCGTGGTCCAGGGCGACCAGAGCTGCACCATCCACGCCCAGCGGTTCGGCGGGGTGTCACAGGACCGGATCGAGCCGGGCCCGGTGTTCCCCGGCCGCACGCGCCGCCGGTACTTCAATGCCTCGAAGAACCCGGTGACCGGGCCCTGAGCGCTACGGTGAGCGCCGACATGGTTCCCGTCGAGCACAAGGAGTAACAGGACATGGCCGCATTCACTGAGTCCGCAGCGCTGCGTTTGCACGCTGCAACCTCCAGCACCACCGCCGAGGCGTGGGCGCTGACCACACCCGTCAAGAGCCTGGTGATCACCAACCGGTCGCCAACCGACCTGTTCGTCACGCTGCGTCTCTCGAACACCTACACCGCCGACGATGCCGGCGTGACGGTCGCCGTGGCCGAGGCCGACGAGACGTTCGTCATCCCCGGTGTCGAGACGAGCGGCGCACTCGAGGGCAAGGAGATCTTCCGCTCGCCGCGAGCGTCGTACGTGTCCGGCTCGATCATCGGCTCGACCTCGTCCTACTCGGTCGAGGGCAAGATCTGGTACTGAGCCACCCCGCCTCCTCAGGCGCCACAGCCCCCGGTCGCACCCCAGCGGCCGGGGGCTGCTGCGTTTTCAGGCCACACTTGGCGCATGACGACTGAGGACCAGGCGAAATACACCCACTCCGCAGCACGCAAGGCGCTGATGAGCGGCATCAACGGGCGCAGCACCCAGTACGAGCAGGGCCTCGCCCGGCGCAACCGGGTGCTCGAGTTGGTCAGCGAGGGCCAGACCGTGCTGCAGGCGTGCAAGCACCCCGATGTCAACGTTGCCTACGGGACGTACAAGGCGTGGAGGGAGCGGTTCCCGCACTTCCGCGCCGAGATCGACCGGATCCGTGCCGGTGTCGACGCACTCGCTGTCGAGTACACCGGCACTCGCGCCGAGTTCGCGGTCCGCTACTTCGGCATGGCGTACGCCAGCTTCCAGCTGATGTACCTCGACGAGATCGACCGGATGCCACCCGGCAACATCGTCATGGCGCTGTGGCCACCCGAGCACGGCAAGACCACGACCTACGAGAACTTCGCCACCCAGCAGCTGAGCGAGCAGCCGAACTGGCGTGGCACGATCGCGTCGGAGAACATCACGATCGCGAAGAAGATCCTCGGCCGTGTCCGCAACCGGTTCGAGCCGAACGGCCCGTTCAAGCAGCTGATCAAGGACTTCGGCCCGTTCCGGCCACCGCGCAACACCGATGTCGAGCACGCCGCGCAGCCGTGGAGCCAGCAGATGTTCAACGTGTTCAAGAAGTCCAGCCACGACGAGCGTGACTACTCGATGCAGGCGCTCGGCTATGGCAGCTCGATCGTGTCGACGCGCTGCGACCACCTCCACATCGACGACGTGCAGTCGACCAAGACCAAGGGTGACACGAACAAGATCGAGGAGTGGTTCCGCCAGGACGCGCTGTCGCGCCCCGGCGAGCACGGCAAGACCTCGATCGCCGGCACCCGGGTGGCCGAGGACGACTTCTACGAACGGATCGCTGACGACGGCGAGCTCGACGGGATCCTCAAGGTGCTGAAGTTCAAGGCGATCATGACCGACTACTCCGATCCGGACAACCCGGTCGAGAAGCCGCTGTGGCCGGAGCGGTACTCGCTGAACATGCTCGACCGCCAGCGGCGCAAGGCCGGCCCGGAGGCATGGGACCGCAACTACATGCAGAACCCGGGTGCGTCCAAGACCGACGCCACGTTCACCGACGCCCACCTCGAGCGCGCACTCGATCCGCTGATCTCGCTGCGCCACCCACCGACACCCCGCTCGATCGTCTACGTCGGCCTCGACCCGGCGCTCGGTGGCCAGAACTGTGTGATGGCCTGCGAGCTCGGCCCATCGAAGCTGATCATCCGTGCGATCCGCGAACGCCAGAACCTGCGCACGAACGAGGAGATCATGCAGGAGCTGAATCACGTCGTCTACAACATGAACCTCTCGGCCACCGTCAGCGACGTGGTGATCGAGGCGATGAACTTCCAGCGCGGTCTGAGCCGTGACGAGCGGCTGATCGAGATGGCCAAGCACTACGGCTTCGCGACCCGCGAGCACCTGACCGGGCTGAACAAGTACGACGAGGACATCGGCATTGCGAGCATGGTCACGTCGTTCATCAAGGGCGAGATCATCCTCCCGTGGGCCGACGACGACTACACCCGCAGCGAGGTCGGCGAGCTGGTCCGCCAGCTCAAGGCGTGGCGTCCGAAGAAGCGTGGCAACAAGCTGCGCCAGGACCGGGTGATGGCTCTGTGGTTCATCTGGATCCTGTGGCGCAACAGGTGGAAGTCGACAGACGTCGGCAGTGCAGGCTCCAGCTTCCAGCGCAACGTACCCTGGGCGGGTACCAAGTCGGGACTGATCATCCCAGTAGGAGCGTCTCTATGAGGTCTTTCGATGAGATCATCCGTCTCGTGCTCGACATGCAGCGCGAGCAGGGTCCGATGCTGATGCACATGCGTGGCATCCTCGATCGCTACGACGGCGACTGGGTGCTCCCCGTCCCCGAGGTGCCGAACGAGCCGAACATGCCGCCGCTCACACCGGCACTGATCGGTGAAGCGGTCGACTCGATGGCGATGCGCGCCGCCTCGACGCAGCCGATGGTCGAGTGCCCGGCGATCAACCCGCACAAGGACACCGGCCGGCGCTCGCGCCAGTACGCGACGACGCGGCGCAAGATCATCGCCGCCACCTACGACTCGTCGCGCTGGAAGCTCGGTCGCCGCCGGTACTACCGGCACCTGTCGGCGTACCACACCAGCTCCGTCGTGGTCATCCCCGACTTCGAGACGATGCTGCCCCGGATCGAGGTGCGCGACCCGCTGTCGACGTTCGTCGAGCCGCAGGCCAACGAGGAGCTGCGCCCACCGAAGTACGTCGCGTTCCTCAACCGGTTCTCGAGCCAGTCGCTGCGGGCCCGGTTCCCGGCATGCAAGTCCGAGAACGGCGGGCCGATCACCGGCATCGACGTGAAGATGCTGTGGGACATCGTCGAGTGGTTCGACGAGGACCAGATCCTGTTCGGCCTGGTCGGCCCCGTCGAGTCCTACGGCGGGCACGTCTCGCAGAGCTGGCAGGGGGCCCCGTGGATGCCGCTGTCCAAGCCGTTCCCGAACCGGGCCGGGATGGTCCCGGCCGTCGTGCCTCACAACGTCAGCCTCGGCAAGATCTCGGCTCGCCTCGGATCCCTGATCGGCAACGTCGACCTGCAGGCGAAGCTGATGGCGTTGAACATCATCGCCCAGGAGAAGGCGATCTTCCCCGACATGTACGCGATCGGGCGGATGTCAGGTCAACCGCAGGTCATCGGCGGCGAGTGGAAGGACGGCCGCGAAGGTGCGATCAACATGCTCGTGGATGTGGAGTCGGTGGGAGTGCTACGCACCGACCCCGGGATGGCGACGATGCAGATCAACGATCGGTTGGAGCGCAACTTCCGCGTCTCGACCGGGCTGGTGCCGCAGACAGGCGGCGAAACCTACGGTGCTCTTCGCACTGGCCGGGGCATCGATGCTCTTGCGGGCATGGCTCTCGACCCACGGATCCAGGAGCTCCACGAGATCTCCGAAGCGTGGATGCCGCACCTGAACAGCGCGATCCTCGCGACCTACAAGGGCTACTGGCCTGACCGGGAGTACACCCTGTTCTCGGGGTGGCCCGGCGACAAGGGCGAGGTCAAGTTCACCCCGAGCGAGCACATCGAGACGCTGTCGAACACCGTCAGCTACACCGCAGCCGGTGCTGACGTGACGCAGGCGACGCAGATCCTCGGCTCGATGTTCGGTGCCAAGGCGATCAGCTTGCGCACGTTCCGCCAGCGCCACCCGTACATCGACGATCCCGAGCGCGAGGCGCAGCTCGTCGACGAGGAGCAGTTCGAGGATGCGTTGAAGCAGACGATCCTGCAGCAGATGATCTCGGGCCAGATGGACCCGATGGTCGCGGTGCTGATCCGCAACTACATGCAGAAGGATCTCGACATCTTCGCGGCGGTCGAGAAGGCCAACGAGGAGATGCAGCGTCGCCAGGCCACAGAGGCCCCGCCCGCACCGGAAGGCATGGTGATGCCTCCGGAGGCGATGGCCGGTCTGGCGGCCGGGCCCGGTGGCATGGCCCAACCCCTCCCGCCAGGGGAAGGGCTGCCACCGGCGCCGGGCGATCAGGTGGCAACACCGCAGGGTGCCGCAGCGATGCGGCAGTTGATGCAGACGATGGGAGCATGAGATGCCGCGCAAGGCCAAGACCACACTCAGCGGCCAGCCCGCGCAGCCGATCGGCGCCGTTGCTGGTCAGATGTACGGAGCGGGCGTGGAGCAGATGGCGTTGCAACGCCAGATGCCAGCGCCGCAGGTGAGCGGCCCTGTCGCACCGCCAGCGGGCGCAGCACCACCCGTCCCGGTCGAGCCACTGCAGCCGTCACCGGCCGACAAGCACCGGCGCGCAATGGCTGCCGCCGAAACGATGCGTGGCAAGGCGGGTGTGCTGATGCAGCCGACGAGCCGGCCGAACGAACCGGTCACGACCGGGCTCCCGGTCGGGCCCGGAGCGGGGCCGGAGGTACTGGCGATGCCACGCGGCAACCCGATGGGCGAACGGATGCGCCGTCTCGCAGCGGCGACCGGCGACAGCTACATGCGTGAGCTCGCAGAGAGGGCAGGCGTGTGAGCATCAGCTCGTTCAACTCCAACCTCGGCCAAGACCTCGACCGGTCGCAGCGGGTGCGCGTGATCACCAGCCTCAACCCGTACATGGCGCAGAACATGGATGCCCTCAACGCGATGGCCGACCTGCCGATCAGCTTGTCGCAGCTCGCGAACGACGCAGTCGGCACGTACGGGATGATGGCCGGCGACTCGTTCCGTGGCCAGCTCGAGCTGATGTCCGAAGGTGCACAACGCTCGATCTGGGCGACGCTGCCGAAGTCGCAACAGATGGCGCTCGCCCAGCTCGGCTACTCGACGCCGGAGACCAAGGGTGAGTCGTGGCTGGGCAAGGCGGTCGGGCCTCTCGACGAGGTCGTCGGCGGCGTGATGCGCGCCGGCACGAACGCGCTCGGTGCGGTCGGCGGTCCCGTGCTCGACACGCTGATCTGGGTCATGGAACGACCAGCGCACCTGTACCGCACGATCCGCACGATGGACGAGCGCAACCAGTGGCAGGCACTCGGCGGTGCGGTGATCGGTGGCGGGATCATGGTCGCGTCGCGCGGTCGTGCAGGAGCAGGAACGCTGCGGACAGCCGGCTACATCGGGCTCGCCGGGCTCGCGGGTGCCTCGATCGCAGCCGGTGTGACCGACCCCGCCGACTTCGCCGCTGCGTTCATGGCCAGCCGCGATGGCGAAAAGACGTTCAAGCGCAGCTCGCGCGCGCAAGCAGACGAGTTGCTCGGTGATCCCCGGGTGATCGCGCTGGCCGAGAAGGTGGCCGAGGCAGACATCACGGTCAGCCAGCTCGCCTACGAGATGGCCGGGATGCGCGAGGGCGGCGAGAACGCGCAGCTGCGCAAGATGAACGAGATCGTGGCCCAGTACGCAACCGAGGGCACACCGGAGTTCGAGGACGCGTTCGCGATGCTGTACGAGGCGACGCAGGATGCGTCGTTCGTCAAGGCGGTCGAGATCTTGCGCAACGGCAAGATCAGCCCCGGGCGTGACGTGGCCGACATGGTGTTCGATCCCGGCGAGAAGGGTTACTCGATCGTGTCGGGCGCCGTCGATGCGGCGTGGCTGATCGCTGTCGACCCGACGTTGATGCTCCTGGACGTGGTGATGCTGGTGAAGGCGCAACGTCGCGGGATGCAGGGCGTGCAGGGTGCGGAGGCGGCGACACGGTTCCTGCAGATCCAGAACCGCAACACCGACGTCAAGTACGCGCACTCGTTGGTGGCCAAGGCGATCGACGTCGAGGACTTCGAGAGAATGCGCCAGATCATCCCGAGCTGGTCCAGCCAGTACCTGCACATGGTCGAGTACAAGCGCAGCGTCCAGGCGCTCGGCGGGATGCGGGACGGCTTCACGCTGGCCGAGTTCAACAACTACCTGATCAACGTCGTGCACCTCAAGCCGTTGCTGCAAGGCGTGGGCACCGTCAAGGCCGCTGACGGCGTGATGATCAAGGGCCTCGGCAAGCAGACGCGGCGGTGGAAGCAGCTGACGGTCGGTCTGCGCGAGTTCACCGACTCGCTGTCCGACCCACGCCTCGAGCGCGAGCTGTACGACCGGGCACGCGAGATGCTCAAGCAGAACGCCGACCTCACCGACGAAGCGATCAAGGCACTGGGCGACGACGAGCTGCTGCGCGCTGCGTTCCCTGCTTCGCTGTACGGCGACATGTCGCCAGTGGGCGAGCTCGTGATGCCGTGGCATCCGCGTGTCGACTCCAAGCCGTCGCAGTTCGGCCGGTTCCTCGGTGGCACCTGGCTCGGTGGCCAGACCGGCGAAGTCCTGACTGCGTTCACCACGATGATCCCGCGCGGCAGCACGATCGCACTGGTCGACGACGCATCCAAGGGCCTCGCTGCGACCGACGACATCCCGAAGCTGATCGAGTTGTCGCGCTATCTCGGCGTGCCGTCGTACGCCCGCACGGAGTGGACCCGAGCGATCCTGAATGCCCGCAACCCTGGCGACCGGATGCTGCTGATCAACTCGTGGCTCGACAACGCGTTGACGATCGCTGGTGCCAAGGGCACGCGTCACGGCCAGGAGATCGTCGAGAAGATCCTGCAGCGCAACCTGCAGGCGTACGCAGCGGGCGGGATCGACTCGCTCCGTGGCGGCTCGACGGCGGTCCTGCCGTCGCACCAGGCGCTCAAGGTCGTGATGCCCGACCTCCACGAGATGCGCAAGGCAGCCCGCACCGGACACATGGTCGACTTCCTCGGCCTCGCAGACCTGCCGTTCATCGAGACGGCCGTGACCAAGATCTGGAAGCCGGCTGTGCTGTTGCGGATCGCGTTCATCCCGCGCGCTGCTGGCGAGGAGTTCCTCAACTTCATGGTCCGTGGCGGAATGGGCGCGCTCGGTCAGGAGCTCGGGGCTCGCTCGCTCGGCCGGCGCGACGTGTTCCTCGGTGCTGTCGACGAAGCGCGCACGATGGCACTGACACCACTCGAACGTGAGCTGGCCGCTGGCGGCTGGGTCAACGAGCTGCCTGCGCACCTGCGTCCGATCGGGCGGAACATCAACCGCTACCGGGCGTGGGCGGCTGAGGTCGGGCCCGAGGACATGGCAGCGGCGCGGATGATGGCGCGCTACAGCTTCGCGGATCCGATGGAAACCAAGATGCGCCAGTACGCGACGTTCCTGTCGGAGAACGTGCTGCGCGAGGGCGCTCGTCCGGCGCGAGCGCTCGGGGCCAGGACCACGAACCGCATCGAGAAGATGACCAAGGGGCTGCCGCACGAGGTGGCCGTCGCAGGGCGCCGCGTCAAGGTCCGCGAGAACGTCACCGCCAACCTGACGTCGGTGGCATTCGGCAATCGGTACTCGTGGCGGCGGATGCTCGCTGGTGGCGTGCACTCCGATCTGCAGTCGGCGTCGCGGCAGTACTACGCGCTGCACGCTCGGGCGATCATGGGCGAGGTGTCGGCGGTGCACGCCGGCCCGGTCGACTTCCACGGCAGTTCTGCTCAGACGGTGCCGCAGTCGGTGCCGACGATGCAGGACGGCGTGATGACGGCTCAGGAGTTCCTGGTCGTGCGCGGCCACTTCGGCCGGATCTCCAAGAGCGACCCACGGTTCCTCAACGCCGTGCACGAGCAGACGGCCGCTGTTGCTCAGGATCCGATCATCCAACGGCTGATCGCCAGCCATCTCGTTCGGGTCAAGGGCTCCACCGTCAAGGTGTCCGACGACGTGATGGCCGATCTGCTCGGGATGTACCAGCGTTCGATCGACTCCGACCCGGTGTTCCGCATCCTCGGACCCGAGTTCGCCTCGGGCGCACCCGACGCCGACAACCTCGCGGTGGCTTTGCAGTCGCTCGACGATCTGCGTCCGCAGCCGATCAACGGCATCACGCTCGCAGACGCGCTGCGCGCCGAGATCCCGAACGGGCGTGATGCCACGTTCGAGGATCTGTACCCGGTGCTGCGCCAGTGGGGCCAGCAGATGAGTCCCGCCGAGCGAGCCGACGACTTCCTCGACGGGTTGGAGCAGCTCCGTCGCGTCGACTACCAGATGCGCAACCTCCCGCTCGCTGACCGGCGGTGGGCTGGGCCGGTGCTGCGTTCGTCCGAGACAGGCCACCGGATCAGACCCGACCAGATCCTCGGGCGCACGTACACCGACGTGGTTCCCAGTGATCCGCTCGGCGTACAGCTGAGTGGAGGCGATGCCGTGATGGCGCGCGGTGCCACGCAGGTGCGAGGCGAGGCCACTGGCGCAGTCGAGGCGCTGCCAGTCGCACCGATGGGTGTGGAGCTGCAGGGCAGGTCGCCGTATCTGGCCAAGGACCAGCAGAAGGCTGACGTTGCCAACAAGTTCATCGGAGAGGGGTCCGAGCGGTCGTCGACCGCCGGCTATGCCGTGAGTTTCGGTGATGCCGCGAACACTGGGCAGTACCTGCCGGGCGACGTCGTGATGATCTCGGCCGAAGGGTCGCGCCGGGGCCGCGTGCCGCCGAACTTCGACGAGATCGACCGTGCCATTCAGGCGCGTGCGACGCTGATCACTGACGACTTGGCGAACCGCTCGCGGTCGTACAACATCGGTGAGCGTGAGGTGGCGGGCCACCTCGAAAAGCGTGGCTACACCGAGGTGTCACCGGGACGCTGGGAGCCGCTGGCCGACCAGCCGTTCGAGCCGACGTTGTTCCGTGGCATGTCGTCACTCAAGCGCGAACGTCTCGAGCTGCGCGAGGACGGGTCGCTGGTGTTGAAGCCGGCCTCGAACTTCGACGGTCGGACGACGGGGGTGTCGTTCACGACATCGGACGAGGTCGCTGACGATTATGCGACGCGGCTGCCGAACGGTGTGGCGGCGCTGCGCCAGGACACGGGCGTGGTCGTCGAGATCGACGCGCGCCGCCTGTCGCCGGAGACGCGTGACCGGCTCCGCTTCGAGGCCGAAACCGATCGCGAGTTTGCCGTCTTGGATGGCGACTCTGTTGTGCTGCCGCCCGGTTCGTTCCGGGTGCGGCCGTCGAAGGTGACAGCGGAGTGGACCGCCAACGAGCCGGTGGAGAACGCAGTTCAGGGTTTCACGGAACGCATGGCCGAGATCCGCAACACCCCAACCGAGGAGCTGCTCGACGAGGCTGCCGACTTCGTGATGGCCGCCAACATGGCCGAGTGGCAGGGCGGTTCCGATGTGATGAGCGAGATGGACAAGCTGGAACAGGCCAGCTACCGACAGGGTCTGACGGGGGACACAGTTGGGCCAGTCGGCGAGAAGCTGACCGGCCTCGGCAATCCGAGACAATTCTCTCTCGTGGATGCGGTACAGCCTGACTGGGAACCTGACGTCCTCATCGAGCTCGGCCGTCGAATGGACGACGAGCAGCTGGCCGAGGCGTTCTCGGAGTGGATGGCAACGACGCGCAACCAGAATGCTCATCAGTTCTTCGATCCGGATGACCCGGAAAGCTTCGTGCGCGCCGTCCGAACCGCCGAGTCCTACAAAACGGACACGGTGAGTTACCGGGTCAACGAATGGATCGAGCAGCGCAAGGCGTTGCTGGGCGCAGGCGTGCAGCCGGAGCCGGTTGCGAGTGCAGCAACCGGGTTGGCCTACGAGTCGGGCGTGTCGTTCTCGAGCGGTGTGACGTACTCGTCTCCGGTGAACTACCGGACCACCACGGTCCGGCCGCCGTCGCCGTTCTACGCCTCGTTCAACGATGCAGACGCAGCGATGCGGGACCAGCTCACGGCGCTGCTGCTCGATGCGAACAACCAGGACCAGACGATGAAGTCGCTGCGGATGCAGGTGCTCGGGCACGAGCGTGGGCTCGAGGCCGGGCTGGTGCAGCTGTACGTGCCGGCCAAGCCGTGGAACCCTGACGGCTCGCCGGTCACCTACGACCAGATCCTGATGACGGCGACCGACCGGCGGCTGATCGAAGC
>Ga0163148_10006790_pt1 | contig 10958 bp, 9 predicted proteins | sample OliLakLV19MP7P2_FD_148606 | JGI IMG/M metagenome (GOLD analysis project Ga0163148, IMG submission 148606) | Freshwater microbial mat bacterial communities from Lake Vanda, McMurdo Dry Valleys, Antarctica- Oligotrophic Lake LV.19.MP7.P2 | ecosystem: Environmental > Aquatic > Freshwater > Lake >... | reverse complement strand
ATCGCTCTGCTGCTCTACATCTTGCACGCCTGACTGTGTTAATTGGAGCCAATGCGTCTGGGAAAAGCAACGTCATCGAAGCCTTACGTCTATTGGCAAGAATTGCTGAAGGTAAGCGGCTAGGCTCTATTGGCGCTCCTGATCAAAATGGCGAGAGTATTTTTAGGGGCGGAGTCGCTAATCTCGGCTATAAAGGGGCTAACTCGTTTGGGATTTCATGCATCACGACGGAACCCGAATGGAAAGAGTTTGAAATTGAGCTGAGCGTTGGTGATGATGGCGATCTCCATGTCATGGAGGAAAAAATTATTAGCGCTACGTCAATAGTTCCGCTATATGAGATCACGAGCGAACCCCAAGCTGCTGGCGGCGATGTCTTCGTTAATTACAATAATTTTGTTCGCGGAGGCAAGAAACCAAGCATCGTTTGTAGCAACCATATGGCAATTTTTACGCAGCTTTTAGCTGATAGTCGGTTTCGTCCAGAAAATACAAAAAGTCGCAAAATTATCCCTGAGATTGCTGAGAAATATATGCATTGGTTAAGCAGCATTGTATTTCTTGATCCTGAGCCAAGTACAATGCGTTCCTCTGGCCGCAAGACAGATAAAGTGCTTAAAGAGCACGGCGAAAACCTTTCGGGCGTGATTTACAACCTGTGTCGCAATTCAGCCGTAAAAGCAGCCATATTGGAGTTTGTTCAATGCCTTCATGAACAAGATATTGAGGACATTAGTTTCGTTGAAATTGCTCACAATCAGGTTCTGTTGCAGTTAACTGAAACATTTAGAGGCAGTTCTGCTACTTATGACGCGGCGATGCTCTCAGATGGCACGTTACGAGTCCTCTCTATTGCAGCGGCCATGCTTTCTGCTCCAGAACATAGCCTAGTTGTGATTGAGTCACTTGATCAAGGTGTCCATCCTAGTCGAGCAGCAGATCTATTGGGACGCATTTCTAGTATTGCTAAAGAGCGCAGCCTGCGGGTTTTGCTCAGCAGTCATAATCCTGCACTGCTCGATGCTTTACCAGATGAGGCTGTTCCTGCTACAGTTTTTTGTTACCGCAGCCCTGAGGATGGTTCCAGCCAATTGGTACGATTACGCGATATTCCAGACTATCCGGCGCTGATTGCTCAAGGTTCTGTGGGTCACTTAATGACGCATGGGCTGCTAGAACGCGGTGTTAAACAGTATCCCGGAGCAAAGCAGAAGCAGCAAAAAGCGATGAAATGGTTGGCTGCTCTCAACTTCACAGGAGACGCTGAGGAATGAGTGCAGTTGCAATTGTTGATACGTCCGTTTTTTGTAGTGTGCTGGATATTCCCCACATGAATGTGGAACGAGATCAAGTAATAGCAGAATTGACGCAATATTTGAAGTCTCAAACGACTCTGCTTTTACCAATGGCGACGGTCTATGAGACAGGCAATCATATTGCCAAACTTGCGAATGGGGGCAACCGACGCCGATTTGCTCAACTCTTTGTTAAACAGGTTGAACAGGCGATGACGGGAGTAGCTCCTTGGCAGGTCATGCAAGTTTCAACCACAGAGGACTTTGGCAAGTGGTTGACAGGATTCCCTGATGCGGCAATGCGGCGTAAAGGGATAGGAGATCTGTCCATCATTAAAGAGTGGGAGAAATTTAAACGGAAGATCCCCGATCGGCGTGTTTTTATTTGGTCTTTAGATAGCGATCTCCAGGGATACGATCATCGTCCTTGATGGGCGATCGCCACGGCTGATTTGATCAAAGGCGAGAACGGCACCGAACGGCTAAAACGCTTGCTGGAAATGTTCAAGCGCTATACCGGGCGAGGTCATGATATTAATGTCCCTGTCTTTTGTCCGAGACGGCAATCGGGCGATGGCGGATCTGATGCTACATTGGACGGCAAAGCTGCTGATCCGACATCGCGCTTCCCCTCAAGTTACCCTTCTTCCGAGCGCCGCGTTTCGAGTGGCAGATAGACCGTCAACACTTCGCCCTGCTGCGGACGCTGTTTCACAATCAGCTTGCCCCCCAACGCTTGAAATAAGTTTTTGGTTACCGCGAGGCTGAGGCTCAGACTGCCTGTTTCGGGTTGGAACATCAGCAGTTGACCCAATGACTTTAGGGGTGGCACAAACGCATGTCCCATGACGGCAGCATTGCCGACTGGGCTAGCGTCTGCCGCTGATTGGGATTCAAATTGCAGCTTCAGCTGGTGCCCTGCCAACTCTACCCGTACCTGGATGTGGCTCCCCGGCGCCAGGGTTTGGGTAATTCGATCGACCAATCCGGTGAGGACTTGGTCGAACATGCTGGGATCGGTGACCACTTTCGGCAACTTCTGCGGCAGCAGTACATCTAGCGTCAGCCCGCGTTGAGCGGCCAGTTGCTGCCAGCGAGAAATGTTTTGCTGAAATACTTGGGCTAGAGAGATTGGAGCTAGAGAGGTCAACGGAGGTCTGGTGGCACAGGTTTCGAGTTCTGCCGCCCGAAAGATCAAATTAAATCGGTCGATTTGTTCTGTGCATTCTTGGTCAATAATGTCTAGCCGCTTCAGCACATCGGGGCTGAGGTCTTTGCGTTTGAGCAACAGCCGAGTCAGGGTGCGAATGGTGCTCAGAGGGGTGCGAACTTTATGGGCGATCGCCTGCAATAGCTCCATGTCGAAGCTTTCTTTGCCTTGAGCCAGCTGTTCTAGCGATCGCTCTGGCTCTGCTTGATTGCGCGAACCAGTGTGGGCGATCGCCTGCTGATTCCACCGCTTAGCCCCGTTGGGTGTGCTCGTTGGTTCACCGACCGCCGATAGGCTGATCTCGATCTCCTGCGGCTCCGGGTGATGCGCCTCTCTAGACGCCTCTACCGCCACATCCCACGCCATCGGTTCGGGTAAATTCGCCAGCAGCAGCTGACTAAACTGCACCACCGTTTTATAGTCAGGCGCGCTCGGCGCAAATTTCTCAACCTGCTGATCTACAGGGTTAATCAACTGGGGAGCACTAAATAGTAAGCGGGCGCGGAGGGCTTGCCAGGATTGCGTCACCACGTCGGGATCAAACGAAAACAAAAATGCAGGGTTCCCATCGCAGTCTTCACCCAGCACCAGCACTAGCCCAAACTGAGGAGTAAGCACCAGGCAAAACTGCTCTGCGGCGAGGGGATCATTGGTCATCAAAGGGATTGTACCCGCTGTCGAAATCGTACCGGGTGATAAAGTAGCCGGAGATAATAGCCGAAAGGGCATGAAACTCGCCAACCCTAGGGCATCGACAGCAAAATTCCAGGTGGCTAGCTGGGCTACCAAGTTGGGTTGTTCGACCACAGGTAGGGGACCCGACAAGACAACCCCCCGCACTAGTGGCAAACAATGGGGCAAGTTCGATGACCCTAGGTTCGGCGACACTAGATTCGGCGACACTAGATTCGGCGACACTAGATTCGGCGACGCTAGATTCGGCGACACTAGAGGTGAGGTGGGTTCAGCTAAGGGATCTGAGGAAGATTGCAGCATGGCATTGAGGGCAGCGATCGCCCCAAACCACTCGCGCTCAGCCTTTAGCCGTTGCTGAGCCGCAAATTTGAGGTGACCCACACCCCTTGACGGCTTCAAGCTTGGCTCACGGTGGGCAACCACCTCACTGAGAGTCGGTAGATACCACTTATACACGTCCCGCAATTTCCTCAACAGATACCTGCTTTTAAAAGAGATAGTATTTCTACCCTCTCTATGACGATACTCGCCGATATCTGGAATAGCCTAGCCATAGAACCGAACCGAACAGTCGCGATCTCCCCCGATCGCCTGCTTTCCCTCTCGGTTAGGCTCATTGCGCAACGGTTTGCCACCCAAGCTCGTCCTGACGCATTTGCCGAATTCCCTGCTGCATGAGCGTATTGATCTGCTGCTGGCGTTCATGGGAACTTGTATTGAGCCTATGTATGCCTGCCTATGTATGCCTACCTGTGTATGAATGTAGAAGTCTCTCGGAGGAATCTCGATGACCGTGATTGTTTGTCCGGGTATCCATGATCCCGATTTAACCTGGAGCTTCCTAGCCAATTTGGGGATTGGGGCTAATCCACTGCGAACAGCCCTGTCCTACGATGTGCTGGTCTTCCCAGCCGAACGATATCCTGCCTACTCTACATTGCACTTGCTCGACTTTTTACTACATCAGTTGAGTAATCCACTGGGTAATCTACGGGGTAATTCATTGAGTAATTCACGGGGTAATTCGCGGCCATTCAAACCGTTTCCAGCCCTCCAGCTAGAGGCAATCGAGATGCCGCTCGTGTTTCTAGGATTTAGTGCCGGTGTCGTTGGCGCAATTGGAGCGGCTCACCTCTGGCAATGGTTAGGGGGAACGGTAAAGGCATTTATCGCCCTAGATGGTTGGGGGGTACCGCTTTATGGCAATTTCCCGATTCATCGCATCAGCCACGATTATTCGACCCATTGGAGTTCTGCGCTGCTAGGTGCGGGTAACGAGGGCTTCTACGCTGACCCGCCCTTGCCGCATTTGGAACTGTGGCGATCGCCCCACACCACCCAAGGCTGGCAAACTCACCCCACCCCCTGGTTCAACCCAGCGCTGGTAGAAGTATCCTCCCCAGAACCCACTACCGCTGCCAGGTTTCTGCTGGCGCTGCTCAGACGATATGGGGAGGGATGATACGTTATCAATTCCTGATAGTCTGCTCGACAGGATTGCAATATCAGAACTAGACTGAGATATTAACAATTTGTGCATCAAGATACAGATTTTTATTATGCGTGAAGTCTTGCCTGCCATCTCCATGACCGCCTCACCGTCTACAAACTCTGAACTCCACAAATCTGTTGCTCCCCAAACCGTACCCGCTGTGGTGTCACACCGGGTTTCTGCCATTCGTTCAACTGGTGCTGCGGCATTAATGGACAGCCTAGTGCGGCACGGCGTCGAGCATATTTTCGGCTACCCCGGTGGAGCAATCCTGCCGATTTATGATGCGCTATATCAGTCAGAGGCGCGGGGCGAGCTGCGGCATATTTTGGTGCGGCACGAACAAGGAGCGGCTCATGCCGCAGATGCCTATGCGCGGGCAACGGGCAAAGTCGGCGTTTGTTTTGGCACATCGGGACCTGGTGCTACCAATCTGGTAACGGGGATCGCCACGGCGCAAATGGACTCGATCCCCATGGTGATTATTACCGGGCAGGTACCCCGGCACGCCATTGGCAGCGATGCGTTTCAAGAAACCGACATTTACGGGATTACGCTGCCGATTGTGAAGCACTCATATGTCGTGCGCGATCCCAAAGAGATGGCCAGAATTGTGGCCGAGGCATTTTACATTGCCCGCTCTGGCAGACCTGGCCCTGTTTTGATTGATGTGCCCAAGGATGTAGGACTAGAAGAATTTGACTATGTGCCCGTCGAACCGGGTAGCGTTAAACTGCCGGGCTATCGTCCTACCGTTCGGGGCAACCCGCGCCAAATTGCCCAAGCGTTGAAGCTAATTCGTCAAGCCAAGCAGCCCTTGCTCTATGTGGGCGGTGGTGCCATTTCTGCCGATGCCCATGGTGAGATTCTCACCCTAGCCGAGCGGTTTCGCCTGCCGGTGACCACAACGCTAATGGGTAAAGGTGCATTTGATGAACACCATCCTCTATCGGTGGGGATGCTGGGCATGCATGGCACGGCCTACGCCAACTACGCCGTGACCGCGTGTGACTTGCTGATTGCGGTGGGCGCTCGCTTTGATGACCGGGTAACGGGCAAACTAGATGAATTTGCCAGCCGCGCCAAGGTGATTCATATCGACGTTGACCCCGCAGAAGTGGGCAAAAACCGCACCCCTGAGGTGCCGATTGTGGGCGATGTGCGGCATGTGCTCTCAGAACTGCTGCGGCGCGATCGCGACGACGGGATTGCCCCCGAACCCAACCTCACCGAGGCATGGCTAACGCGGATTGATCGTTGGAAAGCAGACTATCCGCTGACAGTGCCCCACTATGCCGATAGCCTGTCGCCCCAGGAAGTGATTGTAGAAGTTGGCAGGCAAGCGCCCCAGGCGTATTACACGACCGATGTCGGCCAACATCAAATGTGGGCGGCTCAGTTTCTCAAAAATGGGCCTCGTCGCTGGATTTCTAGTGCGGGGCTTGGCACGATGGGGTTTGGCATGCCTGCCGCTATGGGTGTCAAAGTGGCGCTGCCCGATGAACAGGTGGTTTGCATTAGCGGCGATGCCAGCTTCCAAATGAATCTCCAGGAATTGGGCACGTTGGCGCAGTATGGCATCAACGTTAAAACCGTAATTATCAACAACGGCTGGCAGGGCATGGTGCGGCAGTGGCAAGAGGCATTCTACGGTGAGCGCTACTCGTGCTCGAATATGCAGACGGGGATGCCCGATTTTGTCATGCTGGCCAATGCCTTTGGCATCAAAGGCATTGTGGTACACGATCGCGCTGACCTAGAGGGGGCGATCGCCGACATGTTGGCTCACGACGGACCCGTGCTGATGGACGCGCATGTGAACCGCAACGAAAACTGTTATCCGATGGTGGCACCGGGCAAGAGCAATGCCCAAATGATTGGTTTGCCAGAGCGGCCTCAGTCGGAAGCCGCCAATACCCCCGTCATCTGCGATAGCTGCGGCAGCGAAACCCTGCGCAGTAGCAACTTCTGTCCTACCTGCGGTACCAAGATCTAGCCAGCTCTAAACGCTAAAACTACTCCTGCTACAACAGCTGTAGCAGGGTCAATACGATTAATGCAGACGAGGTGCAACCCTAACATCAGGGCAATGCATTCGTCTGCATTGGTTTAAGTAGAGGTCAACTCTGTAACTTAAACCCGTAATATAGGAATTCGGCAGCGTTGTTGCAGGTACACTTACCCGTGAAGTTATTTGTTTTTCATACCCCCGAATTGACGCCTTCGGATCAGGTTCCAGGCTGTGCGATCGCCGTAGACGTGTTGCGCGCTACTAGTACGATCGCTACCGCTCTGGCAGCAGGTGCCGAAGCAGTTCAGGTGTTCAGTGATTTGGATGAACTGATTCGAGTCAGCGCCGGCTGGGATGCCAGTCAGCGAATTCGAGCTGGCGAACGCGGCGGCTCGCAGGTAGAAGGATTTGATTTTGGCAACTCGCCACTCGCCTGCACGCCCGAATTTGTCAAAGATCGACGATTGTTTATTAGTACAACCAACGGCACCCGCGCCCTGGCCTGTATCCGCTCTGCAAAGGTTGTATTAGCGGCAGCATTAATTAATCGCCAAGCCGTCGTCGATTATCTGCTAAAACATCGGCCAGAAACAGTGTGGATTGTGGGTTCTGGCTGGGAAGGTTCCTATTCGCTAGAAGATACCGTCTGCGCTGGGGCGATCGCCCACAGCCTCTATACCAGTCTGGGCTGCCCCTTAACCGACCTCGTCGGCAACGATGAAGCGATCGCCGCCCTCAGCCTTTATGGTCAGTGGCACGATCGGCTGCATGAGCTGCTACAGTCTACCACCCACGGTCAGCGCCTGCTGCGGCTGGGACTTGCAGACGACCTGAAGTACTGCGCCCAAACCGACACCCTAGACGTGCTGCCGATTCAACGAGAGCCAGGAGTGCTGGTAAAAAATTAGCAGTGTTGAACCGTTGATTTTTCAGTCGCGTCGTGCAGAAAAATCAAGTTTTTAATATTAACTCTGACGTTGTATTCGTAGCAGATGTTTTGGTAGGGGCATGGCACGCCATGCCCTGTTCAGGCGTGAACTGTTTCCTTTACCCTTCCCGCTTTCCCTCAAACACCTTGGTCGCAGGGCCAGTCATGTAAAGGCGCTGATCCGCCTCTAACCATTCGATCAGCAAGTTGCCGCCGGGGAGTTCGACGGTGGCACGGCGATCGCTTTTTCCAGTCAGGACTGCTGCCACCAGTGACGCGCAGGCTCCTGTGCCACAGGCCAGCGTAATTCCGGCACCGCGTTCCCACACGCGCATTTTGAGGTGGTCTCGCTGGACGACCTGAATAAATTCGGTATTGATGCGCTTGGGGAATGCGGGGTGGTGCTCAAACTGAGCGCCGATCGCCTCTAGCGGAATAGCCGCAACATCGTCAACAAAGGTAATGCAGTGCGGATTGCCCATGCTGACACAGGTGACCTGCCAGGTTTGCCCTGCGGCCTCCAGCGGCAGATCGATCACCTTTTCGTGCGGAGCTGCCAGCGTAGTCGGAATTTCGGCAGCAATCAGCCGAGGCAAGCCCATATCGACGGTAATTTGCCCGTCAGCTTCGAGCTTTGGGGTGATCACGCCTGCCAGGGTGTGAATCTGGTATGCCGCGCGAGCCGCACCTGTTTCTGCGGCTTCCAGGTCAGCAATGAAGCGAGCCAGACAGCGGATGCCGTTGCCACACATTTCTGGCTCTGAACCATCGCAGTTGAAGATCCGCATGGTGTAGTCCGTCCCATCTTGACCGGGTAGGGCAAAAATGATGCCATCAGCTCCAATCCCAAAATGGCGATCGCACCACTCGATCGCTTGCGCTGGCGTCAGACATGGCTCTGGTTGATGTCGATTGTCGATCAGCACAAAGTCGTTGCCCAGTCCATGATATTTGGTGAATGCGATCGCCATTGCAGTTTCCCTAAATCAGCCTTTGTATATAGCCTTTCTCATTTCGGTGCAGTACAGGCAAGGGGATTAAGCCCCTTGTTTTGGAGCCTGTGATGTACTTCATTCATCTGAGAACTGCTATATAGCAATCGTAAAGGAGAGCTGAACGAAAATGACTGTCTTCTGCCAGCTTTTTGTGGGTATACCTGTTTCCAAACCGTCAGCTGCCAAAACTTACGCTGGCTTTATTCACGGAAGTCTCTAAGCTGGTAGTAATGATTTCCGAATGGAACCAAAATAGCTATGGCCACTACAGAATTAGAAACCGGTTTACCTAGCGTCCGTCAGATGCAGACCTTGATCCGTGAAAGCAAAGAGGTAGAGCTAAAGCTGATCACGAACGATTTGCTCACGGGCAAAATGAGCTGGCAAGATCAGTACTGCGTCTGTCTGGTAGACCACTACGACCAGCCAACCGTGGTCTGGCGGCAGGCGATTGTTTATATGAAACCCAAGATGTAGCCTGAGAGTGCCTAAAAGCATAGCCAATCACTTCTAAAATATCCTCTTAGCGATCGCTGGCTTGGGGTGCATCCCACTTTTGCCGCCCTCACCCTAAATCCCTCTCCCAAAGGGGGAGAGGGACTTTGAATCCGTCTCCCCTTCTCCCTTTTTGGGAGAAGGGGCTGGGGGATGAGGGCTGCAAAACTGGGATGCGATCGCTAGCTTGTCCCTCTAGGGCGGCAATGCGATCGCGCAGTTCAACCACCAGGGTCGCCAATCGCCGAAAGGTCGGATCTTCTGCTAGTCCCGTGGTCGGAGGATTGGCTGCTGTTGGAGCGGGTGCCGTGGGTGCTGCGGCGGCACTGCGACCAACGCGGCCAATTTGGGACTCTAGTTGACCAATGCGCGCCCGCAGACTAGAATTTGCCGATTCTAGCCGATTCACCCGCGCCTCTAAGCCGGACGATTGCGCCAGACTGGGAGTTTGCAATAGGCAAAGGAGGAGAGCGATCGCCATGATTACACCCAGAGCCAGTTGCCGCTGCCGAGACGTGAGCTGAGGAAGGGCTGAACGTTGCATCAATTTTGCGCAGATTATTGCTTGAAACTACCTGTTTCTAGCTTAAATTTTCTTCTTGTGATTGGTGTCTGCGGTGCTGTGTGGGCAAGGGGCTTAAGCCCCTTGTTCTGGAGCCTATGGTGGATTGTGTTCATTTGAAAACTGCTGTAATGTCCGATTTTTGAGCTGCGTAGAGCCTTCGGATTGATGCCGCCTACGCTAAATCTGTCTATTCTAGGTATCCTTCTAAACCTGCGACCAGGACTTTGGCAATGGGGTGATCGATCGCTGCTTCAAAGGCGGTTTTGCCTGCTTCTTTGAGGGCGTTGAGGGTGCGACTTTTGAGGGTGGGGTTCTGTTCGATGGATTCGATCACTTTGCCGCTGAGTCCCATCTTGCCAGATGGGGTGGTGGTGTCGTAGTCGCTGGCGTATTGATTGACCAGGACTTTGATGTCTTGGGCAGTCTGGGTCATATTTTGGGTGTTGACAATTTTGTTGCCTGCGATCGCATCACCTGCAACATCACCCGTTTTCATTTTGTTGCCTGCAACGGTGTCCTTATCTCCCATGACTTTATCGCCATCGACGCGATCGCCCTGCCAAGTTTTGTCGCCACTCATAGCTTGCTCCTGTCTAAGGTTTATTTCTCGGCTAACAGCCAGTTTAGTGATATCTCGCATATCTTCGTAAGCTTGTTTAGAATATTCTTCGATTGGATTGAATTCTGGATGCTGGGTAAATTTGCTTTGACCGATCGCGTCATCAATCAAACTACGAACATTGACTTTGTGGTAAGGCGGTTGGTCGCATTCAGTTTCGTAGGCTTGATTTTGCAGCCGTTCTTGGAGTTTTTGCAGCACATAAGCATGGGGATTTTGGGAGCCTTTGCAAGTTGGGCAATTGCAAGGGATTAGTTCTTGGTAGCGGAGCTTTTCGTAGGAATCGTGGATTTTATTAAACTCGTGGCGGATGCGGGTGAGTAGGTCTTTTTTTGGGAAACCAGATACTCGAATGCGGATTTCATTTTTGTAATAGGTTTCGATCACTTCAGCGCGGGTATTGCTGTCGGTGAGGATAACGCCATCTTTCCAGACGAGGTCGCTATCAATTAGCTTGTGCATCTCGACGGTGAACCGGGTCAGCATCCCCTTGGGCATGAAATCATAGTGGTATCGCAAGATTAGGTTGTCGCCGTCGTCCCAGGCGTATTTGGGTTGGTTGGGGGAGAGCAGTTGCGGGGCGATGTAGGTGCGAGGGCGGTGCGGGATTTCGTAGCAGAGTTTGAACCGCATCATTAGTTGCAGCAGTTCG
>Ga0163148_10006782_pt1 | contig 10964 bp, 6 predicted proteins | sample OliLakLV19MP7P2_FD_148606 | JGI IMG/M metagenome (GOLD analysis project Ga0163148, IMG submission 148606) | Freshwater microbial mat bacterial communities from Lake Vanda, McMurdo Dry Valleys, Antarctica- Oligotrophic Lake LV.19.MP7.P2 | ecosystem: Environmental > Aquatic > Freshwater > Lake >... | reverse complement strand
GTTAAATCAACAAGAGAATTGGCTTTCTTTTTTTCCAGAGTAGGATTCTGTTCCAGAGTAGGATTATTGGCTCTGGCTGTTTCCCCATTGGAATCAGAATAGGGTTCCAATGCAGTACTGAATGCTTGCACGTTGTCACATTTCAATTTAGTGTAGTATATACCAGTGATGCTGCCTGTCCGAATATGAAAATAGGTTTCTTCATTATCCAGAGATATACTTTGCAAGGGGGAGAGTTTGGTGTTAACGTAACTGTTTTCTAGGATTTGTATGTTGGCCCAATTGGAATAGAGTGGATACCCTTCATACCAACGATGTATGTTTTTTGGATTAATTAGACTTTTACTATGTTTGGAATGATCAGGTTTGAGGCTGCAAAGAGAGTTTGTATCATTGTATAGTATCCAATGATGGGTTTGGTTTAGTGGATTTGTGACATTGAATGTTTCATCTTCAATATTGAATAATTGAGTATTTGTAGTTTTGTGTCCATTTGAATAATTACCAAACGATTTGGGCATCAACACGTGTGTAATAAAGTGTGCACCCAAATTGACTATAATTGCAGTGGGAATATATATAGACCCATTAACATAACATGGTAAACGCGTAACATATCTAAACATATGATTTTGTGGGAATTGTACAAGGAAGATATCATGTAAACCAACTCCATGTGTGTTATTTGTCAAATGAGTTTTAATATATTTATTCAAAGCTGCAGTCAAAATGGCCGATGAATAATAAGTGAGTGTGTTGATATTAGTGTCAAATGATTTTGAAGTGTAATGTACTACCAGTTGAGTGCAAGTATTACCCTTGTTAGTTATGCCCATAGTCCATAGAGGCATAGGCTTTAGAGTTACCTTTTTACTCATTGACTTTCTAATCCCCTCAATATGATCCCTGTCAATAGTTTGAGAAGTATCATACACAATACAGTGATCTACGAAATTGTGTTGTTGTGATCGTAGATTTACAAAATCAAAAGCAGTTTTTATTGATTTATAGTTCATTGCATGTTCTAGGCCAGTCTGCATTGAGATCCAATCCTGCAATTGTCGATTGTAAGCATAAAAGTGATAGAATGCATGTCTAACAAACCGCAGCATTACACCGTATTGGGTGGTTAAATGATCCACAGTAATATGATTCGGAAAGTTAGGATGGACGTTTCCCTTAAATCCTGTATGTGTTGCGATGTACAGAAATTTGATATAGCGCAAATAACAGTGGTTTAAGGAGTCTGTGTTTTCTGAGTCCATATCAGTAATGTATTCGGCCGTTGGAAAAACCATGTTACTGTCAAATAACCGGTCAATACCAATTGTTCTAGTTGTAAAAACCTTAAGATACAGGCTATCGTTAGAATATGTATCACCCATTTGCAAATTCGCCCATTTACACGCTATATATACTGCAATCACAGGGTTGTTCAACTTCTTTTCTTTATTCTTTTCTTTATAACATACTGTACAAAATGCCCAAACGTGATTTCTGTAAACGGAAATAAACTTTGTCAATGCTAGGTCTGATTTTGGTGGCACTGCTGTGAGTCTATCTAACAAAGGTAAATCCATAAACTCCGATTCGCTTTGAACTTTTGAAGAATTCAACAAATCCACATTATAGTCTTTCAAAAAGTCTGATGGGCTTTGATATTTAACCAGTAGTATGCTGGCCAATTGGGAGACATTATCAGAATCAAATGCGCAGGACATGATTATATCGGATTTTAGGTATTTACCGTCGATCTTCATAGAATCTATATATGATGTAACTTCTGCACTGTAAGCTGCCCAAGTTGTATTTTGACTTTTGAGAAAATCATTAGTTATGTCTGTTGTGTATAATAGGTCGTTGACAACCTTCTTTCTTATTGTAAGTATGTTACTTAAAAATACTGGAGTGTTTTCATGTTTTTTTGAAAGAGCGTAGCTGAACACCTTATCAGAATCTGCGACATCAGTTGTTTTAATGCGTTTAGACGAGTCTCTGTCGAGAACATTAGATGGGCGTCGCTTGGTATCCATTGAAAATATGTTGGTTGTACTTTAAACAATGTAGCTGTGTGTTTCCATAGGTTGCACCAGTTCAATGAATATTAGATTGTATAGATACTTATAATATTAAAATATTATTTCATTATCTGTGGGTTATGGATGATCATAAATAGCTAGCAGGGCTATTTGATAAGTGGTTAATTAAGAGTGTTGGGTATGTTATGGGAGCTCATATGTGTAGATATTTACTTCCACTTAGTAGCCTATATTACATTTACACCTCATGCTTGATAATAATAACACAGTGACTATTGTGTTTTATACTCCTGAATCTGAGAAACTAGAGTCTGAAGCATATGTGGAATCTATGTCTAGAGTTTCACGATTGGGAAGAGAATTGTCTCACATATTCAATACCATAAACTCTCAATGCACCACTGCAACAGTTGCTTGGAACTCCCAAACACATCACCTCGGTCTCTTACCTAATAATTTCACATCTGACCATGTATCTCCGACCGTTGCAACATCGGAACATGATCCTATATTCACGCAAAGCGAGTCTAATTGCCTATTCTCGTGCGCGTTAAATACACAACCTACATCGTCAAATACGATCGTTGTTGAATCAGATACACGGCCGACACCTGAAGTTTGTGATATGAAAATATCACCGAATATATTGAATAACTTTCGGCCTTTGAAGTATGACCGCGCTCAAGCACCTCCCTCAAAAATAGCCCTTGACACAAAGAGTAGGACTGAATGGAATCGGGACACAGTTCAGTCCAACCTGCATGTTTACAAGCCTAATTACTCTCATGTGGAGATTATCATAGACAATTGCACATATAGTATCAGATGGGGAGAGTGTATTAGCAAATATCCGTGCAAACCTTATGAATCTGTCCAGAATGCCTACACGGTATTGTCTTTGTCACTGAGCTATAAGGCCTATGGTCGTCTCAAACGATACTGTGATACTGCATTTGATGATATCGACGGGTTCAACTACTATGGCCTCTATTTCAATTTTTTGACACCCGAATGGATCAGGCGACGCGTCTGCGAAAACGGACACAGTTATTGGAACAAGAAGGCGGTATTTTGCTCGGAGTTTTTGACGCGAGCCCTATGTTATGCCGGCATTTTCAACGATTTGTATCATCAGCATCATCAAAATCTACACGTTCAAAGCGAAAATGGGGCTGTAATCAATTCTAGTTATTATGGCGGTCACTACGCTGATAGCAACTTAGCAAGTGGAGGGGATGATCTTGTCATACAGACATCAACTGAAATGAATTTGGTCATGGACCCAGACTTACTGAAGCTGTTAAGTATGGATAAGTACGGGGGTATATGGTTAGATCCAGCATGCACGTCACCCAATATGTTATATATAGCACTTCTGGTGAGAAAGCTCATTAGTTTAACCAAAAGTGGAGACAGTGTGACACCGTCGTCCCCATTCAGTGGCCCTATCTATTATCATATCAGAGACGACTTAGTGCCGTGTTACAAGTAAATACTTTTAGAGTGTGAACAGGCGAACTTTATTCCAAAATAACAACATGCATTTATTAAGGAAATGTAACTTTAGAACAATCAGCTAATTCTGTATGCCATACTACTATGTCAACAAGCCAATTATAAAGAAAACACTCGGCTCGGTCACATGTATATTTCGTACAGGTGTCAATATTGGGCGATACCAAAGTACCAGCATTTCTGTAGTGTACATAGATTTGTTTTTCAAGGGTCGTCCTTTGAACACTATGGTCCGTCAGTTCATCTCCCAAACACGTGGCAATCAGCGATATAACCGGAGGCACAGATAATTGATATGGTTGCAGTAATGTACCTGGTTCAACAATTGGTATATTCTTGGATAAAGAATGTAAGCAAACACTATCACTTTTAACCGGCAATTTGGAGTAATACTGGTGCATGTACTCATTGTAACTAGCGTACTTGGTGATATCCTTTAAATTAGGCAAAGGTGCAGGCCGGGCGTTCTGGGTGTCAAAATCATGTTGCGTGTGTTCACTACTTAAATTATCATCGTATTTTGTTGTGTAAAAGGTGGGGCTTCTTTCATCGGCAATAAATGATATGACTGGACTCTGCGGGCAAATAGTATGCCAGAATGTTTGGTACTGCTTCACATTGTTGGAAGCAGGTCCTAGTTCTTTCATACTGCTGTAATCCCGGTACACTGACGCGGTAGGAAACCAATTGGCAAGCGGGGACATAGGTTGATTGTAGTTGCATATTCTGGCGTTTAACTGAACGTAGTTTATCATCTTAGCAAAAGACTTAATGTCACATTTCAGTGCAAACGCGTAATTCAAACAGTCCTTGATGATGTGCTGAATTGGACAATGTAATTTCTTGACTAGGTCGTTTGTCAAGGTGTTCAATTCATGATCTTGAGCCCCTTGAGCAACATTTAACACTATGCTGATAGGGAGTCCCAAGAATGAAGGATTGTGTGCTATATACATCATTTCATTAGTTGCAGTATTTGCGGCCAGTACCATTTCTTGCTTATACAATAATACCATTTGGTCTTTGAACGTTTTAACAAAGTTTGAACCAACCATTGAATCAGTGTAATCATTTAACCCCCCAGTTGTATCTTCATTGAATATGGAACCGGAATTCAGCGCAAATTCTCTCACTAATGCTTCTTCCAATTGCTCAACTATAGCTTCGCTGCTGGATAGTAATATATTACTTCGTATTACCCAAATGGAACCCATGATGTTGTGATTCAAAGGGAGCCCTTCAAGATAGGTAGTTGTACCCTCGGTGTTGTGATTTGTTCCATCTGAGACATGCAAAGGTACCAAATGGTCAGCTAAACCATACAGTGGGTTGGTAACAGCATTGGGTTCATCTGGTGCCTTGTCAACACTTCCGTAAATGTCACCCATTTCCACTAATTCCACGTTCAAAGTTGTGGCCTGGCAGTCCTGGTGATTATAACGATGTCCAGGAATGACGAACTTCCGTAAGGTGTCATTCAACTGAGTAACCCTGGGTTTGTCAGACCGCCTATTATAACAATATGCTTTGGTAGGTTCATATATACCACTTAGTTTATCAATCAAAACACTTTTTCCCGAGCGACACTGTCCAAAAATCAAAAACTTGCCATTTAAAACAGGCAACTGGGATGTCTTTGGGTCTTGGTTCATATGTGATAATATATATATATTATTGCATGATATGGTGAATAAAACACTGCATTTATGCAAAATATCACTAACCTAATAAAACACCCCTGCTGCTCCAATAATAAAAACAAAACGCCTTTATACTTATACATTGCTCATTAATTCAACTGCGTGCTGAGTAATTAAAACAACAACAACAATGGTGGTGGTGACGACAATTATAGTTTAACCTTTGTTTATTCTACTTGGCTGTCTTGGATGCAGCTTTCACAGTGTTAGAGATAGTTTTTGGAGTCAGGGACTGACACAATTTGTGTAATTCAACAGTCAGGCTCCCTACCCTCGGTTGCTTGATGGGAACAGTAAATACTGGAGTCAATCCAATTGGTATTTCCACGTCCTTAATGTAGTCGGAGATAAAAGGGTCAACCTTACAACCCGCGGCTAAATCAACAATGTCAATGTTGCGGGGTTCGTAGGTGCGACCCAATGCCGCCAAAATAGCATCTTTGTTCCAAAAACACTTGGCAGTCGCTGGTGAGTGTGGAGCATCTTTGACGCGAAATACTTTGTAGTGCCGATTGTTGGATTTGGAGTTGATAAGTTTCTGAATGCCCCGGTTTAATTTGGGTCTCAGCACTGTCTTCAACAAATGTTTAAAATAAAACTCAATTTGTGCGCTGTACATGCGAGGAATGGCAGCTGACTTTTTCACCTTGATGCCTATTTCCTTACTCATGCGTTTCTTTGTTTGTGTAAATATGCGGCCCGTGAAAGCGTAGGTGGGAGTCACTTCCTTTCTTATAATTTCCAAACAATCTACGTCCATTACTTCGGTAATCACATTGGGGGTAGGAGTGGATATAAAGGCGTCTGTTGACGCAATCCCGGAAATGGATAAGTCAGATTGCGACTTGCTCTTTCCGGCTGGTTTCTCAGAGATAGACCGACTATCCAAACCTATAGTTTCAATAGCTCCCTGAGTCAATAACTCGGAGGACGAGTCTGACGATTCGGACGATTCGGACGAGTCGGACGAGTCGGATGAGTCAGATGACATTGACTTATCCTCCATGGGTAGTGATGGAACTGATAATATGACACGCGCAATTTCGGATTGGGAGAGTTGTGTTGAAAGGGGGCCTGACATGTTTATTAAAAATAAACACAGCCTTTATTATATATTAATGTATCAACTCAATATATTAAACGCCCAAAGTCAGCTAAACATGTTTAAATATTAATTCTAGAAGGTATAACAGTCATTTATCTAACACAACTGGGAATTACAATGCACATTGAGTGTCTGACACTTGATGCTCTTCCTTCAGTTAATCAACTCAATTAGCTGAATATAAAGGTAAACCGCCACAATATCAAGTCGGAAGAGAGTGTTTCCAAGTCCACTAGGAGGTGTAAACGGCAATCTGTTGCCTCAGTCTGTATACCGCGCAGCACTACTGATTTCAAAAGCTGCAAATGGTTTGGAATAATGTAGGCATTATCCATAAATAACAACAACCTATTCTTACTTTGCTTGTTTGTACTATATCTATTTATGTGTTGAAGGGAACTCTTCAAGTCGTTTATCCATTGTATAAGTAAACTGGCTCCAGTATGCAGCGGCTGTCGTGTATCGTGTCTTATAACATTGTAGCTATCATGAGCACTTGTATTGGTGAACCTAACTTTAGTATAATCGGGGTGATCAGAAGCTTTCTGTACAGCATCTAAGTCCGACATCCATGTAGAATCTGAAACCGTTGACAGAGAGATGGAGGGACCAAGTCGCTGACATTTAATCTTCCTGGCTCGAATGCGCTTCTTGCATTCATTTCTGCAAGTATGATAAATAAAGTCTGAAATTTCACGACAACCAAAATTCACGCTTGAACATAGTGATCCTGGCCGAATTAGGCCTACCGACGGGGTGTACTTGGATTGGTTCTTGGAATCAGTCAGCTGTGAGTATGGGAATCCCTGTGGTACCAACATTGCACCTTCGCTCTTGTAGGCCAACTGACGATGTGAAACACCGCGCATAAAAGGTGCCCCTGCAGTTGGCGATAATTGCCGTCTGGCATAGGTAAAGGTGGCCATTCGGTGGTTCTCCAGAAAGTCCAGAGTGATGCCAAACAGGGATGTCTTGTAAAAATTAGAATAAGCCTTTTTGGCGTAGATGGGGGACTTTGTCACTTCTGACAAAACATCGTCTGAAAACAACGCCGTTTTGAATCCATTCATGGTACACGGATCTGGCACTTCATCGAACGGCATCAGCATCGACGTACCTTCCATACATAGAACAGGACAGGCGTCATTGTCGGCATCTGCTGAATGGGTATGATAAAAACAACAATTCATACTACCGCCAGTAACCTTCTGTGCAGTGCTAAACGGACAAGGAGATATACCAACACTATTGTATGCTCTGTTGACGCAGCGTTCGAAGTAGGACTTTGGGAGTAATTTGACTGCAGCATGTGCTGAATTCATAGCTTTGATGTCATGCTCATAATTGCCCCATGCCATTGCGGGCGAGTAATTACCGTAGCGTTGATAATTGGGTGCCCCAGCTGCTGCAGAACCATTTACCCCTTCAAACTTTGAATTGCCGTCGCCGGCGGATACCTTTTGGCGAGGTAAATAAACACCCTCAATGTTGAAAAACAGTATGTAATTGCAAGCCAAAAGACGGCGCATCTCCTTCAAAACGGCATGTTCAGATATGACTTTATTTATCCGCGGATTAACCCAACTATCCACCACAAAAGCTCTGTATATTTGGGCGTTACCGAGAGCTAGATCGTCACAGTCCCCACACATTGAACGTAGACTGTTCCAAAACTGTTCTATTTCAATGCGACCATCGACACCGGCACTCTTCACATCATAAGGTACAACCCTGGGTAAATAGTAGTCAGTAATATATTCCAATGCCTGTGTGTAAATGCACAACATTTGCGCAGCATCGGCCACCTTACGGGCTTTGGGATAGGTGCTACTTTGGAATAAGGCAGTATATTCTTCAATGGTCACTGCTTTCCGTTCGGTTAGTACCCGTAATAGATTTTCCCAAATGCATGCACTCACACTCAAGGGTTGACACATTAAATAAGACATGAATGGTAAGTATGTTTGTGTTTCAGCGTCGTTACGCAAACTGGCTAGGTCTGACATTTCAACAAGCGTTCTGTTCATCTCCGTATTGGCTTTTAGAAACACACCAGTTACAGTGTCTCGACGACCATGCGGTCCAACTCTGTTCAACAACGAGTCGCAATAGGATAACTGATTGCAAGTCTTTAAACCCAGAGTGTTGTGCCGGAAAGCCTCAGTGTTGACATATACTGTTGAAGTCGCCTGGTTATCGAACCGAGATCCCACTTTGCCCAGTTTTGATGAATTCACATTGAAGGATGAGTTTGTATTGTAGCCTATTAGTCCTTGTTCATCATTATCTGGCGTTTGTGGCTCACGAGCCCCACAAGGAATGAAATAGGAAGAACTGTAGTCGTTGAATGCTTCCCACACACATGTATCCATGGGCGCCCAAGGGGCCCGCATATTTTTGGCCCGCTTTTCCATAATTTCCACAATCTTTAAGTTGTCTTGCAACATTCTTTGATATTCTGAGTAATTTTTTGCGAGTTCTTGTTTAAAAGAGTCTCGCGCACAAGCCTGTGTTGCCAATACCTCAGTATTGACTTTGTAAGGTCCATTATCATTATAATTATAACTATTCAACGTTGGTAAGGGTAGTTGTTCATAATTTCTATGAGTGTGTGACCGTAATTTGGACTGTGTTGACTCGCTGGTGTTATTAGTATTATTACCACACATGGTTAGATCATTGAACCGCTTGCATAGTACTTGGTGGGTTTGATGCAGCAATTGATCATCATGCACCTCGAAATTAAATAGCTTCCCGAACACTGCAGAACCACATGTGACATTGACGCACTGGTTCTTGTTGTTGTTATCGGTACTAAGTGTGGCTGCGTTTGTATTCATTCCCAACCTTTTAGACACCCAGAGAAACGCCGATTCTGGCAGATTCTGATTTAAATCCAACGTGGTTTGAGAAATCACCGGTTTATTACAACATATCATGTGTAGGGTCCATTTAGGAGTGCATGATAACCAACGTTGGTAATCATTTCGTTTAATGTCACCCAAGCCTATGCCAAGAATGCCAGTGAGGCGATCAGATTTGGCCACACTGTAGCCGCTATTATATACTTTACGAAATGTAAAGACCGAAATGTCAGAATTAGCTTCGCTCATCAGTCGGTTGGCAATCAACTCCGATAAACATACATAGGCAGCCCCACCATCCCGCCAGCATTGTCGGCCAAAATCGTTTTGGATGGAACAAGCTAAATTGATGGTCAACGCTGCATGGTTGGGTACTACTAATTTTGCAGAATTGAGTTTCTGAGGACATTTCAAATGTAAAATCACTTCAATAACCTGTACGCGCCGACCATCCAGATCATAAACACATTTGTCGGCGGCAGTATCAGCAGTAGTATTGACACTGCTGGGTAAACTCCCACTCTTTCCACTATTCTGTGAAGCAGTCGGTTGACTTACTACTACATCGGCTTCAGCTTGGCCACTGGGTTCAAAGTGTGAGCTCCCAGTGCAACAAAGTCTCACTGGGTAATCCAGCGGGTTACCGGCATGTATATATATCAACTTTACGGCCAATGTTAATTTGTAGCAGTCATTGTCCATCTTACAATATGTATTCTATCATCACCCACATATAATGGTCAATAACTCAATGAACTTAATCTAGCAAATACAAAATACAAACTTAATCTAGCAAATACAAAAACAAATAGCAATTAAGCTTAACTTACTTAAAAACATTCATTAAAGTTAGCTACTATTTTATGCAACTATAAAAATATAGGTTTATAAACCGACCAGCAATGATTTATTTACTAAAGGGTAGGTGGTGTTTACTGCACACTCTAGATGCTTGTTGCAGTGCTGACTATTTTGTCCCTGACTACACTTATTTGTTCAACTGTACTGGAGGATCGACGACTATGTTGGGTGGGCACAACTGACGCAGAATCTGATATTTATCCCCCAGCCATAACCAATTGTAGTGGCGATAAACACATGTGTTTTAGAAGATGGCGTGCTGAAATACAAACATATGAATTCAATTGTGCCAATATGGACGACTGTCAATCTGCCCTTTTTGAAAACCAACTGCAATTGACAAACCACCCAGACACCTTTAAACATTTTTCGATCACCCATTTCGCCTTCTGTTGCGATTCTGATTTGTGCAACTTTCCACCAAATGAGCCAAACAACCTACTGAATACAGACAATGATACTGACTTGGTTGGAGATCCTGCGGTGCTTGATCCCGATGGTGTCAGCGGAGCAACATCGATAGATGACAAAGGTCCAATTATATTGTTAAATGTGCTCATTGTGGTGCTGTTTATTGCCTTTTACACGATTTGATGTTTATAGTTAATTGAAGTTAAGTTGTTCATTTACTAGTCATTCATTATCAAAAAATAAACAAAATAAATAGTTTCAAAAAATGTGGTTATTTGTACTGTTAAGCTTTGAGTTGTATTCCTGTATAGTATGCGATCCACGGAAGTGAACCTGTGATGAGATTTCCAATGGGGCAACAGATGGGGCAACAGTCGTCATTTGAGCTTCCTTTGGTGGTTGTCTGCGAACTTCCCGTTCCAGTTCCCGTTCCCGCTCCCGCTCCCGCTGCTGTTGCATTGTCCCATTG
>Ga0163148_10006780_pt1 | contig 10965 bp, 8 predicted proteins | sample OliLakLV19MP7P2_FD_148606 | JGI IMG/M metagenome (GOLD analysis project Ga0163148, IMG submission 148606) | Freshwater microbial mat bacterial communities from Lake Vanda, McMurdo Dry Valleys, Antarctica- Oligotrophic Lake LV.19.MP7.P2 | ecosystem: Environmental > Aquatic > Freshwater > Lake >... | reverse complement strand
CCTTTCGAGCAAAAGTGCGACCCCTAGTACTTTAATGGATGCACTCAATTTTTCAGAGTCAAATTTGAAAGCGTTAAAACCACGTTAACACAAGATAGATATTTTTTTGGCTCTGTAAGTAATATTATTTGTCCAGCAAAGGATTTTCTTAGTTACACGAGAGTCCTGTGGCCTCACTTTTCTAAAAAAGTCAAGTCATGCCAAATAATCAGACGCAACTGAACGACTGGACCTCTTCCACAAAATTCGAACAAAAAGATTAGTGCTCATAACAATCATCCGAAGAGGTCACAAAAACTTGTTGATCATCACTTCGATAAACGTTAACTTTGAACTTTTAAACTGAATCGGTTGAGAAAAAAGAAAGCACGATGAAGACTAGTTTCCTATTTATGCTACTAGCTGTGTTGGTGGCCATGGCTGCGGCCCTGCCCCACACCAGCATCAAGAACAATGATGTTCAGGAGGGTCTTGATGCGATTCAAGAGTCGCAAGATCACCGTGAATTGCAGTATGGCCGCATGGGCAACCGCAGACGTATGAGACGGCGCCGTAGGATGCAAATCGGAAGGATGCGCCAGCGTCAACGCATGCGCAACCGCAATAACCGAGGAGGCTCAAAGAGCAAGAGCAGCAAGGGCAAGGGCGGCGGCGGCGGTGGCGGCCGCCGTATGCGGATGAGAATGATGAGGTTCAGGCCCATTCGCATCATCAATACTCGGTTCCCTACTTTCGTTCCCGGTCCCGGTACTCCCACAGTTCTGCCTTCTGGCGGAGTAACCACCGTTGGACCTACTGTGAAAGGAGCCACCACTGGACCTACCGTTAAAGGAGCCACTACCGCACCAGGAACAACAACCACAGGACCAACAGTTAAAGGGGCTACCACTGCTCCCACAGCAAAAGGAACAACCGCTGCTACACCGGCCGCAACCACTGCCGCAACAACGGCTGCCCCGGCCTAATTCTTTTACAAGACACCAAACTAACATTTTCGTGCAATCCTATCATCAAACAACAGTCAGACCGTTATGTGGCCACTCAGGCATTGCTCATATCTTGACGGTGTGAACGTATATGTGCTGGCCAACGCTTGTTACCATTAAATATGACTTGTAGTTCTCATAACTCATAATAAAAAGAAAAAATGTTTACTGAATCAAGCGCTTCTCGTTTGAGCTAGCTTAGCCTCATTTGCCTATCACCACCATCATTTCATCATCCATCTACCGCTCATATCTTGTCGTTGTCATTTATGACAGAGTGACTGCACAAAACCCTCGCACCTCGGCTGCCTTGGTGAATCGAAATTCCGCGAGGAGGTTGATTCGTCGTACAAGTCGTTCGCTACGCTAGAGCCAGCTTGGGGCTTCGGAGTTAGACTTGGTATCCTTTCACTGTCTTGGCTGGGCTCAAGACGCCATAGATTCCATTGCGTGCAATCCACTCGCGTGCACCAGTTGGCATCATGCCCACGATTGGCGCCAATTTTGAATCAATGCCGACTTTGTAACTGGAACGAGGTGAGTGGGCTGTAAGTGCATGCTCGGCAGCTTTGCAGATTTCTGACACATGGGTACCTGGCTGCAACTCTGCATAGAGAAAGAAATGCTCCATCATTTTACCATACATATCTTTGGCAATCGACGATCCCTGCTCATCCTCGCAGCCCTTCCACATTTTTTCCGTTAGCTTCATACCGTCCGCCATGAGTTGTGTGGGCTTGACGAAACCTGGGTTGATTACCTATGTTTTAGCACATTGATACAGGTCAAATTCAGAAGAAAAACGATGCAAGAGAGAGAGAGACAGAGAGAGCGAGTGAGTGAGAAGCGGTGATGATGAAATATTTGTAATGAATGCAGACGTAAAAGAGACTTACCGACACATTAATTTCGGGGGCATCGCCTTGCGTCATGAAAAGCTCCTGCTTCAAAACTTGCGCCATGGCTTCTCCTGCAAATTTACTGCTCATGTAAGCGCTAAGAAGAGGAGGGCAAGGCGAACAAGCCCCCCCACCCGTGCCAGTAAAGATCAATCTACGAAAGTTTGTCGCGTTGTTGTCCCGACTTCTCAAAAGAGGAATAAAGGCTTGAGCCATGCGCACATTCCCGAAAAAATTGACTTCCATTTGAGTCTGGAATAAACTCAAAGGCATGTACGAGATTGGTCCATTGTAGGCGATACCGTGGAAATTTACAACTCCTGCCAAAAAAGACTTGGCTTCCTTGCAATAGTCACCGACCGTTTTTGCCGCCAGCTTTACGCTTTCATCCTTGGTAGCATCCAATGCAACAACTTGAATAAATTTCATATTGGCTTTGTCTTTGATTAATTCTTCCAGTTTTGCCTGACCTTGTTTGGCATTGAAACAAGCAGCAAAGATTTTGTCGTAGCTTCCATTGGCACTGTTTTTGTCGTTGGTTTCGGCCAAATGCAAAACAGTGGCCTGCCCCATGCCACTGTCACAACCAGTAATCACCACACAACCGGATCGTTTGTGTTTGGGACGCAAGTGGGGGATAAACATGATGGCAGCATTGACCACAAGGGAAACGGGCCACTGGATATACCACGGCTGCGCGCTGTAAACGCCAAGAGACGGGAGGATTTTACTGGAGGCATAAATGCACATAAGCCGCCAGAGGTGATTGTCAAATTGTCCCGCCAAAAAAACGAGCGACCCCAATGCGACGGTGAGGGCACCGGTAGAATCCAAAAGTGATGACATGATATTATCGTAGGGTGCCTACGAGACGAAGAAAAAAGGTTGTTAATAAACAGTGGCGAAATCACAACATAAAAATTAAAATGAGAAATATCGAATTTTGATACATCCTGCAGGCGCAACATGAAATATAACTCGAATTGAGCAAAGAGGAATTTCCTGTCATTTTTGCCAAATCTTTCGTATTCTTACCTGTGGTAATAAGGTCTTTAGTTTGCGGAGATTCGAGTTATGTGTTTGCCTCCAGAAATATTGGGCGGTTACTGAAGCAGGACAGCTGCGATTCCTTTCTTCGTGTCTTCGGCCTGCTGCTGCTAGTACTAGCTAGTAGCTAGCTATAGGCAGCTGGTAAAAAGTAAGATACCGTGGCAGCTATTAGTTAGTCCACCGTAGCCACTACATACAACATGTGCTAGATAGCTAGGGTAGTCTAGTACAAGTGGTTGTACGTGACTTCTTCTCTCGCAATTCAACCAGTTTGTTTTCGTCGTCATTGTTTTGCGCGACTGCCGCCTGGGACTGGGGCGGTCCTGGATCATGTTCGCTGGCTAGCTAGCTAGCTAGCTAGTAGCTACAATTGCACTGTGCTTTCCCACAGACCCCTTTTCTTCTCTCATTGTTCCCAATCCAGTTATCAAGATGCCAGTCAGTGCTGTCCAAGTGTTCTTCAGCTCGTTCCTAACTTTGCCTGGGGCTCCGCCTGCAGAAATTAGTCAGTTGGTCAGTCAGCAAGTGACATTGTCCTAGTCAGCCAGCCTGCAACTCGTCGCTTCCCTAGTCAGCACTACCTAGCAGCTACTTGAGCCATCCATTTTGCTTTGTTGTTTGCTAACCTGGCAGCAATTGAGTTAGTTAGTCAAAGAGCAACCAAAAATGACAGATGTTTGGTCAAGTCTTCTTTCCTTAATTGCCCCCTTTGTTTTAATTCACTGCAGTTGCCTAATCAGCAAACCCATTGGTGGTGACCAATGTCTGTTTGTGTCATTCCTCACTTTGATCACTGCTCTCATCTTGCAGTGATCGAGTAGTTAGACTTTCAGTCAGCAAGCAAATGCGCATGCACAGATTCCAAGGGGACTTGCCATTTGTTTGGCTAATTGTCCCCTTCAAGTTCACTCAGTTAGTCGGAAAGACACTTAGAGTGATTTTTAGAGGCTATCAGGCTTGCCCATGACTTTGCTCATCACCTTCCTCCTCTGCAGCAATTGTGTGTGTTTTTTGGCGAGTTTGTGAATGCATCAGCTAGTGATGGATGACTGCAGTGATCAATGCAAATTAGTTAATGATTAGCAGCTAGCTAGCCATGCACAGCTATTTTCCAATTGGGCCATTGTTGGCTGGCTGCCACAGGACAAAAATCAATGACTGCTTGCTCCATCTCTGAACTGGAGGCCACTGGAGTGGGGCGCCCCTAACAGATTTTGCTGCCGTGTCTCACTGGCACCTTTCCTCATGCAAGGACAGTCTCACTAACACCTTTTCTTGTGTGAACAATGTCTCACTGACGGACACCTTTATTTAAATCAACATTGTCTCACTAGCACCATCCCTTAGGTGACAGACAGACAGACACACATACAAAAACCTGCGCAGATGCAAGCCGATAAAACTTTTCTAAACCCCCAAATGAGTTGGGGGCAAAACTACCTCTCTACGACACATTTCCCAGCAGTGCTGAAAACAAAATGAGCCCCACAGGAAGATCGTAGGTTCCTGCATAGACCTAGCACTAGGAGCCAAACCCTCTGTTAGGAAGCCGTTAAATGGAGCAAATTAGGGGAGCCAATGGAGCCGTTAATTGGCTCCATGTTGGCTCCTTTTTTTGCACTGTTTTGCGACAGAATGCGGATGCACATGACTCCATTTTGTATCCGTTATGTCTCCATTGGCTCCATTAATTGGCTCCACTTATTGGCTCCGTAAGAGGGGTTTTGGCTCCTATGTAGAAACCTAGTAGGAACTTCCAGTTAGTGACTCAATCTTTGTCTGTTCGATTTTCGAACACCTTTAAGACGGGATTTGCAAAGGGGGTAGTTGTGCAAAAATTTGGCAGGCACTCACTGTGTAAAAACAGCACATGCTAGGCAATTTGAGAAGTTCAGCAGGGAGCCAAAAATGTCTCATCCAAAACCATGTTAAAACATGCCAACACAAAGTCACACAGAATTGATGTAGAAAAGACGTTTCCCGACACAAAATAGCTTCATTGGAGACATGGTAAGAAAAGACAGATTGCTCAATGGCACATGTCACACTGGGGCTAAAGCTCCACCTTCCAGGGGGGAGCGATGAGCGAAGCGAGGAAGCGAGGCCACTGGCCGTGCCACACAATGAAGTCACCACCAGCATGCTAAGCTGCACCCCTGCCAGCTCCATAAATCCGTTCGATTTTCGAACAACTTAGTGATGGGGTTTCCAAAGGGGCTAGTTTGTGAATTTTTTTGCAGGCCCTCACTCTGTCACAGCACAAAAAGGTCATTTAACAAGTTCAGCACGGAGCCAAAAATGTCACATCTAAAACCATGTCAAAACATGCTAGTGCAATTTAACACAAAAGGCCTGTAGATAAGATGTTTCCATCCTGTGCTTTGAGTTCTTACAGACACGGAATAATCATTTAACACATGAAACAGAAGCTGTTTCAAGTTTCAATGCTTGGGGTGCAATGCACAGGAGGGGAGCGACGAGCGAAGCGAGGAGTGAGCCGACTGGCCGTGCCACACATCTACTTCTCCATCAAGACAGGCTTTGCTGCATCCCTCTTGGGCGGGAGCGAAGCGCAGCTTCACGCTTCTAGCTCCTACTGCACCCCTCCCAAACTGCTTTAGCTCTGCACAATCGAACTGCTTTAGCTCGTAATTTGTGTTGTGCTTGGGCCCCTGTGTGACAGCTCGGTCTCACAGCAGACCGCTAAGACAAGGGGTGTGGTGATGGATCTGTTTGGTAAACCCTGCGCGCAGACTATAGAAAGTTGAGTACAAAAAGAGTAACAGTGACGTTTTGGTACTTATGGATTTCATGATGATTCATTCAATGAACAGTTTCTGCATTTGACAAAATGTTTTTGTTTTGAGCTCCCCCTGCTTGAGGGTGTTTTTGTCACAAATGTTGTTTTCCGGTACATTAGTCTACACGGAGTGCCTGTAGAATTTCGGATTTTTGTGCATTCTTCCCTTCCCCGATACAGCGGTCCGATTCGTTAGGCTCCCACGTAGGCTTGGTACTGAAAGCTACTTAGCTTCGCCCTCAACAGTCGCGAAGCGGCTGGGCGTTCTCCCATACATTAACATTAATTGCCCGGGTGGAAGTGAGCCCCCCACGGGAAAACCAATACTACAGTAGCTATTACCGGGAGGAGTTGATTGGCGATAGCGAAACGATAGAGTGCTTCCGCATTTGATTCATTGATCGTTGTTGTTGTTACATGCAATGGCATCCCATGCATTACCCTCTTGGCAACGACGATAAACAGCAAAGAAAACTCAGCCGAGACATGAGATACAGATGATGTGGATGAAGTTAAAACATCCAATCGAATACATTTATTGATTTCAGTACCACATCGGGTTGATACATGACGCCTTAAGAGCAAGAAAATCATAGGCCAGATTTAAAAAACACTTTCCAAACTACACAGGAGTCGCCAGGCCAGGCCAGGCCGGAACCGACCCATCCTGTTGTACCTGGTACGTACAATACAACAATCATCAAGAATGCCACGATTGCCACAACCAAAATCAAAAAAGATAGTCAAGGAAAAAACAAGATGGTGGCCCTGTGGTGGGACTTCACGTAATACCGTGGCCGCTGTGGGACTTGCTCTGGTTTGGGTTACCAGAATGCTTTTCCCGCAAAGGATGAATACCTCCAGTTTGTTGTTGATGATGCCGGACACAACAGAGATGTTAGCGCAAACATCCAATATGATTTTATCTGCCACAAACAACTACACTGCCACTGCTAAAGCCACTGCTACTGATAATACCCAGCCGCCTTTGCAGAACCCACTATCAACGCCGACTTCCTCACAAACAACTTTGTCGCCAGCCAATGACAATACCAAGATAAAGATTGTTGGTTTTACAGACCATGTCTACAAGGACGTTTCCATGCTTTGGTATGATCGCTTAACGAAATTGGGATACACGGAGCATGTAATTGTTGCCGTGGATGAACCGGGCGTGGAATTTTTCAAATCCAAGAACGGGGCAGTTCGATTTGAATCTATGCTGTTGAGTGATGATATTCCCCCAGAGCTCCATACCTCGAGATTCATCATAAAAACCAGAATTCTCAGGGAGATGATGTTTGCGATTCGATGGAAATACATTTTGTCACAATTAGAACAAGGGATATCAATTATAATGACAGATGTGGACAATATATTCAATAGCCATGTTCCATTGGCAGATTTTATGGAATATGATGTCATCCATGCTTACGAATCGAGACATCCCGAAGAAATTTTTGCACGGCTAGGGTTTGTTGTCTGTGGAGGAATGAGCTTTTTCAAGGCCAGCAAACCGGCAATCCATTTCGTACGGTTGATGTTCGAACGCTGCGGACGTTATTGTGACGACCAAACTCAGCTGAACAGTCTTATCCTCGACTTAAACATCACCTGGGACAGCACGGATCACTTACCTCGACCGGAAGAACGACAGGACATGTCCAAGATACCGTCGAAATCCATGATAGGTACATGCTCTACGACTGGCCATTCTGTCAAGATTTGGGATCGAAGTTTCGCCTATCGTGGTGTGCTCCTCCCGAAACTATCCAAATGTCCTGCCAACAACTGGGTGGCCATGCCATTTCCGATAAAGAGCGAGGGGGAGAAATGGGGACGGGCCAATATACATGTGTTTAAACAACGAATGTATGCACAATGGGATTCTCATTGTGGGCAGAACAACACTCATTTATTGAGTCTTTCTCAATGATAGAATGATACTAAATTTTGTTTATTTGGAGAGCATATTCAGTTGGTATGTATATCTATCCTCCCCAATTTCGCAGTGTCAAAAACAATGTGACCGATTCAATGATCCCAAGTTCGTCCACGCTGACGCCATCGTTCAGTTTGATTCCGTTTAGCATCAATACCTGCTGATCCGGAGAAATTCCCTCCTTCATTTTGATTTTCTCCCGTACATCATCCAAAGTGTCATCAGGATCGACAGTGATGGTAATCAAGCGTCCTGTTTGAACTTGGATGCCAATCTAAAGAGCAGAAGGATTCCGTTGAGTGTGTGCATTCAATTGAGTAGCGCGAAAGAACAGAAGACGCTCCGTTAGGACTAGGGATGAATGACTTGACTTTATGCAAGCAATGCATTGATACTAGATACAGACACACCATGATTGGTTTTCGTCGATTCTTCTCTTTCATTTCCATATACTCTTGATGATTCTTTGTTTGCTCTTCATGATGAACTTCCAGTTGCTTTTGAATATGTAATTGATTGTGCGACGACCGAAAAACGGTACTTCCCCGAGCTTTTCTTCCCATGTTGCTATTTTTGGATTATTGTTGTTGTTGTTGTTTGAAGTAATCTGCGTCACCTTGTCTTGAATCGTTAGAGTGTTGGAATCCATGCGGTTGTTTGACGCAAATTGCACACTAGCTATTAGCAACAGCGGCATTGATGGATGCCTTGCCTTGGATGGCCAAAATTGTCTCCAAAAAAATTCTCCACGGGATTAAAATAAACGATGAAACCGTAGTCCTTAACCTTATCTAACGAGCTCCCCTTGCTCGGAGCGTTGCCTGCTTGCGGCATCAATTTCCTCATGCAACAGCATCATTGGATTTTGGATCACATTGAATCAATCATCAGTTTTCTTGTGAATGGCGTCGGCGCTGGTGCAAGATTTTAGGGGAGGTACAATACTAGCTACAATAGTACAGGACATACACAGAAGCTCTCTATTAAATTGTCATTATTGCCAAACACCCGCATTGATTACCTAAAGAAAGTTGACATGGCGCTGGTAGTTGAGAAAGCCTTAGATGATGAGAACGACTTGGCACGAAAACGGCCGCTTGCTGAATTGCCATCGCCTGTTCCTAGTAGTAACGCCGCCAACTGTAGCAGCACTACAAGTAGTACCAGGACACCTGTCCGAAATCCCTACAGCCAGAGATCTTCGTCTGGTGGCAGCTCCCAGAAAAAACCAAAGCTTCCACCTCCATCTTCTAAGTCCATGGATGAGGATGACGACATCAAAGTACTATCACCGCCTCCAAAGCCATTGCCAACTCAACCATCGCACCAGCACAACTCTACAACCTCCAACAACAACAACAACAACAATGACGACGACGACGACGACGATTGTGTGACAGAATTATGGTCCAATGTCACCAATGCCAACGTGGATTACCCACATCCAAGGCCCCACTGTGGCATCCATAATTTTGCGGACGACAAATTGAAATTTTGCGAAAAATGCTATTGCATTCCTTGCGATAAACCCGTGTCACAGTGCACACAATGGGCGCAGCATTGTCACGAAATCAAACAACGAACCTTCCAAACCAATTCTTCCGGGGCCACCCAAGAAGTCATTGACATTGAAGATTCTTCTCGCGCCGCTGCCGCCTCGGGTCTTCGTCCTGCCGTTCGGTCCTACTACGCAAGACAAAATCAACTTGGAACAGTCTTATCCGGATCTCTTGGCGCCGGTCCTACCGGTGCCCCCAATAGTGAGGATGAGGATGAGGATTATCGCGCTCTCCTAATGGCAGCAGGTCTACAAGGAGGAGGAATGGGGCGAAACCGGTTTGACAATCATTACTCGGAGGACTTTAATCAACGCTACAATGAACGCACGGGTACTACTACTAGTAATGGGGAACCACGCCGACGAAATCCCAAGGATATGCGCATACCGGAAGTTTTGGCGGAAAAAATGATGGAAGCTTTGCAAATTGCAGAGACGAAAAGCAGTCCAAAAGGAAGTAGTGCTACTATTGCGTCAGTGTTGGCGTATGCCACGAAAGAAAAAGACTCGACGTCGACAACATCTACCGCAAAAGCCGCCAAGATTGCACGTATGGTGCGGCGCAAAGAGCGCTTTGAAACCAGTCAAATGGACGGCGACATTGCACAGTTGGGGCTTCACAAGTCCTTCTTTGTGGAAGGGGTGCGCGTAGGTTGGCCTTACCCATCCATTCTAACCCCACAACGACAAATGGCTATCCACTTGATCAAGGCTCTAAAGAACTCTCGTCACGTTGTGCTGGAGAGTCCCACTGGAACAGGTGTGTATCCAATCTGTTTTTGTGTTTTGTTTTGTTTTGTTTTGTTTCTATTTTGCCAAAGACTGAACTAGTCTCACCAAATGCTTACACTTTCAGGAAAATCGGCTGCAATTCTTTGCGCGGCGTTGGCCTGGCAACGGCATTTTGTAAAGAGTTCATGGGGGACAAAGACTGGAAGCGCTACCGATGCGTCGGGAAAGCTGATTGGCGACGCGGAGGATGAACAACCGTTCCCTCGCATCATTTACTGTAGTAGGACGCACAGTCAAGTGGAGCAAATGGTCGCTTCCTTGAAAAAAACACCTTATCGGCCACGTATGACTGTGTTGGGAAGCCGCGATCGTCTTTGTATCCATCGGTAAGCAAAATCAATCTCTCGTGCCATTGTTGATAAACTTTAAATATATAATCTCTCACCATGTCGGCATTGGCTCGCTGTTCTTCGTAGAGAGATCATGGATCGAAATCCTTCCAAGCCTGGCGACAAAGCAAAGCCCCATGTCAATGTCAATCTGGCATGCCAGGCGAGGGTTGCCAATACAGAAAAAATTCGGAAATCCCTATGGAAATCTCATGACTTTCGCTATGACGACGACAGGCCTCCAGATGAATTACCCGGGGATGGAAGTGGAAAAGGTGGGCAATCTCAGGAAGCGGAGGAAGACGCTGGTGACGAAACAAGCTCGGAATGGATCCTCAAGAAGAGTACCAAAAAATTGACTTGTCCACACTACCGACAACTCACTTCCAAGCGAACAGCGAGAATGGCACAATCAAGCTTCCTTTTGACACAAGACGCAGTTGGCTGCTGCGAGACTGGTGGAGATAAAACGAACTTGGGGGTTCACGATATCGAGGACTTAGTTGCTTTTGGTGTCAATCCTTACTTGCATTCGAATGTGGCACTTTATCGCCGTAACTGTGAAGGCAATTTTGGCGTCGATGTAGGACCGGATTGCAGAATAAAGGG
>Ga0163148_10006773_pt1 | contig 10976 bp, 9 predicted proteins | sample OliLakLV19MP7P2_FD_148606 | JGI IMG/M metagenome (GOLD analysis project Ga0163148, IMG submission 148606) | Freshwater microbial mat bacterial communities from Lake Vanda, McMurdo Dry Valleys, Antarctica- Oligotrophic Lake LV.19.MP7.P2 | ecosystem: Environmental > Aquatic > Freshwater > Lake >... | reverse complement strand
GAACAGGCCAGAGCCGTCCGGTAGTGAGGGGAAGGTGCTGCCGCCAAATACCACCTCGAAACTTCCATTGGATCCCTGACGACCCACTTTACCGGCCGTCGCATAGCCGGCCTGCCGAAGAACCAGTTGATGATGTTGAAACTGGTGATCAACCAGGCGGTCGACAACATGGCCTGGAGCAAACGCAAATGTTTGCCACCGTGTTTGACGGCATCACGCGCCACTCGCCCGAGGGGCTGTGGTTCAAGCGTTACGCGGAAGAGTTTGGTTTTCCGGCGGCGGTGGAGTGGCGCGACAGCGGCGACCGTTGCCGGAACCCGGCGCTGGCAGCACGGGTGCCTCATTCATGACGCCGCCCTCCAAGGGCGCGCGCTCACAGTGGTCACGTGACATCACGCAAAAGCGCAGCGCGACGCGCAGCAAAAAAACGTCCACAAAAAAGGCGGGCAAAAAATAACCAGTCGATTTATCGCGCAACGGCCAAAGCATCGCGCAATCGCCCAATCATCACGCAATAGTCAAAGAGCCGGTCCCACCAAGGGTTTCCGGCTTCCAACCTGATTCCGGGTGCGGCTCACGCCGCGTCGCGCAACATCCAGTCTGCGGCACGCTCGGCGATCATTGCGACCGGCGCATTGGTGTTGCCCGAGATGATCGAAGGCATGATCGAGGCGTCGGCCACGCGCAGGCGGCCAAGCTTGCGCACGCGCAAGCGCGCATCGACCACCGCAAGCTCATCATTACCCATCTTGCAGGTGCCGACCGGGTGGTAAACCGAGCCGCCCATGCGGCGCGCAAAATCGAGCAGCGCGGCATCGTCATTGCATTCTGCACCCGGTGTCATCTCGCTGTTGACATAAGGTGTCAGCGCCGGTTGCGCGAGAATATTGCGCAACGCCTTGATGCCGGCCACCAGCGTGGCGCCATCGGCCGGGTGTTCAAGGTGGTGGTAGTTGATGTCGGGCACCTGTGTCACATCCGCACTCACCGCCCGCAGCACGCCGCGGCTCTGCGGGCGCAGGATCACGGCGTTGGCGGTGAAGCCCGGGAACGGATGCAACACCACGCCACCGGAATCGCGGCGCGCCACGCTGTAGGTCCAGAACGTGACCTGAATGTCGGGTGTCGCCTTATCAGGCGCAGAGCGCAGGAACGCGCCGGCGTAAGTGGCAGCGGCCATCGGGCCATCACGGAACAGCAGATAGGAGAGCCCCATGCCGATACGCTGGAGCGGGCTTTTCATCACGTCGTTCAACGTGACCGGCTCCTTGCAGCGCATCACCAGCGGGGCGCGGTAGTGATTGTGCAGATTGGCGCCGACGCCGGGCAGGTCGGCAAGCACCGGCACGCCGAGCGATTGCAGGTGCGCCGGGTCGCCAATGCCGGACACCTGCAACAATTGCGGCGAGTTGAAGGTGCCGGCAGCGACCACGACTTCACGCGATGCACGTGCGCTGCGCTTCACGCCGCCTTGCAAATACTCCACGCCACGCACTTCGCCGCCTTCGATGATGAGCCGGGTCGCCAAGGCGTTGGACGCGACCGCGAGATTGGCGCGCCGCCGCGCGTCTTTGAGCAATGCGCTGGCCGTGCTGGCACGGCGGCCGCGGTGGGTGTTGAGCTGGTAATAGCCCGCGCCCTCCTGCGCTGCGCCGTTGAAGTCGAGGTTGTGCGGCAGGCCGGCCTCAACCGCTGCTGCGACAAATGCATCAGCCAACACATGCCGGTGCGGCAAGTCCGATACATGCCAGGGGCCATCGCCGCCATGCAGCGCATCGCCGCCGCGCGAGTTGTGCTCGGTGCGGCGAAACCAGGGCAGCACATCATCCCAGCCCCAGCCTGGATTGCCGGCGGCGGCCCAAGCGTCGTAATCCTGCGTCTGGCCGCGAATGTAGATCATGCCGTTGATCAGGCCGGTACCGCCGATGCCGCGCCCGGCGGGCTGGTCGATGCGGCGCCCGCCGAGCGCCGCTTCGGCGCTGGTGGCGTACATCCAGTTGTAGCGCGGGTTTGCGAGCAGTTTTGCGTAACCCACCGGCACGCTGATCCACGGGCTCCGGGCTTCGCCGCCGGCTTCGATCAACAGCACGCGATGCTGGCCGCTCTCAGTGAGGCGCGCGGCGAGCACACAGCCCGCAGTGCCTGCACCGACGAGGATGAAGTCAAAAGTTTCTTCCATTGCGCTATTCTAGGTTCAGATTGACACAAGGAGACCCGTGATGCGCAAGCCCCTGCTTTACCTGTTGTTGGTTCTGTTCGCTGCGGTGATGCCCGTCTGGGGCGTGGCGCAAGACGCGTATCCCATGAAGCCGGTGCGCATCGTGGTGCCGTATCCGCCCGGCGGCGCGTCCGACGTGACGGCGCGCCTGCTGGCGCAAAAGCTCTCTGAGTTCTGGGGCCAGCATGTGGTGGTGGACAACCGCCCCGGCGCCAACGGCATCGTCGCGCTCGAGCATGTGGCCAAGCAGCCGGCCGATGGCTATGTGTTGCTGATGGCCAACCTCGGACCGAACGCGATCAATCCGGCGATCTATTCCAAATTGCCCTACGACCCGGTCAAGGACTTCACCGCGATCACGCTGACGACGATGGTGCCGCAGGTGCTGGTGGCATCACCCCAACTCGAACAGAAGACGCTCAAGGAAGTGATCGACTTCGCACGCGCCAACCCGGGCAAGTTGTCCTACGGCAATGGCGGCAACGGCTCGGCCAACCATCTCGGTGTCGAGTTGATGGCATCGATCGCCGGCGTCAGCTTCACGCCGATCCCCTACAAGGGCGATGCGCCGGCGATGGTCGACACCATGTCAGGCCTCCTGGCGATGACTTTACCGACCGTGGTGGCGGCATCGCCGCACATCAAGTCCGGCAAGCTGCGCGCGCTCGCCGTCAGCACCAAAACGCGCGTGGCCGCATTGCCGGATGTGCCGACGATGCAGGAAGCGGGCGTGGCAGGCTACGAATCGTCTTCCTGGGGTGGCATCATGGGGCCGGGCGGCATGCCGGGCGCGGTGGTGAACAAGGTGCATGCCGATGTGGTGCGTGCGTTGCGGCTACCCGATATCCAGGAGAAACTCGGCGGGCTCGGCGCCACCGTGCTGGCGCAAGGGCCGGCGGACTTTGCAAGCTTCCTGCAGGCCGAGATGCGCAAATGGGATGGCGTGGCGAAGCGCGCCAACATTCGATTGGAATAACAAAGGCGCGGAAAGTCTTGGTGGGAGAGATTCTTCAGCCGCCATCCGCCGTCGCAGCAGGTTCTACGCGGACACCGCGCTTTTGCTGCTGACGTGGCTAGTGAGGCGCTGCGTGATGTCGCGCCGCACTTCGTTGAAATCAATCGCCGAGACTTCGCGCGCTCGCGCCAGTGCGATGTGCGCGTCGTGCTCGATCCGGCCCGGGCCGGCTGTCATCACCTCCACACGGTCTGACAGTACCAGCGCTTCCTCGACTGAGTGGGTCACAAAAATCACCGTCACCTTAGTACGCTGCCAGATTTCGAGTAGCTCTTGTTGCAATTGTTCGCGCGTCAATGCGTCGAGCGCGCCGAATGGCTCGTCCATCAGCAGCACTTCGCAGTCGTTGGCGAGCACGCGCGCGATCGCGACGCGCTGCTTCATGCTGCCCGAGAGCTGGCTTGGATAGTAGTCGGCGAATTTGGTCAGGCCAACCATTTCGGTGTAATGCGCAGCAAGCTCGTCGAGTTTCGCCTGCGGCAGGCCGCGCTGATGCGCATCTGGCCACCGCAGTGCGGACAGATCAGCGGGAACACCTCGTAGATGCGGGGGATCAGTGCGGCCCACAGGTAGTGCGATGGTGGGCGCGGTTTGGGTTTGACTTGCGGCTCAGGCGGGGCCGCACCACCAGGTCCACCAGCTGTGACTGCTGCTGGCGACCTGTGCGGCGAGTTGCGGCGCCAGCTCCGCGCCTGCCACGAGACCCGCCAGCAATTGCCATGCTTACCAAAGTCAGGTCAAGGGACTGGGCATGGGCCGCGATTTGTATGTCCAGCGGGCCGATCGGCATACGTTTGCGTTGCAGAATCGTGCGGGTTTGCCCGCTACAAACATCAAATTTCGTGGTTCGAGGGTTACGGCGCAGAGCTCTAAAGGTTCCACACAAATCTCGCCTCGCATGGCGTCACGATGGCCACATTTGGCTCATCAGACGCCATCTCGCGTCTGATGGTGGCATCGGTTTGTTCGCATCACAGCATCCTTTCTATCAGCGGGCACTACACGGCGGTGGCTAAGTTGGTCCTCGTCAAAGGCGCGTCATTGAAATGCCCGATAAAGAATTGAAAGGGGCAGCGCTAATTTTTTGCCCGGCCTTAAAAAAATGCATTCTACTTTCTGAACCCTTTAATCCTCTGCGCTGGGCATGTGCTTTGCTACTGGCGTTGATATTCATTGCGCTTCATCGCGAGATACTCGCGCTGCTTTACTTCATGTAGCTGTCGCGGGTAGCGCTCAGTAGCAGCGAACCAATCGTTGATGCGTTTTTCAAACTGCACGCCTGGTGGCAGCCTCAATGCACCGAGGTACGACTCAATAGCCAAGTAGTAACGCATTGTGTTGCGCTCCGCCACACCGCGAATGCCATCAACGTATGTCGTCTTGCCGTCTGCATCCATACCCACTACCGTAAAGCCAACTTTTGCACGGCCTGCCGTGTTGAAGTATGCGAGCATGGCGAGTCTGCCGGTTAGGCCATATCCATACGAGTACGAGAGATGCACAAACGTGCCCCCACCTTTTAGCGGGATGGCTTCGAGTGTGATGCGATAGTCGTGCGTGCCGAGCGGACCGGCATCAGCGCTCAACATAATCCGCAGGTAAGCGGCGTTGTTTTTGGCGACATTCCATGAAAACACGAGACGAAATGAGTCCTTTAGCGGCTGCTCGAATTTGTTGCCGACGTTCATCACTAACGACGTCGGCTGTTTCTCGGCTGATACGCGGCAATACTTGGTATTTAGATGCAAGATCAGGATGTCGCACCACGCTTGTGGTTTCGCGAGCGCTTCGCTGAATATGTCAAACCCATCCGGCACGACAGCGTAAATATCGCCCTTCACATCTTGAGCGCTGTGAAATGATTCCAGCACCAATGGACGTTTAAAGCCATTATTTGCAAGCCGCTCGCGCATTGCGAGGTGCTGCTCACGCAGGGCTGCGATTGGCTCGATTTCGGCAATGCTTACGCCGGGCGTTGTTGATTCAGCGTGAGCCAAGCCAAATAAAGTGGCGAATAGAAAGACTATCGCCGCTATCGGAAGAGCAGCTGCTCGGAGCGAAGTGTTCGGCAAACTCTTCATTCTTTGCTTGTTGCCAAATGCGTCCATCTCATAGCCAGTAAACCCACAATCGCGCCCCCTGCTCTTTCAGGCGAAATAGTAGCGAACGCGCCGCCCACGTTTCCTGTGTCACCTGGGTCGATGCTGCCAAGTCCTTTTCAAACAACTTGTTCATCTGTTGAGCGAACTCCGCACCTAAAACGACAGCGTTTATTTCGTCGTTGTGTAAGAAACTCCGCCAGTCGAGATTGGTTGACCCGACGGTTGACCAAACGCCATCGATCAGGGCAGTTTTAGCGTGCAGCAACGCCTCACCTCGCTCGTAAATCTTTACGCCTGAATCCAGTAGCGCGGCGTAATACGAACGACCTGCGTGAAAAACCAGTTCGGAGTCTGTCTTGCTAGGTAAAATAATTTTCACATCGACCTGACGCGCAACTGCGTCTGCGAGCGCTTTCATAAAGTGCTCATCTGGTGCGAAATAGGCGTTCGTCAGAAAGATTGATGTCTCGGCACTGTTGATGGCAGAGACGAGCGTACTGTAAATTTGCCCGCCGCCTTCGTCGTCCGCCGAACTGGCGATGGCACGGACCACTTCTTTTCCTTTTGCCATTTGCGCTGGAAAGTATTCTTTGTCCGGCAATGCGCTGCCTTTTTGCTTGATCCAGCTTGCCATAAAGTGCTTTTGGAACTCGGCGGCCACCGGACCTTCCACCATCAGATGGGTATCGCGCCAGGGTAACTTGTCTTGCCCGTTGCTCTTCTTGCTGGTTTGGCCTTTGCGGTGTCCCGACAATCCACTCGAATAAACACTGCTGATGTTTATGCCGCCTAGAAATACCGTCCGGCCATCAACGATCAACAGCTTGCGGTGGTCCCGCTGGTTCAGCTCCCACCCTTTTTTTGCCAGCAATGGATTGACAGGGTTGAATTCCAGCGTCTTGATACCACCGTTGTTCAGCCGTTGAAAAAACGCCTTTGGTGTCGCAATCGACCCAACGCTGTCGTACATCAGTGCAACTTGCACGCCTTGCTTTTGTTTTGCGATCAACGCGTCAGAAAAGCGCTGCCCGACTTCATCGTCTTCAATGATGTAGGTTTCGACATTAATGTGCTTCTTCGCCGCCGCAATCGCCTTGAACATCGCGACGTAAGTCGACTCGCCGTCCTCAAAGAGAGTGGTACGGTTGCCAACCATCAGCGGACTGCCGGCGACTGCCTCCTCGATGGCAAGATGCCGCTCAAAAATTCCCGTATCTTCGCCGCGGCGACTTAGATCAGCAAGGATTGCCTTGCTCTGCTGCACCGTTAACGGACCACGTGCGCCATGGAGTTTGGCGGGTGGTGAGCCAGGCGATTTTTGTGCCGCACTCAAATGATTGAAACTTGCGGCGCCCGTATCTGAAGTTCGCTGCGGAAGCGAATCGCAGCCCGCCACCCCAGCAAACAACAAGGCTGAAAGCGAGCCCAGACTACAAAGCCAAACTACCAGCGTTTTCCAAGTGGCAAGAACAATGCGCACAAGTTTCTCCAAATTCGCAGCTTGGCCCTTATAGAAACATGCTGCGAGAGCCATCTACAAGTTGTCAGCGTGAGAATCAACGGGAAAATCAAGCAAATCAGCGTAATCTAGTTCTCGGCAACGCAGCTTTCTGCTATGTCGCCCAAAGTCCGCGCTTGGTGGCGGAACAAAGCTTCGTCTGTAAGCACGCCAGGGAGGATGACGAAATTCGGCTTTTCTGCAATGATCATGTCGATGTCGCCAGAGAATATGCGAAGAGTGTTGCCTGAATCGAGGTACAGGTCTGTGCGGGAGCGAACACGTTGAGACGCAAATCTTCTCCCTGGTGTTTGCATGGTGTCAAAGGAAAATCAAACGACCGGGAGAAGTCAAAGGGGTCCCCTCTGACCGCTATCCGGTCGATATTGGGGCGGAAACGACAGCATTCACGATTGTCTTGACGCTTGAGGTTGTTTGCCGGGAGACACGTGTAGTGCAATGAGTTTCGGATTCGCGGTAAGTCGCTGAAATCCGCAGTGCCTATTAGAGGGCTCCTATTGAAAGCAATACCACGCTGCACTTTTTCCGGTCCATGGCTGGCCTGAGTAGGGCGCCTGGGACTTGCGGGGCAGCGTTCGGAGTCGACAGCGGCCCGCTCAAGCGGTGCAGAAATCGCTGCGTTAGTCCATCGGCTGGGTCGCCTACGGGTGGGCCCGCCACTGAACGTAATGAAAGCGCTGATGCGCATCCGGCCACCGCAGTGCGGACAGATCAGCGGTAGCACCTCGTAGATGCGGGCGATCAGTGCGGCCCACAGGTAGTGCGATGGTGGACGCGGTTTGGGTTTGACTTGCGGCTCAGGCGGGGCCGCACCACCAGGTCCACCAGCTGTGACTGCTGCTGGCGACCTGTGCGGCGAGTTGCGGCGCCAGCTCCGCGTGCCACGCGACCCGCCACCAATTGCCATGCTTACCAAAGTCAGGTCAAAGGCCTGGGCATGGGCCGCGATTTGCATGTCCAGCGGGCCGATCGGCATACGTTTGCGTTGCAGAATCGTGCGGATTTGCCCGTATTGCCGGGCTGTGGACAGATCGAAGTCGCGAACTTCGAGGGGCGCAAAAAAGTTTTCTATCGCGCGAACGTTGCACGCGGAGCCGCTGTTGTAAGCGCAAGTCTGCACCCCTGCCGATTCCAATCTCGCAGCTAGCCGTCGCGCCACCGGCCGACGCGACCGAGGCGACCGACGAGCCGGCGCATCGCCAGTCAGCCCGCTATGTCTGGGCGCTGCTGCTGGAGCGGATCTACGAGGTGCTAGTCGCGATCGCGCTGATCACTGTATGGGAATACAGTTCCGTGTCCCGATCACCCGATCCGGACTGTCATGCCTGCCGCCGCCGCTTGCGCCCCATCGCGCATTGCCGTCTACCGCCGTCGCCAGCCCGAGCGCCCGCTGCTCTATCGCACGGTGCAGAGCCATCTTGCCACTCGGCTGCTGGAGCGCGATTCTGCGGTTCTGAACGCCGCGATGCATATGCTCCTGACCGCCATCGCGCGGGTGCTGCGGCAACATGGTCCCGGCGTCAGTGCAGCGTCCCGCCTCGGCGCCATGGTCTTCATCCACCGCTTTGGGGCGCTGCGGGGCACCCATCTGCACTTCCACTGCGTGGTGGTGGATGGCGTGTTCGAGGCCGATGCGACCGGGGGGGCGGTTTTTTACCCGGCCAGCACACTGGATGTGCCCGCGATCGGGGAGGTTCAGGCCGCCGTGCGCCGGCGACTGCTGCGCTCGGTCCTGCGGCGCGGCCTGCTGTCGGCGGACGACGCGCAGGTGATGGCCGAGTGGGAACACGGCGGCGGCTTCCCGGTCGATGCAAAGGTGCGCATTGCGGCGCACGAGCGCTGCGGTCTGGAGCGTCTGCTGCCGTATTGCGCCCGCCCGGCCTTCGCGCTGGAACGCTTGCGTGAAATCGACGTCCGGCATCTGGTCTACGAGAGCAGCAAGCCCGGCCCGGGTGGCAGCGTGGGCCTGATGCCAACACCGATGCAATTGCAGGGCCGGCTGGCGGCGCTGATTCCGCCACCACGCAAACGTCGGCATCGCTACTATGGGGTGCTGGCGCCCAACGCACCGCTGCGCGAGGCGGTCACCGCGCTGGCGCAGCCGCTGAGATTGCCGCCGCACCGAGACCGGTCGAGGCGATCCCGCCGGATGCGGCCCCGACAGAGCCAATGCATCGCCAAGCGGCGCGCTACGTCTGGGCGCTTCTGCTGGCGCGCATTTACGAGGTGCTGCCGCTTACGTGCCCGCAGTGCGGCGGCGCGATGAAGATCATCGCTTTCATCACCGAGACGGTGGTGATGCGGGAGATTCTCGGTCATCTGCGTGTGCCCGCCAAGGAGTGCAAAACCAACCGCGCCCATCTCAAGGTGATCGAACGCTGGCTGCGCTCATATCGGCCCGAAGAACTTTGGGATGAACAAGGCCGGCCGCACGCCGACATCGTCGCGCTTTGTCCCAAGGCCGAGCGGCGCATGGCCATGAATCCGCACACAAATGGCGGCAAGCTGCGCCGACCCCTTGACCTTCCGCCATTGGAGGACTTCTCCGTGGACGCGCGCGGTCGCGGCGAGGTGCGCGTCAGCGGCATGGAGACGCTGGGCAAATACCTCGCCGAAGTCATCCGCCGCAGCGAACCACAGCGCCACTTCCGCATCGTTTGTCCCGACGAACTGGAATCGAACAAGCTGGGTGCGGTGTTGCAGACGACGCAGCGACAATTCGCCTGGCCCGTACCGCGCCACTCGGAAAACATCGCCCACTCCGGCGCGGTCCTCGAAGTGTTGAGCGAGCACAACTGCCAGGGCTGGCTGCAAGGCTACCTCCTCACGGGCCGGCACGGGCTGTTCCCCTGCTACGAAGCATTCATCTCCATCGTGGACGGAATGATGAACCAGTATGCGAAGTTCCTGAAAGCCGCGGGCGAAGTGCCGTGGCGCGCGCCGGTTTCCTCGTTGAATTATCTCCTCACCTCCGAGACCTGGCGGCAGGAGCACAACGGTTACTCCCATCAAGGGCCGGGCTTCATCAACAATCTGCTCACCAAGAAGGGCCACACCTACCGCATCTACCTGCCGCCGGACGCGAACACGCTGCTCAGCACCATCCGCCACTGCCTCCGCTCGACCGGCTACATCAATCTCATCATCGCCGCCAAACATCCTCTGCCCCAATGGCTGAGTCCCGCTGAGGCGGATGAACATTGCCGCGTCGGCGCGTCGGTGTGGCGTTGGGCCAGCACGCACGGCGACGAGGAACCGGAAGTCGTGCTCGCCGGTTGCGGCGACAACCTCACCGTGGAAGTGATGGCGGCGGCGCAAATCCTCGGCGAAGAAGCTCCGGCCTGGCGCGTGCGCGTCGTCAACGTGACCGACCTTCAGGTGCTCGGCATTCCGCAGAAGTATCCGCACGGCCTCGATGAAGACCGCTTCCAACGATTGTTCCCCCTGGGCTGTCCCGTCGTCTTCAACTTCCACGGCTACACCGCCGCCATCAAACAACTGCTGTGGGAACGCCCGCAGAACGAACGCTTCGACGTGAACGGCTACCGCGAGGAAGGCACGACCACCACGCCGTTCGACATGCAGGTGCGCAACAAAACCAGTCGCTGGCATCTGGTCATCCTGGCGGCGCAGAAGCTGGCCGCGCGCAACCCACGCATGGCGGCGCTGGCCGAAGAACTGGTTCGCAAATACGAAGGCAAGCTCAACGAGCATCACGCTTACGTCCGCGCGACGAGCATTGACCCGCCGGAAATTCTCAATTGGTGCTGGCAGGTGCGTTGAACCGGACGCATGAACATTCTCGTCATCAACAGCGGCAGCGCGACACTCAAGCTGGATGTGCTGGAAGTCTTCCCAGCCGACGGTCAAACGCGGCGCATGGCTCAAACGCGGGTGGAGCAATTCGGCTCCGCCGCGAGCGTCCACTTCTCCATCGCAAAGGGGCGCGCGTTGAAACAGACGAGAGCTTCTCCCGATCACCCCGCCGCTCTTCAATTGTTCCTCGACTGGCTGCGCCGCTCGCCCCGTGAGATCAACAACCCGACAACCTCGCATGACGTGTCGGCCTCTATTGCACGGAGCGAGAATGCCAGCGCTGGACATCGCCGCCGTGGGCCACCG
>Ga0163148_10006770_pt1 | contig 10979 bp, 3 predicted proteins | sample OliLakLV19MP7P2_FD_148606 | JGI IMG/M metagenome (GOLD analysis project Ga0163148, IMG submission 148606) | Freshwater microbial mat bacterial communities from Lake Vanda, McMurdo Dry Valleys, Antarctica- Oligotrophic Lake LV.19.MP7.P2 | ecosystem: Environmental > Aquatic > Freshwater > Lake >... | reverse complement strand
GCTATAGATGGATGTAGTATAGTAGTGTATACCGACAGATAGCTTGGAGCTGTTGGTATGTTTCAAGTTCCAAGCAAAAAATGAAATTGGGGTTTTGGTAGGAACCAGTGCGCCCTTCAAAAATTGTAACGAGGGTGAAAGCTGGTCGTTTTTTGTCTATCCGGGACAAACGCGAGTTTTTTCGCCTTTTGCGTGATCCTACCGTGATAATATAACGTTGCGATTGGTGCGTTAGTTTTTACGTTGGCACGGTAAGACATCCAGCACATGCATTTCCTTGATGGGGGCTTCCGAACTCACAAAAAATGCGGTTGGCTTGACGTTCAAGTCTGACGATTGCCGATTATGCCCGGTTATTCCCCATGCATCGCTAATACAATCAGCACGAGATACAAATACGTACTACGGTGAACTACTACAAAATTAGTAAGTGGTACCGTACTGTAGGATTTTGTATGTATGTTTGAAGTTCCAATTCTCATATAATTTGAGCAGTTTACTGGTACAATGGTACACATTTGTACTGTACTCTACCATAAAGTATGGTAGTGTGAAGTATAGTTCTTATTTGAATCATTTTGACGGAAGGGGAACCATGATTCTCCGGCTGCCAAAAGAAGATTATTTATGAGAGAGGTGTCACGCGAAAATTCCAATTTCGCAAATTCCAGGTCCTAGAAATAGTGTGCGTCTACAAAATTGAAATGGTTTTGACATGCACGATTGCGTGGAACTGACACAGGCTCCATCCACCCGGCTTTGTACTGTGCTAACACAGTTGCATGCCTAGCTATTTTTTTATGCAAGACTGTTGGAACAACCAAAGCTGACCTTGCAACATCTATGAAGACTTAGGACATCATTGGTTCCAAGAGAGCGAGATCAAGGGTTTGGAGTTGGGGCTACTAGATTTCTAGGTGGAAAGCATCATGAAGAGAGACAGATCCAGCCAGATGCCCACAATTGGGCAGGGAACAAACGAAATGCAAATGTGAGTCCAGGTGTCCCACAAACTGTTTTGTTGCACTGTGCCAAAGCATCCACCTTGACATTTTTACAAAAGGCTATGAAACCAGTCCAATTTTGGCAATTGAATCTTATGTGTTGCATTCCCTGCCATGCATTGTTGACAATTCAGAAGAACTTGTGGTCGGGATCACGGTGTGACCTTTTGTGAATCCCCGGCTACCAGTGACAGCCACCCTTCTGTCATCGCTATGACGCAACAAGCAATAAATTTGCATGGGTGTCTGGAGAGACCATTGGGCAAAGTTCGCACGGTCGCTTTGTGCGCTGTCTGTGGGAGGGCTCACTTGTGCCTTTCAGTTGACCATTGAACATTGAACCGATGATGACCTTCCATCACAATTTTCCCATGCACAGCATCACTGTGGCATGATGCTGTGATGCACTGTGCCAGAGCATCCACCTTGACATTTTTACAAAAGGTTGTTGAACCAGTCCAATTTTGGCAATTGGATGTTATGTGTTGCATTCCCCGCCATGCATTGTGGACAATTTGGAATTTGAAAACTTCTAGTCGGGATCACTGTGTGACCTGCTGTGAATCCCCGGCTGTCAGTGACAGCCACCCTTCTGGCACAGCTGTGACACAACAAGCAATAAATTTGCAGAGGAGACTGGAGAGACCCTTGGGCAAAGTTCGCACGGTCACTTTGTGCGCTGCCTGTGCAAGGGCTCAACTGGTGCCTTTCAGTTGACCATTGAACATTGAACCCATGACCTTCCATCAGAATTTTCCCATGCACAGCATCACTGTGGCATGATGTTATGATGCACTGTGCCAGAGCATCCACCTTGATCTTTGTGAGTGCAAAAGGGTTTTGAACCAGTCCAATTTGCTGCAACAATGCATTTTGCCCTCAAGTCCGATGTAGCCACCTGGAGGAAGAACTCAACAATGCATGTAGCAAATTCCCAGGGGAGCTCACATGCATGGGCAGCTGGCATTTAAATAATGTGTTGACAATGGGAAACATCATTGTGTTGGAGCCAATGCCAGTCTCTATTGGCTCCATCTTGGTTCCAATTTTGGTGCTGGTCTCCCATAGGGTTCACTTCCATTTGGCTCCATTGTGTCTCAAACAGCTCCATTAATTGGCTCCACTTGTTGGCTCCCTGAGAGGGTTTTTGGCTCCTGCATGAAAACCTACTACTAGGGCCTTCCTGATGGACAGGAAGAGAAAGATGGAAGAGGACCCTAGTTTCCGAATATATCAATTACTAATTTGAAAGTAACAACTAAACCTACACACAATGTGGTCTTCAGAAGACGACGGCGGAGGAAAACCCTACGTATCACTTTGTTACCTCTTCAATGGCTCTCACAATAAAATGTGTTTATAACTCCCCTTCCAAGCCACGAAAAAGTAGCTGGCACCTTGGACGCTCACGGCAATATTGTCAACTGTGTCGTTTCTCTTTTTTGCTTTTCTTTTGCAGCGCCACTTTATCCAAAACTCACACCTGGCCAACAATCCCACTTGGCAGAGCATTGATGCTTAAGCAATCTTTTCTCGCCGTCTTGTTTAGAACATACTCATCATGTGCAGTGTTGCTTGCATCAATGCGCAAGATCCATGACAGTATTTCTTCTGCCAAATTGCGGCAGTTCGTGAAAGACTTGCGTGGGAATGGAACTAGAGGCAAAATCCATGACAGCACTAGTTTTGTGTCGCTGTTGAATCGTCATGACTTGAGCCTCAATTGTCTCACAGAAACGCTCGATGGGTAAGTCCACCAAATCTGTACCAAAAGGATCCACCATGGCGGTTCCCATGTCCATCAATGTCATGATGATGCAAGCTGAAAATCCGAGAATGACAGGTGACAGCCATCCTATAGTTGCCGCCTCGGCGGGTGGAGCCAGCAAAAAGTAAATCCAAAAAAAGATATAGTGGACAGTGTCATACGATCGCGGCAATCCAGCGCTTCGTACACTGACACCTTCTCCAATGCTTTTTCCCAAATCGTAGACTGCCTTGTCCAAGGGAGGAAACAAACGATCGTGGATACGATTGGAATGTGGCAAAATCAGAATCTGTTCGTCTGGCTCTCGTTCCCATTGCAATAAGATCGCCTTGGCAATCACGGCTCGCATGAGGTCTAGAAAGAAATCGGGTTCCCAGCAAGGATTCTCGACCAAATAATCCAGCTCCTCTTCGGTCAAAAAGCCGCGGACCACGAGATTTCGTCCCGATTCTGTCTCATCCGCTAACGACAATCCTCGTAGTTGTGCTTTGGCCGCATAGGGAAAGCACACAATATACCGATTCATGCGGGTCGACAATTCTTTGTTGACAATCCACAAGGTACTCTTGCGTGACAAGTCCAAACAATTTTGAATGATTTCACCCCATAACAGTCGCCCTTGCCACCATCGATTGTAACACTGGTTAAAGCGGAAGACCAATGAAAAGACAAAGAGAGACCCAATCATTCGGACATCCAATTCATCGAACCACAGCAACCAGTCCTTGACCATCGGATCTTCTTCTTGTATGGCCCGCATTTCTTGAACGTACCATGTACATGCAATGGACCAGGATATAATGACCATCAAAGTGATAACATAGTAATAACTGATACCCGTCAACATGGTGGCCAACAAAAAGTTGCATTGACTGGGGGCACCTCCACCGTCGCCAATTTCATCATCGGCCAAATTGGATTCCTCGAGTTTCTTTTTGTTGATTTTTCGGGTCGTTTTGGGTTTGGACATTTTGCCCAAGACCTCGCCTTGATGATTGTTTTTTCTTTGAGACGAACGCATTGACGAACGCATGGAGGCCCCCATGTCGCCACTCCCACTGCTAACAGCACTGGCCACACCCCCTGCACTTGCAGCAGCAGCAGCACCTGTAGCAGTAGCACTATTGTTGTCTTTGTTGGCGCTATTACGCTTGGACGGCAATCGAAATTCCATGGATTCTTCCCGTCGTGCGGCGGCCAATTCATTCACGGCGGCCGTGGGGACTTGCTTGCCTATCAATTTGGACTTTTGGGCTTGTTCTTGTTCGGCCGTAGGACTGGCATAATCCAATTCCACTCGAACCGCCTTAATTTTACGAGTTCTTGCACGAAAGACCGCTTCGGACTGTTCGTCACTCATATCTTCATCCTCATCCGATGGGTCATCCAAATAATGCTTGTCCGAGATGCTGCTTGAGCCATCCATGTTGACGTTGGTAAAGGATTCAACAGTGGATGTGCACTCTTCTTCTTTTACTTCTTCTGGAGAAGGAATGATGATGATTCGTTGTCGACTGGACGGAATGGTGACCAGTGTGTTTTTCCTCAGTCAGAGATGGAGACTATCACTAACTGTTATAAAAAAATAATGGCTTGAAGAAAGATATATCCGCAGTAAAGGTAAGAAGAGGGCTTCTCTCTCTCTCTCTAAGTTTGTTGTCGTGTGCCGCTTGTCTTCACTAGGTTCCTTTGGTAGCTTGAGCAAAGAATCCTGTCCTTAGGTTGGGGTTATATATATTATGATATCCAACTGATAACGTCAAAAGCCCGTCTTTTTGAGTAGCAGCAGAAAATCTCTAGATGTATAGTAGTAAAGAATGAACCTGGAGGTACGTGATGAATACCTACTTTTTGGAAACGGGAACTTCTTTGACCTGTGATCAGTAGCAATCAACGGCACCAAGGGTACCAGTATAACCGTTCGTTCGTCTGTACCGTAGAAGCAAGGTAACTTGGTTAACCTGCGATCGAGTAGCTCTTTGTGAACAAGTCGACTGCAACTACTACTACTAGATCAAGTCCGGTAGCTACAATGGTAGTAACTAACTCGGATGTTGTTGATGATGAAGGAAGGTAATGACTACGTACAGTGTACTCTGGCAAGCTAAGAAACAAACTGTGCCTCCATGAATGCGTGTATGTTACTTCGAAGTAGTGGTTGCTCTGTTGCTGGCGCCTGCTAGTAGCTAGCTATTCTGTGCAGTAGTACCATACAGTACTGTCTATGGGACTGTAGACTGTAGAGATCTGGTACAGTAGAGACAGTACAGTACTTCGTCTCACTCTGCTACCCATGTACGTGATACCGTACTGGTACTTGCAGCGTTATTGTTTGTCAAGGTCATTCTGAACAAATAACTGGCAGATACTGTACACTTCTGTACTTTAATTCTTTAACCACACTGTATTATTTCGGTCAGACGACGTGGCGAGCTATTGTTTTGGCATGGTCATTCTGTTTAACGAACTGGCAGACAATGGGTGCTGTGATTGATTCTGTGATCATGAAGCCGGTTCCAATCTTTCAAAAAACACCGTTTGGTAAGGCGCTTCTAAGGATCGGAATTGAGAAAATGTCACTGAAAAACTGTCGCTTGCACAGTAAAAAAGAACCAGAATGACCAGGTCAACTAACTGACTGACCAGGTTTTTGCGCCGCACAAACACCACAGAAGCAGTTAACATAAGAATCAGCTGATTGCTTTAGCACCTAAAAGGTAGCATATTCCTTTAACATGGACGACGTTGTTCCTCCTGCCGATATTTTCATGCCCGATCTCGTGAATGACGACGGTTTTCCGGTTTACTGTTCTGAAAGGTTTGGTGATTTTGTAGAGGAAACTGGGGAAGAAGATGCGCCCAGACTGATTTTTGACGATGGTGACGACGATTTTGAATGGCCGGAGGAGGGAGTGGAGAAGGTGCAACGCCTCGCGCTGACTCGGAATTCTTTCATGCTGTACTGCGGTCGGACTTTGGCACCAGACTTAATTCCAGAGGCGGATGGAACTTGTGGAAAAAATGATTGTGAAAATGGAGGATGTGACGAGTGCGCTGGGGTGAGCTGTCCCGCGTGCCGGACGACTGCTAGCGCCCCCTCGACTCGCATAGAAATCCTAAGAAGAGTCTTTCCCGCCCTGACACAATTTCACGAAGACGCCATCAGTGGGGTTTTACGAAGGCATCACGGAGACATCGTCGCAGCAGCCGACTACATACAAGGCAATCTCTTTCAGGGACTCAAACTAAGCATGGCTTTGTCGGCGAGATCCACGACAATAGCTCCTCCGCAGTTGTCAGAAAATGTAAGACAGCAGGTACAGCACTTGCAAGAAACTCTTCAAGTTGCAGAAGATGAGGCAGAGTACGCTCTAAGACACAACGAATATAACGCTGAGCAAGCTGCCGAGTATCTTTTGGACGAATTATCGACAGTAAGGGATTTAATTTTGTCCGAGAAGCAAAAGAAACAAGAAATGGTTAAAGAAGCAAAAAGGTGGAATGAACAACGTAGAGAAGCCATTTTAAATGCGTACACAAAAAGCACCAATGCCACGTTGCCCGATGCTGAATCCTTTCCATTGCTATGGAACGACCGCACGCGAGTCATGCCGCCAATGATTGAAGTCAGGGGACACCGCATGATCGTTGCTATCGAGGCACATTATTGCGTTCTTTGCGTTGGTCCAGTTCCGAGTAGAATCGGCGGCCTCTACTACTGCCAAGCTTGTGGGCTTTGTGAAGGATGTATCCAGACTGCGTTCGGCAATGCTCCCGTCGTGCTGAGGTGCCCGGCAAGGGCCAACGGTGGCCACCTACATCATCACCCCCTAAAATTTACCGGCATACCGAGTCATTGTATCATTTGTGACATGGCCAATCTACCGGTTGAAGCAAATCTTTGTTTATCCAGCCCTGCCATATGGAGTTGCTCCTCGTGCAGTATGGATTTTTGTCCGTATTGCATCTCGCATCCCGTGCCGGATGGCTTCAATCGACGTTTGTGTAGCATTGTTAAAACAGAAGAAGTGCACGAAGCAGCTGCCACGTTGGAGGAACCAGATGAACTCCGAGAGTACTTTTCAAGTATGGGCGTCCTCAGGGATGAGAACGGCGGTGTCGCTGCCGTGGAACAGGAATTCCATCTACCATTGCCACCCCGCTCGTTAACTCGGCAAACAACGGCAACAGCAGAGCGAGAGGTGGCTAGAGCTTGGGAGGGCGAAGTTTCTCAAGACGTACTTGTAGTACTAGGAACAGGTACCGTGGGCGATGAGGAAAGGGTTACGGTTCCGCAACGAACCAACCGAAATACTACACGACAGGCCATCCCTACACCGCTGACAACCGCTGAGGGGGTTCTTTTGGGTGCCTCCCAGGAAGCTTTGGACAACTTTCAATCAGATGTTTCAACAGTGGCTGCTGCGGACGTAACATACGCGGAAGACCTCCTCCGACGGGCCCAGGCCGCCCCAAATAATTTAACAGGCGAGGCCATACACAATGCAATTGCATCTGGTCGACTCTCGATTGCTGGCGCCCTTCTATTGTCGCAAGCCTACGCTCCTACATCTTCAACAGCTGACTCCGCTCAACACGACGAGAATTCCAGTGATGATGTCACATGCTGGTGCGGCGACATCATTGATACCAAGTCCTCGCCAGATGGGGCCGTCGGTTGCTTGGGAGGTCATGCCATGCATCCATCATGTGCTGCCGATCTGTTGTTGGGCGGAGGCCGTTGTCCTACCTGTCGCCAACCGCTCTTTTATTCGCGCATAGCCGGGTCAGAGATTCAGGTTGCTGCCAAATTTGCCAAACAAGAGATTCTTAGGATTCATGACGAAGAAAGACAACGAGTGAAGACGCAGTTAGAAGAGCTTACCAAACAGGGTACAAAATTGTCTTTCAATGTCGGTGACATTGTCCTAATATCCCCCGACAATGATTTCTGCCGAAAAGCGCAGTTGGAGGATCCAATTGTAGGTGGTTGGGAAGAAGATATGTCACGTTCGTGTGGACGGGAAGGTGTGACTACCGAGATTGTTTCGGGTGAGGAAGGCGAAACTGTTTCCGTCAAGGTCCACACACTTGGCCGCCATTCCTATACTCAGTTAATCCGCGAGTTCAGATGTCCAACGTGCTCTTCTTTGACCGAGGATTATACTGGTCGACACAAGTGCCGATATTGCAACTATTGTGATAGATGCTGCCGTAGAACATTGCGAGCGTGCCCTCATTCGACCAGTGATTGGTTCTGGAGCCCATCAGCTCTCACCCTGGTAAGAAGGCAGGGGGCGCTGTCCCTTGCGCACGAAACTGTATTTGAAAGTGAAGCATCGGCTGCCGTTGGTAGAGTCGAGAGACATATTTTGCGTCTCAAATGCGAGCTGATTGCTGTGAAAAAAGCTAGGGAGGCCGTAAAAGCAGAATCCGAAAGGAATATCGCTACATTGGGACTTCCAAAAGTTGGCCGTGGACTTTCTATTGGTTCAAATACTGCAATTGTTGACATGGTTGCATCAGGAGTATCTGCCGCCGACTGGCAAAGAGCGCGCCACCTTTTGGTCATGGCAAGACAGTGGGGAAACTCCGAGGAGGCCAAGAGCCGTAGAGCTGGGTTGTACAGCTCCGTTCGCAGCGGTGACCTCGATTCTGTGGCGAGACTTGTTCGGAGCTACAATGTTGTGCGAACGGTTGAAGCATTGAAATGGACAGACGCTACCTCCACGTCAATGGAATACATTGTCGCACCTTATGCTCAGGCGGACTTGCGGGCATTTCCTCGCTTTAATTCCCCAAAGACGGGCTTCAGCCTTGGACCTTTGTCCCGTTTCAGAAGCAAGCTTGAAATACTAGACGACAATGGACTCATCTGGCTCCATGTTTTCTGCCCCCCCATTGCGGAGAGGGCATCAATGGACGTTGCTCCATTGACTCCCAGTAATGCTAAAATAGGGGCTCGGGTTCGTTTTAAAGATGGTACGCCAGGAGTGTTAACGAGCGTGACGAGGATAGATGAAGGAACACAATTGCATGTGACGGTCGGGCTTCGTGACGGAACAAATGTTTCGACCTCCGAAATCAGGGAAATTGATTATGTTTTCAATGGTACGCCTCCTCCTCCACCGCAAGGCTGGCTCTGTTCAAGGCCTGGTGGCGCGGGTAGTCGCGCGATTGTTTCGGCAGCTGAGACTAAGCTACGGTGCTTCGGTTGTGGTGATAGGATGAATTCCCACGAGTACGAGTCGATCCGGTACGATGTAGCCAAGGGAGAAAAGGTTCAAAAAGGCGACACCCTTCTGGTTGCTGCAACACTTGAAGCCGTCGTGGTTGAGTCTACGGAAGCAGGTTATGTTTTATGCTCATTCTCTGCGACATCTACTATTAAGGTCGACGAGGGAATGAAGGGCTATAGTGAGGACTGCAGTGTATGGTACCGGCCAGAAGATCTCGTTCTACCGACTTCGGAAGCAAGAAGTGTATGTGACGACGACGATACAGTATCCATCGGAGGAAAGGAAATGACGCGTCGTGAGCTGTTCCTCAAGTGCGATCGAGATGATCTTCTGGCCAAAAATATGTGGAACGAAGCAAAGCGAGATGGAAATGCAGAAGATATGATAGAAGCTGGTAGGCGATTTGCTTCGTGCGCAAAGGGCCACGTCCTTCATGCACGGTGTTTACAAGGAGCTTTGGTGGCGGGACGCTGTTGTCCAGCACCGGGCTGCAGGGAACCTCTTTGGGTACCGACCGTCACTCGCACGAGAAATGATGGCAATGCATGCTGTGGAAGTACTCCACGAAACGTCCAGGCACAGACAGAGGCACTCCAGGCAGCATCCGAGCTGCCGGGGCATGAAGCAATTGTTGCCGTACGGGAGGCAGAAGGACTTGAAGAAACTAACGATTTGCGCCAAGCTGGATTTGACAGCCTGAAAATGTGCCCACTCTGCTGTTCGGGTCCACTTTTTAATGGAGAATGCTCTGACATGGCCGCTCATCATGGACAATGCAGTGTCAATGCACTTCGATTTGGCTCCGAAAATGATTGTACACCGACCGGGCCGTTCCGGGTTGCTGCGAGTGAGATTGCGGCAAGAGTAGCGCAAATGTCTGCCAATGAAACGGTTCTGGACATTCTACCAAAGTGTGAAACGCATAATGCTTTGGTTATATTTAATGGATGCATGGTTTGTGGACATCTTTTTACAGACACAAGTTGGACTGATCTTCCAAACTGGGATTCCAGCGCAAAGGCATTACTTGAGTTGGACAAGAAGACAAGGCATGCTGCACGATTGCTCTCGGAGCAAGTGAGAACCGAAGCTGCGTTGCTTCAATTTGAGAGAGACGCCTTGTGGGAGGCGTCTGGTGAGGGCGTCATCGATGTAAACGGCGAATTCGGCTGGGGCGGATCCAGTCTCGACAACACCATAGAGCCTCCGCCAATGCCACCACCGTCAATGCTTCTCGAAGTTGTAGTCGATCAGCCCGGAGACTACTGAGGCTGTTCATCACCATTGTAGTCATGTTTGACCAGAGTTAATTAGGGGCGGGTTGATAAGTTAGTGCCCTACTGCTAGCTACTAAAATTGCTAGCTAATACTAGCTAGTGGTTAAGTAGCTAAGACGAGCAAAAGCCCGGCTAGTGACTGACTTCCTGACATTTTTTTTGGTTTTTGATCTGCTCCCAGGAAACTCAACTTGCCGCAAACACACAGCACTTGCCTTGATGTGTTTTGATTCTTAAGGCTTTCTCCGGTGGCCAGTAACCTGTGACCGGAAACTCCGGAGAAGTGAAGATTGCCCCTAATTAACGATTAGAAGTTTGTGACGTGTCATCTGCTAATTGCGAAAATTACCGGCATAGCCTAGTAGAGCACCCCAAAATTGGGTCTCCTTCCGGGCCACACGGTTGAAAATGCCAAGGGCATTTTAACATGAGTCAACTCCAAATCGACCCAAACACCGGTTTGTGAACCATCCATGTGCGTCACAATCGGCAACAGAATCTGCTTTGTAGGATCCACAATGAGGTCATGCCAGGCAGCACAACAGTTCTTGCCAGTGTTCAAATTGGCCACATGAAGTGGTTCTTCTGGTGGCGGAGCAAAGGGGTTGTCGTCATGAAATAGGTAGTGTTTGGCCCTGATTTCGGGTTGGGTCAACAATGACTGGAAGGTCTTTTCGGTGTCGTTTAGCAC
>Ga0163148_10006758_pt1 | contig 10986 bp, 23 predicted proteins | sample OliLakLV19MP7P2_FD_148606 | JGI IMG/M metagenome (GOLD analysis project Ga0163148, IMG submission 148606) | Freshwater microbial mat bacterial communities from Lake Vanda, McMurdo Dry Valleys, Antarctica- Oligotrophic Lake LV.19.MP7.P2 | ecosystem: Environmental > Aquatic > Freshwater > Lake >... | reverse complement strand
GAAAAATCCCAAGTGACCCCCCCCCGGGCCTTGCGCGCACGCGACGGTTGGCGGCGTCTCTCACGTTCGGAATACCGTGCAGGGCGAGGCCGGTCCCGAAGAGCTCTTCGCTCCGGGCTGGACACACCCCCCGGGCGCTCTAGTCGCCATCGGGAATCGGGTTGCCGAGGGCATCGAAGGCTTGGCGGCGGGTCGTCCGGCGGCCTGCGTCAAGGGCGGTCTTGATGCGATGGCACTCGGCATTGATCGCCTGCAAGTTGGCCAACTCGTCGCCGCCGCCCTTCGCTCGAGGAACGACGTGATCGACTTCCGACGCGGGACGGACAACGCCGTCAGCCTTGCAGCGCGAACACTGGCAGACGTAGCAGTCGCGCCGGAGCACTCGCACGCGCATCTTGTCCCAGGCGCGGCCGTAGCCGCGAGACTGGCGGGATGTGCTGTGCCAGGCCATCAGTGCGGGGCTTCGTTCCCGAGCGCGGCGTTGAACTTGGCGATTGCCGTGCTCAAGCCGCCTTGCCACTGCGCCTGCATCCGCGGCGACAGGGGGCGCCTGGAAGTCCGGGGCGGATCCCAGTCGCAAAAGCTGCTGCGCTTTGCGGGTTCGTCGCTGCGATTGACGACGAGCGTGCAAGTGTGCCGCCCGACCTTCCAGGCGTGCACGAGCGGGGGCAGCGGATTGCCGGGTAGCGGTTTCATCGTCATGACGCGGCCTCGGTCAGGCGATCTGGTGGCGGTCTGCCGTGTCCGCCGAGATGCTGGGCAGCGGGGCCGTGCGGGGCGGACTCGTAGGCGTCGAGCCAGTCGAGCCAGCGGCGCGGTTTGCCGATATCAGGGAACGGTGAGGCGGCGCCGGCGCGTGCAAGGAAGGGCGCTTCAAGCGCATGCAGCGCGCGCCTGAGGGTCTTCGCCATGATCATCACGGAGTCCTGACTCGCGCGCGTCAGCGAAGCCGAGAACGTGTGCGGGATGGCAATGGCGACCAGCGCGGCGTGCGCCTCACCCAAGCGGGCGTGTACCTCGGCGATCTGCCGGGCGGTGGCGTTGGATCGGAATGTCAGCTTCATGATTTGCCCCTTTCGGCGACTTCGCCTTTCCAGTGCTCGACAGCGACGGCGGATCCGTCCATGAGTGACGCGGCGAAGAAATATCGCCACTGGCCGGCAGCGAAAGCCAGGTTCGGAGCGGGCCGATCCATCGGCGCGTAGGTGTCGTCCTGTTGGAGGCGAGAGTCGCGCCACAGAATCAGCGCGCCGGTTTGGTCGACTTCGGCCCGGCATGCCATGGCGTATATCTGGCCGTCCGGCGCGATTGACTCCGGTACGCCGATGCACCAGTAGGCCTGTCCGTACTTGTCTGTCCTTCGGGTCATGGTTGCTCCTTGAAGTTGGGGAATAGCGCTGCGTGGATTCCCGGGCAGCGGGGCCGGCAGTTCTTGCGTTGGGTTCCCGTTGGGTTTTCTGTAGGAACCCGGTGGGTTTGCCCGTGTCACGCTGCGACCGTGACAAAAGCGAGACCGGCCTCACGGCTTGGCCCGGGCAATGCGCGGCCGGCGCCCGTTCAAGCCGGTCCGCACGAGGGGTGCAACCTCCGGAGCGACCCCCTCTTGATGAGCGCCTGCATCCCGGAATTCGCCCGGAATCGGCCGCTTGGGGGGCCGCCCGCCATTCCGGGCCCCTTTCCCGGGCTCAACACAAGCGGGAGAACTTGGGCCGGTAGATGGTAGATCTAGAGGGTGACCGTGGTACGGTACAGGCGGAGGGTCCGAAAGTGCCCGGATAGCACCGTGGTACGGTACAGCAGGGGTGCTCTCTGTACCGTGGTACGGTGCAACGCTGTACCGTGGTACGGTCAAAGGACTGCGCCGTTTGCCACTGTCCGGCCTCTCTGTACCGTGGGGCGGTGCAAGGAATGCGTCGCGTCGTGCTGGTGGGGGGGGGTTTTCGTCGTCGCGTCGTGCTGGTTTTGGGGGGGTTTCTCGGTACGCGCCACGTTCGAAGGTTTGCTCGGCGCCCGCATCGAAGCCGGGCAGTCTGTCCAGCGCTCGCCAGGTCACCGCGTACCAACTCGCCTTGTTCGGGCGCTGGCCCAGCACCGTCTGGAAGATCAGCCGGTTGGCAAGCAACTCGCGCTTGGCCTTGGTGATCATGTCCGAGCTCGTCCAGCCGCGGGGCCCGAGGTAAGCGCGACTGAGCAGCAGCCGGCCGTTGTCGTCGCCGTGGTCTTGGCGCGCAACCTCGAGCAGGAGCGCCCGGGCGTTCGCGGACAGGTTGCGAAACGCGGCGCTGTCGAGCACGCTCCAGGGAAGGGCCACGAACGCGCCGCCATCCCGGCCGCTCGCGCGCTTGTCCTTGCGCCCCGCGCGGCTCATGGCTCGCCCTCTTCGTCGACCGCAGCAGCCTTGCCGCGCCGCTGGCGAAGTGAGTACGCCGACAACACGCTCTCGATGACGAGACTCACGCCGCCCTTCGGCTCGTTTGTCTGCTTGTCAATCCATGCGCTCGGTTTCCCCCGGCCGACGGCGCAGATGTCATCGCCCTTGCCCAGCCGCAGCAGCGCCTCGACAACCGAAGGGTTGAACGCGATTGCGCTGATGAGCGCCGAGCCGTCGTCGGTCGCGGCGCCGATCCGGCACAGCGCATAGGGCTTGCCGTTCGCTCCGGTCTTCTGCACCGGATCGGCGACCAGGCGACCGCTCGTCAGCACGGTCAGCATGACGAACTCCCGGTTGCGCTACGATGCGGGTGCGCGCTTTTGTCCTTGCCCTCTTGAACGGTCCCCTTGTCCGGGACCGTTCCCACGTCCGGGGGGTGCTTCATGCCACCTCCCGAGCGACCGAGCGAGCGAACGCGGCCAGCGCCACAGCGTCATCGCCGAGTGACTGGCGAGCGCGCTCGATGACGTCGGCCGGCTCGCCCTCGCGGATTCGGTGCAGCGCCGTCTGTGCGACCAGGTGGCCCCGATGCGTCCTCGCGATCCTGTCGCCCATCGCCAGATTGGCGGCGGCGATGCGGGGGTCGACGGCGGTCATGCAGCCTCCCGCTCTGGCGTGAATCGGCCGGTCGCCTCGAGCACCAGCGCGACGGCCGCCCACAGCGGCAGGCCGGGATTCAGCGACAAGTACTCGTCCATGTCGGCACCGACGGCCGCGCGGGCCTCTTCGTCGCGGACACCACCGGCCCGGCGCAGCAGCTGGCGCATCCGGTTCGCGGTCGCGGGCTCGCCGCTGTCCGGCACGCGGACGCCGGCGGTGGCCAGGTGCGCGCGCATCCAGGCTTCGTCGGCCCATTGCTGGCGAAGGGCCAGATTCGACCAGGCCAGGCGCTTGGCGGCGTGGGCGGCGCGGGCGGCAGCAAGCTCGTCGGCCGAACGCGGGCGAAACCCGCCTTCCGCTACGGCGTATGAGCCGCGCAGCGCGTTTAAATCGGCCGGCGGTACCAAGGGGGCCTGAAGCCCTTCCGGCGCGTTGCCGGGGTCGGTGGCGGCGGTCATGCAGCCTCCGCCGCTGCAGCCCTTTTCCGCGCCGCCGGTTGCATGCCTGCCGTTTGGCGCGGCCGCGATGCGATCCAGTCCGACACCTCGGTCGAGACCCATGCAACAGCCTTCGCCGTGATTTTCAGCGGTCGCGGGAACTCGTCACGAGAGACGGCGCTATAGACCGCGGATTGACTGAGACCGGTGCGCCGCATCACTTCGGCCAGCCGCTCGAGCTCGACGCGAGGTTGCGCCGGGGGTGCATATTCCATGATTTCCGCTCCATTTCCGCCGAACACCGGCGGTTGCGGATACGAACTGTCTACACGGAATCAGGTCTTGTCAGACAAAAGTGAGACTTTCGCTCACAAAAGTGAGACTTTCGCTCACGAGTCTTTGGGCCGGAGCAGTTTGTAGGCGGAGGAGCGGCTGATCCCGACCGCGTCGGCGGCCTGCTCGACGGACATACCTCCGGCGATCGCTCGTTTCAGCTGGTGGGTCTTGAGCCAGGTCATGAACTCACGGAACCCGTGGCGCTGTCGGCCAATCACGCCGACCAAGTGCGGCGCCGCGGCATCGACAGCGCGTTTGACGACGCGCAAGACGGTCTGGAAGTGTGGGTCGCTGGCGTCCTCGCGCTGGTTCTCCATGCCGGGCGCGGACAGCACCAGCGCCACGGCGCCCTTTGCAAGCCACTGCAAGTGTTCGGCCTCGTCCCCGGCGTAGGCCGCGAGGATCAGCGGCCACGGCAAGGGCTCGGCGTCGAGAAGGCGCGCGTGCTCCTGCGCCCATACCGCCCGATCGGCCAGGACGGCATGCAGCGCCGCCTCGGCCGCCGTGAACGCCTGAGCGAAACCCCCTTCAAGGTCGCCCAGGTCGTGGCGCTTCTTCACCAGAGCGCAACCCATGCGGCGGCGCCTTGCGGCAACCATCCGCCGTGGCGCGGCAGTTCCTCGCCGTGCTTGTGCTGCCAGGCGAGCAGGGCGCGACCGTGGTTTCGTTCGTCGCTCGCGCCGTAGTCCCACTCGACCGACACGCGCCCTTGCTCGCCCTCGGCGACGAGACGGCTCGGCCGCGTGTCGGTCGCCGGGCGGACCCGTGTGATGACGGCGGCCCTCACAACCTGAGCCCCATCGCCAACGCGACGGCGATGCGCACGCCGCCGATCGCATGCCGCAAGTGTTCGGCCTCGGCCTCGATGTGGACCGCGAGGGTCAGCGCCGGCCGCTCGCCGAGGTCGCGCACCCAGACCAAGCCGGCGGCAACGTCGTCCAACGTCCTCGACAGGCTGAGCAGCCGGATGCGCTGCTCCTCAAGGTGCGCTTGCACACCGCCAAGCTTGCCGACCAGCAAGCCAAGGTCGGCCCGCGCGCCCGGCGTCATTGCGCCCCTCCGGGCGGCACGCCGTTTCGGTCGGCCCACGCGCAAATCTTCGCCGGTGGCAACCCGGCGCTCGATGCTCGCCGGTCGAGCTCGGCCAGTGCATCGGTCGGCGGCCGCCGGTCGAGCTCGCGCACCGAAATTGCGACCGCGCCCGGGGCCAGGGCGAAGGCTATCGACAGCGCCTCGGGTTGGCTGCATGCGTTGAATTCCAGGCGCTTGACGGCGCCCGATGGCAGCGTCGCCCAGCCTTCATGGGGCGTCGGCGCGCGTGCCGGTAGGATTGCAGGAACTTGCGTCATTTCGATCTCCTGGATCGTTGATGTGAGCCAGAGGTCCGGTTGCGTTCATGCGCTTCCGGGCCTCGCTTAGTTCTTACCGCTATGCCGGCGGCGTTTCCTCCTTCACAGCATCTGCACGGCATCGAGCCGCGCCCTCGTGTCTTCGTGGCGCAGGTGCGCGTAGTGCTCGGCGATCATTGCCACGCTCGTCCCGGCGACGTTGGCGACCAGGACGCTGTCGACGCCCGCCATGACGAGCTCAGAAATGGCGCAGTGGCGCAGCGTGTACGCGACGATCCCGCGCGGCAACTCGGGGGCCGCGGCGACGGCCACGCCGATCGCCTTTTTCCACGTGTGCCTGTCCCAGCGCCGGCCGTGCGGATCGGGGAAAAGCGGCGCCCTCGGCAGCTTGCCTTTCACTTGCGTCCTCATGCTGGCGGCGGCGACGGTCGACAGGGCGACGACGCGCGGGCCAGTCTTGCCCGCGAGCGCGATCGTGCCCTCGCGTGTGTTCACGTCGGCGACGACCGCGGCGGCGAGCTCCCCCGGCCGGGCCGCGGTCAGCAGCAAGCCTTCCATGAAAGCGCGCAGGTGCGGCTCGGCGACGTCGAGCAGCCGGCGGCGGTCCTCCCTGCCGAGGAAGAGCTCGCGCCGACGCCCGACGCCTGCGAACTTCCCGACCGGGCGCCACCCCGCGTCGGTGGCGACGAGACGATCGCGGAGCGCGAAATTGAGCGACGCCTTGAGCGTGGCCAGGTTCCTGTTGGCGCTGTCGCGGGACTTGCGCTCGTCGTCCGCGTCGCCGTCTTCGTCGATCTGCGCCCGCAACCAGGCGCGGACGGCGGTCGCCTGCAGCTTGTCCAGCGCGACGCGACCGATCGGGGCATCGAGCACGAGGCGGCGAAAGCGCCCTTCGGCGTCGGCGGCGGCAGGAGCGCCCTTCTGGTCGCGCAGGTGCTCCACGTATGCCCGGGCGGCGTCGGCGACCGTCACGGCCTGATGCGTGACCCCTGCGTCGACTCCTGCGTCCCATGCCTGCAGGGCCTTCTGCGCCTCGACGAAACCCGGCAGCGCGCCGAAGGATCGGGTGACGTAGCGGGCCGAGCCCTTGAGCCCTTCGGCGTCGGCCCGCAGTCGACGCCCGACCCATGTTCCGTCAACCTCGAGCCGACGGAAGCCGAGGAACACGCCGATGGCGGCCTGGTGCCAGTACGGCTCGCGACGCGGGGTAAGCTTGTCGCGTGCGCTCTTGCTTTTGAGGTTCGCCATCGTTTTCTGCCTTGGGAGTCCGGTACGGAACGCGGTACGGAACCATTGTAGGGAACGTGGCGGAACTGTAAAGGCCTACTCACCTATGAAACCGTGCGATTGTTGGAACCCTGCGGAACCTCAAAGACCCTGTTTCTTGCCCTCCGAAGGCAGGGGTTGCAGGTTCGATACCTGCCGGGCGCACCAATGAAAACCCCCCTTCTCAGCCCTTCGCGCTGACCCTTGTACGGAACCCGTGACGGAACCTTGGGAGCCCGCTACCATCCGCGGTCATGCAGATCAGCCAGGATGTATGTCTTGCCCTCGCCGTCTTCTGCGGCGCCGTGACCGCGCCGCCCGACTGGCCTGCTGCGCGGCGGCGGATCTGTAGACCACTGACGACCGACGACGAGCCCCGGGCGCCGCGCAAGCCGGCCGCGTGGATCGCTCCGACGCTGGCGGCGCTTGGCACCGGCTGCAGACCCTGCGAGCTCGCCAGGCGCTCGGGGACGTGCAAGCGGACAACCGAGGATCATCTCGTCAGATTGCTGGCGGCGGGCTTGATCCGGCGCGACGGCCGCATCTACCGGCCGCGCTGATGCTGGCACCCCTTGCCCTCGCAAGCGCGCTACGGGTCCAGCCGCGAGCGCCGGCACAATGGACGTGCCTGTCGTTGACGCAGCTGCGCGTGCAGGCCAGAGCGAAGGGTCTAGAGCTCGCGGTCGGCCCCGAGGGGTTCGTGCTCGGCGGCCAGACGCTGGCGACGCTGCAGGAAGTACGGCTCGCGCTCGACTTCGGGCCCTCTCTCCGGCCCGCCAGTCGTCCAATGGCGTGACAACCGAGAACATTCGGGCCCTCGCCGTCCGGAATGTTCTGGTTCGCGCCGTGCGCGACTTCGGGCGGTCGCCCTCCTGAAGTTCCAGATCAGTCCGCGTGCCTTGCTGCGCCGGCACCTGCCGCAGCAGCTCGCCGCAACGTCTGATGGGCCCGGCGGCGGCGAGGGCTTCGGTTTTTGACGTTCCACCGGTGGAAAGTGAAAGATTTTCGTTCCATCGGTGGAACGAAGTCCGGCGGCGTCCCGGGTTTCATCATCAGGCCGGCGTCGGCGGCGACTTGTCCACGCGTCAACGGCGGGTGGTCGCCCTCCTGCCGTTTGCCGGCTGATGCCGGTGCGGGAGAGAGCGTCGGCAAGTGGCGAAGGACTTCGCACGTTTGGAAGTCCTTTGCCGCCCGCGTGCCCCGATTCCTCTCGCGGCGTGCGCGCCAAGTCCTTCAGCAGCTCGCCCGTCCGGCCGCTCGGCACGGAGCCGCACCTCGCAGGCCTTGCGCTCGGCGGCCAGACGCTGGCGACGCTGGCCGATGTGAGGGCCGCGCTCGACTTCGGGCCCTCTCCGGCCTGAAGTTCCAGTTTCCGGGCGCTTCAGGAGGGCGACCGCCCGAAGCAGACGCGCCTCCCGGAGTGGCCCCGGCGATAGTTGCCAGCCGCGAGGGGAGACCAATCCCCTCCGCTGGCGCTCGGCTGGCGTGAAAGGCCACCGGCCGAGGTCTGGCTACCGGGGAACCTAGTGCGTCGCGCGGCTGCCCGCTTGCCGCTCGGCCTGCGCCTCGAGCATCGGTAGCAGCTTGCGGCTGATGCAGGCGTCGGCCTTCTCATGCATCCGAGCCCGCGTTTCTGCGGTCTCGTCGAGTAGAGCCGCGTCGATGAACTCGTGAACGTCGCGGCGCATCTTGGCCAGGTCGAAGATCGTCAGGACGTGGATGAGCTCGTCGTCGTCGTTCATCATCGATTCATGCTGCGTTGCCGCCGGATATCGGCGATCGCGTCGGTGATTTTCAAAATCGCCTCCTTAAGCACGTTGATCTTCCACTCTGCAGATCCAATCAAAGCCGCGACAGATTCAATCGAAGCCGCGACAGATTCAATCGAAGCCGCGCTTGCATCGGCATCATGCTCGAGCTCGTCGAGCCGCTTCTGAAGCGGACCGAGGCGATGATCGACGTAGCGTTGCACCGCGCCGAAAAATGCATCGGCTTGAGCATCGGCCGGCCCCTTGATGGCGTCGGTGTTCATCATCGGTCGTTCCCGAGGCGGCGCCAAAGCGAGCTCTGTCCGGGCGGCTCGTCGGTCTCGGTCAGGGCCACGTAGGTCGAGCCCGAGCGCTGGACGACGGCGCCGGGCCGATAGGCCTTGGCGGGATCGTGCGGACCCTCGAACCTCATGGTTCGATGCTGCTCGAGCGCGTCGATGCGCTTCTGCAGCGCGGCGATCGCCTTGGTTGCCACGAAGTTGTCTCGCAAATGCGCGCTGTGCATGAGCAGCGTCGACGGTGTCGCGTAGGCGCCGATGGCCTCGGCAACGATCTTGGCAGCCCGCACGGCGTGCGGGTCGTCGGGCGACATCTTGGTGATCGCGGCGACCAGGTCGAACTTGGTCGGCTGGTGATGCTCGCTGTACGGGTGCGGCTCCTCCGCCGCATTCTCGGCGCTCATAGCGACACGCCGCGAATGACAGCGACGCCGCCGGTGCGACGCAATATCCAGCCGGCGCGCAGGGTCGCAAGCAAGGCCGTGGAGTCGGCGCTGAACATCGAAACCATCGAGGCAGACGCCCCGGTCGGCGCGATCGAGTCTCCGGTCGGCGAGGAGTCCATCTCGATCAGCGCGTTCGTAGAAGTTCGGAGCTCCGCGCCGCCGGCGGCGTAGCCGACCAACGATCCATCGACCAGCGCAATGTCGCCGCCGCTGGACGTGAACGATTCATCGTCATGCGTCAGGGCGGGCAAGCCGCAAAGGCTTCCGCCGGTCGCGCCGATGAGCGGGTAGGCGGGCGATCCGCCGGTTCCTCGGACGAGCGCCAGTCGCCCGGCGAGCCAGCTGCTCATCGCCCAGGCCGAGGTTCGCAGACTGCCGGCCTGAGCGATGACGCTCATCGCCGCCTCGAGCGCCAGGTCGAGCTCGGCCAGGGTTGGCACGGACGAATCGATGAGCACGGCGCCGGCGGTGATCGAGGTGGCAATGTCGGCGTCCAGAAACGCGCTGTCCAGAGCGTCGGCGCAGGCCTGCAGAAGATCGGAGGCGAGCGCGGCCTCGACCAGATCGTCGGCAAGCGCCTCGTTCGAAGCGACGAGCAGCGCCGTGATCTTCGCTGGCGTGATGCTCACCGCGCTGTAGGTGCCGGCGAGCAACGGCACGGCGCTGCCCTCGGTCGCGAACGAGGCGCGAAGCTTCGTGGTCGGACCCATGAGGCGAACCCTCGGCGGCAGCGCGCGAACCCCGGGAAGCCTGCCGATGACAGAAGCGGCCGAGGCGGCCGCCATGAAGTCACGAGACAAGCCTGCGCCAACGTCCTCGAGCTCGATCCCGGCGACGGCCGCGCGCAGGTGCGTGATGATCTCGGAACGGTCACCCCACTGCTTCTGGTGCACGTACGCAGCGCCGGCGACAGGATCGCCGCGCGTGAAATGATGGGCTTTGAGCGCGCGCAGCATCGATATTGCGCAGGAGGGATCGATGTAGTTCATGCGGGCCTCGTGTTGTTGCCAGCATCATCCAGAGCGTCACCAGCTAGGGTAGGAGGCGCAACACCTCGGCGGGCGCGGGCCCGGGCGACGGTCGCCGCCGAGCATCCCGTCTGTCGAGCCGCGGCGCGGACGCCACCGGCATCGACGACGGCCCGGCACCGGTCGGCGTCCTCGCCTTCCAGGGCGACGATGCGCTGTGCGGTCAGCGTGGAACCGGGCGCCGGCCGGACCCCGAGCAATGCCGCGATGTCGCCGCCGGCATGCAGCCAGGCGAGCAGCGCCCCAGCGAGCCAGCGGCCCTCTTGGGTCGGGTCTGCTGCAAGGCGACCGGCGAGCCGGCGCAGGCAGTCAACCCGCCCGGCAAACGGCAGGCTCGCCGGGTCGACCAGTAGGGCGCCGAATGCGGTGCGGTGCGGATCGGGCACGGGGCCTCTACTCGTCGGCTTCCAGCGCGCGCCGGATCGCCGCCACTCGCTCGACTTCAGCACGAAACGTCGTCGGCATGACCTTGTCGACCGGGCCGAGCGAATCCAGCTCGCTGACGTGAACGCTCCATGACGGTGTGCCGTCTCTGTGCCGGAGCTCCATGGCCTCGGGGGAGCAGAACCCGTGCTGCTTGATCTTCATGATTCGTCAGCCTCCGCGGCATACCTCAGCCGAAGGGTCTCGAGCGTTGCCGGCCCGCCCTGCTTCGACTTGGTGGCGGCGACCGTCTTGTCGAGCCGGCTCTGCGTCGTGAGCCGCAGCGACCGGGCATAGGCCGCGGCGGCCTTCGACTGCGCCACTTGGCAAGCACAAAGCTTCAGCCAATCGGCATCGACCGGGCTCTCGGACAGCCGCTCGAGCAGCATCGCGGCCAATGCCACGTGCCCCACGTAGGCTTCCAGCTGCGAACGACTCTCGGCGCCGAAGTAGTCGCCCGGCAGGCTGTCGACCGACTCGGCCCAGACGCGACGCTCGAGCGGACTCAGTTTGCGGGCCGGCTTGAGTCGGGGAAGCGTCGCCGTCGGACGGACGACGGCAAGGGATGCAGAAGACTTACGGGGCATGACGACCTTTCGTGAATCGCAGGAGCGGTAGAGAAA
>Ga0163148_10006754_pt1 | contig 10988 bp, 6 predicted proteins | sample OliLakLV19MP7P2_FD_148606 | JGI IMG/M metagenome (GOLD analysis project Ga0163148, IMG submission 148606) | Freshwater microbial mat bacterial communities from Lake Vanda, McMurdo Dry Valleys, Antarctica- Oligotrophic Lake LV.19.MP7.P2 | ecosystem: Environmental > Aquatic > Freshwater > Lake >... | reverse complement strand
GAACACACCAGCGTAATAGAATCCATGACTTCCAACACGCGCAGGCACCGTTCGACGTTGTCTGCGCGTTTCTTTTATAGAGAACTGCGATGCTTCATCCATCCATAGAGTCTCGGTTTAGGACACAACGGCGGCAGTACGGACGTGCTCTTCGCATTCTGTTCGGCCTTACCGGTGTCTACTGGATTTTTATCTATGTCGTACCCGGTCTCACTGCGCTCGATATCGCCAGACTGCGGATTAATCAGACGCCGGTCTACTTCGTGCTGCTAACCATTTGGGGTCTAGACTATTTGCGCGAAGAGCGCAGACTTGGTGCAATCGTTAAGGCCGCGAATCGCCTGTCGGTTGCGCCGCATGAAGTCACCATGCAAGAGCCCGAACTAAAGCCTACCCTATTCACGATGGTAATACCTCCGACTGGCACCTCATGGTCGATCTGGAATCTCGTGTTTGCCATTGGAATGACAGCCGGTGCAGTCCTCATAGTATTTCAATACATCAGACTGTTTACAGCAATTGCAGACTAGCTGAAAGGCGCCGAGTGACCTAGCAGAGCGCATTCGTGGCATACGTCTTGATGCGTGGTTGCATGCAAACTTTCATGTGCGGCATCCTGCTCTTTCTTGGTCTCGTACCCTCGCTGGCGCAGACCGACACAATTCCCAGATCGACGACTCCTAATCTCTTCACGGTGCTTCGCTCCGGTGCGTGGGAAGAGCACCACATTGTGCGGTACCTGCCGCCGTGTCGCGTGGTTGGACTAAGAATTTTTTACCTCGCAGAAACTGCAGGCCCTGACACAATTCACATTACCAGCACTTCGCGCCTGGTTCCTGTGCCGCCTGTTGCCGAGCACTGGACGCGTGCCGCAATAACGGCTCCGGTTGTTGTAACAGTTACTCGCGACACGCAAACAATTGACGTCGATCTTCGCTCGCGCAACATTCAACTCCACGGATACGAAGCGCTCGTTCTCTCCCACACCACAAATGACAACGATCGATACTGGGCATCACGTACAGGTCCGTACGTCTACTCAGCCATCGACACCGCAACAGCGAGTGTCGCAGTGGATAGGAATTCAGCCGTCCCCCGATTCGTTCAGGTAACGCAACGCTACTCCATTCAGGTTATCGTTGAACACGACTACGGCATACCCGCCACGCGCGTCCGCCCTCAGTCGGGCAGCATGCTCGCAGAATACAATTCCGTTGCTGCATGGGAGTATGGCAGCAACAACGCGTCGGTCGCCGACTTCAACAACGATGGCTTCGACGATGTAATATTCGACTCGCTCCTCACACTCAACCGCAGTGCAGGTGCGCTTCAACTGCAAACAGTTTTTCTGAACTCCAAAGACTCGGGATTCACCGCAGACATAAGTGCGTGGTGCGACTTCGACCGCGATGGCGATCTCGACTGCATCATTTTCAATCGTGTGACGCAAGAAATTCGCTTGATGCGCACCGACACAACGGCAAAGTTCACCGACATCACTGCAGGTAGTGGCATCGCTGCAACTGGCAACACGTCAGCATTACTCTGGTTCGACGCAGACAACGATGGCGATGCTGACATTTTTGCCGGACGTGAACAACAAGACATGTTGTGGCTTAACGATGGCTCTGGCAGGTTTACCGACGCCACTGTGTCCTCTGGTCTCGCAGCATCCGAACCAGCACCATATGACACGTGTGGCAGTGCAAGTCTTGGCGACATCAACGCCGACGGCAACACCGACATCATCGTCGTTACACGAGGCACACAACCAGACAGACTAATGGTGAACGATGGCACAGGAAAATTCTCGACCGTAAGTGCACCAAGTCGCATCGGAAGTATTTCAACCGGTTCGCACGGTAATGGTGAAGGGGCCGAATGGGGCGACTTTAACGACGATGGCATCGACGACATCCTTGTTGCGAACGCGTTACGCATCCAACATCCAGACAGACTGCAGGATGGCAGCGTGGTGTGGCGCACAAAGAGTCGGGCTGCTTTGTTGTTCGACACGTTGTGGTCTGACCTCGGCTTACCGTTTGTCGGGTCGACGAATGGATACACTGCGGCCGATGTAAACCTCGACGGACTGCCGGACCTTGTGGGCATCGTACCCGACACAACGCTGTCTATTGCGGACAGAGCCTATGTCACGGTGCTTACGCGACAATTCTCGTCAGGCCGTAGAATTTTCAATCACAACTCGTTTGCGTTCGGTTTGCCCGTCGTTGATGTTGGGTTTGCTCTGAGAACCGACATCGATATGGATGGCGATCAAGACTTCATCGTCAATCGCACGTCCGTCCTTCGCAACAACATGTCGAACGCGAACAATGGTGTTACGATACGCTTGCACAACAAGGACCTCTCCTCTGTAACACAAGATTGTTTCGGAAGCTTGGTTCAGGTGTATGCCGGAGGTACCTCGAAGTCAATGTACTTCCCGGGCACGATATGTTCAGGCCGAGGCTCTACAAGCTCATCAGCCATGACGTTTGGTTTGGGTGCAAGTACAAAGGCTGACAGCGTTGTTGTAGTGTACAGCAACAAGTCGAAGCGCACATACAAAGACATCGCTGCAAACGGTGGGTACATACTAGGTACCGACGGATCTGTAGAACGCATTGCGGGTCCCCCGCGTCAACAAGCACCCATCTTCAATGCAATCGATGTGTCTAGCACTCCGTTGTTCGAGTGGTCTACGATGGGCGCAGGCGTTACATACGATCTACAGGTTTTTGCTCGTACCAACATCACATCTCCGGTCAGAGATCTTAAGGGGCTCGTGTCCACGTCTCACAACCTCGCACTCGCACTGCCCACGGCATTAGAATACCAGTGGCGCGTTCGTGCACACTTTGCCGATGGAAAAGTTTCGCAATGGTCGACACCGTGGCCGTTGACCGTCGGACGTGTAGTGCCCGGCATCGTCTACCTACAGTCTCCCCCGAATCGCAGTCCACTCTACCTACCCGACGTTGTCCTCAGGTGGGCACACAGCAATGACTCACGTCAGATAAACGCCGCGGCGGTGTATAGCGCCGAGGTCGCAGTCGATTCCAACTTTAGTTCGATTGTCGCTTCGAGAACAGTGGACGCTAAATATGTGGAGTTCACAGCATTGCAACCTGGCACCAAGTACTTCTGGCGTGTACGTGCTGTGTTGGATGGAGTCAATGGACCTTGGTCTGCGGTCTGGACATTCACAACGAAAGCATTCCCAAGCAAGATTGAACTGATCGCACCGTACCTGGGTGAAGAGAACGTGTATGCGAAAACGCAACTGCGTTGGCGAGAACCTGACGGACTCGATCCGAATTTTCTCGCGACATACCTCATGCATTTCGGACTCGATTCACTGTGCACTGACATTCTCGACACAGGTACGAGTGGCGATACAATCGAGCCCGGACAGTATCTGTTGTTGAACCAGAAATATTTCTGGCGTGTACGGTTAGTCACAGCGTTCGGTAACGGTCAATGGTCAGATATCTGGTGGTTCAAAACCGGATGGATAATCTCGAATGTTGATGAACATGCAACCTCAGGCCCGCGCACCACACACCTTCAGGTAACGCCACTGCCATTTGGCGATCGGGTATCGATCGGCCTTCCGATAGGCTCATCGGCACACATACGCGTGCACGACATGCACGGCACCTTGCTCGCCGAACGCGAGGTTGCAAGCCCAGAAACCAATTGGGTTGACCTTAATGCCCGCGGTTGGCCTTCCGGACCTGTAATCATCTCGGCCGAGTGCAATGGCCAGTGGTATCGAACCATGTCGGTACACCTTCCCTAGCAGGGTGTTCCGTAGTTTGCACCAATGCAGCGTGTACTTATTACCGGCGGCGCCGGCTTCCTTGGCTCGCATTTGTGCGAGCGTTTTATCGCAGACGGCTATCGCGTTGTCTGCATCGACAACTTTATTACGGGTTCGCCGGATAACATTGCACACCTTATCGGCAATGATCGATTCGAGATCATTCAGTACGATGTGACGAACTACATGCATGTTGAAGGCCGCGTCGATGCTGTCCTACATTTCGCATCGCCCGCGTCGCCCATCGACTATCTCCGATATCCCATTCAGACGTTAAAAGTTGGCTCGTTGGGAACGCACAAGGCTCTCGGACTCGCTAAGGCAAAAGGCGCAAAGTTTCTTCTGGCGAGCACGAGCGAGGTATATGGCGATCCACTGGTTCATCCGCAGAACGAATCGTACTGGGGCAATGTGAATCCGGTGGGAATTCGTGGCGTGTATGACGAGGCGAAGCGCTTCGCTGAAGCAATGACCATGGCATATCGTCGCTTTCACGACGTTGATACCCGCATTGTAAGAATCTTTAACACCTATGGTCCGAGGATGCGCATCGAAGACGGCCGCGCCATACCCGCATTCGTATCGCAAGCGTTGCGCGGCGAGGAAGTAACTGTTTTCGGCGACGGTTCGCAGACGCGATCTGTGTGTTACGTAGATGACTTGGTAGATGGCATTGTGCGGCTGCTACACAGCGACGAGCAAGACCCCGTGAACATCGGCAATCCAGACGAACTCACCATGGCCGAACTCGCGACCGAAATCATTCGACTCACAGGCTCATCGAGCCCCATTGTCTTTAGACCCTTACCAGATGACGATCCGAAGGTTCGTAAGCCTGACATAACGAAGGCGCGCACCCTGTTGCATTGGGAACCGACGATTCAGCGTGAGCAAGGCCTAAAGCGCACGATTGAATACTTCCGTGAGGCTCTCGGCCTGCTTGCATGAAAGAGTTCTTCGGCACATTACGACGCTTGCTGCGCAACATTTTGCGGCGCGACGCACCTGAATTTGCATCTGCAGTTTCGCTACTTGCATGTGTCGTGCTTGCTATCGGCAGCCTTGTGATTGGTGTGTTAGAGCGCTCGCTTATTATTCAGACGAACGGCTACATCACACTAATCGACATTGGCAATTCGCTGTTGTTTCTTGCTGCCGTGCAGCGAAGCTCACGAAACCCCGATCTCACGTTTAATTATGGGTATGGCAAGTATGAATCGTTAGCGATTCTCGCAAGTGCAACACTGCTAACCATTCTTACAATCTTTACGCTTATCGAAGCCATCGTTGTGTTCAGGCAGCCGCCTGTAGAGCACAACCTGGTGCTGCTTTTAAGTTGGAGCGTGCTTTCGCTTATTGTGATGCGCATCACAGCTCGGGCCCTCGATCGCTACGCAAACCGATTTCATATGCCAATGTTTCGATACGATGCCGAGCTGTGGCGTGTAGACTCGTGGCTAGAACTCGGTGTTATGGCGGGGCTGCTGACAGGGGGCGTTTTGTACTCTGCCAACATGAAGGATGCAGCGGTGATTGTTGACGGTGTTGCCGCCATTATCCTGCTACTCGTTACGCTTAAAGTGCCGCTAACACACGGACGCGAAGCTTTCCGGCAGTTGTTAGACCGTACGTTGCCCGATGAAATGCAGTACGAGATACTGGCCATCATAGCGCAGAACTACGGGCACATGTGCGAGTTCAAAAGCGTGCATACAAGACAGTCTGGCAAAGACATCTTTATCGAGATCGACCTTGTTATGCCCTACGACTATACGCTAGAGCAGTTGTACACGCTCGAGGCGAACATCCTAAGTGAACTACGCGAGCGGTTTCCTACAGCCATTCCACGTGTGTATGTAATGCCCTGCGACCGCTCATGCATTACAGCCGCCGGCTCTACATGTCCCGTAAAAAAGGCTTTGCAATCGGCGGATACGGCACCACCGAACCTTGGTACCACGAACTAAGTACCGCGAACTAAGTATCACAGACTGTGCGCACCGCGAATTCAGAATCACCGACTCTTCTTGACCTCGATTTGAACCGTGCGACTTAGAAAGCGTTCTTCAGGCGTTTTGTAGGACTCTACACCCGGCGCGAATCGGTCGGTGCGTATTTCATCGCACTGCAAGTCTACGGTCTTGCGAAGATTCTTGCGGATTACGTCGCAGACGGCGGCTGCACGCTTTTGTGAAAGCGTTCGATTGAACTCAGCATTGCCAAGCATGTCGGCGTAGCCTCGCACAAGTACGATTGCGTTGGCAGGTACAGCATTGACGAATCTCTGTATTTGCTGTTCTGCGATTGGCGTTACGCGGTCACTTGCTACATCGAACAGTGTTAGTGTAAGCCGCTCGATTTCCTGACGCATAGTATCTTTTTTTACAACCAGCTCCGATGTTGCTGTTGCCGTAACACCACGTAGTCCGTTCACAGTCAGTTTGGCCACGACAGGCTGATTATCGCGCATCAGGTCTGCCTGGTTGGTCGTAAGGTCTTGCAGTATTGATGAGGGCGACCCTTTCCCTTCTTGGGAAAAGACTGTAGACCCGCCAGAGGTTGCCACAAGACTCCATCCGGTAACGTATCGCGACGAAGTGCCCGTCGGATCGAACAACAAGCGTGGAGGGTCTACGGTGCGGGCCTCATTAAAGCGCCGTTTTGCTACTGGCTGTAAGAGTGTTAGATCGTCCGTTTCAATCTCCACGCGCCGGTTCTCTGAGTACCCTTCCTCGGATTGCTGACGTGTGGTGCGCTCGGGCGCACACGAGCCCGAGCCAGTTACAACGGCAATTCGCGACGCATCGATGTTCCACATGCGGACGAGGTAGTCTTTAACCGCCTGAGCACGTTTACGAGCGAGTTCGCAGTCGCCACTCTCAGTCGTGGGATCGGCAGTTCCGCGCAATCGAATTGATGCGGATGGATTTACAGAGAGGCGATTACCGATGATGTTCAGTACTTCATGATGCACATCGGTCGTACGCGGTGCTATCGCATCTTCAGAGTATTCGCGCGAATTGGTCAGTTGCTTGTATCGAAACGACAGCGAAATAGATTGTGACTCGAAGAACACAACGGGCAGCAACGGAAGCGCCTCTGTGATAAACTGTGTTGACACGTTCACCGTAAAGACATCGCGCGATTTTCCGTCGGTGCCTACGGCTTGCGTTTTGAGACGAGCTATAATGTCTGGACGTTGCGGTGTGAACACGGTGTCGGTTCGGTACGCACGTTCGGTAATGACCACTGCGTCTGTTGTTATGCTGGTGTCTGCTACGACACGCTCTGGACCTTGCGTGCGCCGCTCTTCTGCATCCGGAAGAACGTCCACGATAACAGAATCGATGAATAGCTCTTTTCGTTTTTCAACCGGTAGTGGTGTAGGGGGCGCGTTCAACGAGAACGCGAGGGATGCGCCTACGCGAACCATTGTGGCTTTCCAACTCTGGCCCTCTGCAAGGTCGGTAAGTCCGATGGTGACTAACGCTTCAGGTGTAAGTACGACCGAGTGATTCTCTGTAAGTGGCACGTCGTAGCCAACACCGGCTACAATTCCGAGGATGCTAGAAGGCGCACTGGTGCGCGCCTCATTGGTCCTTGCATTACGAACACGAAGTCCATTCTCGAACGTGCCATTCACTGGTGTCTCGAGCTCTTCTTTCTGCGAATACGTTGCCTGCGTGAGTATGCCAAAAGACATACCAGCCATTAAACGCAACTGGCTACCAAGACGAACATCGCCAAGCAGTTCTCCGCCAAGCCAGCCTGCGCGTGTCTCAAGTGTGTGGAGCGAGAGTCCGTTTATGTTGCCCGACAGCAGCAAGTCTTCGTTGCGTGTAAAAGTGGCATCGTACATCGCGTACGATACGCGTGCTTGTATGCGGAAGGACTTTGCGACTTCTTGGCGGATGAATGCCGATAACGACGGACCCAATCCGAGAGCGGTTGAATACGAAGAACAGCATGTTGGCGCTTCGGGCAACGTAAAACTTCCGGCATGCAGCGTTGCTGCGCCGTAGCCCGAGAACCCAAGCTGCAAGAGCAGAACGTCTTCGGGTGTGCCATCCGTCCACCACTGTGCAGACCCCTGCTGGCCCCCTGCCAAAAGAAGCGAGAGAAGAACGAGGTATCGATAGATCATGCAATCACTCCAGTGTCAACTTCCCAAGCCGTTGAGTCGGCGTTGTAACGATCACCATTATGGGACCCCTCCCTGTGAGCGCGCTGTTTAGCGTGCGCTCGAAGTATCGATCTGATTGTTCCGAAGGTGTTGCAGCGTCGCGCCACAGAAGACGTCCGAAAAGATCATAGGCTTCGACGGTTGTTGCGCCGGACTCTGCGAGTCGGGCTACGATATCGGTTTTTGAGTTTGCGGTGCGTCGCACTACTAACGCAAGTGCTGTCCCCAACGGATTGTACAAGCGCACTTGTCCGTCCGCTCTGCATTGGCCGCGCACGAGAATGCTGTCTGTAGCGCGTTCAACGGCAAGTCCGGGACCCACACCCATAAGCTCAACACCCGAGATGTACAGCGATGTAACGCTATCTGCACCGAGCGTCGCTCGGAATCGAAACGTCATAAGCGGTCCATCGGCAAACCGTAGTGCGACAGGCACCATCGTCATTACTTTATGCGTACCCGAGTCATCCTCGGCAACAACCGATACAGAGTTTGATAGTCGATGCAGTATGGTCGCATCGTATGCCAACGTAAAGCGCACTGAATCGATGTCGGCCAAGTCAATAAACTGGGCGCCTTGCATCTCGAGCGTTATCGTGGTTTCATCGCCAATCTGCAGTGTATCGCCGTTCGTAACGAAGCGAGCAAACCCGGGTGGCGGTGGTGCAATGGCAAACGATGCATCAGATGTGTCCGCTTCAAGAAAGACCGAGCGTATCTGCCAGATGCGTGCCGTTGCATCCGTACTTGCCGTTAGAATACGTCCGTCGTCCGGCGCCCACCGAACCGTGGTGACATTGTTGCCATGTTTGAGATCTCTGGCGGTACGTCCCAACTGTAAATCGAATACGCGTGCGAAGTCATCATCGGATGCCGACGCTACGTACCGTCCATCGTTCGAGAAGGCAACCATGCGCACAGCTTGCGTGTGATTGTTAATTGTGTGCAGCGCCGTGCCGTTCACTGCGTCGTACACAACAAGAGAAGAGTCTCCGCCACCTACGGCGACCATCAAACCATCCGAGCTAAATGCAACGCAACGCACTCCATCGGGTACATTGTCGATTGCCCAGCGTTCAACAGCCGTTTGCGAGTTCCACATGCGGATAGAAGCGTCGCCACCTATGGTGCAGATGAATGCTCCGTCCGGACTCCACGCGCCTGCATCGACAGAGACGCCATGTTGCGTGAACAATGTGGGTGCGCCGCCCGCTCGATTCTGAACGCGGGCTTGAGATCCGCAGATTAGGATGCGAAGTCCGTTCGGACTCCACACCGTTGCCTCGAGCGTTCCCGTTGCCGGATATGACGCGGCGGCAATGCCGTTCGGTGGCACAAATACACGTGCTCGTGAATCATCCGATCCGACGAGTATCTCTGTTGACTGCGCGTTGAAGTAACAATCCAGAATGCTACCTGCCACGTTATAGTTCTGCTTGAGCTGTGCATTTGTGGCATCATACAGCCTAACCACCTGGTCGTCACCACCGGCCACGATGCCCAGTGTGTCGGGGCTCCAATCAAGTGCATTGTAAACTATTCTAGGTCCGGGCAATACCGTCGCCTCGACAGTTCCGCCTGTAGGAGCATCCCACACGTGCACCTCTGCACTAATACTTGCTGCGCGCATTCCGCTTGGCGACCACACTGCGCTGTAAACAGGACCACCATGCTTGGTGTATTTGATATCGTCGAGCGGCGTAGGGGGCCTAACCTTCGCAACGCGAATGCGATACGAGCTGCTTACAAGCGCTCCTCGTGTACTCCAAGTGTATGAGAGTCCGGTGACGCTATCCTGTAGAATTTTCCACGTCAAGCCCGCATCGGTCGAGATGTCGATGTTGATTTTTGTCGTGTCGTCTACACCGCTCCATCGAATTACAATGCTTGTATCCCGCGTGGTATAGAATATCTCGCCTCCGTTAGGGTAGTCGAGGCGGAGCCCCGTGCCTTGCCCCTTAGCGGATACACTTAGCATTAGAGCGAGCGCAAACGCAGAGCACACAGTCAGCGTAAACCGTAGTCGAATTGAATTCATACACTCCCCTGGTACGCGACATTTCAGGCGGTGAATGTACAACAAAGGCGAACGGGTTACAATCGTTAGAAAGGCGTGAATGGGGTTAGAACGACCCCGCAGCGGCGTTAGAAGGGCGTGTCCGGACCCGCCAAGCGCGACGGCTCTGCCGGCGCATCGAACTCGTGATGGAACGTGAGGTTCTTGAAGGTTGCGTGCTCTTTCTGGAAGAACAGACGTACGTCTCCGGTTGGACCGTTCCGTTGTTTGCCCACGATAATCTCTGCCATGTTCTCGGTGGAACGTCCGTCTTCGAACTGAGCAATCTTGTAATGCTCCGGACGATGCACGAACATTACTACGTCGGCATCTTGCTCGATAGAACCGGATTCGCGAAGGTCAGAAAGCATCGGACGTTTATCTGCGCGCTGCTCGAGTGTTCGGTTTAGCTGCGATAATGCCAGCACAGGAATGTTGAGCTCTTTGGCAACCTGTTTAAGCGTGTGCGAGATAATCGAAATTTCGCGTTCACGCGACTCTGCTTTCGGAGCGTGCATTAGTTGCAAGTAGTCGACAATCACTAAGTCGATCTTGTGTTCGAGTTTCATGCGTCGGCATTTCGCTCTAAACTCTACCGGTGAAATGGCCGCTGAGTCGTCGATGTAAATCGGTGCGTTCATCAGCTTGTCGATGCGTCCGACAATATCCTGCATCTGCTTAGGCGAAAGTCGTCCGGAACGCAATTGCTGCAATCCAATTTCTGCATCTGCAGAAATGAGTCGCAGTACAAGTTGTTGAGCGGACATTTCAAGCGAGAACATTCCGACGGCTTTACCACTGCGTGCTGCCTCGCGTGCGATGGACAATGCAAACGCTGTCTTACCCATCGACGGACGTGCAGCGAGAATTACAAGGTCAGACGGCTGGAGTCCACTTAGGATATTATCCAGCGCAGTAAACCC
>Ga0163148_10006745_pt1 | contig 10992 bp, 11 predicted proteins | sample OliLakLV19MP7P2_FD_148606 | JGI IMG/M metagenome (GOLD analysis project Ga0163148, IMG submission 148606) | Freshwater microbial mat bacterial communities from Lake Vanda, McMurdo Dry Valleys, Antarctica- Oligotrophic Lake LV.19.MP7.P2 | ecosystem: Environmental > Aquatic > Freshwater > Lake >... | reverse complement strand
GAACTAAGGCTAGACGCTATGGGTCATTACTCCGAAATCCACGACATAGAGTGTGCTTTGGACTGTAGAAGCCTTTTATTTTTCGCGGAACACAACCTAAAGCGAACTCTACTGGGTAGGTAGCTTGGTCGTTAAGATTTGCACTGCGGAGGTTAGGGGTGTCACCAAGGGGTGCCTCGGTCGTTAGCACTGACCCGCGACGTGCTTCTTCTTTGCTCCAATAATCAGGCATGGCCATTCAAACACGACTGTGACCATTTTGAGTCGTTAACAGTTTCTGACTCTTAAAGATCCTGCTTGAAGTAGTCTGCTTCTTTTTGGGAAGGAGGGAAGGGTGGATCAACCCAATCTTTCAAAAAAGGATTGTGTCTTTTAAATGCACAAGCATTATTTGCATCTCTGGAACTTGCAACAACACAAGGTGAGCCAATTTCAATTGGAAACCAGTTCATCATTAGGTTCATAAATTTTAAAATTGGTTCAAATTTTTTGGTGTCTTGTGCAAAAGGCATGTGCAAAAATAGGCACATGAAAAAAGACCATGATTGTGAACCCGTTCTGAAAAATGAGGCCACAAATGAAAGGGTTCATAAAAATCGGTTCATAATAAAAACTGATGTCTTAGGAGGACACAATTTGTGAACCTTTTTTGAAAAGGTTTCAAAAATGCAAAAACCTTTTCATCAGTCATTCTGAAAATCGGTTCATGAATCTTTCTTCTTTAAAAAATGGTTCACATTTCAGAGAAAAGGGTTCATAAGAGAAGGGTTTTTTAACCCATAAATGTCTGCAAATTCGTGCGTTGCGGCAAGTTCCTGTCAACAACAAGGACACAGTGATGTCCACAAGAATTTGTTTTTTGAAAGTGATGTTGAAGGGCAATGCCAACTGAAGGTTTGAAGGTTGGCCAGGCCTGTGATTTGAATTTGAGCATTGTCCCGAGGTGCCTTGATTCTTCCAGTTCTTTGGCATGTGCTCAAAACTTGATTTGAAGTTGATGTTGCTGTGCACAAACACTGTCTCAACAAGTTGACACACTGTTGTTGTTGCCTGCATGCAATGTGTCAGAGAACAACATTGCACTGAACACCACATGTCTTTCAATTTGAATTTTGGAATGCCCACAATGAAAACAAAAATGGGAGGTCAAACAAGAGTCCTTTGCATTGATTGCCTTACATGTCTGACTGCAACTCTCATCAATGTGACAAAGAAACCGTTTGTGAAGACCGACTGCTTCCACCAAATGACCGAGAACCCAAAGTAACAAAGAGCACTATTCATTGGCTCAATGTCAGTCATGGAACAAGTGTGCATCACATCATCCCTTCTGGGCTACATCTGAAGAATGTGTCGTTTTTTGGATCTGTTGTGACTGGCCATTCTCACGGCAGCTTAGTTGAGTCCAGCACGACAAAACCCAAGTGGCCCAAGTCTTGAGTCCTGCAATGGTGCAACTGTTCCATTGACGGTGACGATATGACCCTTTCTGTCTACCATCATTAGCACTTCCCTGTGGTGCGATGACAAGTGTTCAATTGAGAAAACAATGGGAGGAATCCCTTGTTGTTGATCTAGCTAGTTGTGCTGTTCTTGAGTCTCTCTGTGAACTCAGCCGTCCTGTTTTGGGACTGAATCTGGATGGCTGCACACTTGCTCCATATTTTTCAAAGCCGCACGTTTGCTTCTTCACGACCAGAATTCAAACCAAAATGTCGGTCGCGATGACCCTCCATGCATCAATAAGCGATCAAATCATTTCGGTTGCACCGGGCTCAACTACCAGTACTGTATCCCAATCAATCAAGCACTACAATTATTTATTGTTTTGTCCTTCGAGACAGGCAAGGTACGACCATCAGCAATACCTATTATACGAAGTGGAAGAAGACTCTTTCCTTTAAGCACAAGAAGCAAGAAACTCTACAAGAATACCAACCCCAACATCAAAGCAAGGAGCTTCTATTTTATTTTGATTACCACAAAATTAGAAATTGGAAACATGGGAAATTCCTCCTCGGCGTTACCCTTCTCGATTGACAAGCAAATTGGCACGGATGACTTTGGATGGAACATTCACCATGGAACCAAGAAATCCGACAAGTCTCCCGTCACGGTCTTTGTCGGCAAAAAGCCTGCAATGTTGCAGACGAATGCCGACAAGTCGGGCCGTCACAAAGGCATGACGCAGTTGCAACCGGCCATTCACCATTTTCAGCATTGCAAGCGTTATCGACATCCTCACATTTTGGAAGTCTACGCTACGCTCGACACGGACAATCCCGATGCGGATAGCAACAATGCCGTGGCGGCTTCCAATGCACCCATTGATCCCAAAAAAGCCGTAGGGGATTTGATTGTGGTAACCGAAGCTTGTATTCCTCTCCAGCAATGGCTTCAAACCAACAATCCTACCGAAGAGCAATTGGCGTGGGGCTTGCAGGCCATGGTGCACGCCTTGCACTTTTTGCATTCCTCTGCCAATTTTGCGCATGGACTGATTCAGCCCTCGAGTTTTTACGTCAATCGCGCGGGCGATGTCAAATTGTGGAATTTCTCCTTGGTGACCCAAGTCGGCGAAAATTTGGGTCCGACGCGCTATTTTCGAGAATGGGATCCCGTCTTGTGTCAGCCAACCTATCGTGGTCCCGAACGTACCGAAGGTCGATGGGAAGCCATTCAAACGGCCGGTATTCATTGCATGGACTCGTACAGTTTGGGCATTTTGATTGGCAATTACTATCAGGCCGCCGGACATCGTAGCATGCCCGCCCCGCTGCAAAAAGCCGTCCAACGAATGCAAACTCCCAATGTTCGTATGCGACCACGATTGCAACCTCTCCTGAAATGTCCCGTCTTTCAATCGCCCTACCAAACTTTGCAACAACAAATTTCCGAAGTCCCCATTCAACCAGTCGAGCAAAAGGTATCCTTTTGGCAGAATTTGGGACAACAAATGAACAATACCGGGCCCAACAGTGGATTGGTCGATCAAAATATGGCCGTCTATAAATTATTGCCCTTGATTCAAACTACCATTAAAACTATTTGTAACAATGAAGGCATGATGGCACAGGATTTGTATCGACGAGAAGGTAAGGAAATGTGTTACTGTTGTTTGGTTCTGTTTTTTTTTAGTAAATATCCATATTTTTATCGAAAATACGCTTACGATGCAACCACAATTTTTTTTTCATTTTTTCTTGTCTGTTTTCTTTTCCCCAAAATTTAATTTTCTACAATGACAGTTCTGGCCGCAATGACTCCACTCTTTTTTATTGCGGAGCATTATTTGTCTAAGGACCAGTTTGCCAATGAATTGAAACCCTACGTTGGACTTCTCTTTAACGTGAAAGATCGAGGAGTGCGAGGAACGCTCTTGCAAAAAATTTCTCTTCTTCAAGAAAATTTGGATGCCAACACACTCAATACCAGTGTCTTTGAACCCATGTGCAGTGGATTCAGTGATAGCAGTCCTGCTCTGCGAGAATTAACGCTTAAATCCACCTTGGGATTGGTACCCCATTTGACGGCACCCAATTTGGAAAAATTGACGCGATATTTGGTGCGATTGCAAGGTGATACCGAAGTGAGTATTCGAACCAATACGGTGATTTTCATTTCCAAAATTACCTCCCACTTGGGACCTGTGGCACGCGACAAAATGATTTTGCCGGCTTTTCAGAGGGCCATGCGCGATCCCTTTGCGCCTTGTCGTTTGGCGGCACTTCAATGCATGACATCCACCTTTGAGTGTTTTGAGCCACAAGGACTGGCAGGTAAATTGATGCCATCCATTACGCCACACCTGTTGGATCCAGATAGCAATGTTCGAAAGGAAGCTTTCAAAGTATCGGAAGCACTGTTGGTCACGATTAGAGTCGAGAGTGATAAAATGACGGCCAACGAACAAGCACAACGGGCCAAACAACAAGCTGCGCAGCAACGAGCAGGCACCGTGGCAGCCCCCAGTAGTGGCAATGCTCCCGCGACGACAACGACAACAGCGCCATCAGATGATACCAGCGGCACCAGTTATTTGGCTGGGTTTGCTTCTTGGATGGAACCTGCCACAGCAGCTTTGGTGGCGGCGGCAGAATCAAGCCAGCCCATGCAACCTCAATTACCACCGACATCCGCCGCCACCAAAGCTGCTGTGGCAGGTTCTGGTCCAGCCGCCAAAGCACGCCCTCCTGCTTCCCCTAGTAGTGCACCGCTGCAATTGCCGTCGAATTTGAAAGCGAATGGAAGTAGCGATGGATGGGATGACTTGCCGGAGGACGACGATGATCTTGGAGGTGGTGGAGACGATGGTGGTTGGGGAGATGAGGATTTGGAATTCAGTGCCGGCGCTGGCGTTGAAGAAGATCCCTTTGCATCGATTGGTTTGAAAAAATCTTCGGTAGGAACCACCAGTAAATTATCGACGGGCGCCAAGAAATTGATCTTGCCGAGTAAAAAGACGACGCCCGTCGTGACGAAAGCAGCGGCTCCCGTGGCCGTCAAGAAACTGGCTGTAGATGACGATGAAATTGCGGATGGATGGGATGATTTCTAAATGTTGGCAATGGATGTAATAGGGTGGAATGGCGGTTTCTTCGTAAATGAATTAATATTATGTTTTCAAAGGAAGGAACCAGTAGAATTTGCCCTCAAAGAATGAAATGTGGCATTTGATGATACTATGTATGAAGTAGAGTGAAACAAAAGTTAGGGCTCTAATAGTTGCTTTTCCAAATGAGCTTCCCCAATTTCCCCACAGAAGCGGAAGGAGCGAGTGCAGGCGTTAGAAAACGTTTTGCCCACCCGGGCAGTAATATTGCAACACCAATATCTCACTGTACGAGTAATAGCTAGCTAGTACACTGTGCTTGTAGCAGGCGTAGCCGGCGAGTAAACCGACAACAACCACATCCCCTACAGCTACATGCAATAATAAAATTAATCAAATGGCCAACATACAACAACCAATGAATCAACACTAATCTTTAGCTAGCTAATTTACAGTATCAACAAAGAAACAACAAACATCATGCCAGAGGGTCCCAACGATGCCGCCGCCGCAGGCGCACCTGCCAATGATCCAGATCACGACAACAACGACGAAGCGGCCGCGGCGGCACCCGGCGAGGCCACCTTGTTGGTGTCGGAATTTCCTCCGCCCCCCTTTTATTATCAATTGGCGGCACATTTGGAACCCCCCGAAATTCCCTTGGCAGCATTAGCCCGTGGGAGTCGACGCGCGGCCGCCTTTGCCGAAAAAGCTCGTGCCGAATCGGAACGATTGCGCTTGTCGGGGGAGGATGATGACCATGCCGACAAAACCGATGCCATTTTAGGAGGATCCATTCCGGGGGCGGCCTCGCAAGAGGAAGAAGAGGAGGGGGATGTGGTGGCCGTCTTTGGAGAAATTGTGGAAGTACGTTTTATTTTTGTTGTTTATTGCTTTTCTGGTGTATAAATTGAATATGTGGGTGCCTACAGCGGGGAGTGTTGTTTGTTGGTTCGAATTGCATTTTGTTATGATTGGAATGAGGAAATGCATAATTGCCTCTTCACACATAACCTCTTCACACTCACATTCTTGCCCTTCATTTCCCATGGCTGAAATCTTGGTCTTAGGATCCAACTCTCGTAAAAACCGATGAACCAGATCCAACGGTCATTCGAGATGAAGTGAAGCGGTACGTTCTAGGATGTTTTACTTTTTCTTCGGGAGTCGGAGAACGAAAGTCAACCAACCCGTAGTCTTTTAAATGCATAAACACACACCCTCACTCTTTGGGCTACTGTGGCGCCGCGTCAACAATAGACTGAATCGAGAATGCATTACAAAATTTGTCGAGCTAGTACAAGTCTTGGTGCATCGTCCTGCCGACAACAAGTACGTTGATTTCGTTTCGTTTTTGAATTTGTCTTTGAAGGATGCTAAGCTCTGGTTGCTGATCCTATCCCATCCTACTCCTGCTACTCGTTCCATCCCACCGCTTCATCCTTGCCTACAAACAACAACAACAACAACCCATGAACGATCTATTTTGACTATTATTATTGTAACTTGTGTGCAAACAGAAAAATGAGAGATGAATTGTCACACAATGTATTTCTCATGCTACAAGAATGCAATAAATTTCGTGAACATCAAGCACGAGAACTCTTGATTGAATTATTGGAATATCAATTGGCCGAACGACGAAAACTCATTGCCGAATTGGATGCGGATATTGCCAAGGCCGATGCATTGCTCAACGACAACACTGACACCAATAACGATGGTGTGAAAATAGAAGAAGACTAGCTGGCTACTGCGTCAAGCTGAACAACTGGAGAAAGCATCAAAACAACAACCCACGCCCACTTCTTGTCCCCATGTTATTCCGTGGTTTACGTGGTTTGCGCCTTAGCAGCGCGGGTTATTTGATTCATCCTCCTGTTCAATGATGCAATGCCACGTTTATAGGCTCCTTGGCTTGTTAAGGTCGTGAAACACAACAATGGGAACAGGGACAACAAGAGTTGGCTACAAGCTACAGCGGTATTTAAATATGGATGGATTCTTTCTTATAATACTTATGCATATTCTATTGAATTGTTAATAGTTGGGTGGGCGTACAGTACGTCTTAATGGCTGTCTTCGTCGCCTTGGCAGCCCGAAAGTTTACGTTGACCACGCAGTCTTCTTACGGCGCCTTCCTCGTCAACACAATCACGTGCCGCGCAGGGAACAAAAACACCCTCGAAACCATCCGCTTCATTGACATAAATGGACTTGAAATCTGCAGCTCGGGCCGCATTGACCAAGCATCGTCCAGCCGAAGCATCAATGATTGGTCCTCCCATTCCCGACCTTGAACTGTATCCCCAAGAATTGACGGAGACAACCGTACCGCTGCCCGAGGACGAATCAAAATCCGAAAGCCATGGACCACCGGAAGCTCCTCCGGTAAGTCCACATTTATCCAACCAATACGTTTCGGCGGAAGTGGAAGAAGGCTTGCGGAATATGGCGTTATCGGCGCAGTACCGAAAGTCAGGATTGTGTTCAATGGAATATCCCAATCCAGTAATGCGTTGGTCCTTGAGGTCAATGCCCAGCTTGAAGTCCATGGCAGGAACAGCAATGTCCAAGGCTTCGCTTCCACAGTCCTTTCCTTGATGGAAGCCCTGGTCGTCGACCACCCAGATTCCATAGTCGTGCGAGAGACGTTTGGGCCAGGGGAGTGTCTTCCATCGGCTGTCGACAAATCCTGCCGAAAGGGTCCAGCAACCACAGACATCTTCGGAACATTGACGATGAATGGGTTTGCCATTGATGAAGCTTGCACCGACGGCATCACGGTTAGGGATAAAGATGACATTCGATCCGAAGTTTTGATCAATATCATCCCAAACACAATGTGCGGCGGTCAGAATGAGAGAACGTCCCGACTTGTTATCGTAAATCGCAGTTCCGGAACAGGCATAGTCCCTTCCTTTGCTGGAATAGTAAATGCGACCGGCCGCCTGTTGCACTTGTCCGCCTGACGGATACGAGGCTTCGCCGATAATGGCGGTTGAAGTGCCACCCTCGGCGGGAAGGGCAAACTGCCGAATGGGCTCGATAACGGTAAAGGTTTGGGGACTGGACGTCGACGCCCCACCCGTGGCATTCGTGCCCTTGACATACCAGGTCCATTCTCCGAGAGCAAAACCTCCCATCATAACTTCCGCAACGCCATTGCCCAAGATAATGCCCTCGGTAGCTACCACAACGGGAACTTCTGGGTTTGAATGTGTAAAGACAAAGGCCTCTACAGAAACCTGGGTAGTATCGTCTTGAAAGACAGCGGCATTATCATTCTTTTCAATTTCCGCTCCATTCGCGGGAAAGGGAAGTTCATGATCGTTCTTGCGCACCACGTCTTGGAGTTTGCGGCGTCGTGTGCCACCTTCTTCGAGGACTTCTTGAAAGACGTACACCGTACCGTTCACAGGAACGCGTTGCAGACGCTCTCCCTCGTCGCCCAAAACCATACCACGATCCACAATGAGATTCTCACTGTTGCCATAGTACTCGATGGTGGCATCAAATTTGGCTTGGGCAGCAGCGGCTTCGGCCGCGGCGTTGTCGTCTTCGGCCCAGACGGCAGTGGGGCCCATGAGAGCGGCCGCCGCCGCCAGTACAATCGATGCGTATAACTTCATGTTTTTGTTTGTTTTGAAAGGTAAACTTGTGAGCCAAAAGTAAGTGTTTTGTTTTCTTGGTTCGCGAGTTTATGAGGATACTGTTGAAGTAAGTAGTAGGTTTACTAGTTAGTTGGGGGGTGCTAACTACAGTGTGAAGTAGTAGTCAGTTACTACGGTTGATTCAATAGGACCTGTTGTACCGTTGTACGGTCATGGCAAAAATGTTATACGGTACGGAAGCCGCCGTAGATTACGGTAGGATACCAACGTATGCCGTTGTTTTAGCATGCAAATGATGACCACGTTGCCTATTCGTAGAAAATATTATTTGGATCGGATACAACACTGGTCATCTCACGGTACCAAAAGTCTTCTTTCTCTTTCATTAGATTTAACATGCCGGTTTGATTTTAGGAATAACGAATGTTTTACTGTAGTATGAAACAAAATGTACTCGGACGAAGTACCCTCTTTACGACCCCAATGACCTAGTATCTTTTAATATCCAATCCATCATTAGTCATAATGACCCGCAGTCAAGGTTGCTCCCATATAAAAATAGACATTTCTCCCAGGGCGAAGAAAGTCTATCGAAAAGCACTGCACTATCAAACACAGTGATCAATATTCAAAACAAATGACTGCTTACATAAAGTGCCAGCGCGCTGGTATTACTGTACGTGGTGCTCATCTGCTTCCTGATATTTTTTTTGCTTATGCCACTATGCATAATCGTACTGGAGTACTACTCGTAGTCATCAACTAATCATGGTTTTGGCCCACTGTTATTCGATTACAGCATGATGAAGTAATAATGTCGTACGTACGCAATGACTGCTTACCTGGATACTTTAGACTTACTGCTGGGAAACACATAGGAAGAACATTATGTGTCCGGGTGGATGGATCAGTTTGGATTGACTGATACTCCCGGGCGGAAATTCTTCCACAAACATGATTGCCTCTTGCGTGACATGGATTTGTACATGTAGTTGGGGAATCTTGTGAATCGAACAACACTGTAGCACCAAGGCTAACACTTGTGATGCACTGGTAAGATTGTTGTTGCTTTGAAAGAGCACAAGTGGATGCTTGAAAAAGAATGTGAGGGGTGATTGCATCACACAGCTCCATGCAGCATGTCAGAACAGAAAGAAGCCTGAAACCATCCACAAAAAATGTCACTTGAGGCATGCACACCAAACCAATTGTTCCCCATGACATTTGTGACCAAGAGAACATCAACTAGTTGTTGAATAAAAATGAATCCAAACAAAAACAAATGAGAATGCATTGTTGATGTCGCTTTCTGAAAATGAATTTGTTGGTGGGGAGACAACTTTGCTGCTCAACACACAAACACACCGTGCAGTCCAGAGATGCAAAAAGTCTTCCAATCAGGCATCTATGTTATGGTTGTTCATGGACTTGACGATTTTTATTTAAATCAAAATGCATGAATTGGATCAAGTGCTTTTTGATCGTCCACTTGGTCAGTGTGTCAAATCCCCCACCATCAAAAATCAACCTAATGTGGCAATGCACAGACATTGGCTCCATTGGCCTAATCCTAGTCTCAATTAGTAGCTATTAGCTAACTGCCATAATAAAAATCAATCAACCTGTCTCAATTCCAGTCCAACAGTCAAAAACAAAATTCCATCGTCTGGCGTCCGTCCGATCCGATTTTTTAACAAGAGCTGTCTGCGTCGAAAGGAAAAAAAGATACCAGCCTCATTGATTGCATCACGCATGCATCCATTCATTGCATGCATGGAGGGGAAGCGTCAATTGCATCGAAGAATATAAAAAATCGGAAGGCAAACTTGCAACATCTCGAATGAATGCAGCAGCGTGGAAGACAATTGTCTATCTGTGCTACTTAGGCCCGCTTCAATCCTATATCAACAGAAGAGCCAGAAAAAATGACAAGCTTTCTACCACTGCATGACCTCAATGACTACGAGTCCATGCTCGCCACATCCACGTGCAATGTTGGCATGTCTCTGACGATGGTTTCCAACAACCACCAAAATCAGCAGCAACAACATCAATGTGTACAGTCCAGTTTACGGCAAGCGTGGAAGCAAACCGTACAAGAACGACGACAACTACAAGTCAAACTGGTCGTAAAGGAGGGAGATATCGGTCCTTTAGGGCAACGCTACGGATTATCTGTTATTGGCGGCGACAATGACATGGATCCACTGTTTTCCATGGAATTGTTATCACCCAGTGATGAAAGTGAAAACCATCAAGAAAAAGAAATGGCACCCAATTTGCTACTGAACCGTCTGCAAAGGATTGGCACAACAGCATTGAATATTTCCAAGGGTTCTTACAAGGTTTTCTGTTTTCTACAACCACAAGAGGGTGACGATACTCGAGACTCGTCGTCCTCGAGGATGCAAGCACACGTCGTCATTTCGTTGTGTCGTGCATTGAGTGATGGTCCAGGAGCTATAAGAGTGGCTCGATCATTTTTGACTCATTTGGGGAAATTGATGGATACCACCCATAATAATACGAGCAAAAAGGATCCGAAGACCAAATTTGTGCCCAACGACGTGCAACCTTTGATTGATTTGCAAGCCATCTTGCTCGGAGACGATTATGCCAAGGGAGATCCAGAAAAAGATGTCTTTCCGGGGCAGCAAGACTTTACCAAGGCCCTCAAACGACAACCAACACCAGCTCTGGAGGATGGCACGTTGATCCTTCCAGTGGAAGCCATGCAAAACATACCCAAAGATGACGGCTTTGGTGTGAGTCCTAGTGTAGTGGAATGCACTCATTTCTCTCTGACAGCCCAAGAGACTTCCAGGC
>Ga0163148_10006741_pt1 | contig 10994 bp, 16 predicted proteins | sample OliLakLV19MP7P2_FD_148606 | JGI IMG/M metagenome (GOLD analysis project Ga0163148, IMG submission 148606) | Freshwater microbial mat bacterial communities from Lake Vanda, McMurdo Dry Valleys, Antarctica- Oligotrophic Lake LV.19.MP7.P2 | ecosystem: Environmental > Aquatic > Freshwater > Lake >... | reverse complement strand
TCTTTATGCCTGTTCTTCATGTCCAACATCTCACGAAACAATACGGCTCTCTTGCTGCACTTAATGACCTAGACCTCATCGTCGAAGCTGGTCAGGTTTTTGGCCTTCTTGGCCCTAACGGCAGCGGTAAGACCACTCTACTTGCCTCCATTCTCGATGTCATTCGCCCCAGCAGCGGCACCTACACATGGTTCGACGGTAAAGCCGGTTCCCATGTCCGCCGCCGCATCGGTGCTCTATTAGAAACTCCTAACTTTTATCCCTACCTTAACGCCGATCAAAACCTCTCCATTGTCGCTGGGATCAAAAACGTTCCACAAACCTCCTTCGACTCCCTTTTAGAGCTCGTTCAGCTCAAAGATCGACGCCGTTCTACGTTCAAAACCTACTCTCTCGGCATGAAACAGCGCCTCGCCTTAGCCGCTTGTCTCATCGGTGATCCTGATGTCTTAATTCTCGACGAACCCACCAATGGCCTTGATCCCGAAGGAATGATCCAGATCCGTAAAATTATTTTAGAGATTGCTTCTCGGGGAAAAACCATCCTCCTCGCCAGCCACATCCTTGATGAAGTGGAAAAAATTTGTTCCCACGTCGCTATCATTAAAAATGGTAAACGCCTTGCCTCAGGTGCCGTTGGCTCCATTCTCAGTGATCTTCCCACGGTAGAAATCAGTGCCGCACAAGCCGACATGGAAAAACTACTTAATCTTGTAACCGCCACCACGTGGATTAAAAAGCTGCAACGCAACGGGACAAAACTCACCATGGAGCTTAACGCAGGACACCTTCCCCGCGAGCTTAACCAACTAGCCTTCGAGAACGGCATAACCTTAGACCACCTTGTCTCCAAGACACGCAGCCTAGAAGTCGAATTTCTGGAGATAACCAAATCATGAACCCCCTTAACCTCCTCAGCTTAGAGTGGAAACGCTTCTCGCCCAACACCACCTTCCGCATCGTCGCCCTTCTTTACATTGGAGCTTTCGCCTTAGTTGTTTATCTAGCTCACCTCATTGGGGGTAGCCTCAATATCAACAACAACGGCCAATCTTTTAACCCCACCGCAGACCTTTTTACTTATCCTAAGAACTGGGAACTTCTCGCCTACATTGGTAGTTGGGTTAATGCCACTCTCCTTGGTTTCCTCGGCGTCTTCATGACCACCTTAGAGTTCAGTAATAAGACACTGCGCCAAAGCATTATCTTCGGCCTGACCCGCTTTGAACTAGCTCTCTCCAAAGTCTTGGCCGCTCTCGCTCTCGCCCTTTTCGCCACCCTCATCTACCTCATTATTGGAATGAGCAGCACCATACTCAGTCACGCCAGCCCCGGCTTCTCCCTGCCACCTTTGACCTGCCTACTGGGCTTTTTTCTCCAAGCCTTTGGCTTTCTCCTGCTTGGCATGATGACCGCACTCCTTATCCGCCAGACTGCCCTAGCCACCCTGACTTACCTCGCCTATGTGCTCTTTGTAGAAATGGTTTGCCGCTGGATCTTTTACTTGAGCGTGGCAAAGACACGCCTTCTACTCTTCTTACCCGACAGTGCTCTGCAAAGCCTTACTCCCTTACCTGTTCCCCAATCCGCTCAACAAATGATTACCTCTAACGCAGCACTCCTTCCTCTCAGCACCCTAGAAAGTGGCTTAGCCGCTCTGCTTTACCTCAGCCTCTTTATCGCCATCCTTTACCAACGTCTAACCAAAACGGATCTGTAAACGATCCTCCTATTTTTACCTAGCATGAGACCCCTCCTCCTTTGTCTTGGCCTTCTCATCTGCTCATCCCTCCTCTCGCTTCACGCAGATGAAATTGATGCCTCCTTTATTCTTTGGAAAGAGACGATGGAGAGTTCTGCTAAAAAACTGGGGGAAACCGTCTCCATGAAACTTGATCGAGAAAAAAAGCTTCTCATCGTGGCCAAGGAGTTGCAACTCAGCCCCATGCGGAAAAACACGCAATTACAAATCGTTCCCTTTAGCTTCCTAAGCCCTGAGATCATCCTTGAAGGCGTTGCGCGCTTGCCCGAGCCATGGATTAAACTACGCACGCAAGACAACCAAAAACGGGTTAATAACCAGCGCCGCGTTATCATAGAAGGTTTAGAAGTTGAAGAAGTCTCCAAGGACGAGAGTAAATCATTTCTCGTCATACCCTGTCATCGCACGGACCTTCAACAAGCGAAAACCCAGGGAGAAACTTTTCTCCAGCTCCTCTTGAAGAAATAAAGCCTGCTCGCACCGCAACTTGGTATTTCTATTTTAGATTTCTTAGTTTAACCCATCTCGTATCCGCTGAATCCAAGAAGTGCAAATTGCCCGATCCCTTATCTTTAATCGGGCATTAGTCGGATCAACTTCAAGGTTTGTGAACTAGCGCGTGGGTTTGCCTAGGCTATTTACCCGTTGGCACAAGACCTGCGATGTAAGTGTACCCTTGTAAGACGGACTGAGAATTCGGTCACAGTCTCAAAGAAACTATGAACACAATTAAAATCCTCATTGCCGACGACCACACGATTGTGCGAGAAGGCCTTCATTCCATGCTAGAACTGGAAGAGGATTTCGAGGTAGTGGGAGAGGCTAGAAACGGGCGTGAGGCAATTCATCTGGCCGTAGATTTACTTCCCCACGTTATATTGATGGACATTTCCATGCCGCAAATGAACGGCTTAGAGGCTACCCGCCAAATAGTCAAAGCCATTCCCATGATCAACGTTCTTATTCTTTCTGGCCACAATGATGATGCCTACGTGCAAAAAGCTATAGATTCAGGCGCGAGGGGCTACATGATCAAGCAAATTTCTATTCAGAATGTATGCAAAGCAATCCGTCAAGTTCACGCTGGGAAACGTTTTTTTAGCCCGAGCATATCTGAGCGGATTAAACGTCTCTCAGACAACTTTTTTGGAGAACTTGTGCAATCAAAATACCAAAATAAGCCTTTGACTTCACGCGAGGTGGAAATATTGCAACTAGTGGCTGAAGGCAGAGCCAATAAACAAATGGCGGCAGAACTTATGATTGGAATCAAGACGGTCGAAAAGCATCGTGAACATCTTATGGCAAAACTTGATATTCATGAGACCGCTGGCCTGACCCGTTACGCCATTCGGACAGGCATTGTCGAAAGCTGTGCTTAGGTGGCAGTGCCTCAGACTTTCTGGTTACAATCCGAAGTTGGGTAACACCCCATAGCGGCTATGTTTTTGAAATCTTAGAATCGGTGATCCTACAATGAATACGACAACGCTTCGCCCAATCCCCAACCAGCTTAAAACAGCTTCCTCTGACATTTATGAAGTCAGCATAAACTATATGATTCCGACACGTCCGCTCGGAGATGTGACGCAATCTGGTATTAATCGTTACCATGGAAAAATTGGACTTCGCTTTTTCACGAACGATAAAGGAAACGTCATTGATGATGAGGTCAACGAGACGCAGCTCTATTGGTTTCCCTGCAGCCAAGAAAATAAGGTTCACGTAGAAAAACAGTTCGCCTCTATTGAAACAGTCCGAGCGTGAGAGCTCACACCTAAGAACCCACAATCATGACCACTCCAACCAAAAAATTTATTAAAAAGGCTTCACTCAATCACCCTATTCAAGCGATTATTGCTGACCGTTGGAGCCCCTATGGTTTCACTGATCGCACGGTAACAACTCTCGATCTAAGCTCCCTTTTCGAAGCTGCTCGCTGGTCTGCCTCCTCCTACAATGAACAGCCTTGGAGCTACATTCTCGCCACCCGTGATAATCCTGCTGAGTTTGCGCGGCTTTTATCCTGTCTTGTTCCTGCCAATCAGCTCTGGGCCAAGGAAGCTCCGGTGCTGGTTCTAGGGGTGGCGAATTTGAGATTCACCAAGAATGGTCAGGAAAATAAGGCCGCTGTGCATGACCTAGGTCTGGCCTCTGCCACCCTTGCCATTGAGGCGACGGCACGTGGCATTTCTGTTCATCAGATGATAGGAATCCTGCCTGATGTCGCACGTGACCTTTACCGAATCCCAGAGCACTCTGAAGCTTGGACAGGCATGGCCATCGGTTACATGGCCAATGCCGATGAACTGCCAGCTGGCATGAAGGAACGGGATCTAGCTCCTCGACAACGCAAGCCCATTAGCCAGTTCGTTTTCTCAGGAACTTGGGGAAAGTGTCTTATATCGCTGGCTCCTATGATTGCACCGAATAGCCGATAAACTCTGATTCTTCTATCTTAAAGGAACAAACACGCTTTGCCTACACTACCTTTATATGAAACCAAAAAAGAAAACGAATAGTTCGGTTCCTCCTAAACAAACTCTGCAAGAAGTGATGAAAATTACTCTTTACGAAGGTAACCCCGATACCGAACGGAAAGAAGCAGAACTAGAACCAGCACCAGTGCTATGGAACCCAGTTCCTGGAACAAAGGGTCATACACCTCCCGAACTTCCGGGTGATGATGAAGACAGCGAGGGCAGAAGCACGAGTGAAAGACTTGTTGAAAAAGGAATTTTGAAAGCTGCGAAAGAACAGATGCAGCAAGCGGGTCGATTTGATGATAAGCAAGAACCATGAATGAATCGCATAATTTTAAACGTCCCAAGAAAACCATGACTCCTCTCAAACGCATAGGCGTTGCCGCTGATCATAGCGGGTATGCGCTGAAAGAGCGTATAGCCGAAAGATTAAAAGAGGCTGGTTATGAGGTGGTTCACTTTGGTGATGGCCAGTCGAGCCCTGAAGATGATTATCCTGATTTTATTGCGCCTTTAGCTCGTGCGGTAGCGAACGGCCAAGTAGATCGTGGCGTCGCCCTATGTGGTAGTGGAGTGGGAGCCTGCATAACCGCCAATAAAGTCCCCGGTGTGCGAGCCTGCCTAATTTCCGATTCCTTTTCGGCTCATCAAGGTGTCGAAGATGACGACTTGAATGTTATCTGCCTTGGCGGACTCGTGATTGGTGATGCATTGGCTTGGGAACTCGTAAACACCTTCGTTAATGCACGCTTCATCGGCGGTGAACAGCATAAGCGGCGCTTGTCTAAAATTGCGGCACTAGAAAATATTTCGCTTACGGATAAAACTATAATTGATAGCTCCAGTGCGGATGAAGAGAAGATGCGGGAACCCCATAATCTGACCGTCAGTGAAGCGGTGGAAGTATGGCGCAACGAGGGAGATCCCAACTAGTGAAGTTCAGAATAGAAGGGAACGTGACCGTTTGCATAATTTGCGCAGACGAGGAATTCATCATCGTCCTCGCTGCTAGGCGGAGCTTCGGTCTTCGGTAGGGTTACACCCCATTTCCATCACGGGGCAATAAGCGCAGATTGATGTTATTCCCAACAAAGGAATTTTTTGCTTTCGCACTGACGGTAAAAATACTAAAGGAATCACTATGAACAAACTCGAAATCAAGGGCGAATGGAATATTATTAAAGGCAAGCTGAAACAAAAGTGGGCCACGCTTACGGATAATGATCTTGCTTACGTTGAGGGAGAGGAAGAAGAGCTTTTTGGTCGTCTTCAGAAAAGCACGGGGGAAAGCCGTGAAGCGGTGGAGAAGGCCATCAAGGAAGCTAGCGCAAGTTGCTGTTGTAAATAAAATTAACCAGCTCGGAAGCGCTGTGACGCTCCCAGAAATAAAACATTATGAAAGATCCTGTGTATAAACAAATCGAAGTTACTGGAACCTCCACGCAATCTATTGAGCACGCAGTTACCCAAGCCATAGATCTCACCCACAAAAGTGTCCGAAATCTTAGCTGGTTTCAGATAACCGAAACGCGCGGAAGCATAAGTAAAGGGAAAGTAGATCATTGGCAGGTCACGCTGAAAATTGGTTTCGCTATAGAATCAGAATAGACGGATTAAACTCTTCCGCTTGAAAGCCCTCTATCTAGTATTCGCAGTTTGACTTTACGCATTTGTTCAACACATCACCGACAAGAAAAACGCCTCTTCATAATCCGCTTCCATTAGACTAAAGTTAAAGTAGATTTCAAACACATATGAAGCTAAAGCCAAGCGCGTCGTCCAGTGATCCTGCCCGTATTGCCATTATTGGATGCGGCAACGTGGGCATGGCGTGTGCTCATGCTCTTGTGGTGGGTCATTTAATTCGTGAGCTAGTTCTTATTGACCAAGACGCTGATAGGGCAAAGGGCGAGGCCATGGATCTCCAACAGGCTGTTCCTTTAGGTTCGCCTATAACGATTAGCACCGGGACTTATGCTGACGCTGCTGCCAGTGCGATCGTTATTCTAACTATCGGAGCTCCTGTTAAATTTAGCGGATCCCGGCTTGATATGTTGGCTCCCAATGTCGGCCCCTTCCGTGACTGCGTTGCTAAACTCATGGCTGAGAAGTTTAAGGGCATTCTGTTAATCACCACCAATCCTGTGGATGTGCTCACATTCATCGCCCAAAAGGAGGCCGGACTCCCCGTGGGCCATGTCATAGGAACGGGAACCATGATTGATTCGGAGCGTCTCCGATCTCATTTGAGTAGCCAATTGCAGATCGAAGCCCGATCCGTCCACGCCACTATTATTGGTGAACATGGCGATTCTTCCGTTGCGATCTGGAGTAGCGCACAGGTGGGCGGGATTCCCTTAGCGCTCTATCCTGGAGCAGAATCCCTTCCTTCAAATGAAGATCTTTTGACCGCAGTGCAGCGCATAGGCTCGGAAGTTACCGCTTTAAAAGGCAACACCTGCTACGCCATAGCGGCCTGCGTGGCTAGAATCTGCGAAGCTGTCTTGCGTGATGAACACTCGATCCTAGTCGTCTCTACGTTAATCGACGGCCCCTACGGCTTACATGATGTTGCCTTTGGCACTCCCTGCGTGATTGGGAGAGGAGGTGTCGAGTCCGTCCTAGAACTCAAACTTGACGCCAAAGAACAGAAAGCTCTAGAACGTTCTGCTGGCCTATTGAAGAAGGCATTTGCCAGTCTTTGATCCTTAAAGCGGAACGGGAATGTAGCCTTATATAGGACTATAAATAAGACGGGGATTTTTCTGGCACGACATTGCTTCTTGCGCCTTTACGGAAAGGATGCGGCAAATTTTCCGTATCAGCTTCGAGCAACATGATGGTGGTTTTTCTTTAGCTTAACCTTACAAAACCAAGGTTAACTTTAAAACTGACTAAAGTGTTTTATCAAATAGAAGTTCAAGATGAAGCTCGACTCCAGCTTAGGGCTTTACCCGATGAAATTAGGCGTAACATTGGCTGGCGTTTAGAGGTGTTAGAAACAGATTTATCTGGTGATGTAAAAAAACTTTCTGGTAAAACTCAAGAATACCGTCTCCGTGTGGGTATTTACTGAATTCTTTTCGTGCTGGAAAGCGATGTTATTCGTATTTATTCAGTAAAAAACAGAAAGGATGCATGTGGTTAATTCTACTTTAACAGAAAGCCCAACGTTGGACTCTTTAGCTCAAGAGATTGTCCGTCTCCAAGAAAGGCTAGAAGATATGGAAGATCTTATGGAGCTTCGAGCAGCAATTGAGCGTAATGAAGGAAAACCAGGAACTCCTTGGGAGCAAGTCAAGGTGGAACTTGGCTTATAATTACATCGGATGTCTCCTTAATCAATCTCCGCTAGAAAAACGGGCATTTTCTATTTTTTGTTTTGTTTTCTCTCCTAGCCTAGCAATGAAGTCATAGACATCCTTAACCCAAGGCGGAGACCAAGCCGTGCGGCGGGCTTCACCCCGTTCCGCCCATGTTCGAACTTAGCCGCGTCAATACACAGTATCGTTTTCCATCTCAACTTGGAAATTGCCTGCTTCAATCGCCGCACCGCGTTTGCAGGCTTCGATGATATTTTCTCTCACTACACTAACGTTGAGGCTGGATATTGTAGGTAGTCATTGTGCTTTTGGTTTTGTTAATCTGGGTTTTCGTTTAGGAGAAGCAGATTCTCCTAACCTTTTCGCCGTAAGGAAAACTTCATACATGTCAGAGATGTATACGTTCTGAGGCTCTTTATTTCCGTCTTTAATCTGGATTTGGTAATGGTACATACTTTTCTCAAAATTTACTTGGCCGAGGAGGGTGTGCGTTTTTCCAAGCATTGTCAGGAATCTCTGCATAAAAGGGCTTAATGACTTGGTGACGTCTCTCCATTGCTGAAAAAGTTATGGGTGCCATGGACGATCCCGGTTTTTTTTTCTCATCAAAAAGAATAGGGGAGCCTTCTTTAGCCAAGTCGGCGACATTGGGAATGGCGTCCAGACTTTGAGGTGACTTTGCCTGGTTTAACTCACCACCAACAATTCCATCTTGATTAAAAATTCTTAACACTATTTATTTTACGATTATGAGATGCGTTCAGCTATGGGGTATAACCCTACTTTTGCGGTATTTGCCAATCATTACTCTAGGCTAAAAGAAAAGTGACGCCAACAGCTGGCGTATGCCATAGTATGCTCCCCTGATATGCAAAAAAAATCTTCTGCTCTTCGCGCCGCAGTTCTTGATTTGGGCAGCAACTCCATTAAATTTATGCTAGGCGAACAGGTCGGTGGCACGCTTCGCATTATAAAAGAAAAAGCCACAACAACGCGTTTAGGTGGTTCTCTGGCTTTAACTAATAAATTATCTGATCAATCCATCACAGAAACGTTAGAAGTTTTAAGACGCTCTAAGAAAGAAGCAGATGCTTTCGGGATTACTAAACTCCTAGCCGTAGGCACAAGTGCCTTACGCTCTGCTTCTAATAGCCATGAGGTGTTAATCCCCGCCCGTGAGATTTTACAAATCCCTATCCAGATTATTTCAGGAAAAAAAGAGGGCGAACTCGTTTATGCTGGTGCCACTTGTTCGTCTCGCTGGAAGGATCGACCTGTCCTTATCATCGACCTCGGAGGTGGTAGCGCAGAGTTTGTCATCGGCCAAAATGGTAAGGTCACAAAGAGTGTGAGCTTACCTCTGGGCTGTGTTCGGATTAAAGATCTCTTTTTAAATAATCAACCGCCGGATCCTCTTGGGTTACAAAATGCTAAGCTCTTTCTCCAAACAGAGGTAAAGAAACGAATCACTAAAGTTTTACCAGAAAAATTTACTGCCGTAGCTACAGGTGGCACCATGATCACGCTTTCTTTAATCCATCGACAACTTCCTCATGACGCATGGGACGCTCATTTAGAAGGAACCAAGATAAGTAAGGCTGAACTGCATAACATCCTGAGCAATCTCTCTACCCAAAGCGTCGCACGACTTAAAAAAAATCCTTCCATCCCCCATGCCCGTGCTGACATCATCACTGCTGGAGCTCTTATCTACACTTCCATTATGGAAGCACTCAATGTGCCGAATCTTTATTGTGCGACTCATGGACTACGCTATGGAGTTTGGCAAGAAATGATCGCACCTCGTCCGATTAAGCGCATTATTCACAATCACACGCCATGAAACCTCCCAATCCAGCCTTAAACGAAGCTCTAACCTTGTTAGAAAGCATAGACCCCACACCTACCCATCCGCGTCAGGTATGCTTTCTTGCCGGCCAATTATTTATCCAATGCGAATCTCTCCATCATCTAGGAAAAGAAGAGTTGTTTTTACTAGAAATAGCTTGCCTCCTGCATGACATCGGTTGGGCTCGCTCAACAACAGGAACAGCCCACCATAAACAATCCGCTGCGATGATCCGTGAGCATTCTTGGAAAATCTTAGACCCTGCCCAAGTAGATTTAGTAGCTCAAATTGCGCGCTACCACCGTAAGTCCTTGCCTAAATTCACTCACAAACCTTTCCGTAATCTAGAACCTTCCATGCGATCCAAGCTCTTATCTCTAGCTGCCATCATCCGCGTAGCAGACGCTCTAGACCGTTCGCATAAATCCCTGATTCGCAGTTTAGAATGTGAAATTCATAAGGGTTCTTGCCGTTTACAACTTCATGCTGGGCAAGAGATTTCAGAAGAAATTTTGGCCGTGGAAAATAAACGTGATCTTTTCGAGCTGCACTTTTCTACACGGATGGAAACAATCCTTTTGACTGGCCGCAAAAACTCACCATCCTCCACTGAAGTTAAATGTTAAGAATGTATGATCTGGCGCCAACGTATTGTTAGCTTATTTATTATCGGAGCCTTCACCTTGATGGCTTTCTGGTATTATCGCTATTACGTAGCACCTAAGCCTCATGGGGTTATTGTTTTTGTTGCGCCTGGCCTAAGCCCACGGCTTATCTCTGAATATAAAGTAAAACATCCTGAGCTAACCTTTATCAGTGAACAGGCTACGGATTTTACCCTAGTCGATCATACAGCTTTAATTGGTTGTGGGATTGATCCGGCCTCGATCATGACTTATTTTTCAACAGGTGTTACTGGTCTAGCCAATCAAATCGGTTTCGACCCTCAAGGTAATCGTCTAGATAACCTGCTTTATGCAGCGCAACGAGCTGGGCGCTTGGTTGGTATCATTAGCACGGACTCCATCGTCTCCCCGCACGTTGCTGCCTTCTACGCCCAAACCCGCAACGCCCAAGATCAACAAGATCTAGCCCGCCAACTTTTTGACACCACCACCATCAGCTCTATCATGGGTGGTGGGGCGAGTGATTTAACACAGACCTCTGGGGATAAGCCGCGTAACCTTCTCCAAGAAGCCGCCCTTAAAGACTATAATCTAATCGAGGACCAACAACAACTTGATAACCTACCCGTCTGGACTTGGCGCACACCTTGGAAAACTCGTAAGCTCCTAGGTCTTTTCTCAGATAAAGCCTTACCCTATTATTATCCAGAATTAAATAAAAAAGACGACGTGTCGCCTCATACACCCACGCTCCGAGCCATGACACGTAAGTCGATCCAATGCCTACAATTCAATTTAAACGGTTACTTTCTCATCGTCCATCACGGTAAAATCGAAACGGCATCACGCGAAAATAACTATCCCCAAGTTTTAAATGAAATCCAGCAACTTGATGAGGCCATAGCTGATGCCCGAGCCTACGCAGGAGAGAACACGCTCATCCTCCTTTAC
>Ga0163148_10006740_pt1 | contig 10994 bp, 6 predicted proteins | sample OliLakLV19MP7P2_FD_148606 | JGI IMG/M metagenome (GOLD analysis project Ga0163148, IMG submission 148606) | Freshwater microbial mat bacterial communities from Lake Vanda, McMurdo Dry Valleys, Antarctica- Oligotrophic Lake LV.19.MP7.P2 | ecosystem: Environmental > Aquatic > Freshwater > Lake >... | reverse complement strand
GGTAGGATCATACTCGGAGTTGCGGAAGACCTTGAATTGCATCGGCAGTGTGGTGTCAAGGACTATACACATCCACGCTGCTTGTGGGACTCATGATGATAGAACGCAAGAAATGCTCGCAGCATCATCTTGAAATTCAACTCCAATGGGACAAGGACTCCTCCCTTCTCGCACTGTCGGCCATCGATGTCGGCTGCCGTCAAGTGAATGAAATCCATGTTGAATTGGGTAACACCATCATGCTTCAAAGAAAGAACGATAGGATGTGTTTTCCAATGGGCATGTGGTACACCGCAAACATTGACGAGGGCAGTCAACAAACGAGCCTTATCAGCTGCTTTTTCCTCCGCTGGAGTCATGCTAGCGGCAGTAGATGCCGTTCCGGATGTTCCGCTCATTGTCTTTTAGAACTTAACTGCGACACATGTTAATCTGATAAACGATAATTCTTCACCGTCAAATCGCCAAACAACAAGGGACGAAATGCGGAGAACAACACCTTAGAAAGAAACTTTCCTACTCTAATGTTTCACCAAAAGAATAGCTGCTATTACACGCAAATTCGAAAGTTATGAGTGTTAGTCTACCATAGAAACAGCTCCATGTTCGATCGACAATCCAACAAAATTGGCATCTTCATTGGCAAGATTGATTACACGGCGCGCACACTTTCGGCATGGTGAGATGCTCTTGTTACCACATGCCCGTAGGATTATACAACATCGTGATAGAACACGGCGTGGGAACTCATCGTTTCCGTTCCACTTTGTGTTCTGCATTAGATCTTGTGTCTTTTCCTTTAGGGGGCACATCAGTTCTGGGTCTAGAACTCGGGACACAACTCTGATTCGGGGGTTGAATCACGGATGAAATTGTACCATTGTCATTCCAGCTGAACCAGAGTTTGTCCATCAGAGAATTTTGCATCAACAAAAGAAGTTGTTATCCTGTGCACAAAAGCAAAGGATGTGAAATGATGCAGACAACTGAATGATGAGAACACATGTGTCATCTTAACGATGAGATGACAAATTTGAAGGAGCAAAATCAAAAATGATTACAAAATGAAAACGCTTTTCTCTTCAATGTTTGGACGTAGGCACAATGTCACATTGGAGACAACGAAGAAAAAAAAATCGTCTTTCCAAGAACAACCTCAGCAGATTTGTTGGCAATGACAATCATGTCAATTTTAAAATGAAGTCAACATTGGGTTGGGAAGGATCAATGTGATTGTCCTCATCATTGATTTGCTCAAAGACCATGATGACATGATCAAACAAACACAGAGACCCACATTTGTAACAGCATGCACATGACAAATTTATGTTAGTTGATGAAGGACAAAATGCTTGCATCTGAAACACAAAGTGAGCATTGGCCTCCCTGAATGAACTTGGTGAGGGGAAGTCATGTCAGGTGAAGAACACAAGGAACTGAATGACTGATTCTTTTTCAATGTGAATGAGACATCTTTAAAAACCAATTGCAGTGAAAATTATCTATCTCTTGGACTTATCTGTTTAAAAAAGAGTGAAAAGAGTTCGAACAATTTAGCTGAACACATGTTGCAAGTGTTTGGATTGACACGCAATTTGGAGACAAATGTTTCTTTGTGCTTGGAATGCAACTGAAGCTATGACTAAACATGCTTCTGCAAACAAGACAAATGAACAGCACAATCAGAGGTGGCTGTGAAGTGTCTCAAAGGCAAGCATTGTGCACTTTGACTGCATTTTTGTGCTGCATTTGAATTAATTTTGAGATTAACTAGTAGTGCCATGTAGTGCCCAATTAGCTCAAGGTGGTCATTTCAGCAAGAAAATTCATAGATCTGGTTTTTTGTGTGTGTTGTCTTGAAAATTTATTTTTGGGAACACATTCAATGTCATAAAAGACAGAGCTACCCAAGCCCGAAATTTTAAGCCTGATGGATTTGAATTTGGACCTACACGTGAAAACCTTTGAATTTTTAAAAATGTCCTGGCTCAAAATGTCAGGTTGCTTCTAGAGCTTCTACTAGTAGCTAGAACTACTAGCTACTACTAGCTAGTACTGGTATCAAGCAGACAAGAGAGGTGCAATTAAGGGGACTGATAAAAGACGCCCCCGTTAGAGAAGCAATTCGTAACACGCAATACACGCAGCAGGAAGACACATGTTGAAAGGATGCTTCCTTTGTTCAATCATGGCGGTTTCTCTCATGCTAGTCCATTTTCCATAGCAACAATACTATTGTTGTTTCTTTGCTTGCTGTCGAGTCCCCGTGGATCTGTGGATGCCCAACAAGAGGACGGCATTTCCATTTCCTTTGGTTGCTCTGAGGAGGGCACAGCTTTGTGTGAATCTCAACACCGAATTTGTCTGACCAACGAAACTGCTCAGCAAACAGAAGAGGAGGAGGAGTTTTGCGGAACATGTGGAACTGGCTTCGTGGAATTCCCAGAGAGCATCCTTCAAGATATGACAAAGAATTCTACATCATTATTATCATCATCATCATCAACAACAGAAGAAGAACCGTCTTCGTCCTTGGTTTGTGTAGACATTGAAAAGCTTGATTTGACGGTTTTTGTGGAGTACTTTCAACCACTTTTTATTGGTTCAGACTCTCCTGAAAGTAATCTGAATGCAATAAGGTTGCGCCTGGAATTCTTGGTGGAAACAGCTCGCTTTGTCTCCGAATTCAATCGTCAATCTTGGAATGCCAGCTACGAATTGGCGCTCAATGAATATTCTGCGGACACACCCGAAGATACGAAAGGGCTGACGGGATACCAACGTCCCGACGACAACAAAAACATTTCGACGGACACCGTCTTCGCACCCGACGCGAATGCCCCTTACCCCACGGTTGTCAACTGGGTGGAACGAGGTGCCGTTACTCCTGTCAAAAATCAAGGTACGTCAATGGTATGTATGTTTTTGTTGGGCTCGCTAATTCGCTCTTGCTAAACTAACCAAATCTAAAATCTTGCCAATCCATCCCATACACACGATAATCCACAATATATACGCAGGTCGATGCGGCTGTTGCTGGGCCATCAGCACTGCAGGAGCCGTCGAAGGAGCTGCTGCCATACTTTCCAATTTTACCTACCTTGAATCGCTCAGTTACCAACAACTTATTTCTTGTGATTTGGCCCACAGTGGTTGCGGGGGCGGATTGCCACAGCGAGCTTTTAATTATGTCGATGATCAAGGATTGGCTCGAATTGAAGATTACCCCTACACGGATGGAGCTTCGGGTGAAACCACCACTGATTGTAGTCTCAAAGGGAAAAATGTTGCTGTTGAGACTGGGAAAGAGTATCTTGTCAATTGGTACGGGGAAGTAGGAGATGATACGTATACGACACGAGCAGAAAGAATGAAATATGCCCTTGCCGAGGGGCCGGTTGCCATTGCCATGAAATCCAGTTGTAAGAAAATCATGACATATCGCAAAGGAGTGATTACCGATGATTTTGACTGCAAATGTTCGCCAGAGGACGACCCTTGTCATGATCATGCCGTGCTGATGGTCGGTTACAATGATCTTGGTAATCCACCGTACTGGATGATCAAAAATAGCTGGGGTAGGCGATGGGGTGAGACAACATTTTTTTGAGGAATCAACTTTGGTTTATTTCTTGATGAATGCTTCGGTGTCTGACTTGATCTTCTTCTCTTCGTATTTTACTACTGTAGGAGAGCGAGGTTACATACGAGTAGCGCAAATTAATCCTGATGACAGTGAAGATTCTTGGGGACTCTTTGGCATACTGGCCGAAGGTATCATCGCCACTGATGCCAAACAAAGTGACAAAGTCTTTACACAGGATGCTAGAAGGCCAACCTGGTGGAAAGTCATGGTTTCCTTGCTCACGATTTTTGGTTTTTGCATCCTTGTTTTGATTGGTATGTATGTATATGAACGATGTTACCGAACTGCTGAGCAGGAAAATTAAGGCTGCTTTCGAAACGACAAGTTGACACAGAATTTTTGCTGTTCGGCTGACGGACACACACGAGAAGCTTTTTGACAAGAGAATAATCGAACAAATTTGTCCCCTGAAAAAGATGAAATGTGTGAACGAGTAATTTTAAAATTGAATTTATCGGGATGGGACGCTCACTCGAAAAGGAAGCTGACAATTCAAAAATCGCAAAAGAACTTCTTCTTAGATCACATCAAAGATTGACGCATAAATCTGTATTTTTTATAAGGTAAATGCCTTGTCTCAGTAGTCCGCCAGAGAGCAATTCCAGGGTTTTACAAAAAGAAAAGGCAGAGAATCATTGCTGCGCCAGACAAGAACCCATTCAAAGCGATGACTCTTGTAGAATGTGAAAAAAGTGTGGGGGCTTCTTCAACTTCTTTAGGATATTCCGGATATTCATCCTGATTGTCCTCTTCTGTCCCCTCGTCGGCTGTCAACTCATCCCCATCGTCATCTGCCGTCGTCTCGTTGCTGTTTCTAGTATTGCTGCCGCTTGTAGCACTGACAGAAGGAGAAGACAATCCCGTATTGCTTACAGACGCATTGTTGGCTCCACTATCACATATTTGCTGTGTGCACACTCCACCACGCTCTGTACAAATGCCGCATGAATCATTGCAGCAAACTTGTCCAATGGAGCAAGTTTGGTCACCACAATTTTCGCCTGTCAAGAAACATTCTCCTAGGCTTGCATTGCAAATGTACTGGTCACAAGGAGCCGCGAAACACTGGATCCCGGGGCAGCCGGACGTCGCATTACATGGAAAACCACTGCCCGTAGCCTGCTCTCGACCATCTTCATTTCCAACAACATTATTGTCGTCTTCTGCCGGCAAGCAGAATTCCTCGGTACAGACACCACCTGGTGCGACGCAATACCCACAACTGGGATTGCAGCATCGTTCGTTGGGCTGACAGAGGGAAGGCCCACAGCTAATCAAACCACCTTCTTCGTTTGTAATGGCGTTGTCGTCGGCTTGGCACAAGCCATCCATGCAAACGAACGCGGCGTTGTCGCAATCCGAGTCTTGGACACATTCGGGATTGGGAGGGTTGTCCTCTAATTGGCACACGCTATCGACACATACCATTTGAGGACAGGGGGCAGCAAAACACATGACCGGATCACACTCATTGTCGGCACTGCAACCGGCTTGACCGCTAGGACCATTGTTGCCACCTGGTGGATCCCCAAAAGTTTGCCCCGAGGCAAAGGCAAGTGCATAGACATGCAGCAGAAAAAGAGCAAGAGCAGAGGAGTTCTTCATCTTTATCTTCGTTGTTACTTTCGGATGAGTGGCAATTAATGAATATTTGATAATATTTATTGATAGTAACTTGTGTGGATTTGACTGGTTTCTTGGTTGACGGAGGTAGAATTTCCATACAGTTGAGTAGAGTTGCTACCAGTACTTACTGGTACCGTACACCGTACTGCTATCTTCTACCTGATAAAGTGATACAGTAGTACAAGTACTTGCTTGGCCTTCTGGATTTTGAATTATAAAACGGAAGCTGTTTCAATCGTGCCGGTGCACGCAGGGTGAAGATCTGCACGGCAGAAATTTCCGCCTTCCCGATCCCGAAGCTTAGGTTCAAACAGGCCTGGGCTACCGGCATCTATCATGTTATGTTGTCTAATGATTCACCCATTCAATTACTACACTTCTAGCTAGCTAACTTGCTCGCTGGCCTCTGCTGCGAAATAATCCTATTCCTAGAGGTGCGTGCTTGCAAAAACCTACTGTAGGCAGGTTGTGCTGCTAGCTAGCCACATACTGAGCACGTTGCTACTAGCCACGTCTTGGGCCGGTGGAGAAGTACCAACGCCGGACTTTGCCCCGGCTTGTTCGGATGCTGATCAAGCGCTAAGTAATTAAAATGTTAGCAACACACGGAAACAAAGTCAGCATGCCATATTTGGATTACAGGCCACAATGGTGACCTCGCCCTTGCTAGATGATAGTAGCGCAACGACTTCCTCCGTACTAGAACTGCTCCAACAGCTTGTATCATTTACGATTTTACGCTCACAACCCTCATACCGACTCGAAGATCCGATTCGACAAAAATGCTGTTATCCTTGATCCTCGTAATCACTACTCCGCCGTTTTTACGGGTCAACACCAAACCAACGCTGGTGTCCACTGTCGGTTTGGTGGCCGTCGCAGTAACCGGATCGCCACTGACATCCTCATCAATGAACTCTATAGTCATATTCTCATCATTGGATGTTCCATCCGTTGGATATTGGCGATGGCGGCGGCGACGGTCTGCATAGCACGCCAAGCAAGCTATGATCGACATTGCGACAAGAGCAGCAACAATGGCAGTCACCACTTTCCAATCGATGCCAACGGAACTGTTAGAGGAACTGTCCGATTCGACTCTATCAACCTTGACTTTGAAGGGAAGCATTTGCGCGGTGTTCCAGTTCTCAGGATCAATGGATTTGTCGTATGATCGCTGTACAATTACGCATACTGTTCTGTCCTCCGCACTGTTAAAACTAAGGCTGCTGCGTCCCGAACCACAGGTTTTGTCCTTCACTGCGAAATTTCTCTGTTCCCCCCAATACACATCTAAGTCATCCTCAACTGAAATGCGGAAACTTTGGTCTTTGGGTACTTTAAGTTTCAAAAAGGAGGTCCATCCCAAGCTGTTGCGTAAAGAAACATGCTGACAAAAAGAATTGTCAAATGGGATGGTCCAAAATCCAGGAATTGTGTCGTCAATATGAACTGTCGAGCCAACTTCAAGTTCGGGCGTCCCTTTGGCTACCGGGCAGTCCAGGTCCTCGTAGATGCCAATCTCAAAATCGGTTATATCTCTGGTACGTGAGATGACTGCAATGTTATAGACTGTACCGACTGCTGTCGGTATCTTTTTGAAACTGTCAATCTGAAATGATTCGCATCCTTCTCCTTGGTCATCTCTTAGTGCACCTGGACAGTATCCTCCGAAAACCATTACTCTGATATCGTTTGGACTAAAACGACCGCTAGATAATGCGTACATGGTGACATTTTTTCCGTTCCCCACAAAGGAGTGCCACTGAATCGTCCCAAGATCAAAGTCGTATTCCAAGCGACAGCCTTGAGGCAAAATCTGTAGATCCGTCGAGTTGTCGAATAATCCCTTTGTTGGAGGCGCGTTGAGTTCCAATGGTTTTGCTTGCTGGCATTCCTGCTCTATTAGACTCGGGCCGTTCTGATAGACACCAATCACTAACGCACCGTTTTTTCCGCCCCAATTGCTGGAAATACTACTGTCCAGCAAAGCCACCGAGGCATGGTAGGACATGTCGGCTTCCATTCCGGACAAGTCAACGGTTTGACATCTGCCTCCGTTGTAACTATAAACGTTTGGAAAAATGCACTCCAATGTATTTCTTTCCTGGTCACAGCTGTCTGTGTACACATTTATTTGAACTTGCTGGGTGTCGTCTTCGGCGCAAGCAATAAGTTTGGCAACGTTCTGCGAAGAGTCCCGGGAGGTGACATTGAAGGAGAAAAACTCAAGTGGACCAAGAAAAGGTTGACGACTGCGATCGTTGATATGGTTGTTGGTGCACATGAATGCTTGCTTGTCTGCCAAAACAGAGTCACTATCCGGGTCTTCACTCAGAGAAAGCTGTAGCGCTGTTTCGTAGGTCAACGCCGTTGGCTCGGTGCAACCTAAAGGGGTTTCGTGAAAAGACAGCGCGTAGGCACGCCGATCATCCGGCACCTTCACATAATAGGTTACTCCTTCCTCTGTCGGCAATGGTACAATCAACGCACAAACCGTATCAACATCAACAACATTATCATCGCCGTAACCGCTGTAGGACGACGGCGAATACGGCAACTGCAAAGTGCGGTCCACTTCCACGATTGGTTTGAGATATCCCTCTTGACAGGATCCCCGATACACCGAGAGAAAGGGAAAGGGGGCGTCTTTGGGTGCTCTTGTCTGTTCGTTACAGCCTGAAATAGTCACTGCGCCTCCGGTTCCTTGAAAGGTGGCCCACTGCGTCGAAACGCCTTCATTGGATGCTGTTCCAAGCGTTGTCACAGTGGTGCCATTCACAGAAATCTTCGCATCTTCTGCCGTGTCACAACCGAGGGCGCGGCTAGACAGGGTCAATCCAAATGTGTAAGAGGAAAAGGAGGTGTCAAGATCTTTGGTTTTGTAAATGACTACAACGTAGGTAGCATCCAATTCAGTCTCGACAGATAGCACCGAACATGGGTCACTTGGTTGCTTCTCAGATGAATGATCCTGGCAGTTCCACCAAAAGTAATCAGGATCGTCGCAAAAGGCTTCATCAGCTTCCAACTTGACCACCATGACTCGATTTCCGCCCTGATGAAAACTGGACGGGACATCTCCAGGCGCCAAAAGGCCGCTGGTCAAGAGGATACACACGGAGACATCAACCAGTTCCCCCGTTCCTTGAAAACTGTAAAAGGAAAAGGGATATTCTCCCCCGGCTTGGAACTCAGCAGCACCTTCAACATCGAAATAATAGTTGTAACCATCATTGTAACGATCGTTTGCGGGATGTGCATGATCCACTCCCCCGCAGACCTTGGCCACTTCCATCGCCTGCGCAGAGTCCAGCCATCCATCATCGGTATCTTCCACGGAAGACGTTGTACCAGCACCGGTGCCACGCGTGACTCCGTCTACGGGAACAGGCCCTCTGATCTTGTGGCCCTGGCAAATCAAGGGCTCGGGAAAGAGACTGAGAAGAGAAGGATACGAAGTGGCCACTGCAGTGTTACTACTAGGAGCCTCTGCATCGCTTCCAGCTTCAGTATCCTCAACAAAGATAGTAGTACCATTCTCATCAGCTCCCGCGTCCTCCACAAAGAGGTTGGACAAAGGATTCTCACCATTGTTATTGTTACTATCATTATTGCCCCCACCACTAGTAGGTTCTGTACCAGTGATGGTCTGGGCCACCGCTGAAACCACCAAAGTCGCAACGGCCGTTCCCAGCAGAAGCGGCGATGACAAGATTCTCATGGTGAAAGATTGCTCGTATGTCTACAGCACTGTGTGCAGATCAATCGGTTGTTGGATTGGAACCAATTTTTTTGTCTGGTGCTGTACGATACCACGAGGAGTGGAGTCCTCAAACCATGACGTGGTACATGGTACTCGTCCTACTGCACATTCGTTCGATGAGTGGTTCTCGTTGATTGTTACGCATGTCGTAGGCTTGTACAGCATTGACTTATAGATGATGTCATCTTATGACCTATTGACATTTTCATTCAGAACGCAAAAAATAAGGTTTGAGTTACCATGCAAACAACATGGACCAACCTCGTTATTATTAGCAGTGATAACAAGCTACAACAAAGAACATGCCATCGATTGCATAGTCATCGACACTGTTTGTCAGCCTTAACAGCTATCTTTGCCTGTCAAAAGTGGCGCACACGTCCACGTACATGTTAGGAACAATAGGCCGGAGTTGGACAAGCAAACTCGATAGTTAGTCATAGCCGTCCGCAGTAACAAAGCAAACAGAACGAGCGACGAAAACTCACTCATCGCAGGGTCACATTGCATCTCGTTGGTTGTAAATCAACTCTTTGCCTGTCAAAAATGGCGGAAGTATCCATCTATAAACCAACAACAATAGGCCGGAGTTAGACAGGCAAATTCAATAAACTGTGATTAACATCCGCAGCATGACAACTCACCAGGAAATATGCGACTCGTTGATCAGTCATCTTAGACGAAGACCCGGCACCTTTGGAACATGGATGCCTCTTGCCTATTGGCTCAACAAAATGGATTTTGACGACGTTGATAATGGCATGTTGTTCAAAGCCTTAGAGGTGACTGGCGTGTACAACACAGAAGTACAAGACAGCACTCACGGACACTTGAGGATTGAAATCACCAAAAAGAAATTGCCCGCACTAAAGCAAGTCAAATGGTTCCTTTGCTGTAGCACACCGAATCATCCCAACTTGTATGTCGGTAATTACGACAAAGTACTGTATGGTAAAGTACTACAGGCATCTTGGGATCGATGGATAAATGACGACAACAACGACGAAGACGAAGCATTAGCCACGGAACAAGAACAACAACCGGCGCAGCCAACACCATCTCCGCACCAGCCAACAGAATCAACTATGGCGCAATCCGTTGCTAGTCCGCAGCTCACGGACGCAGACGATGACTTACTTACGTTCTTCCAGAGCATAATAAATCCTTCCTATCTTTCGAAAGATGATCTCTTTTGTGTTCCGTCTGCCAATCTGAGATCGAAAGTCATTTCATTCTCGAAGCAAATGGAAGCCGACAACCATGCAACTCGTTTGAGGTTCATGAGTGATGCCATACCTGAGAAGTGCGCCGTCAAGGATATATCAGAAGTACCACCATGTCCATTGTTGCATGCTAAATACGGCATCCCGTGGTCTGTGCCTGCCTTGTCGGAAGTAGCCACGGCTATTGTCAATCTTGGGGAACACGTTCCAGAAGTGTTGCAGCTCCCAAAATTCGGTGGTTCGAAAGGACGTGGCAAGACTCTTGTTCCCATTGTGCCTTCCTCCGATAAGAAGAGATTACACTACAATGCAAAGCAATGGATGGCGTTGGTTATTCAAGCGGCAACATCAGACAATGACGAAGTGAGAGCATTGGATACGTATGACATTGTCTCTGTGTTGCTTCGGGTCGTACACACCTTTGATTCGTTAGCGTTTGAAAACGTTGCTGCCGCATTCGCGGCAAGGAGTGAAGAGTCTTGCATCTCAAAGCTTAAAATGGATGCGGAGTTGCAGCAAGCAATGATGTACAAGGCCAACATTAACAAGTCACAGATGAGGACCATCAAATCTTTCTTGTGCGCTACCAATCTGGACGTCTTTCAACCGGAAACCGAAATGCGGAAGCTCGAAGTTAATGACTTCATTAAACCAACACCAATTCCATTTAAGGATGGTGGCAACCGCACAAAAACAGCTTGGAGCATACCCGTGGATGAGATGTTGCAATACA
>Ga0163148_10006738_pt1 | contig 10995 bp, 3 predicted proteins | sample OliLakLV19MP7P2_FD_148606 | JGI IMG/M metagenome (GOLD analysis project Ga0163148, IMG submission 148606) | Freshwater microbial mat bacterial communities from Lake Vanda, McMurdo Dry Valleys, Antarctica- Oligotrophic Lake LV.19.MP7.P2 | ecosystem: Environmental > Aquatic > Freshwater > Lake >... | reverse complement strand
ATTTTGTTTTGTTCGCCTTTGTTTTGGCTGGTTTTCCAATTGAGTTGCTTTTTTTCATAATCGTATTCCCACCAGTTATTGCTCAGGAGCAAGGTTTCCAGCCAGACACAGTCCAGGGCTTGGGGCGGCAGCTCCGTGAGGCCGCAGTTACCAAGGTCGAGGGTGGTGGCCCTGGTCTTTTTGTTTTCTTGGATAAGTTGTAGGGCGAGTTCGGACATGGCTGGAACTAGGATTTGTAGGATGATGTTGGGATTGGAAGGATTTGAATCCTGGGTTGCCTGGGGATTTGGATTTTATTGGGCAAAAATCCTTCTAATCTTTTAGAAATCGGGAAAATCCTAGCTCAAACTTTCGCGGAAGATAGCAGTGTAAGCCTGTATGTATCCCGGAACTCTGTTTCGGGAACATGTTTTGGAAAGTTATTTCGGCAGTTTTCTGAGCTGGTAATCCCCGGAACTGAGTTCCGGGGTACGCACTCTCACCCCAACATCTCCAAAAACCACTCCTTTTCTGTCAAAATCTGCTCCCCTTCAATCTTCTCGCGCAGCGCCGCCACGGCCTTGGAATCGTTGAAATGCAGGGCCATCAACTGCTCGGTGTAATGCACAATACGGGTATAATTGGTGCGGTGATACCCGATGGCCGTGTGGCGGCGGACGTAGTTTTTGAGGCTGGCGAGGTGGCTGTTGAGCAGGTCGAATTCGTCGGTTTCGTAGTAGATTTTCAACTGGTATATCTTGGCAATCATATTGTTGATGGTGTCTTTGTAATCAGAGCGCTGAAGGTGTTGCAGCGCGCCAGGGTAGTCCTTGCGGGCGTAGGCCACGCGGGCGAGGTTGAGGCTGGCAGTGACGTCGCGCCAACTGCGTTCGAGTCTTGGGCGGTATTCGAGGATGAATTTTTCGGCCCAACCCGCCTCTCCGACCCGCACCGCTATGGCCACGATATTGGTAAAGGCAAAGCGCGAAATCTGACCGTTTTCCAGGAGCAGCTCGAGTGCCAGCGCAGCCTGGTAGAGGTCAAGCGTGTTGCGCAGCCAGGCAGCACGGGATTCGTTGGCTTTCTTGATGCCAAAATTGATGGCGAGCAGGTAAAGGGTGCGCAGTTCCTCTTTGGGAAAACTATCTGCGCAGCTGGCGAGCATTTCGCGGAAGCGGCCAAAATGCACTTCTCCCTGATCAAAAGGGTCGGTGAGGAAATGGTAACAGTGAAAATACAGCCCGACTGCGGGGATGTCGGCCATGCGCTCGGATTCGGCCAGCACGGCTTCGAGCAACCCGATGCGGTATTCGGTTTTGTACACGGCCTGGTGCGACACGGCAAGACAAGCCAGGCGCAGTTTGCGCGCCACGAAGGAGGTGTCCATCAGGTCGGAAGTAGCCTGGATGTTGAGCGAGTCCGTGCGTTTTTGCGCTGTATCGAATTGATACTGTTCCCATTCGATCAGGTTGAGGTCGTGATAGTAATCGGCGTGCCGCCAGGGTTGGCGTTCGCGGCTCTGGCGGGCTTCCCGAAGCGTGATCTGGAAATGTCGGCCCAGATTGCGCTTTCGGTATGCTGCGGCGAGGCGGATTTTGCCGCGTGGTTCGTCGCTGAATTTTTCTTTGTACACGAGGTATTTTTCCAATAAGCCAAGCAGGGCGGAATTGGCCAAACGCACACCAGGCCCTTCCTCCAAATGCTCAGGGAGCACCAAGGAAGCGTTTTCTTGCGCCTTGCATTCGGCCAAAAAATCGAACCATTCCACCAGTTGCAGCCGGGTATTGAAAAATGGGGAGCGGACAAATTTGCCAAACTCGCGTACTTCGGCGGGCGAAAGGACGGAGAAGACTTCCCAGAGGAGCGTTTTTTCCATGCGATGTATCTGTTGTGCGGCAAATTTCTGAATTGTTTTTCATACTTCTATTTTACCAAGCTATTTTTAAATAGTTGATAATCAATTTCTTCAAAGAAATTTATTTGAAAAATAAATTACAATCTTGAAAAATTGTCTTTGCAGGGGCAATCGGCAAGCCGAACATTTGCAGTATCAAAGTCTGTAGGGCAAACCCCCGCCTGCGACTAAATCCAGTAAAATGACAAATCTCGCTTATGAATTTCATCCGCTTTAAATCTATGATAGTGTTGCTGTGCCTGTGTTTCACGGCGCAACAAATGAACGCTCAATGCAATGTCGCGCTTTCTGCTGTGGAGACAAACGTTTCTTGTTTTGGCGGCAGCAACGGAGCCATTGACCTGACGGTGGCCGGAGGGACGGCGCCCTATACCATTGAATGGTCCAACGGCGCAACCGATATGGAAGATATATTTGATCTGCAATCGGGTCAATATGTGGTCACGGTTACGGATGCTTTGGGCTGCATCGCCAATCTGGCCAGAACGGTCAACCAGCCCGCTCAACTAATCGCCGGGGCAAGCGGTCAAAATATCAATTGTTGGTGGTATTCCCTCACGGGGCTGCCGATCTACCAAACGGAATTGTCGGCCAGTGTACAGGGCGGTATCCCTCCCTACATTTATATATGGTCCAACAATGATTTTGGCACACCCGTCAACGTCAATGCGGCAGGCACTTACACCGTCACGGTGATTGATGGGAACAGTTGTACCGCCAGTGCCGAAAAAGTTATACTGGCGGACACGATTCGTCCGACCGCTGATGCAGGCCCAGCTGTCAATTTTGATTGCCAGACCACCGAGCTGACACTTGGCGGCAACGGCAGCGCAACGGGTCCGGGCATTTCCTATGCCTGGACTGGCCCGGGCATTATTCCCGGAGCAGGCGGAAACAGCACGGTTCAATTTCCAACGGTTAATGTGCCGGGCGCATACACTTTGAAGGTAAGTCAGACAAATTTTTGCCAGGGTCAAGATGTGGTTGACATAGGAGGCGCTCCGCCGCCGGTCGCACATGCCGGGCCTGACACGGGTATCCCCTGCGGCGGTGGACAAGTGACTTTGGATGGAATTGGCTCGTCCAACGGAGTTCAGTACGTCTATTTATGGGCTACTGTGGATGGTAACGTTGTAGCTGGGGGTACGACCCTCAACCCTATTGTGGATCAAGCCGGCACTTATACACTCATAGTAACGGATACCCAAACTGGCTGCACGAAAAGCGATGATGTGAAGGTATTCCCCGGCCCGATTATTCCAGTGCAAAATCAATTTATTTTAGATGTGTCCTGTACGGGTCAATTGGGAGAAGTGAGCGTAACCATGACCCAAGGCACTGGGCCCTATACCTACTTATGGTCAAATGGTTCCACCAACTCAAATGTTGTAAACGTACTGTCAGGTACCTACACCGTGACCGTTACGGATGCCACAGGCTGTAACTATTATGCAGAAGAAGTGGTCATGGAAGACCATTCAAATCTGTCACTCAGCGCTACAACCGTAAGCCCAGGCTGTAACGGAGGAACCAACGGCGCCATTGATCTGGTGGTGAACAGCGTGTCTGGCCCGATCACATACGCATGGAGCACCGCTGAAACGGCCGAGGATTTGGTCAGTTTGACTGCTGGAACGTACACTGTGACGATCACTTTCGCTAGCGCAACGTGCAGCCAAACGTTGAGTGTTACACTCATGGATTCTTCCACCTTGGCGATGAGCACGGTGGTTACAGACGCCAATTCCTGTCTGGGAACCAATGGGCTTATTGATCTTACGGTAACGGGCGGGACGGGCCCTTTTACCTATATCTGGAGCGATGGTGGTACCAATCAAGATCTGGTTAACCTCACTACGGGCGCTTATACGGTTACCGTCACAGATGCGGCGGGTTGCACCAAAACGGCCAGCGCAACGGTTGGACAGGCTTCGGTATTCACGTTGAGTGCGGTGGTCACGGCTTCCACTGCCTGTGCCTTTTCAAATGGTGCAATTGACCTTACCGTGACGCCTGGCGGGGCTTACACGCATATCTGGTCAAATGGCGGCACTACCGAAGACCTTACCGTACTTCAACCCGGCAATTACACCGTCACCGTGAGTGGTGGCGGTACTTGTACGGCGGTGGGCACTTACAATGTTCCCAACAACCCCAATAACCCTATCGCTTCTGCGATATTCGTCCCTTCGACCTGTGATTTGAACAACGGGAGCATTGATGCCAGCGTAACAGGCGGAGTGGCACCCTACACTACGCTTTGGTCGAATGGCGCTACAACGGAAGACCTTTCCAATATTCCTGCGGGTTTTTACGAGCTCACCGTGACGGGCGCCAATGGCTGTACCAATACCCTCAGCGTTGATGTGACGAACAATAACCTGACTTTTAACCTGATTGAAATAATCTTCGCAAACACCGTTTGTATTGGCCCTCCAAATGGCAGCATCAATCTTGTTGTGACGCCTCCGGGGAGTTATAACTACGGCTGGTCCAATGGAGCCACCAGCCAATCTATAAACGGTTTATTACCAGGTACTTACGCTGTCACTGTAAGCGCGGGCGGCTCTTGCACACAGACGGAGATCTACACGGTCCCCGATCAGTCCAACGCACCTAACATCAACTCAACCATTACAGACGCTTCTTGCAACGGGAACGATGGGGCGATTGACTTGACGGTGACTGGAGGAACCCCGGTCTACGCATATCTTTGGGCAGGCGGCAATACCAGCCAGGATCAAAATGGTCTTGTCTCTGGAACTTACACAGTAACAGTAACAGATGCTGCGAGCTGCACCCAAACGGCCAGCGTAACAGTAGGGCAAACATCTGATCTTTTTGTTTCTGCTGTCAAAACCAATGTCTTGTGTTTTGATGGCAACAACGGTACAATTGATCTGACAACAACGGGAACCGCAACGCCTTTTAACTACTTATGGTCAAACGGTGCGATAACAGCGGATATAAGTGGCTTGGCAGCAGGCACTTATACCTTGACGGTCACAGACGCTAACTTATGCTCCAAAACAATCAGTACGACGATTACACAACCGACAGACTTAATTTTAAACTGGACAGTAAACAACGTTTCATGTTTCGGAGGCAGCAATGGTGCAGTAAACCTTACGCCTTCAGGTGGCTCGCCCGTTTATACTTATAGCTGGAGCAATACTGCGACAACGCAAGACCTGAGCAATTTGCCCGTAGGCATTTATACCGTAACTGTCACAGATTCAAACAATTGTACCGAAACTGCCATTGCAAGCGTAAACCAGCCTACAGCATTCACTTTCAATATCGTTTCACTCTCCAACGATTGCAGCACAGAAACCATCACTGGACCGAACCTTCCCAACTTTACCTATTTATGGACTGGCCCGAATGGCTTTTCTTCCACTACATCTGCCATTACCGTTAATTTTTCAGGCCTGTATACCCTCATTATCACCGATTTAAACGGCTGCACCGCCACCAATAGTTATACCGTAAACCTATCAGGTGGAGGTGCTTGTGGCGCTATAACAGGCCGCGTATTCCACGACGAAGATGAAAGTTGTACGCTCAATTCAGGCGAACCCGGCCTCGCAGGCTGGATTGTACGGGCTGAAGGGGTGAGCGATACGCTTTATGGGGTGACCAATGATCAGGGTCAATACCTGGTGGGAGTACCGATTGGAACATACGCAATGAAAGTGTTCGTGCCTAATGGTCTCTGGACGATTTGTCCCGGAGCCGCCATGGCTACGGTGGGGATGGCGGGTGACACCGTTTCGGGGGGAGATTTCCAGGTGCAGTCCACATACATCTGTCCGGCATTGACGGTCAGCATTGGCACCAACCAGCTGCGCCGCTGTTTTGGCAACAATTCCTACGAGGTGGAATACTGCAACCAAGGCACCCAGGCCGCGCAAGATGCCTTTGTTACACTGGTGCTGGACCCGTTTTTGACGGCTTTGTCCAGTTCCATCCCGTACTCCAATCAGGGGGCCAATGTCCTGCGGTTTGAGCTTGGAACCCTTGACATTGGGGAATGCGGATCTTTTAGTATTCAGGTGTACGTTAATTGCAACGCCGTGCTCGGTCAGACACATTGCACCCAAGCCTCTATCTATCCCGATACACTTTGTGTGCCGACGAGCGCCAACTGGTCGGGCGCAAGCCTCAACATCAGCAGTCTGTGCAACACTGATTCGCTTCGCTTCGTCATCCAAAACGTTGGTTCGGGTGGCATGAATGGAACGAGCGGGTACATTGTGGTCGAAGACGGGATCATGTTTCGGTCAGGGGTGTTGCCGCCGCTGGCAGAAAACGAATCAATGGAAATAGCAGTACCTGCCAACGGCAGCACCTGGCGTGTGGAAGTGGGGCAAGAACTTTTCAACCCATATACTGCGCCCGTAGGGCTTTCGGTGGAAGGCTGTGTTGCAACTTCTTCGTTTTCAACAGGTTTTGTCAACCAATTCCCATACAATGATGAGCCACCCACGGTGGATGTTGATTGTACCACCAATATCGGCTCTTTTGACCCGAACGATAAGTATGGCTACCCTGTCGGTTACGGGGCGGACCACTATGTCCGCCCCGGCACCGACATCGAGTACCTCGTTCGTTTCCAAAATACCGGCAGCGACACAGCCTTCCGGGTGGAGATCATTGACACGCTTTCGGCCTGGCTCGATCCGGCCACCATCCGTTTTGGCGCCAGCAGCCACCCGTATCGCTACGACCTGAATGGCGAGGGAATCGTGCATTTCATTTTCGAAAACATCCTTTTGCCCGATTCCAATACGAACGAAGTAGCCTCGCACGGCTTTGCTAAATTTATCATCAAACCACGCCTCGACGCGCCCCTCGAAACCCTGATTGAAAACACCGCCGCGATCTATTTCGACTTCAACGATCCGGTGTTCACCAACACAACTTTCCACCGCCTGGGCAACAACTTCATCACCGTGGGGCTGTGGCAACCTGTTGTGCCGGAGGCAAGGGTAATTGCCATGCCAAACCCTTTCAGCGAGCAGACGATATTAGAGGTGAGCGGACTTGCCCGCACTACTGGATTGCGCTTGCAAGTGTTTGATCTCCGGGGAAATGTTGTACGCGAAATGGAGTCGGATAATGAGTTTTTCCAACTGAGAAAAGGCGATTGGCCTTCGGGCATTTATCTGTTCAAAATCACCCAGAACGGGCGGTTGGTGGGCAGTGGGAAGCTGGTGGCAGAGTAGCGGGAACTCAAGGTGACAGCTCTGATGCAGGAGGAGGTGTCACCTTGAGTCCCAAAGAGTTCTTTATCTTTGATGATATTAATTCCAATTTTTGTTCCGGCGAATAACCTGCTTGCCTTATGTCACATTCCCAAACCTTAGCGATCGTATTTTTCTTACTACTGCTGGGAGGGTTCTGGTGGTGGATGTTTCCCAAAAAGAAAAAACGACTGACAGCCATCTTCCCAGCTGTTTGGCGACCCATGCTTGAAGAGAACGTATCGTTTTATAATCAACTTCAGGATTCGGAGAAATCTCGTTTTGAGGAGAGTATTCTGAAGTTTTTGAACGAAGTTAGAATCTCAGGCGTCGGCACGGATGTGGAGGATATTGATCAGCTGTTGGTGGGAGCAAGCGCTGTTATCCCCTTGTTCGGATTCCCTGGCTGGCACTATCGCAACTTAACTGAAGTGATCCTGTACGAAGGATCGTTCAATACGGACTATGAGACCCAGCAAGGAGCGGAACGGAACATACTTGGCATGGTGGGTGGAGCCAATATGACCAGCACCATGATTTTGTCGAAACCTGCCCTGCATCAGGGTTTTAGAAACAACTCCAGCCAAAATGTGGGTATCCACGAGTTTGTCCACATGCTCGACCGAGCGGACGGCGCCACCGACGGCGTTCCGGAGGCGCTCCTCCAACAACCTTTCCTGATCCCCTGGGTGAAATTAATGCACCAGAAAATAAAAGACATTCAAGAGGGGGAATCTGACATAAATCCTTACGGCAGTACCAATGAGGCAGAGTTCCTGAGCGTAGTGAGCGAGTATTTTTTCCAACAGCCTCAATTGTTGGAAAAGCGCCATCCCAAATTGTTTGCCATGTTAGAAAAGGTTTTCAGGCAGGATTTGGCGTAGTACCGATGAAACAACAACCTCACGATTTGGAGCTTGTAGTGTCAGCGCTGGTTTTGTCGCTGTGCCAGAATTCGTTGAACTCCTTCCACGACTTTTACCCAGGCCTGATTTTCGTTCTTCCACTTTTCATCCGTTATCGGAATCCCTTTCTCCGGCAGCGCATTGCGTTTGGCAAAGTCCAATTCCGTCCAAACGCAAAAGTCAACAATGACTGGTACAAGGACACAAGTGCCTTCATCACAGCGTTCTTCGATGAGCGGCAACTCCACCTGTTGAATGTATTCTGTGGCGAGGCTGTTGTGTGTGACCAAATAAAGCACCACATCAGCTTCGTGCAGAGAGGCTTTGATGCGCTCGTCCCAATCTTCGCCGGGCAGGATGTCACGGTCGTGCCAGGTGACTACTTTGTCGCGCAGCCCTGAAAGATGTTTGAGCAAGGTGTCTTTGTGTTGAATATCGTGTTTGGAGTAGGAAATAAAGATTTTGAGCGGTTGCGTTTCTTCCTGTAATCTCCCAAAATCGCCATCGGGCATTCTCCCAAATAACATTCCTGCGCCTCTTTTTAACGGTTTCTTCACTCCTGATTTCCCAAAAATCTCATCAATCAACACGTCCTCTCCGCTCTTCTTGCACTGGGAAGTAGTTTTACCTTTTTCAATTCGTTTTTGCAAAACATCAAATTCGTGAAAGCCCGGAGATTCGGCTGCCGCGCACTCCAAACAGGGGCAAGGCACCATTTTATCCCATTGCAAATTGTCGTACTTCGCGTCCGCATTGATGTCATCCATTTTTCGGATCACTTCGTTGAGCATTTCGGCGCGTTTCTCGCCGGTGGCACGGAGTTCGATGGTGTTTTCGCTGTACACTTCACGCGCAAAAACACGCCCCTTGCCATCTGGCAGGGTGAAAATGACCGCATCGTTCCAAACCCGCTGGCCTTGTTCCGGGTGTTTTTCGATGCGTGGGTGCATACGGCAAATCAAACGCGTCAACAAACCTTTGGGCATGAATTTATAGCGGTACTGAACGGGCGTGTCACCTACACCCACCCAGCCGTAACTCTTGTTCTCGCCGGGCAGCCGCTGCGGCACGATATAATTTTCCCCCTCGCCTTCTACGCGATAACAGAGTTCGAAGTTTTTCATCATGCGCACGAGCAAGCTGTGCATCCCGCTGTATGCGCGGTCTTTCCAGATTTGCCGCGTGTCGTTTTCGTTGAAATGGCCGCGTGTTTTATCCAGGTCGGGATGCAGCAGCAGCTCAAACAAGGCATCAATCAGCCATTTCGGGCGAAGGAAAACATAGTCTGAAAGCATCGTGTCCTCTGGAAAATACTGGCAAACGCCCAAAAATGTGAGGGCGTTGGCATAGTCGCGCATCAAGTCTTCGCTGAGATCGGGCATCAGGTCGAGGTAGTCGCGCCAACTCAAATAGTGCTTTTCGCTGTCAGCCTCGGCTTCGAGTTTTTTCCGGAGCGCGTCAAACGAGACGAGGTAATTGCGCTCCACATGAGGTAGTTCAGAAGCCAATTCCACTATTTTTTTGCGCAAATCTGAAAAAGCCGCTTCGTCTTTGGCTTTTGAGAAATCAGACTGGAACACCCGGTTGTGTACGTTGGCGAAGCGTGCGCGGATGGCCGCTTCATCTTTCAAAGGCTGGCAATTCCCCCCATCCTTATTTTGGATAAGAACAATCGGGCTTTTTTGGCCAAGCATCTCGATGATGTTAAGCCAATAGGGCAGGTGGACGCTGTCCTGAATGCGCTCGTTCGTGACCAAGGCATACAGCGAGTTTCCGGTCAGGAAAAACTGATGGGCGTAGTGCTGAATGTCCTGCCCGCCAAAATCCCAGACATTGAGCCGAAGGGCTTCCCCACTGTGTGGCATCCGCTCGTTGAGTCGCGTAATCTCGATGCCCCGGGTGGTATCGCCGGAGGCAGGCATGGGTGCATCGGGGTCTTCCAGTTTTTTTCGCAGGGAAGTTTTGCCAGATTTACCCTGCCCTACCAGCAGCACTTTAGCCTCCCGCACTTTTATGAAGCCGCCTTTTTCTTTTTCTTCAAAATACCGCAGGATGGCTTCGTTGCCTTGCTTCACTACCTCAACAGGCGGATTGCTAAGCGGGCAATCCTTGACACATATAGCAGGGCGCTCTAGCCAATTTTCAGTATTTTCATTATAGTGTTCAATTAAAGTCTGCCATTTTACAGGAATTCCTTTTGTGATCATTCCAGCCAGTGAGCTGAGGTCAGCTACTTGAGTTGAGTCGCAGGAAAAATGTTGCAAACTGCTGAGGTTTGCCAGTGGGCTTAGGTCGCTGACTTGAGTTTCTGAGCAGTAAAGTAGTTGCAAACTGCTGAGGTTTGCCAGTGGGCTTAGGTCGCTGACTTGAGTTGAGGAGCAGGAAAGTAGTTGCAAACTGCTGAGGTTTGCCAGTGGTCTTAGGTCGCTGACTTGAGTTGAGTCGCAGGAAAGATGTTGCAAACTGCTGAGGTTTGCCAGTGGGCTTAGGTCGCTGACTTGAGTTGAGTAGCAGGAAAGATGTTGCAAACTGTTCAGGTTTGCCAGTGGGCTTAGGTCGCTGACTTGAGTTGATTCGCAGGAAAGTAGTTGCAAACTGGTCAGGTTTGCCAGTGGGCTTAGGTCGCTGACTTGAGTTGAGTAGCAGTAAAGATGTTGCAAACTGGTGAGTTTTGCCAGTGGGCTTAGGTCGCTGACTTGAGTTGAGTAGCAGTAAAGATTTTGCAACCTGTTCAGGTTTGCCAGTGGGCTTAGGTCGCTGACTTGAGTTGAGGAGCATTGAAGTATTTGCAAACTGGTCAGGTTTGCCAGTGGGCTTAGGTCGCTGACTTGAGTTGATCTGCAGTCAAGATGTTGCAAACTGCTGAGGTTTGCCAGCGGGCTTAGGTCGCTGACGGGGTTATCGTTGAAAACAAGTGTTTTCAGTGCTCGGAGACGGGAAAGGGTGGGTG
>Ga0163148_10006735_pt1 | contig 10999 bp, 7 predicted proteins | sample OliLakLV19MP7P2_FD_148606 | JGI IMG/M metagenome (GOLD analysis project Ga0163148, IMG submission 148606) | Freshwater microbial mat bacterial communities from Lake Vanda, McMurdo Dry Valleys, Antarctica- Oligotrophic Lake LV.19.MP7.P2 | ecosystem: Environmental > Aquatic > Freshwater > Lake >... | reverse complement strand
TAATTGCCGATTGTAAAGATACGGCACCTTCCATTGCACCTGCTGCCATTTGTTGAGCTTCCTGTATAGATTTCCCGTGACTTTGAAACGTTTTTACCAACCCATAGTACCGTTCGTTTGATTCGGGATTGTACATCGAAATATTACCAATTAAATCGCCTCTGTGTATTGCGAATCTCCTTGTAACAAAAGTGTTGGTTACGGCTATTCCTATTGGACCACCCAGCAAACGAAGCATATTTGAAAGTCCGGATGCTTGTGATAAATCGTTGCCTTTAAGCCCGGAGAGCATTAAACCTGCAACTTTAGGCTTTTTTGCAGGCTGGGAGGGATGGTTTGCAAAGAGCTTGTTTTGTGTTACCGAATTGTTAGCCTCGCATCTTTTACAAAACAGCATCTTTAAATACTTATTTATTACCGGCAACTTATTAACTTTTTACTTCCAAAATAAACAGCGGGAAATTAAAATGCACTCAGCAAATGCGCATTTCATTTACTAATTGGAAAAACAACTATCTTCAAACCTAAATTTAAAAACCATGCAAGTAATTAAAGATTTTTGGTGGCTTATCCCAATATTTTTGCTGATAGCCGGCGGCTTGTTTACTATCAACCAGGGAACAATTGGCGTAGTAACAAGGTTGGGAAAATACCATAGTATTAAAAGACCGGGACTGAATTTTAAAGTACCTTTTTTAGACCAGTTGTACAAAAGGGTGAGTATTCAAAATCGTTCGGTAGAGCTGGAGTTTCAGGCAGTAACGGTTGACCAGGCCAATGTTTATTTTAAATCAATGCTCCTGTATTCTGTATTGAATGTAGATGAAGAAACCATTAAGAACGTGGCCTTTAAATTTATAAGCGATAAAGATTTGATGCAGGCTTTGATTAGAACAGTGGAAGGAAGCATACGGGCATTTGTATCTACCAAAAAACAAGCGGAGGTTTTAAATGTACGCAGGGATATTGTTGAAAATGTAAAAGACCAGGTGGACATTCAACTGGAAAGCTGGGGTTACCATTTACAGGATTTGCAAATAAATGATATTACTTTTGATGAAGCCATTATTACCAGCATGAGCAAAGTGGTTGCCAGTAACAACCTGAAAGCTGCTGCTGAAAATGAAGGTCAGGCTTTATTGATTACCAAAACAAAAGCTGCAGAAGCTGAAGGTAACGCCATTAAAATTGCAGCAGAGGCGGAAAGACAAGCGGCGCAGTTACGTGGACAAGGTGTGGCTTTGTTCCGGGAAGAAGTAGCCAAGGGTATGAGCCAGGCAGCAGAGCAAATGAAGCAGGCCAACCTTGATACCAATGTAATTCTCTTTAGTATGTGGACAGAAGCCATTAAAAACTTTGCTGAATACGGAAAAGGTAATGTTATTTTCTTAGATGGCAGCAGCGAGGGCATGGAAAAAACCATGCGCCAGATAATGGCCATGCAGCAAATGGGTGATAAGAGGTAACTAAGTAATTAAAACTCAAGGATCGGTTTAATCATACAACCGAAAAGTAAATAGCTACTGTATAAAAAGGGCAATTGAACGTAGTTTCAATTGCCTTTTTTATTTGCCTGGAAATTATTTTTCAGGATTAAATATTTTGTTCTAAAAGCTTTCACCCTATTGAGCTAGCACTACTTTTTATTCAAGGCCATAACCAGCCTTCGTTTGCAAACAAAAAACATAATCCTTTTATTTTTAAATTACAGGTATGGCATGTATTTCATTCTTTGGTAAAGATTAAAAAGTGAAATGCCCCTTACTTTAAAGGATAATTTATAGCTGATTCAACCTGAAGTTTTATTCCGTTATTTGGAATGTCATCTATTTAGTAGAAAAAGCGCTAAAAAACAGGTTGTCTAAATTACTGTTTATCAGCTATTTTTTCAACTGGCACGGAACTGGAATACTTAATTCCAAATCCACCTAAAATGACAACGACAACTACAACCTCCAACTTTACACAAAAGATTTCCAACACATTTATTGCTGTTTGCCTATTAATGGTTACAACCACTTCGGCTCAACAACTGGTAATTAACCAACGCAGCAGTTTGGTTATGAATGGCAATGTTCAGTTAGTAGTAAATGGTGCAGGTTTAAAAAACAATGGGAATTTTACTGCAGGTAACGGCACTGTAAAATTCAGTGGTTATACTGATACCACTGTTACCAACCTTTCAGGTACAACTTTAACTACTTTCAATAATCTTACCATCAGCAAATCAACAAACGGTGTTGCGCTAAAATCTGCTGCTGATGTAATCAATACCTTAACTGTTACCGGCGGTATTTTATACACTGATAGTAACCTCACATTAAAATCAACCAACACACTTACTGCAAGAGTTGCACCGGTTACAGTTGGTGCAAACATTATTGGAAAAGCTAAAGTAGAAAGATTTGTTCCGGCAAAAAGAGCCTGGAGGCTGATGACTGCTCCGGTTACGGATGCAACCTCTATTTTCAATTCATGGCAGCATGCAGGTGTTTATGCCGCAGGTAAAGGAACTTTTGTTACCGGACCTAATGCTGCTGCAGCCAATGGGATGGATGTAAGTCCGCAAAACACTTCCTCCATGAAAAAATGGAATGCAGCTACACAGGGTTTTGCCAACGTTGCCAATACCAACGTTTCAATTGCCGCAGGTAATACCGGCAGGGCTGATAACACAGGTTATTTTGTTTTTGTAAGAGGCGATCGTAACAGCAATAACTTTTCTACCAGCAGTACTAATGCTACTACAGTTACAAGTATTGGGAGATTGCAGGTAGGTACGCAAACTTTTGTAGCATCTGCTGTTTCTGGTGCGGTTACTTTAATTGGCAATCCTTATGCGTCTCCGATAGATTTTAGCAACGTAACAAAGAACAACTTGCTTAACAGGTTTTATGTTTGGGATCCTACATTAAACAGTTTGGGTGGGTATGTAATGTTAGATGATTTATCCAACTCCGGTACCTACATTAAAACTGTTGCAGCAAGCAACATGTCAAAAAATATCCAATCGAGCCAGGCATTTTTTGTACAAACCATAGCTGCCGGTGCTGCTTCCATCACTTTTAATGAAAATTCAAAATCCGCTGTGAATGTCAACAATGTTTTCAGGCCATCTGCTCCTGCCAGCAACCCTTCCAGCTTATTAAGAACCAATTTATATCTTGCCAACACCGATTCATTGATATTGGCTGACGGTATGTTTGTAGAGTTTAATGCTGCTTTTAGTGACAGTGTTTTATTGGAAGATGCTCCTAAATTCACCAATATAAACGAGAACATTGCATTGGTAAGAAACAATAACACACTGGCCGCTGAACGAAGACCATTAGTTGAAAACACCGATACGGTTTTTATCAAAACATGGAAAACAACAGCCAGAAACTACCAGTTTGAATTTATCCCTGCCAACATGGATGCTGCTGAAATTTATTTACAGGATAGCTATTTAAAAAGCAATATGCCCATTAAACTGGTAGGTTCTACAAGGGTAAACTTTACTATCAATGCTGATCCGGCTTCTGCGGCAACAGATCGTTTCAGGATCGTTTTTAAAAAAGCAGTTGTGTTGCCTGTTACTATTAGCAGTGTAAAAGCTTTTCAACAAAACAACAACATCGCAGTAGAATGGAAAGTAGAGAATGAAATAAACATGAATAAATATGAACTGGAAAAATCAACTTCAGGCACAGTATTTACAAAAGTATACACAGTAAATGTAAATGGTACCAATAACACATACAATACTTACAATTGGTTAGACGTTAATGCTGCACAGGGTAATAATTTTTACAGAATTAAATCAATTGACAAGAATGGTACAGTAAAATACAGTGCTATAGTTAAGGTTGCCATCACCGGCAACAAAAACAGCAGCATGACTATCTATCCAAATCCGGTACAAAACAATATCATCAACCTGCAACTGGCCAACCAGCCAAAAGGTACTTATCAAATGAGGTTGACCAATAGCATCGGACAGGTATTGTACACTGCCAGCATACAGAGCAGCAGTACTAACAGCACCTTATCAATGAACATTCCTGGTAAATTAGTAAGTGGTTTATATAATTTAGAAGTGAATACACCCGATAATAACAAAAGCACACAATCGGTAATTGTTGAATAAAAAATAAAATCCAACCAAACAAATCATCAGTATGAAAAGCAAACTACTGTTGTTACTGCTGCTAAGCCATGTAACAATAATTACTAAAACTTTTTCTCAGAACATAGCTATTAACGCAGCAGGCAATTTACCAGATACCAGTGCCATGCTGGATGTAAGCAGCAGCAACAAAGGTTTTTTGGCACCACGAATGACAACAACTGAGCAAAATGCTATTCCACTGCCGGCAAAAGGGTTATTAATTTTCAATACTACAGATAATGCGTTTAGAGTAAATACAGGAACTACCGCTGTACCAGTTTGGACAATATTGGCAACTGGCAGTTCAGGTTCTGTTACAAGTGTTGGTTTAACTTCTTCAGATATAACAGTGGGTGGAAGTTCTCCCATCACCGGCAGCGGTACATATACACTTACTTTACCAACCATTAATAGTAACGTAGGCAGCTTTACAAATGCAAATGTTACGGTTAATGCCAAAGGGCTGGTTACAGCAGTATCCAATGGTTCAAGTAGTGCCGGCTGGTCATTAACAGGCAACTCTGTTACCGCTGGAAGTCAATTTTTAGGTTCAACCAATAATGTATCCTTGAGGCTCAGGACCAACAATACAGAAAGAATATTGGTAGATAGTACTGGAAATGTTGGTATTGGTATAACAAACCCTGGCACACAGCTAGTTGTAAAGGACAATATCGAGATAAGGAGAGTTGGTTCTGTTGCCCAGTTGCTATTTAGTAATACTGCAGGAACGGGTGATTTTAGGTTAGGTGGAGATGGTGGAGATATTTACTGGCAAGGTGGTGGTGGAAGGTGTTTACAAATGGGTTCTTATTGGACAACAATTTTAGGTGGGGATAGACAGACTTCGGTTTTCCCTGATTTTGTAGGTTCTATCAGTGGCACCAGCGTAATTATAGCAGCGCAAAGAGATGCAAGTGTTGCATTGGGAATACAAGGAACAAGCAGTCAATCGTCAAACCTAACAGAATGGAGAGACTTCAGCAATAATATTTTAAGTTCAGTGGATAAGGATGGTAAATTAGGATTAGGTATAAATACTCCTACTGCTATGCTACATTTAAACGCAGGCACTTCCTTTGACAATACCGCTCCTTTAAAATTTACTTCAGGCACCAACTTATCTACGGTAGAAAACGGCACCGTGGAATATGATGGCACTAATTTCTACGCTTCTTCTGGTAATACAAGATATACAATAGCAAAAGTTTTAACAGGTTCGGCCAATTTAAATTTCCCAAATGTTGCAACATTAAATTCGAGCGATTTAACCATCACAATTAGTGGTGCACAAGATGGAGATCCTCTTTCTCTTGGAATTCCTTCTGCTGCAGTATCGGCCAAAAGTACTTATACAGCATTTGTATCATCAGCTAATACAGTAACTGTTAGGTTTAATAATTATTCTTCAGGTAGTATCAATCCATCCTCCGGTACATTCAAGGTTTCTATAATTAAATATTGATAATCAAATTTAAAACAAAGAACAATTACCTTAAATATTGGTTGGTTGAATTATAAGTTATAATTGGTAGCCAATTCTTTTAATTCCAGTAAATTATTAACATTCAGTTTTTCAAATAAACGGGTTTTATGGGTGCCCACAGTTGAAACTTTGATATTGATTTGTTTGGAGATAGAACTAATAGTACCGCCTGATAAAAGCAAGGAGGCAATTTCAAATTCTCTTGCAGAAAGACGGTTAAAAGGGTTGTCTGTTTTGGCAGATACTGATTCGTCTGCTAAAAAATCGGCCAGTGAATCACTGATATAACGACGGTTGTTTAGGATTTGATTAACCGCTTTAACTATTTCTTCCAACGGTGCTTCTTTTGAAACAAACCCTTTGGCGCCGGCTTTTAAAAATCGTTTAGCATAAATTTTTTCAGCGCTCATAGAAAACATCAAAACTTTTGCATCGGGATATTCCAGGTGGATTGTTTCCATTAATCCAATTGTATCTGTTTTGGGCATTTGAATATCCAGTATAATCAAATCAAAAACATGCTCTTTTAATTTTGCCAGCACGTCGTCTCCATCTGCTGCTTCATAAATTTCTGCCGGTTTAAAAATCTCTAACAGTAATAATTTAATACCGGACCTCACCACTACATGGTCGTCTGCCAATAGAAACTTTTTCATAAGCTAACAATTTGTTTTTTTAAAATTATATCAATTTTTTAACAATACATATCGGATAAAAAGAAAAAATATTTCAAAAGAAAATATTAGAGGCTAAAAAACTAATTTGGCACATTTATAAATGTAGTTTGTTCTAATGGAATAACTTAAATGTCACTTAATATTAAAATGTATGTCCAAGTTTTTAATTGCAGGATTGGGGAATACTGGTAACGAATATGCCCATACGAGGCATAATATAGGCTTTGATGTTGTGCAGGCATTTGTACAAAAACATGGCGGCACATTCAAGCTGGAAAGGCTGGCCTATGTAGCCGAAGTAAAATGGAAAGGGAAAATATTTGTATGTATTTGTCCTACAACTTTTATGAACCTTAGTGGGCGGGCTTTTAAATACTGGATGGATAAGGAAAAAATACTACTGCCGCAAACCCTTACCATTGTTGATGATTTGTCGCTTCCCTTGGATAAGTTAAGGTTAAGAGCCGGCGGAAGCGCCGCAGGACATAATGGATTAAAAGATATCCAGGAAACAATGGGTACAGATCAATATCCCAAGCTTAGATTTGGCATTGGAAACAATTATTCCAAAGGCATGCAGGTAGATTTTGTATTGGGTAAATGGCAGGAGGACGAGAGCGTAGTAGTGCAATTAAAGATTCAAACATGCGTTAAGGTAATAGAAAATTTCGCAACCATTGGCATAGATAAAACGATGACTGAAGTGAATAAACTATCTATAAAATAGCAAATAGTATTTTTACTATCAACTAATTTGTATTTTTACCTGATTTGTCTATATTCGTTTGTGAAACCTGTTACCTCTCAACTACTGAACCATGAAGATAATTTGTGTAGGCCGCAACTATGCTGAACATGCCAAAGAACTTGGCAATGAAATACCGACGGAACCAGTCATTTTCATGAAGCCTAAAAGTGCTTTACTGCAAAGTCATACGCCGTTTTACTACCCTGAGTTTACCAACGAACTTAATTATGAGTGCGAATTGGTTTTAAGAGTTTGCAAAAATGGCAAATATATCCAGGAACGCCATGCTTCTAACTATTACAATGCTATTACAACCGGAATAGATTTTACTGCCCGGGATATTCAAAATCAACTTCGTGAAAAAGGCTTGCCCTGGGAAAAAGCCAAGGCGTTTGATAATTCTGCAGCTATTGGTAAATTCATAGATATTACCCCGGGTTTCAACAGAAAGAATATCAACTTTAGTTTTTATAAAAATAAAGAACTGGTTCAGCAAGGTAATTCCGGGGATATGATTTTTAGTTTTGACGTGATTATTGAGCATATCTCCAACTACTTTTCTTTAAATATTGGCGACCTCATTTTTACAGGAACACCGGCAGGCGTAGGCGAATGTGTAGTAGGTGATGAATTGGAAGCCTTTGTTGAAAAGGAAATGCTGCTGAAAATGGAAATAAAATAATCGTATTAATTTATTATAAAGCCTTGTCGGAATTTAGTTAGACTCTATTTACTTTTTTGCCTCCCGATTTTTTCGGGACAGGTTGATGCAAAAAAGTAACAAAAAAAATCAAGCCCGCCCGGCTGACGCCAGTCGGACGGGGCCGTGAATAAAAAGGCTCCCGACTTTCGGGACAGGTGAAATTTTCCACATCAGCCTAAAATCAAGGAACTCGCCGGAAGAGTTCAATAATTTACAGATTATGCCGGCTCAATCCGCCGCGGCGGATGATTTCTTAACGGCTGATGTGGAAAATTTCTAGCACTTTTTATTCAAGGCCATAACCAGCCTTCGTTTGTGAACAAAGCACCTAATCCTATTAATTTATTATAAAGCCTTTCTGTTAACACAGGAAGGCTTTTGTTTTTTATGTAGTTGTTGGTATGAAACTAATATTAATGGTTTTTTATTTAGGTGTTCATCTAACCTACGTAAGCATAAAACAGCGGGGTTTGATATTCTCCTGCTAGGAGATAAACCTTAGTAGAAACGAAATCACTTTAATAATCAAACCTTGTTATAAAATAGAACAGGAATAATAAAAGCAGTCAAAATAAGGTAATATGGTTGGCAATATTTATCTGCAACGATACTAAGGTTGAATGCCAAAGCACTATAATTCACAACTCAATATTTTAACTCGTACCGGGTCTAAGCCCCTCTAAACTCTCTAAACATCAACAGGAGAATGATTTTAAAAAGATTTAAGTGCTAAACTATTAACAAAGCCAACCCTTAATACAAGCCCTGTATTTATTACCTTGCTGCTTTAATTTCTACATTTAAAATATGTTAAACAACGATGTATTGTTGAAAGCCTTTGGTTTGATGTGCACCTCAAGAGCCATGGCCGATACTTATGAAAACAACCGGCAAACCTGCAAGTATGTACACTCCACTTCCAAAGGTCATGAAGCAATTCAGTTGGCCGCAGCTTTTCATTTAGCACCCTGTGATTATGTTAGTCCCTATTACAGGGATGAAAGTATTTTGTTAGGCCTTGGCTTTACGCCGTTGCAGCTTATGCTGCAGTTGCTTGCCAAAGGCACTGATCAATTTACAGGCGGCAGGGAATATTATAGTCACCCAAACTATAGGGGCAACGATAAACCAACCATTATACACCAAAGTAGTGCTACCGGAATGCAGGTAATACCAACCACCGGTATTGCACAGGGGATACAATACAAAGAGAAAATGTATTTGCTTAATAATTTCAATGAGGCAAATAGTATTCCTCAGGTTGCACCGGTTGTTATTTGTTCCTTGGGTGATGCGTCCGTTACCGAAGGAGAAGTAAGCGAAGCATTTCAGTTTGCAGCATTGCACCAATTACCAATTATTTACCTGGTTCAGGATAATGATTGGGGGATTAGTGTAAGTGCAGATGAGGCAAGATCAGGCAATGCCTTCCACTTTATAAAAGGGTTTAATGGCATTAGCAGCATAAGTATTGATGGCAGCAATTTTGAAGAGAGTTACAACGCCATGGAACGGGTAGTGGGGGAAGTAAGAACGAGTAGGAAACCATGGCTGGTGCATGCAAAAGTTCCCTTATTGGGGCACCATACCAGCGGAGTAAGAAAAGAATTTTACCGTACCGACGACGACCTTGCTAAACATGCGGAAAATGATCCTTTCTTCAAATTAAAAAACAAATTGCTTTTTCTCGGCGTGGATGTAACGCAGCTGAATGATATAGAAAAAACAACACAGAATTTGGTAGCATCACAATTTGCAGCAGCAATAGCGGCTCCGGAGCCAGACCCTGCTACTGTTGAAGATTTTGTATTTATACCAACACCGGTAACCGAAGAAAAGGGTATTCGTACACCTGTTGGCAGAGAAAAAATTATGATGGTGGATGCCGCTTTATTTGCCATAAGAGAAATCATGGAACTACACCCCGAAGCCGTTTTGTATGGCCAGGATGTAGGTAGAAGATTGGGAGGTGTTTTTAGAGAAGCAGCTACTTTGGCAGAACAGTTTGGCGACCACCGTGTTTTTAATACCGCCATCCAGGAGGCGTATATAATTGGATCGACAGTTGGTATGTGTGCTGTTGGCCTAAAACCAATAGTGGAAGTGCAGTTTGCAGATTACATCTATCCCGGATTGAACCAGCTGGTAACAGAAATTTCAAAAAGCTGTTATTTAACCTGCGGAAAATTTCCTGTGCAAACAGTTATTAGAATTCCAATTGGCGCATATGGCGGCGGCGGTCCCTACCATAGCGGTAGCATTGAAAGTTTATTGCTGACGATTAAAGGAATTAAAATAGTTTATCCCAGCAATGCTGCCGATATGAAGGGCTTGATGAAAGCAGCCTTTGCAGACCCCAACCCGGTATTAATGCTTGAACACAAAGGCTTGTATTGGAGCAAAGTTCCGGGTACCGAAGAAGCTAAATCCGCAGAACCATCCAGTGATTATATCATTCCTTTGGGTAAGGGGCTTATCGTTTTACAGGCAGCTGCTGAACAGATTGAAAATGGCGAAAGCTGTTGTGTAATCGCCTATGGGATGGGTATTTACTGGGCTAAAGCCGCCGCTAAAAATTTACCGGGTAAAGTTGAAATAATTGATTTGCGAACCTTGTATCCATTGGATGAAACATTGATTTTTGAAAGGGTAAAACTGCATGGTAAATGTTTGGTACTTACAGAAGAGCAGCAGAATAATTCCTTTGCGGAAGCATTGGCCGGTCGTATTTCAAAAGCCTGTTTTAAATGGCTGGATAGCCCGGTTGAAGTATTGGGGGCATTAAATTTACCTGCGGTTCCAATGAACATAGGGCTTGAGGCAGCTATGTTGCCCAATGCCGAAAAGTTAGTTTACCGCCTGCAGCAATTATTACAGTATTAGTGAAAGTATTTTTACTGAAATCTCCTATATTTGCAGCCCGAAATCGAAAGGTTAAGGATGTTGTCGGGGTATACGCTGGTTGGAGGATGGTTAGAGCATGGGATTCATAGCCGCTGAAAAGCGGACGGTAGTTATAGAGTATTTAAAATTAAAAGCTTAATAATAGTTGTCGGGGTATCCGCTTGCTAGCGGATGGTTAGAGCATCGGATTCATATCCGCGGCGGCGGACGGCAGCTAAAGTCCGCTTGGTTGTTGAAATAAAAATATTATGTCGGGGTATCCGCCACGGCGGATGGTTAGAGCATCGGATTCATATCCGCCGCGGCGGACGGCAGTTAAAGTCCGCTTGGT
>Ga0163148_10006734_pt1 | contig 11000 bp, 6 predicted proteins | sample OliLakLV19MP7P2_FD_148606 | JGI IMG/M metagenome (GOLD analysis project Ga0163148, IMG submission 148606) | Freshwater microbial mat bacterial communities from Lake Vanda, McMurdo Dry Valleys, Antarctica- Oligotrophic Lake LV.19.MP7.P2 | ecosystem: Environmental > Aquatic > Freshwater > Lake >... | reverse complement strand
TCTTTTTGACCGATGGATGCAACCGGTCGAGACGGCCCCCCTGTTTGCGATTCGCTACAGCCACATAGCCAGGGAGGCGCGGTCAGAGTTTGACACCCTTCTGAACGAAGTGCTGAGCGGGCAGCCGGCGGCGCTCCGTGAAGCGGTCACGCACTGGCTGGAATCCCAACTTGTCCGTGAATCGTCCAGCGAGAACCGCCATGCAGTAGAAGCGGCGATGACTCGCCTGCGACTTCCCGGTGCAGCCGCGGCACCGGTGCCTGCGCCCGTAGTCTCGAACCGCGAGCCCCAACAGGGCCTGTCCTCGAACGTCACTGCCGCGCCCCGCGTACCTCCAAGCGGCGTTGCGGACTCCAAGCCCGAGTCGAGATCGAACCTTGCCCAGGGCACCTCGGGTGGCCCGATGTCGCATCCGAAGGTCCTTATCGCCGATGCGCTGCGGGTAATACAGACGGAACTGAAGCGGTGGAGCAGCGAAGACGGTTCGGAGCTTCTGAGTCTGCGCCGCAGGACGACGGACCTCGACGAAAGTCTGAAGCGCCGTACGCAAGAGCGTGATGAACGCGCAACGGCACTCGAGATCGTGAGGGATCGCTGTGAACAACAGCAGCGTTCACTCGACGCGGTGACCGAACACCGCCATCACGCACTCCGGTCAGCAGAGGTTGCTGAGACGGAACTTCGTCAACTCAAAGAGCGTGCCGCTCAACTGGACGCATCGCATTCGGAGGCGAAGAAGCGGAACGAGCAACTCGAGCGGGATATGGAGCGAGTCCGGGAAGACAAGCGAAAGGACGTCGAGTACACGCGAGATACCGAGCGGGCAGCTATGGCAAACGAGCTGGCACGGACGGCTGGTATCCATTTAGAAAACATGAAGGATCTGCTGCAAATGGAGCCGTCGGAGAAGCAGCGAACCGCACTACTGACTTGTCATGATGAGCTGACGCGCGCACTCCGTCCTCCGACACCTCGCTCAAATGGATAAGCCATGGCATTTGGCATTGACTTCGGCACAACGAACACTGCGGTCGTCTTCGACGAAACCACGCTGCTGCGCGGTCCGTCGAACGGGCCCATTCCCACTGCCATTGCCATCAACCGAGCCACTGGGGAGGTCGTGTGCGGCGATGAGGTAAAGCAAAGACAGGAGGAACTCCGCGACGCCAACTACGAGGTGGTCCTGTCTGTGAAAACTCACCTCGGCACTGACCACCGCTGGAACACCCCAGATCGCTCCTGGACACCCGTGGACATTGCCGAGGAGTTCTTCAGGCACCTGGTCAACCATGTCCGACTCCAATCCAAACGCTATCTGCGCGAGGCCGTGGTGTCGATCCCGGTGGGCTTTCGGCGTGCCAAGCGGCAGTCCCTGCGCGAGGCGGCTCAGCGTGCGGGGGTGGTCATCACAGACTTTGTCTCGGAACCGACAGCAGCATATTTGAGATACCGCAAAGACTTAGGGAACTGCTCGACAGTTGCCGTCTTCGATTGGGGCGGGGGCACCCTTGACGTGAGCGTGCTTTCTGTTGACGGAGAGCAGATACGAGAACTCGCGGTGGGTGAAATGGCCCTGGCGGGCGACGCCATCGACAACCACATCGTCGAGTGGGCCCATCGGCAGTTGACTGTGGGCATGACGGATGCCCCGGCATTCAAGCATGTCAGCGCGCGCGACAAAGACCGCCTGCGATACCGCTGCGAAGTGGCTAAGCAGACTCTGTCTCGCGAGACAGAGACCACTATCACCGTGCCAGGATACCTTGGTGAGGCTGCGCCATCAGTACGGATAGAGCGTCCGTTGCTGGCCGACCTTGTGCATCCCATCGTCGAGTCAGCGGTGGAGGTTTTGCGGCGTGCTCTGAATTCGGCGAACGTCGGAACACGTGTGGTCGACCAGATCGTGCTTGTAGGCGGCAGCAGCCAACTAGTGTCCGTGCAGGATCGGCTTGAAGAGCTCTTCTCCGGCAGGGTGTTCCACGGACGCGAACCGGAGTGGGCAGTCGCCCAAGGAGCATCCGCCTTGGCCAACAACCCTGGGCAATTCAAGGTCCTCGATCGGATTGAGCTACGACTCGCTGACACCTCGGCGCTCCCCCTTGTCGAACCGGGTGATCCGTTTGACGGCCTCCCCGAACATCACGTTCTCGGCATCGTTGAGGACGCGCGAAGTGCGGAGCTGGTCTTTTGCCGAAGCCGAGACCTTGAAAGCTCCACACACGGAGCGACAGATACCGAGAACATTGGGTACGTGTCCGTCCCGATGCAGGGCTTCGACCGTGAACGGCTGGAAGTCTCGACCATGCTCACGCGAGACCTCACCTTTCAAGCGCGAGCGCAGAGCCAAGCGGGCAACGACGGAGACATCCGAGAGTTCGAATACGAGAAACTACGCTTCACGTACAACATCTCGGGGACTGACCGCAAATGACTATGCCCCGTTCCAACGTCATGCCGGTGTCGAATGTTGCACCAAGGGACGTCCGACTTGGGCGCATCAGCGATGCGGCGTTTGTCAAGCACGTTCGAGGTGGACCAGCGATACGACAACTGGTCGTCGACATCTTGGGAAGGTCGACTCCACCGCCGTCATCGGTCGAGGAGCGAGACATTCTTTGCGTGCTGCGCCCCGAACAGTACGCGCAGCGCCACGAGACGCTGCGGTGTAAGACGTGCCATCGGGTGGTCTACGGGCCAGTGAGGCTGGCGGACGGAAGTGTCGCCTGGAAGTGGTTGTTCGGAAGCGAGTGTCGTTGCGGCAGCGGAGCCTAGGCCTATGTCAAACGTGAGCGTCGTCAATCCTTTTCGCGTGGCCGGTGCCATGAGGGCCCGGTACCTCGACTACATGGTTGAGGCACTACCCATCCATCACACCCAGGGACGCCTGCGTACGCAGTTTCGAGAGCAGCTCGCCGTTCCGGACGCGTTCGTGCGCGAGCCGCTGATCTCGGCGATACCAAGCTATCAAACGGCGGAGACGCCGCGTCAACTGTTCGATCGGGCGGAAGCACCCAGCCTCTCCGGCCGAATGGCGAGGCTCAATCAGCAGGTCTTCCACGCGGACAGGCCGCTGTACACGCATCAGTTAGCGGCAATCAAAGCGGTGCAGAGCGGGCGCAACGTGGTTGTCGCTACCGGAACGGGTAGCGGAAAGACCGAGTGCTTCCTGCTCCCCCTGCTCGATGAGGCGATTCGGTCGGGCGTGCCTTCCGGTGTTCGGGCGATTCTCGTGTACCCGATGAATGCGCTCGCCAATGACCAGCTGGATCGGATGCAGAGCCTCATAGCGGACTCAGGCGTGACGTTTGGCCGCTACACGAGCCAGACTCCAGACGAGGTTGAGGCCCAGGACGGGCCAGCGGTGTGTCCGAGCGAGCGAAGGTCGCGGGATGAGATCCGGAAGGATCCTCCTCAACTTCTGTTGACGAACTTCGCAATGCTGGAGTACCTGCTGTTGCGGCCGGACGACCAGCGAATCTTCCGCCACGGACAAGTGCGGCACGTGGTGCTGGACGAGGCACACAGCTACACGGGAGCCCAGGGTATCGACATCAGCCTGCTGATGCGCAAACTGAAGCGACGGTTCGGCGACTCGCTCCGGTTCATTCTCACCAGCGCCACTTTAGGAGATGATGTTCCAGAAGCCTCGCAGAGGATCGCAGACTTTGCGACCCGTCTGACGGGGTCAGCGTTCGACGCTGGTGATGTGGTTCGGGGCGTGAGGAAGGACCTATTCGGCTCGGCCCCTTCCGTCGATCTCCAAGCATCGGTGCATACGTCTCTCGAGGCAGTGGCGTCCGATGACGCGATCGCCTCCGCACTGAGCAGCACAGCAGCCATGCTGGGAATGCTCGAACAGTGCGGGTTTGCCGGCCAGACCGGCGAGGGGCCGCGGCAGGCCCTTTTCCGTACGCTGAAGCCGCTCGGCGTAGTTCGACGCGTGTGCGAGCTGATTATCGCCAGTCCAAGGTCGATCTCCGAGTTACAAGCAGCCCTGTTGCAAGAGGGAGTGACGATCTCGTCCAAATGTCTGGAACGGTTGGTCGTGCTGACCACCAACGCACGCACAACAGAAGTCGACGGCGTGCCGCTGCTGTCGGCGCGGGTACACCAGTTCTTTCGCGGGGTGGCAGGCGCTTCTGTCTACCTCTCCGGAGGACAGGGTGGGGCAGTTGGACCGGACGGGGTGCTCGAGCAACTCGTGCTTGAAGACCGGCGAACCCCCGACGAACGGGGGCGACACCCCGTACCACTGTCGGTGTGTCACTCGTGCGGTTTTCCCTTCGTGGTTATTCGTGAGGATGGAGATCGTTGGGCCTACCCAACTATGAACGATGGTGAACACCGACTTGCGCTGACCTGGGTAAGTCCAGAGTTCATGGTCGAGCTTGATCCGGACGACCAGACGGAGGCTTCGGAAGGGGACGGCGATGGCGTGCCGTCCCTGTGGCTGGACACCCAGTCACGAGGGCTGCTTCGTAGCAGTCCGACCACTCCGGCCGACTCACTCGTTCAGATGTACCTGGTCCCTACCGCGAACGAACAAGGGGACATTCAGAAATGCCCATGCTGCGGAGCGGGACGAGGCGCCTTCCCATCGGCTGCTCGCTCCTTCATCACAGGCGATGATGCTCCCACCGCTGTACTTGCGGAAGAGTTACTTCGGCAGATGCCTGTCCAGGACAAGTCCAAGCCCGCTGGTGGTCGGCGGTTGCTCGCATTCTCTGACAGTCGCCAAAGAGCGGCCTTCTTTGCACCATATTTGAGCCGCACGGTTGCCGAAGCGTCATTCGTCGAGCCGGTGCTGACGGCGATCGCACAATCCGACACCAAGGGTGAACTCCACAGCATCCCGGAGTTGGCGGAAGCTGCGGCCCGACACGCCAAGAGTCGACGCTGGGTGATTCTGCGGTCGACCGACGAGGAGGGCTACGACTGTTACGACGTGGCAGAGTCCGCAACGTTGCGGGGTGCTGATGAGCGCAAACTCATGCGGGAGTGTGCCCTTGTCTTGTACCAACACATGACCTCGACGCCACTCCAACGGACGCGATTGCCGCGGCTCATGCTCGCGGCACCGCATATGGAACTTCGATCGGGCGACCTCGATGCCCTAAGGAACAGAGTACCGGCGCTGTTCCGCGATGACCGAGTTGGCATCGATGCGGTCCAACGCATGTGCGCCTTCTTGATGCGTCGTTTCGCGATAACGTTTTGGCCAGATGACCTTCAGGCACGCGACCTTCTGCCCGGACGCAAAGGACCATTGCAGGTCGCGGTGCACAAGGACCCTTCAGGAATGAGCCGCGATGGCATGAAAATCATGCGATGGAATCCCTACCGGCAAACTGCCCGCTATCGACGTACATCGGTGAAGCGGAGCCACCTGCGAGATGTGCTTGAGAAGACGCTGACTCTTTATGGACCGGTGTCAGAGACGCTCTTGGACGAGACGCTTGAAGCGCTGTGGGACGTGCTGACGGCCGAGAGTAGCGCGATACTGAACGGGCTTGGCACGGGCCTGTTTCAGGTTCCTGCCGGCGCGATTCTGGCGAGCGGAAAGGGACCGTGGTACCGATGCCATTCCTGCGACGCCCGAACCGTGCACCCCATGGGTGGGCAGTGCGAGGTATTTGAGTGCAAGGGGCGATTGGTGGAGGTGACCGCAGCGGAGGCGGGGGCACCGAGTGGGCATCTCACCAAGCGGTACAAGGCCGAGCCACTGCCCTTGCGGGTGCGAGAACACACGGCGCAATTGAGCCTGGAGCACGGCCGTGAGTACCAGGACGAGTTCAAGGCTGGCAGTTCCAACGTTCTAAGTTGCTCGACGACGTTCGAAATGGGCGTAGACATTGGTGACCTGGACTCGGTGCTGCTTCGGAATGTTCCACCATCGACATCGAACTACCTGCAGCGTGCCGGTCGAGCGGGAAGGCGGAACCAGTCGCTCGCGCATGCGGTGACGTTTGCCAGGTCCCTGCCGCACGATCTCCACCACTTCTTCCGGCCATTGGACATGGTGGCCGGTCGGGTGCCAGTTCCGATTGTGCATTCGCAGAATCGTGTGTTGACTCAGCGACACGTGAACAGCCTGCTGCTTGGTCGGTTTCTGCTGTGGTTGCTGGAATCGGGGGAGATGAGTCAGTTCGACAAACAACCGCGGTCGCTGGGACAGATGCGGGCGGGGGATACGGATAAGCACCTTGGCTTCTTCCCAAAGACCGTTGATGGTCCCGTTCGCCCGGCGGACCTCTTTGCTCCTTGGTGCCGGGAGCACGCCATCGAGCTCGTCGCCGAAGTTGGGGCGTTCATGCCCAACATACCGGGACTCTCCGCGGGTGACGCGATCGCTCAAGCAAGCAGCAGCCTGTTCGATCGCGATTCTGTGCAGGCGGATCGCACGGTGTGGCATAAAGGTCTGCGAGCCCATCTCCGGGCCTACGAGCTTCAGTTGAACGAACTCCGCGAAGAAGCCGACAAGGCTTGGAAAGACGGTGACCGCAAGCAGGCCACTGCTCTTGCCGCCGCCTCCGAGCGCGTGGAGCGGTTAGCCGCAGAAGTGTGCGACCGGAGTTTGATCGATTTTCTCGCCGGCAAGCACTGGCTGCCAAACTACGCATTCCCGCAGGATGTTGTGCAACTGACCGTACGGGCCGGTGATTTTCGGAGCAAGATGCGACTGGAACGGTCGCGGGACCAAGGCATTTCCGAATACGCACCAGGTGCCGAAGTGATCGTCGACGGTCTGTCGCTGACAAGCGTCGGCATTGATCTCGAAAGGCGTGAGCCGCGGCTGGAGACGGTCCGGTTCCTTCCCGGCCATCGAATCGCGATAGCCCTCGCGCAAGAGGGCCAAGCTACGGCCGGTCCTCAGGCGTTCTACTTCATTCAGCCGCTGGGATTCACGACGAGCGCATCCGAACGGCCGGTTCCCCCAAATCTGTTCCGGCGACGCCCACCGCCGAGCACTGAAGTCTTCTTGGCCGAGGGCGCTGATGAGGGAGCGTTTGTGCAGTGCGTTGGCCTGCTGGGAGTCCGGTCCGCTCTGGGACCGGAGTCTCGACTGTTCCGTGCCAACCTCGGAAAGGAAAAGCGAGGCTTCCATTTGTGCCTGCGCTGCGGCGCGCAAAGAACCGTCGGTGGACGGGGTCCGCACGAGTCTCCTTGGGGGGGAAGGTGCACCGGCATGTTCCGCCCTCTGGCACTGGCGCACAGCTTCTCGACATCGGTGCTGCAGGTACAGTTCGTCAGCGGCGGCGCACCCGAAGTAACGGACCGGGCGTTTTGGCACACGCTTGCGGCCGCCGTTGCCAACGCGGCCTGCGACCTCCTGGAGATCTCAAGAAATGACCTGGTGTGCGGCTTCCGAGCGAGCTCGGAGTCCGGTAAAGAGGGAGAGTTGTATCTCTACGATCAAATCCCGGGCGGGGCAGGCTACGCAGAGCGTATTCAAGAGCGACTGTCTGAGGTGCTCGCGAGAGGCAAGCACCAACTCGAACAGTGCGAGAATCCGCAATGCGACCCCAATGGGAGTTGCTACGGATGCCTGCGCAACTACTCCAACCAGTTCAATTGGGACCATTTGCAGCGGTCCGTGCCGCTCGCTTGGTTGCGGGGTCTGACCGGTGCGCACGGCCAAGCCACATGACCGTTCCGGCATAAATGACAGTCAGGCCGCTGGGCCAGAAGGTGAAGGGCAGAGATGGCGATAGACATCATCGGAGTAGACGGATCGCCAGAGTGGGATGCAGCGTGCGAGTTCAGCGACATGCTGTCAGAGGTGTTCCGTCTTCCGGACACGGTAACGCTCGTCGCCGGCGCAAAGTTCTGGGGCCAGGGCAAGGTGGACGTCGATATCGTCGCACTGGGGTCGATGGCAAAGGGGTTTGTCATCGATCAGAAGGCGCTGCCGGCGGAGTTTCGTGACCGCCCTGCATACTTGGCGAGCTTTGCGCTGACCGTGGAGGTCAAGGACCTCCCCCCTGAGCGGCTTCAGATCGCGGTCATAACAAGGTGCTCGGGGAATACCGGGGAACCTGGTCTGATTTATCTGAGCAGTCATTCAAGCAGAAGTACGCAGCGAAGGGGTTCCTGGAGGGTCTGGGTCTGGAAAGTCCATTCTGGCATCCGTTCCTCTGGCTTCGGAACTTCCCCGCGTCCCAGCTCCCGACAGGTTCGCACAACCTGCTAGGCACTCCCCTGGAGGGGCGAGCATTCCTGTCACGGCTTGTCGAGCTCCATCGCGACAGTCTCCGCTGGCAAGCAGCGCAGGGGTGGAGTCACTTTGTGATTAGCGCCAGTAGGTCGGAGACTATGGCCTCTGTTCTGCAAGCCGCGGCGGCCTTTCGCAAGAAGATCCAGCCTACCGCACTCGATCGCAAGCGCGTCGAGCGTGTTTGCGATCGCCTCATCAAGGAGGGCGAGCAGCAGCAGCAGTACGTGCAGCGCCTGGGCAAGCAGCTGTTGGTTTTTCGAGGGCGTGGAGGTTCGGGCAAGACGGTAACATTGCTACGCCTAGCGAAAAACCTCTATGACGACTTCGGACACCGCATCCTGTTTCTGACCTACAATCGTGCCCTTGTCTCAGACCTGCGCCGCCTCTTCGCTATTCTGAATGTTGGCGATCGGTTGGGGGAGCGGTCGATCAGCATTCGGACAAGTGAGAAGTACTTCTTCTCGGTTCTCCGAGCCTGGAACATGGCTCCTTCTGACGAACAGGAGCATGGATACCCGGCAGAGGCGTATCAGGCCAACAAGGCCCAGTTGTTGGAGCTGCTTCGCCTGAGTAAACCAAGTGAACTCCGAGAGGATGCAACATGGCAGCAGAACCCGGACCTGTTCCAATGGGACTGTGTGCTAGTGGATGAAGGCCAGGACTGGCCGGACGACGAACGGGACCTGCTCTATTCGCTGTTCGGTCCCGAAAACATCGTCGTCGCAGACGGAGTAGACCAGTTTGTTCGCGACCAGACCCGGTGCGACTGGCGCAGTGGCGAACCGTTCGGCAACTGCGCAGCTCAGGTGGTGCCGCTCCGGAAGTCGTTGCGGCTGAAATCCAACCTCTGCCGAGCCGCAAGAACATTCGCATCGCTGCACGGGCTTGAATGGGATCTGGAAGTCAACGACGAAGTCCCCGGCGGGCGAATTATCATCGTTGAGGGGGAGTACACAAAGGCGATCCACCAAATCGTGATGGAGTCTCACAGTAAGGCAGGCAACTCGCCCGTAGATTCGCTATTTTGTGTGACCGGTGGCTCTGAGGCGACATCGAGCAAGTTCGCAGCCGTGCTGGAGGCGTGGGGTGAGCGGGCGTGGGACGGCACCCAGGCAGAAACACGAGAGACGTTCCCGACCGATCCTGAGCAGTACCGAGTGGTCAAGTATGAGTCCTGCCGAGGTCTTGAGGGATGGACGGTTATTTGCCTGGAGTTCGATAGGTTCTTCGACCTCAAGCAACTCCACGCCAAACCGGAGGAGAGCGGACTTTTGCGAACGGCGGATGCGCTCGCCAAAGAGCACGCTGCGCGGTGGTGCATGATCCCGATGACGCGTGCAATCGACACTCTTGTGCTTCAAGTGCTGACGGGCAGTCGGCTTGGCGCATTGCTACACCAACTCCGGGCGCAACATCCAGACTTCGTTGAGATGCGATCTGAGGCAAGCGACACCCCAGCGTCAGCCTGACGACACACTGCATAGAGGCGAGTTCACCAGCCAAACACCCGTTCTCGCCGGCCCCGGGGTGAAAACAGGTCGCGCTGGCGGAAAACAAACACGCCGCGCCCGCCGCCGCACTCCCTCGCCCTAACGAGAGACCTTGAAGGCGCTCGCGCACCCACTATTTCTTGTGACGAAGGGACTTGCGCAACACGCAGGTCCCTTTTTTCATGCCCGCCGCGGCCGTTTGTCCCCCAAACTGTACCCCGCGAGCGTGAAACCAGGGCCTGCCTTCCGGGTCGAATGACCCAAGAGGTTCATGTGGCCAGCCTCAAGAAACGCAGCGGCGTCTACTACGCGCAGTGGTACGTCGGACCCAAGCAGAAGCGCATCAGCCCCGACACCGAGTCGTACCAACTCGCGAAGGAGAAGCTCCGCCAGTTGGAGTCATCGCTCGCCCGCGAGCAGGTCCGAACCGCTGACCTCGTCGCCAACCCAGGCTGCTACCCCACCGCCGCGGCCCTCGCCCTCGTCCCCCTCCTCCGCGCCGGCCTGATCCAGCGAGACTCCATCATCATCAACGCCGCATCGGGCGGCAGGCAGGTGCCTCTACCAACCGATCAGATCGTCTTTGCCGATGACACCAGCGGCAGCGCACGGGTTGGCTTCGGCGGAATGAGCTTCGAGGGAATGGGAGAAAGTCATCTGGTCTTCTACCGAGTCCGTGACCTTCGTCCCGAAGAAGAACTTTCTCCTGAGCGTGGGCGGAAGATGACCTTGGAGCCGCACATGGTGTCTTCGATCTATGTCGATGGCCGTCACGTCTGGCCGGCTGGTTCATCGTCCTCTGATTCCATTCCTGCTGACGGACGACGATGAGTCCCCTGGTGAGCTCCGTGCAATGACCGACCTCGCAGCTCAGCCTCCGATCGGGGACCCACCTCACTCAGACAACGTCGGATGGCACCTGGAGCATTCTTACGCTCGGCTTCCCGAGATCTTCCATGAGCGCTGTGCTCCGGTGCCGGTGCGTGAGCCGCGCATGGTGGTCTTCAATCGTCCCCTGGCGAAGTCATTGGGGCTCGATGCTGAGGTGTTGGACAGGGAGGAGAGCACGGGTCTCTTTGCGGGCAACCAATTGCCGGACGGTGCTCGGCCGTTGGCGCTGGCTTATGCGGGGCACCAGTATGGGCATTTCACCACGCTGGGCGATGGGCGAGCCATCCTCTTGGGTGAGCAAATCACGCCCAACGGCGAGCGCTTTGACATCCAGCTCAAGGGCTCAGGCCCTACCCCCTTCTCCCGTGGTGGTGACGGGCGCGCAGCCCTCGGGCCAATGCTGC
>Ga0163148_10006725_pt1 | contig 11007 bp, 15 predicted proteins | sample OliLakLV19MP7P2_FD_148606 | JGI IMG/M metagenome (GOLD analysis project Ga0163148, IMG submission 148606) | Freshwater microbial mat bacterial communities from Lake Vanda, McMurdo Dry Valleys, Antarctica- Oligotrophic Lake LV.19.MP7.P2 | ecosystem: Environmental > Aquatic > Freshwater > Lake >... | reverse complement strand
GTTGGGCGATGTAGGTTCCTCCTTGACTTTCACGACACTTCTCGTCTTGACGTTAACACTTGTGTTCTTCTTTGCCAGGCGAAAGTCTTTGTATGCTCCAGTCTTGCCTACAAGATAACCCACGATAAGATGCGGAGCCCTCACAGCAGGCACCCTCATTAAGATCTGCCGAGCCCTCACTTCAGCCACCTAGCTTAGACATTTCTCCAGGGGTCAGTTCAAGGGGGTCAGTCTTTTCCCGAGCCTGTGTGGGGATTTGGCCAACAGTTGCCATGGCAGCGGTGAATGTTCCACATCTCCATGAGTTTGGCAGTTGCTAGCAAAAAGCATATGTCTAACCTGGCCTATTTGTGATAGAGTTGAAGAACATTTAATCTGTTGTGGGGACTTTTCCATTTTTGGTGGTGGTTTGGGCTTGCTCCGTAATTTTTGCATGCCCTTGGTGGAAGTGAACACATGGTTTCTGATTGTGGTTCACCCAATTCCTTCCAACATGGTTGTTTTGTTTGCATTTCTGTTTAGCTGGATGGATTTAGATCAACATAGCTATTTGAATTTTGGTTGTGGGCCCTTTGGTTGTTGAGATGTGGACCATTCAGCCTTTTCCAGAGCCTGTGTGGGGATTTGGCCAACAGTTGCCATGGAAGCAGTGAATATTCCACATCTCCATGAGTTTGGCAGTTGCTAGCAAAAAGCACATATCTAACCTGACCTATTTGTGATAGAGTTGAAGAGCATTTAATCTGTTGTGGGGACTTTTCCATTTTTGGTGGTGGTTTGGGCTTGCTCCTTAATTTTTGCATGCCCTTGGTGGAAGTGAACACATGGTTTCTGATTGTGGTTCACCCAATTCCTTCCAATATGGTTGTTTTGTTTGCATTTCGGTTTAGCTGGATGGATTTAGATCAACATAGCTATGTGAATTTTGGTTGTGGGCCCTTTGGTTGTTGAGATGTGGACTATTCAGTCTTTTCCAGAGCCTGTGTGGGGATTTGGCCAACAGTTGCCATGGAAGCAGTGAATATTCCACATCTCCATGAGTTTGGCAGCTGCTAGCAAAAAGCATATGTCTAACCTGGCCTATTTGTGATAGAGTTGAAGAACATTTAATCTGTTGTGGGGACTTTTCCATTTTTGGTGGTGGTTTGGGCTTGCTCCTTAATTTTTGAATGCCCTTGGTGGAAGTGAACACATGGTTTCTGACTGTGGTTCACCCAATTCCTTCCAACATGGTTGTTTTGTTTGCATTTCTGTTTAGCTGGATGGATTTAGATCAACATAGCTATTTGAATTTTGGTTGTGGGCCCTTTGGTTGTTGAGATGTGGACTATTCAGTCTTTTCCAGAGCCTGTGTGGGGATTTGGCCAACACTTGCCATGGAAGCAGTGAATATTCCACATCTCCATGAGTTTGGCAGTTGCTAGCAAAAAGCAAATGCTTAACCTGATCTGCTGTAATTAGGCTTGAAGAATCTGCAAACCAATGCATGAATTTGCAAGCTTTTGGTCGTCGTGGGAGCTCCCTTCCCTATTTTTGTGTGGCCTTGATTGGAAAAAATGCAGGTTTTCGGATGACATTGGAAAAAATGCAGGTTTTCGGATGACAGGTCACCAAGAAGGCTCCATTTTCCATGTTTCAGTGCTTGGCTGGAAAGACAAATGCTATTCCATCAACATTGATGGTTGAACCTGCCTTGTCATTCGAGACATAGACAAAGATAAAGATCAAAATCAAGCACGAAAGTTCACTGCATCTGTGGGTTGGTTCAATCGCTTCTGCAAGCAAATGAATCTTAAGTTCAGAAAGCGCAAGTCTGGCAAGAAGAACTTGACCGACAACGATCTTCCCCGGCTGAAGGCGTGGTGCAGCGAAATGCGCTACAGGTGCTGCCCATCTGCGGAGATGAACCATGCAAGAACTTTGACGAGAAGTGGGGACGCTTTCAACCCCACTTGCGTTACAACATGGACCAAGTGCCCCTGTCTTTCGTAGGTAGTGAGGACAACACTTACACAACTGGAGATGACAACGACGTTCACATCGCAGCTCAGTCGGATGGCTTGCGGAAGCGCCAGTTCACCATGCACATCTGCATCAATGCTGGGAGAGGAGACTTTGCTGATGGCTAGGTTGAGTTGATTTGCCACGGAAAGGTGATGCATGGGACCAGGTTCACTCTTGCAGAGCGGCAAGCGTGGAACCCAGCTGTGAAGATGTTCTTTCAGCCCAATGCATGGATGGACAGCAAAGTGATGCTAGAAAGCGCCACCCGCTTCAATGATCACATCCGCCAGAGATGGGGCGAGTGCACAAAAGTTCTGTTGACATGCGACAATCTGAGCGCTCATGTTAATCCTGACGTCAAAGCAGCTTTTGCTAAAGATGGCGTGACCCTCTTAAGATGCTTTCCAGCCCAGTGCACTCAGTTTATCCAACCTCTGGATGCTGCTTTTGGAAGGTCCCTGAGGTGCTCTGTGGGGCGGAAGCTGGATGAGTGGTTCATCGAGGCCGCCAATCTTACCAAGTGGGAACAAAGAATGAGCGCCCCGGAGTGACGCATTTTGATTTCTAGCATTGTTGCTGACGCCATGACTGAGTGCTTGAAAATGGATGACATGCGAGTTGGGTGCTTTGAGCGGACTGGAGTGCTTTTGACCCTTGACGGCAGTGATGACGAAAAGATCAGGCCCCAGGGACTGAGCAGCCATCACTTCCCAATCCGCATTCCGGAGCTCATCAGTGTGCCTGAGCAGGACAAGAGTCCAGAGACCCCAACAGTCACAGTGACTCCAGAAGAGCAGGAGGAAGGCATCACACCTGACGACGAAGCAATCAACTTGGAAGACGAGGACACCAGCGATCCTGATGTCGTGGAGGAGGCTGAGGATGGTGAGGAGGTGGAGCAACCTGAAGAAGAAGAGGAGCCACTGGAAGAAGAGACGGAAGAACTAGGACACACCACAACAATGCGGGGTGGCCGTCGCATCACGAAATGTCGGATCAGCGACTTTGAATGCAATTAAAATTGGTTTAGATGATGCAGTGCTCCAGGGCTCAAAAACTAGTGACAGCTTAGATGATGTGTCAGGGCTCAAAGCTCAAATTTCCGTAACATGCTTCCAGGGTTCAGCCCAACTTAGACGTTATCTTATAGGCGAGACTGGAGTGTGCGTGCTACTAGTAGGCGTCGGTAGGATTGCAACCAATGACCTATAGAGACTGTGTGCGCCTTAAGCATCACGGTACGCACATTGGTTCTAAGTAAGAATGAAACGTTTTTTCAATGAGTGAGTGAGCGGTAGCCCTAAATTTCTACTGCTGGAGTAGCTATCCATAATGTAGTAAGCTAGCTAGATTAGAGCAACTGCATGAAAGATGAGTCGTTAAGGTAACACATAGACATGATGAAAGGCATCCAATTGCCGATCAAAGACTATCATTATTTGTATTGCTTGTTCCTCATGGCATCGTTTGTCAGCCATCCAACAGTTGAAACGTGAAGTTGCTGCATGTTGGAGGACGTCATTCACGGTTCTCGAGAATCAAGTAATACAGCATGATAGCAAGAAAGATTATATTGTACATTCGTTGCGTTTCGATAACTAATTGGCAGCCGCCTTTTTCATGGCCAAGTCAAAGACTTGCTCGAGGGATGCATGTGCAGCCGTCGATTCGTCATAATGAGCAAACAAAGTTTGCGACCCGTCAAATACAAAGGTTCCGCCCTGAAGGAATGCTTGCTCTTGTTTGGGAGGAACAAAGAAGGCTGCAGTTTGGAGCAGACAAGCGAAGAAAAAAGGAAAATATACATGTTTGAGCCACCACTACATAAAGTACATCACGAAATAAGCGCATGCTTCATACCTTTATTCCACTTTGCCAGTACTCCCCCCAGCTCTTTCAAACCATCTTTTTTCTGTAGTCGATCAAGGAATGCAAAAGGTGTGCTAATCGAAAAGAAAGTCTCTTTTACGCCACGATTAAGATCCAGTTCGTCGTAAATTGTATTGTCCGGGTCTGTTCGGCAATGACAAAATAAAAAAAGGATATGTAAATTGTTGTCCACTTTTTAAAACCAGACCCCAAAACGACAAACAAAATTATACTTGCTCCAGTCGTACCTACGAAAAGATATTTCTGCCCGTTTGGAATTTCGAGATGATTAATCAATTTCAAACCTGACAAAACAGAAGGAATCGAAGAGATGTTGAGTGTAGATATTCACATTCATCCTGTTCATTTCAGCTCCGCTTTTCAAGAAGACGTACAGTTTTCAGGACTCCCAATAGAGACCATGACCAGCCGGACACCAGCCGCTTCGAGTTCATCGATCCTCTTACTCCACTGAACGATGTACTCTTGACACAAAGGTCACCCAAGCGATCGAAGAAATACTGCAATCGACACATCGCTGGTCCCTTCTTGCAACAAATCACCCATACCAACCTGCTGCCCCACTGCATTATAAACAGATTGCTGGCTCAGAGTTTGTCGAACGTTCACTTTTTTGGCACGGTCGGATGGATTGCCGCCCAGAATGACATCGCCACAACCACATGCCTCGGTTGTTTCAACCGAAGACTTCACCGTGCATCTCGATCTACCAACCGCCGAAAATCTGCTTCCTTTTGGAACAAAGGCAGTAGCCACAGAAGCTGTGGCTACTATGCCTAGAAGCAAAAGCAGCGTATTATTCAATTTCATTGTCTATCTTTATGGGAACGGGTGCCCATACATAGTGTGGTTGATCACAACCGGATGTGCACGTGAAGAATCAATAAAATCAGTTGCCATGAATGAATCATCGCGCCGTTGTCGCGCGTTGTTTGCAGCCACGCAAGACTGAGGACACGTCATTGAGTACCGAATGCACCGGGCGAACTTGCACATTCCGAAATAGTTTACAAAACTACCGGCAATTAAAATTCCGACACAACAACGGCATCAGTATGGGCCCACCATTCTCATTTCAGCCTCCCAAGTCATTGTCGAGGTTCGCCTCACAATGTAATTTATTTTCAAGTCACAAGGAACAGATCGACAAAAATGAACTCGAACACCAGCCTAGAATTCTGACATTGGTTATGATGATGTGGCGAAAGGACAATGGGAACTACGAAAATGCGAGCATTGCAAGTATAAAAAAAACCTCGTGCGGTTCGCTGCACTAAGTTGCAAGGGGCAAGCACGGCGACTGGTCAGCGACAAGGATTGCGATTTGCTCAGGTCAGCCAACTAGTTGCTACTTGTACCTGGCTGGCAATGGCGGATGAATGTACAATATGCTGGCATCGGGACTGTAGAAAGTGGCCTGCGTTGGTTGCAGTTTAGACTTCTCCAGCAATGCCAGCGCTTCAAGATTGGATCTAGTTGTGCTAGCCCTTTTGAGAAATGATATGGGCTACAAAAGTTGTGATACTTTAGATTTTCATAGCTGTTATACAGTAAATAGGGCTAGCTAGTAGCGAGCGGAATCAAAATGAAGGATAGAAAGTCGGCAGGGCTGGATAAATTCGATGAAAAATCATCATGCAGTAGCCCCCAAGTTTATATGAATATATGCAGGAATACTCTTGTCACGTAGGTAATAATATATGCAGATCATGTAGTAGCGCGTAGCAAACAAAAATACAAAGATACAAAGCAGAAAGCTGTGTTTGGCATTGGTTTTGGGCGGAGTGAGACGGAAGTTTTGAAACGGACAAGTTCCATGGATGCTTCCTCTTTATCTCCAGTCCTCCAAGACAACAGCTTCTGGGATGGCCGGAGTACGATCCTTTCCCGCTTCATTCCAGAAGGGATCATAAACGTAGTCCTTCACAGCCGTCAAGACAGTTCTCTCTCCCATGGGGAGTACTTCGTTGTAGAACCACGGAAGGACGCCTTGTGCCGGAGCATTCATCGTGACTCGACTGGACCACTTGGGCACAGTAAAGAATGCGGCCATGCCTTCCTTCTGGAGACCTCCCTTGATGACCGAGGCATAATCGATGCGACCTGTCTGGTTCAACATGTCCAAAGAACGTCCCCACAAGGCTTGCTGTGTAATGGCGGCAACATTGCCCACAAAAATGTCCATGGACAGTCCGTACCAAAAGAGCGTCGACCTCGACTTTTGTTCTTGAGGAAAATAGAGCTTGTAGGTAATGGGTGTCAAGACAAAGGTAGTCTGGCACATGATGGTGTTCCTCATGAGGGATGGGAAAAAGGCTGGACCGGCATGGCGAGCAAGAGCTGGGTAGTTGGCTCGTGCCAACAAATTGGATTCAATGGCGGCAAACTGTTGCTTGCCAAAGAAACGCTGGACCTCGGCTCGGTTGCTAACCTTGGTCTCCAACGAGGCTGCTAGCACAGGCGCGATCATGGTCTTGAAGGCAGCTCGCATACGAAAATTCATGGAATCCTGACCGTTGTCTTGGGTGCTGCCTTGTTGGGCTTCACTTGCTGCAGGCGTAAAGAGGTCATTGCCATAAGGAGTCACGGGCACACCCATCATGCTGGATAGGCCATGATCCACTAGCTGAAAGGCAAAGCCCATGACACTGTATTGCAAGAACCATGCCACACAACTAGATGGTCCGACCACTCGATAGGGAGCAAAGGCACCTTCTCGAAAGGTCAATCTCGCCGCTTGGGCCAGTTGGCCCTTGCCAGAAACCTGACTCGAGTTCATAAACAGCGCAATCTTCTCGAGAGGCATGCCGGCAAACCGCATCATGACTCCAAAGCAACCAATGCCCAACGACCTGTAGGCTACCAGTGTAGGATCGGCCACCGAGTGGGGCAGATCCAACTGTGCCGAGAGGGCCTTGGCGGGAAGTTCTTTGCTATTGCAGTTATCCGACATGATGATAATTATGGAAGGATGTTAATGGAGATATCTTATCGAAAAGGTATTTGGAATCAATCGAGGATGTGCTTAGCTCCAAAATTTATGGTAAGACAAGATAACGAAAGATAACAAAAGAAGCAGATCAACAAGATTTGCTGCCTTTTTTAGGAAGTCTGTGGGTGCGAGTTGCAAGTCTCACCCGGAATCAAAAGCTTCAGGCATCGATGCAATTTCTGTGGTAATAAAATCCAAATAATGAGACAACGAAGCCCCGAATAAGAACTTCGACAATGCTATCAATGAATCGCGGTGGGAGAGCTCAGAGTAGAGTTTAGTACACTATTGGATCGGATATTCGGATTGCTGGGAAATAGGGATCAGTAACATTTGCGACCTCCAACATCATTCGTGCTTCCTAGCTTGCGAGAAGGCGCCTGTACGTACGCTGTTTCATTTCTAATCTACTAATGATTTTGCGTAGAAATGAAGGCGCTTCGACAGAAAACCAAAATCCAGAACGAGCGCTGGAGAGAGGAATTCGCGACTTGACACGCTTTTTGCGACATCGATAAGAACTCAAGAATAATTACATATAACGTACAGGACTCTGATTAGTGACAGGAGAGACGGTGCAATTGCAATAATTTGGAAGATCCCAGATCCAATTGGGCACTTGGATATTTCCTCACCAGGTGTACGTACTTATTCTCGTTGTCGTGGCCAGGTGGGTGTACTAGTACTTCGTTTTTTTCGTTGCCAGAGTTCGAAGATAATAGATTCATGTTCTGTTGGCCAATAGATTCATCTACTAATTACCGGTAGTAGCACTGTCCTTCATCAAGCAAGCAAGGTGTCATCACCACTACTAGCTAGTAGCTACTCTAGCTAGATAGACAGTAGAGAAATAGAAGACCAGCACATACATTAAACCCACCCTGAAGCAGTGATAAGGGTGGTCGGAAGATATGATGACGGCCGGCAGGCTGGAAGCAACCGTGACCGAAGGAAGCGGCGAACTGAACTGAACTGAACTGAAAACTATTGGAGCCCGCTGATAGAACCTCTAGATGTGTTCCGTCGATCGTCGATCATCCCTGGCAAAAGCGAGACCGACAGTGGTAGAGGGGCCGCGCAAGGCGAACGAATGCAGCTGTTGCTTTGTCAACTTGAAAAAGTGGCTGCCACTGGCAGTGGCACCGACGGCGGAGAGTGCATTACGTTCAGTTCAGTTGTTCTGTCCTCGGACGACAGAAAGGACAACAATTAGGACAATGCGTACCACAACACTATCCAACGACACACCCAAGAGTAACACTAATAGCCAGATCGGCAGATAGACTCTATCTAGCTAGTAGTTAGACTTAGCTAACTAGTTTACCTGGGTACTCGTACCTAATAGTTTCATCGCTACTACCACTAGCTAGTACAATGTAGCTAGCTAGCTAACTAGAGTAGGAAGTAGAACTGCGAATTCGGTCAGGTTGTATGTGCGTCTAATCAACATTATGAAACAGCGTGCGTCTATATAGATAGTGACGTCAGTCCCTGTAATTTTCAACCAAATGTTACTAGTACCGTCCAGATATCAATTGGGCTGGGTATGTTTCTTGCAATGCAAGCGATGTCAGACTGTTGAGATGCCGCCTCCGCCGACGAGAGAATACAGTTACACAATACTACTGTATGAATAGGGAAACATTACCAGCCACCACAACAGCTATCTTTAGCAGCTGGATCCGCATTTATACTCTCAAAAAGCATAAACATGGGCAAGAAAAGGTACAGTAGATCCAGCGTCAGAAATGCGACGAGTAAATCCATCGATGGGATAAATCTGAATGGAGCGCACTCACCCACGTCATTTTTTGTATTTGCTTCTTCCCAAATTTCACAACAGTACTGACGACATTCCAACAATCCTCAAAGATGCAACCCTAGGACCCAAAGTAAAAGAAATTATTGGCAAATATGTCGATAAATTTACGTCGGGCGATTCTCTCGTCAAGGTTGTGAGGCAGTTGGATTTTTGGCACTCCGAGGGACTAGAAGAAAAGGAACTCCTCGAAATCGCCGAAGACTTGTCCGAACGGGCCACCATTTTATCCTCCGATTTCAAGTGCCCCCGTGTCAGGTTTGGAAAGACGGAACTGCAAATGCCTATTGTAACGTGCGGTGGTATGCGCATTCAACACACATGGTTGCCCGACAATCTGCCGCTATCCCCATCGCGCTCCCGAGTGCTGAACAGTCCGTGCCAGGAAAACTTGATGAATGCGGTTCGTCTTTGCTTAAAGTCGGGTATCAACCACTTTGAGACGGCACGCATGTACGGAACATCGGAATATCAGTTTGCCGAGGCACTGCATACACTCATGGAGCAAGGAGAGATCAAACGTGAAGATTTTATCTTTCAGACCAAAGTTCTCCCCACTGCCAACCGCAAGGATTTTGAAAAGGCTTTGGAGGCATCCTGGAAAAACTGTGAGAAATTGGGTCATATCGATTTATTCGCCTTTCATCTGGTGTCGAACAAAGCTCAAGTAAAATGGGTTTTAGATGATGGAGAGGACTCGTGTATGGCAGCCGTATTGGAATATCAACGACAAGGAAAGATCAAGCACATTGGTTTTTCAACCCACGGTCCCGCCAATAATATTCTGGAAGTGATCAATTCCAAAAAGTTCGACTATATCAATATTCATGCTCACTTTCTGGGATCTTACCACGGAGAAGGCACCCCAGACGGGCAGGGTGGTCATGGTAACCATTATGCAGTAAAGAGAGCATTGGAGCTCGACATGGGGGTCTTCTTGATCTCTCCATTGGACAAGGGTGGTATGGTGTACCGCCCCAGTAAGACTCTGGCACGAACACTGGGGCCAAAGATGACCCCTATTGACTTTGCCATGTTGTCCGGTTGGAAGGAAGTGGGCCATCACACCGAAACGGTTGGCTTCCATTGTCCAGCGGATATTGAGGACGCTCTTTCTGCAGCCCGCATGTTTACAAAGCCAGATATCGATGCGCAACTAAAAGCCGCCGTAGAACGTGTCAATCAAAAAATGGAAACAGAACTCGGAAAGGAATGGAAAGAAAAGGGATTGTTGAACATCCCCAATTGCGAGGAAGAGCCGACACATGGAGTAGCCATTGGCCACGTCCTGTGGATTTACAACCTGATGAAATCTTTTGGAATGTACGATTTTTGTTCTGCTCGGCACAAGAATCTTGCTAGCACAGGATGGAACACCAAGCTGTCATTCGAGGAGAACCTGAAAAAAATGTAAGTGCATTTCTTACCGTGTCCTGAGCTGGTTTTGAAAACAAATCGGTTCTAATTCATCTTTCCTTGCTCCAAAACAAACAGGAATGCTGGCAACATGGGTCGTAACTACAAGCCTGATCTTGACTATAGCAAAGCGCTGGAGAAGCACTACGACGCTGAGGCCGCCATTGCCAATATGAAAGAGCTTGAGGAATGGATGAAAATTGATGCAAATGATTTGGAGACACGTAAAGCCAAAGGGTTTGATCAGGCTTACAACTTGACCGTGTGGGTAGATTACCCCGGCGACCCATCCATATCGGGTGTTTTACTTCAGAATCTAACCTTTGGCTTGCTGGGATGTGGTGGTGGGCCTACGAAAGCTTCGGCCGCGTTAGTAGCGACTCTGCAAGAGGAAATCAAGAATGTATAGTTTCGCATCAGGTTTCATACTGGACACAACAGTTGGTCCTTGATAGCCCATGGGATCATACCATAACTTCAATCAATATTCCCATATTCATAAACAGACTGCCGTCGATACATCGGCCAATTATTATAGTAGTCCTAATAGTTAGCCACCTAAAAACATTCAACAGCTAACATGCTGCAGATGGAATTTTGCTGACAAGAAAATGCTTAACTAAGTCGCACACATTGCCCTTCATTTCATGGCGTCCGTCATTTTTTGTGACTCATTTTAAGGCGCGATTCCAACGGTCAAACGGCACTTTGAGTACCGGTTCGGTACCACTCATTATCAACGATAATAACGCGATGATATGTACTTGTTGTTAACATCCAGTTAGGTAGCTAAATCTTAGAACCGCATGCATCCTTTACAAACCAAGTTAGCTATATGTCCAAAGAAGCTAGCTTCTTAAAGGATGCACGCGGTTCAGCTATCTAC
>Ga0163148_10006717_pt1 | contig 11017 bp, 6 predicted proteins | sample OliLakLV19MP7P2_FD_148606 | JGI IMG/M metagenome (GOLD analysis project Ga0163148, IMG submission 148606) | Freshwater microbial mat bacterial communities from Lake Vanda, McMurdo Dry Valleys, Antarctica- Oligotrophic Lake LV.19.MP7.P2 | ecosystem: Environmental > Aquatic > Freshwater > Lake >... | reverse complement strand
GTTATGGGTTCTGTAATTTCAATATCAGTTAAAATAACATCATCTAATGTTTTTTCAATTAATTTTATTTTTATAGTATCTAAATTGACTTCAAGAAAACGTCTTGCCCTTGTTATCGCAGCATTAGATGGTTCTATAAGTGTAACTTTTTGCGGTACATTCGATGTCGTATTTACATTGATAAAATCTAGAAAACATACGGTTGCTAAACCTTGCCCACATCCCCAGTCAATTACTTGATAATTTTCATTAGTTATTTTATTTATATCCTTTAATGTAGACAATGCAGTTTGAATTTTTTCTTCATGCATTGTTCCATAAGCAGCCAAATAGCAATTTAACTCATCCTCAGTTTTTAAAAGACCAACACCATGATTTACAAAAGCCCAAGGTTTTGATTTTTTGTCATTGGGCAAATTTAAATAAGCATTCTGAATAATTTTTTGTAATTGTGTCATTGATTGCTGTCAAAAAGAAATTTAGATTGTAAAGCATTTTGTTTTTTCAGGGTATAGCTTAACAATTGGATATAAGTTTATTTAATTTTAATAAGTATTTGTATGTAATCAATTGCAATATAACAAATTTCACGTGTCGTTACTTCACAAAAAAAAGACAGGTTCATTTTTTGAACCTGTCTTTATTGTTTTGTTTTCTATTTGGCACTGCTAAGAAGAAAACACTCTCCGTCAGCAAGCTGACACCTCACTTTATAGGGAGGAATAAGAGTTTTTTCTAATCTTCTTAGTACATTCCGTCCATTCCGCCGCCCATGCCGCCTGGCATTGCTGGCATTGCTGATTCTTTAGATGGTTTGTCCACTATAGTGCAATCTGTTGTCAATAATAAACCAGAAACTGATGCTGCATTTTCTAATGCTACACGGCTTACTTTAGTTGGGTCGATAACGCCAGCTTCGAATAAATCTACGTATTCGCCATTTGCTGCATTATATCCATAAGCTCCTTTTCCAGCTTTTACGTTGTTCAATACAACTGATGCTTCTTCGCCAGCGTTTGAAACGATTTGACGTAAAGGCTCTTCGATAGCACGGCGGATAATATCAACACCAATTTTTTGATCGTGATTTGCAACAACAACATTATCTAATGAAGACAATGCACGGATGTAAGCAACTCCACCACCGGGCACGATACCTTCTTCTACTGCTGCACGAGTTGCATGCAATGCATCTTCCACGCGAGCTTTTTTCTCTTTCATTTCAACTTCTGTAGAAGCACCGATACGAATTACAGCCACACCACCGCTAAGTTTAGCAAGGCGCTCTTGTAATTTTTCTTTATCGTAATCTGAAGTAGTTTTTTCGATTTGAGTTTTGATTTCACTTATGCGTTTTTTAATATCTTCGCTAGCGCCAGCACCTTCAATAATTGTTGTGTTGTCTTTGTCGATGATAATTTTTTTTGCAGTGCCAAGATAAGCTAATGTAGCAGCGTCAAGTTTGTAACCTTTTTCTTCGCTGATAACAGTACCAGCAGTTAAAACTGCTATATCTTCAAGCATAGCTTTTCTGCGATCGCCAAAGCCAGGAGCTTTAACAGCAGAAATACGCAATGTACCACGTAATTTATTTACAACCAATGTTGCAAGAGCTTCGCCTTCCACATCTTCAGCAATAATTAAAAGTGGGCGACCAGCTTGAGAAGTTTTTTCTAAGATTGGAAGAATTTCTTTGATTGAAGCGATTTTTTTCTCGTAAATCAAGATATATGGATCTTCCAAAACTGCTTCCATAGAGTCAGCATCAGTGACGAAATAAGGAGATAAATATCCTCTGTCGAATTGCATACCTTCAACTGTTTCTAAAGTAGTTTCAGTACCACGAGCTTCTTCAACTGTGATAACGCCATCTTTACCAACTTTTTCCATTGCTTCAGCGATTAACTCACCAATAGCAGGGTCGTTATTTGCAGAAATTGATCCAACTTGAGCGATTTCTTTTTTGCCTTCTACTTCACGGCTAAGTTCTTTCAAACCAGCAGTTACACATTTAACAGCAGCATCGATACCACGTTTCAAATCCATAGGATTCGCTCCAGCAGTTACATTTTTATAACCTTCACGGTAGATAGCTTGAGCCAAAACAGTTGCAGTAGTAGTACCATCGCCCGCTACATCACTAGTTTTGCTAGATGCTTCACGCACCATAGAAGCACCCATATTTTCAATTGGGTCTTCCAATTCGATTTCTTTTGCAACAGTAACACCATCTTTAGTAACAGTTGGTGCACCGAATTTTTTATCAATAATTACGTTACGACCCTTTGGTCCTAATGTAACTTTCACAGCGTTAGCCAATTGGTCTACGCCACGTTTCAATGCTGAACGAGCTTCAACATCATAGTTAATTAATTTTGCTGACATTATTATTTTCCTTTTAAATTATTAAATTTCTTGATTTTAATTGAATTAGCTAATAACTGCGTAGATATCTGATTCTCTCATGATAAGTAAATCTTTACCATCAACTTTGATTTCAGTTCCACCGTATTTGCCATAAAGTACTTTATCGCCTGCTTTCACAGTAGGAACAACCAATGTACCGTTTTCGTTCAACTTTCCAGCACCTACCGAAATGATAGTTCCTTCTTGTGGTTTTTCTTTTGCAGTATCTGGAATTATGATACCACTTGCAGTTTTTTCTTCAGCTAAAGCTGGTTCTATAAGCACTCTATCGTGCAATGGAGTTAATGCCATTTTAAGACCTCTATAATTAATGTTTAAGTAAAACAATTCTAATTTTGTTGGTATTCACGTAGCAATTAGCACTCTATTGTAGAGAGTGCTAATATATTTACAAGGGAGAAATACAGATTAGAGAATTATTTTCTGAACAAATGGAAAGTCAGTATTAGTAAGGCTTTCAATCATTTTGTTGAAGCCAACAAAATGATAAGAGTGAGTGTTGGCAAGGCTTTCAATCATTTTGTTGAGGCCAACAAAATGATAAGAGTGAGTGTTGGTGGTGCTTTAGAGCATATGATTAAATTTATTTAAAAAGCATTTTTTACATTCAAATAAATTTGCTAATTTGTATTTGATAACTATGAATAATTTAAATGAAATATGAAAAAAGAATTAATAGCAGAATTATTACAAAAGTTTGAAGATGCTTCTTATGACTTTAGAGGCGTGGAATGTTGGAGTGCAAGAGAGTTACAAAATGTGTTTAATTATTCAGAATGGCGTAATTTCGTAAAAGCAATTGACAAAGCTAAGATTTCCTGTGAAACCGCTGGTGAAGTGGTTTCTGATCATTTTGTTGGCTTCAACAAAATGATAGAATTAGCTAAAGGTGCCCAAAGAGAAATCAAAGATATTGCACTAACAAGATATGCTTGTTATTTAATTGCTCAAAATGGAGATGTAAGTAAAAGTGAAATTGCATTTGCACAAACTTATTTCGCAGTACAAACTCGAAGACAAGAAATTATTGAAAAAAGAATTTCTGAAGTAAATCGATTAATTGCAAGAGAAAAGCTAAGCAAAGCTGAAAAGAAATTATCGGGAGTTATTTTTGAGCGTGGAGTGGATAGCCAAGGATTTGCAATAATTAGAAGTCTCGGAGACAAAGCACTCTTTGGTGGATTTTCTACAAATGAAATGAAAAAGAAACTAGCAGTCCCTGAAAGTAAACCATTAGCAGACTTCCTACCTACTCTAACTCTAAAAGCAAAAGATTTTGCAACAGAATTAACAAGTCATAATGTAGTTGATAAGAATCTGAAAGGTAGAAAAGCTATTAGCGATGAACATGTCGAAAACAATAAAGCTGTTAGAAATATTCTATTGGATAGAGGTGTGAAACCAGAAACATTACCAGCCTTGGAAGATGCAAAGAAAGTGCAACGACGAATTGAAGCTGAAGAAAAAAAAGTCAGCAAGACTTCAAATAAAATAAAATAGTTGAACCAGAATTCTTATTATTTTGTTAGGCAAAACAAAATAATAAGAGTGAGTATTGACAAAGCTTACGACCATATTGTTGAGGCCAACAAAATAGTCAGAGCGAGTAATAGATAGTCTTTCAAAATATTGTCTAAAAGTTTACTTTTATAAGATTTATTTCTATAGTTTTCTTATCAAAGTTATACTTCAAATAAACAAAACCATACTTTTCACTGAACAAATACTTTGCAGTGTATTTTGTTTTCTTAGTAATTCCCATAGCTTCTAACATTCAACGAGTATCACTAATTTGTTGATTTTGAAAATATTCCTTACCTACTATAATTTCTCCTTGAACATTTATTCCCTTAAATTCTTCCGAAGTATCATCTTGTGTAACAAGTTCCCATTTATGGAAATTACCAATTTGATAGGATATTCTATAAATGGGAAATGTACAAGTTCTGAATATTGCAAATATAAATTTCTTGGTGGATGTATCCAAATTTAAAGATAAAGTCTGGCAAATAATTGATTTTGGGATCAACAACTCCTGTTGTTTCAGTAGTCCAAATAATTATCTTTCCGCTGGAATCAACTTGAATTTAATATTTACAATCGATTTCTCTTTGCAAGTTTGGCAGAATATTATTCTTAACAGTCAAAGTTAAGCTGTCATACTTAGAATTCTCAGAATTTTTAACAAGGTATGTCCATTCTTTGTCTCGTGTGTAGATTTTAGAGCTATTCCAAATAATGTCATAGCTGATATACATTGCTGATATAACAATAATTAATAGATTTTTATTATTTTACTTCTCATAAATTAATTTTAGTACATATTTTTTTTCTAAGATTTATAAAATATTTTTGTAATTCTCCAACTTCTAATTTAATTCTTTTTAACCCACTATAATGAATGCAGGATAATATTGATTTAGCTTTACTTTTAAGAACATATTAGTTAATATCATCAGAATCATTAGTAGATACCATAAATGTATTAAGATTCATATATTTAACTTCTTCGAAGTCACTAAATTCGATCTTGTATATTTTTATTGACATACATTTAACTTCTGGATGATAATAATATACCAAAATACCAATTATATCATTTTTATTTAATAATGTATCACTAATAATCAGTTTGTCAGTATATAATACAATATAACTAACAATTTCAGTTGTATCAACTAAATTGCTATCAACATTAAAAAAACAATTCGTTAAATTGATTATATTCTTTAATCAAAGTAAATCCTATATTTGTATTATTTAATTTACTTTCATATAGTTTAAATTCATTTGTGTTTTTTTGCATTGAGATATTTATCATTTTATAATTTTTGCTAACATAGCATTTGCTATTATTTTGACTTTTGTAAATTTCATAAGATACAAGAGCTATTAATAATAATAATAATATTGATATTATAATTGTTTTTTCATTTTCAACTCATTATTTTTACTAAATATAATTTGGCTGGTCTTTATTAAAAAACAACCATACTTATTAAAATATCAATTTTGTTTTTTGATGTAGTATCTGTAAATAAATCTTTTATTGTATACAAATAACTAGCTATTTTTACTTTTGCGATGCTATCAATTAAAATTGTTGGTAATGTAGGATTGTTTTTCAAATCTAATGAGATAGACAATCTATAATCTAAGAAAATTACACACACAAGTAAAAGTTTTTCACGGCCTGTGGATTTATATAAGAATATCAGTATTAACGAGATGTTTAAGGCTAGTTGTTTTTATACAAAAACAAAAAACCCCATCACTTTTCAGTGATGAGGTTTGTATAGAAAGAATCCGGCAACGCCCTACTCTCCCACGCAGCTACCCACGCAGTACCATTGGCGAAGTAGGGCTTAACTTCTCTGTTCGGAAAGGGAAGAGGTGTGACCCCTACTCTATAATCACCGGAAAATATTTTTGTGACTATATATAGGTAAATTTAGTGATTTAAGTTGGAAATTGATTTTCAGTAATTATGATATGAATAATATCACCAAGTAATAAAGACTCACCTGAGAAAGAAAGAGTATACTTAGTATGTTAAGCCCTCGAATTATTAGTACTTCTCGACTGAATGTATTACTACACTTACATCTAAAGCCTATCAACGTGGTCATCTCCCACGATTCTTACCCCCGAAGGGTGAGATATCTAATCTTGGAGTAGGTTTCGTGCTTGAGATGCTTTCAGCACTTATCCTTTACGTACATGGCTACTCAGCGATGCCACTGGTGTGACAACTGATGCACCGTAGGTACGTTCATTCCGGTCCTCTCGTACTAAGAACGGGTCTCCTCAAATATCTTTCGCCCGCACAGGATAGGGACCGAACTGTCTCACGACGTTCTGAACCCAGCTCACGTACCGCTTTAATTGGCGAACAGCCAAACCCTTGGGACCTTCTCCAGCCCCAGGATGCGATGAGCCGACATCGAGGTGCCAAACCTTGCCGTCGATGTGAACTCTTGGGCAAGATCAGCCTGTTATCCCCGGCGTACCTTTTATCCTTTGAGCGACGGCCCTTCCACGCAGTGCCGCCGGATCACTAAGACCTGCTTTCGCATCTGCTCGACTTGTTTGTCTCGCAGTTAAGCTACCTTATGCCTTTGCACTCTACGCACGATTACCAACCGTGCTGAGGTAACCTTTGTAAGCCTCCGTTACTCTTTAGGAGGCGACCGCCCCAGTCAAACTACCCGCCTAACACTGTCCCCACGGATCCACTCCGCCAGGTTAGAATCCAACTACAACAAGGGTGGTATTTCACCATTGACTAACCTAAGCCCACAAGCTCAGGATCGCTGTCTCCCACCTATCCTACGCATGTTGTAACCAAACCCAATGTTAAGTTATAGTAAAGGTGCACGGGGTCTTTCCGTCCATGTGCGGGTAACCGGCGTCTTCACCGGTACCACAATTTCACCGAGCTCATCGTTGAGACAGTGTCCAGATCGTTACACCATTCGTGCAGGTCGGAACTTACCCGACAAGGAATTTCGCTACCTTAGGACCGTTATAGTTACGGCCGCCGTTTACTGGGGCTTCAATTAAGAGCTTTGCTTGCGCTGACCCCTCCTATTAACCTTCCAGCACCGGGCAGGTGTCACACAATATACATCCTCTTTACGAGTTAGCATTGTGCTGTGTTTTTGTTAAACAGTCGCCTGGACCTTTTCACTGCGACCCCCCCAAAGGGGGGCACCCCTTCTCCCGAAGTTACGGGGTTAATTTGCCGAGTTCCTTAACGATGACTCACTCGCGCGCCTTAGAATACTCATCCCACCCACCTGTGTCGGTTTACGGTACGGTCACCATGTCTCGCTTTTCTCGACAGTCTTAGCCCTATAAGGAATAACCATTAATCCTTATAGAGGTTACGCCTGTGTCACTTTAATTGACATGGTGGTTCAGGAATATTAAAAAAGCCTGATTCCCATCAACTACGCCTCTCGGCCTCGCCTTAGGGGCCGACTAACCCTGAGATGACGAACAGAGCTCAAGGAAACCTTGGGTTTACGGCGTTAAAGATTCTCACTTTAATTATCGTTACTTATGCCAACATTTGCTCTTCTGTATGCTCCAGCAGCAATCACTTGCCACCTTCAGTGCTATTACAGAATGCTCCCCTACCACTTCATAGATTTCTCTAAGAGTCCAAAACTTCGGTGTAATGCTTAGTCCCGGCAATTGTCGGCGCTGTCTCGCTCGACCAGTGAGCTATTACGCACTCTTTAAATGAATGGCTGCTTCTAAGCCAACATCCTGGCTGTCTCAGCAAGACAACATCCTTTCTCTGTTAGCATTAACTTTGGGACCTTAGTTGTTGGTCTGGGTTGTTTCCCTCTCGGCCACGAAGCTTATCCCTCGCAGCCTCACTCCTGTAAAACATGTGTCTTGTATTTGAAGTTTATTAGGGTTCGGTACCTTTGTGAAGGCCCTAGCCCTATCAGCGCCCTACCCCAAGCACACTATTACAAGGCTGCACCTAAATGCATTTCGGGGAGTACGAGCTATAACCGAGTTTGATTGGCCTTTCACCCCTATCCACAGTTCATCCAAATGGTTTTCAACCCAAACTAGTTCGGACCTCCACGTAGTGTTACCTACGCTTCATCCTGACCATGGATAGATCACCCGGTTTCGCGTCTGCCGCTGCATACTAATCGCCCTATTCAGACTCGCTTTCGCTACGGGTACAGACCAGAGGCCCTTACCCTTGCATGCAACGAGCAACTCGTTGGCTCATTAAGCAAAAGGCACGCAGTCACTTTTGCTCCTACCGTTTGTAAGCACACGGTTTCAGGTTCTATTTCACTCCCTTCTTAAGGGTTCTTTTCACCTTTCCCTCACGGTACTTGTTCACTATCGGTCACAGAGGAGTATTTAGCCTTACCCCGTGGTCGGGGCAGATTCACGCAAGATTTCTCCTGTCCCGCGCTACTCAGGATACCACTGCTTTTTTCAAGATTTCGTTTACGGGGCTATCACCCTCTATGGCTAACCTTTCCAAGTTATTCTACTATCTATTCATCTACGTCCGTGGTCCTACAACCCCAGATTATAAATAATCTGGTTTGGGCTCCTCCCGTTTCGCTCGCCACTACTCAGGGAATCTCTTCGATTTCTTTTCCTCTAGGTACTGAGATGTTTCACTTCCCTAGGTTCGCTCCTATATTAGGTGACGGTTCATTACAACCGCCGGGTTTCCCCATTCGGAAATTTCCGGGTCATAGCTTCATTCCAGCTCGCCGAAACTTATCGCAGGTTAGCACGTCCTTCATCGCCTCTCTGTGCCAAGGCATCCACCGTGTGCCCTTAGTATCTTAACATACTAATTCTTGTATTTTCTTTATTTCTCGATTGAGTCTTTATAACTCGGTGATACTTTACATATTTAATTACTGATATTTCCAACTAAATAATAGTCAATCTCGGAAGATTGCTACTACTCACATAAATTTTCAATGAACATTTGATTGTATTAGAATTAACTAATATTGTGGATCCTAACGGGATCGAACCGATGACCTCCAGAATGCAAATCTGGCGCTCTCCCAGCTGAGCTAAGGACCCTAAAATAACTTTATTAAGAGTTAGATTAGAGCATTTTTTAATGCTTTAAAGATAGATTTATAGGATTCTCTGGCAATGCTGCAAGAGTTAGTGGGTCTGAGACGACTTGAACGTCCGACCTCACGCTTATCAGGCGTGTGCTCTAACCAGCTGAGCTACAGACCCATATAAGTCTAAACTTTTTTTACATAAAAGAACAAAAAGAAGAATGTTCTTCAAAAAATAGAAAGTAAGATAAAACCTTGAGATATGTTTTTTTTGTTTTTTTGATATTTAATACTAAATTAATAGTATTTGTCTCTTTAAAGGAGGTGATCCAGCCGCACCTTCCGATACGGCTACCTTGTTACGACTTAGCGCCAGTTACCAAGTTCGCCATCAACGTACAGAGTACGTCTTCGGGCGCCCCCAGCTTCCATCGCTTGACGGGCGGTGTGTACAAGGCCCGGGAACGTATTCACCGCAGCGTGCTGATCTGCGATTACTAGCGATTCCACCTTCATGAAGTCGAGTTGCAGACTTCAATCCGAACTGAGAATGAGTTTAGGGATTTCCTTGACCTCGCGGTTTCGCCCTCTGTCTCATCCATTGTATCACGTGTGTAGCCCCGGACATAAGGGCCATGATGACTTGACGTCGTCCCCACCTTCCTCACCACTTGCGTGGGCAGTCTCTCTAGAGTGCTCAGCCAAACTGCTAGCAACTAAAGATAGGGGTTGCGCTCGTTGCGGGACTTAACCCAACACCTCACGGCACGAGCTGACGACAGCCATGCAGCACCTCTACACTTGCCCGAAGGAGGATACCTTTCGGCATCTGTCAAGTATAGTTCAAGCCCGGGTAAGGTTCTTCGCGTTGCATCGAATTAAACCACATGATCCACCGCTTGTGCGGGCCCCCGTCAATTCCTTTGAGTTTCAACCTTGCGATCGTACTCCCCAGGTGGTATGCTTAACGGATTTCCTACGGCACTAGAGTAAACTCTAACACCAAGCATACATCGTTTAGGGCGTGGACTACCAGGGTATCTAATCCTGTTCGCTACCCACGCTTTCGTGCCTCAGCGTCAATAATAAGCCAGTAGGCCGCCTTCGCCACTGGTATTCCTCCTGATATCTACGCATTTCACCGCTACACCAGGAATTCTACCTACCTCTCTTACATTCAAGACTTCCCGTTTCAAAGGCATTCCCTCAGTTGAGCTGAAGTCTTTAACCCTTGACGTAAAAGCCCGCCTACGCACCCTTTATACCCAGTAATTCCGGACAACGCTCGGACCCTACGTATTACCGCGGCTGCTGGCACGTAGTTAGCCGGTCCTTTCTTTGATGTTACAATCCCGGATGGCAAAGCCATCTTTTTTTCACATCTAACAGTGGTTTACAGGGCGTAGCCCCTTCATCCCACACGCGGCGTCGCTGCGTCAGACTTTCGTCCATTGCGCAAAATTCCTCACTGCTGCCTCCCGTAGGAGTCTGGACCGTGTCTCAGTTCCAGTGTGGCTGATCGTCCTCTCAGACCAGCTACTGATCGTCGCCTTGGTAGTCCATTACACTACCAACTAGCTAATCAGACGCAGACTCATCCCATACCGTCGAAACTTTGATGCCGAAGCACCTCATCTAATATTAGCACCCGTTTCCAAGCGTTATGTTAGTGTATGGGGCAGATAATCTACGCGTTACGCACCCTTGCGCCAGTGTATTGCTACCCTCGACTTGCATGTGTTAAGCACGCCGCCAGCGTTCGTCCTGAGCCAGGATCAAACTCTCCGTTGTTAAACTAGATTATTTGATTCCTAATTTTGATTTTTGGTTTATCTCAAGGTTGACAGGATTGCATTTTATTGCTATCTATCTTTTATCTTTACTTTCTATTTTTCAAAGAACATCTTGTGTTTTCTTACTTGCGTTCAAACAAGGGATTCAAAATTAAATCTTTTGTTTGATATACACAAATTTTATTTTTCTGTTTTCTTTCCTTTCTAAATTTTACACTTTTGTAA
>Ga0163148_10006713_pt1 | contig 11023 bp, 9 predicted proteins | sample OliLakLV19MP7P2_FD_148606 | JGI IMG/M metagenome (GOLD analysis project Ga0163148, IMG submission 148606) | Freshwater microbial mat bacterial communities from Lake Vanda, McMurdo Dry Valleys, Antarctica- Oligotrophic Lake LV.19.MP7.P2 | ecosystem: Environmental > Aquatic > Freshwater > Lake >... | reverse complement strand
GTTGAAAGAGGAATTTACGGGTGGTGTCACCTGAGCCTTGGCCTTTGACGAGTTCTAGGCCTTTGAGTCGGTAGTGAGATTCGAGGTGGGAGCGGAGGTCTTTGGGGAGATTGAGCATCTCGGCAAAAGTGTTGGCTCTTTTTTGATAAATCCAGTCGATGAGTTGAGCGCGGCGGTAGTCGGGGGCTTGGGCTAGATCCCACAACTCAGGCTTTTGATCGAGGATCAAAGGGCGTTGGTCTGTGTTCTGGATGGGTGAGATCATGGGAGGAGGCGGTCAAGTGGCACCACGGCGGAGGAGGACGGCAGGGATGGTTTTTAGTAAAATAATAATATCGCACCAAAGGGACCATTTATCAATGTATTCTAAGTCTAGGCGAACCCATTCCTCAAAATTGGTGACGTTGTTACGACCAGAGATTTGCCAGAGGCAGGTGATGCCAGGCTTAACGCTGAGGCGGCGGCGCTGTTTATTTTTTGAGATGGCGAGGGTTTCGTAGATGGGCAAGGGGCGTGGGCCGACGAGGCTCATATCGCCTACTAAGACGTTGATGAGTTGGGGCAGTTCATCAAGGCTGGTCTTACGTAACCAATTTCCTATGGGGGTGATGCGGGGGTCTTGCGCCATTTTAAAAACGGGTCCTGTCATTTCGTTCAGGCGTTGGAGCTCGTCTCGGCGTTGCTCGGCGTCGGAGGTCATGGAGCGGAATTTCAGCATGCGGAAAGGTTTTCCATAGTGACCGCTGCGCTCTTGGGAAAATAAGGCCGGTCCCTTAGAGCTGAGCCTTATAAGGATGGAGATGATGAGCATGGGGAGGGAGAAAATAAGGAGGAGGGAAAAGGCACCGATGCGGTCGATGATAACTTTCCCCAGAAGTTGCCAGGAGCTGTCCGGTGTGCTGCGGAAGATAAGGATGGGGCGACTGGCAAAGTAGTCCACTTTAGCTGAGGTAATCTCGGTCTGGAACAGGGAGGTGGAGAGCCAGACTTCGATTCCCTCTTCTTCACAGGCTAGGAGCTGGTTAGAGACGGTGTCGAGCGATGTTTTTTTGACATCAAAAATGACTAATTGGATGGAGTCGTGGTGGAGTAGATTAATAAAGTCGGTTAGGTCGTGGTGGTTCGGATTAATTTGTTTGGCTATTTTAAAGCCTAACTCGGGGTGCTGTTTAAGTTCTTTCGCCCAGTAGGTATTATCTTCGCGATCGGTCACGAGGAGAAGGTTGCGGAGATTGATGGAGGATTTCGTTAATTTAGTGCGCACGGCGAGGATGGCTAATTGGCGGAGAAAAAGCAGTGTGGCGCAAATTGGGATGAAAAGAACGAAGGTAGTGCGACTAAGACTGTCTTTGAAGAAAAACATCAATAAGACCTGAATCAGGAATAAAAGGATGGAGGACTGGAAGCAGAGGTTGAGCACCTGACTTTTGCTGGGGTTAAAGCCAAGGCTGTAGAAGCTGAAGTGGGTCAGAATAAGCGGCGTGAAGATAAAAAGGGGAATGAGGTAGATTGAATAATCGGAAAGCTCCCCAATGCTTGATTCAAAAAAACTCAGGTTTAAGTATTGAAAAAAGGAACTGCGTAAAGTGTATGCTAGAATGAAGGCTAGACACACCACGAGGCAATCAATGAGTTGCAGGAAAATCCGATTCTGCCTAAATTTAAGAAGTAGCATGGACGTTAAAGTATAATGATTGAAATCAATCCTCGTCAAGTGAGCGTCTAATATTGATTAGTTATCTTTTTCCATGCAGGGGCAACAGAGGAAAGGACATCGCTGGCGGTGAGACATTGCTCCCCTAATTTTTCCACGGCATGATCGGCAGCTTTCCCGTGCCAGTAAACTCCTAGGCGTGCCGCATCCCAAGGGGCATAACCTTGAGCCAGAAGGGAGCCGATCATGCCTGCGAGAACATCACCCATGCCGGCCGTAGCCATGCCAGGGCTACCGCTAGCGTTAAAGCTGTAGGTTTGATTTTGTGCCGCTACCAGTGTGTTAGGGCCTTTAGCGACGAGAATGGTTTGAGGATGTTGCTGAAGCCAGAGTGAGGCGGCTTCTTGTCTTTCAGGAGCGGGTTGATGTAAGAGCCTCTCTAACTCGCCACGATGCGGTGTTAAAATAATCGGTTGCGCACAGGCGTTTAAAATAGGTAAATCGCATGCCACTAAGCTGAGTGCATCCGCATCTAAAACAATGGGGCAAGGAGCCTGCTCTAAAAGCTTCGTAAGGATGCGCAGACTTTCTTCATCCACGCCAATTCCTGGGCCGAGCACCCAGGCCTTAGCCTCCATGAAAGTTTGAGGAATCGCTTTGCTGCTTAAAGTTCCCGTGATTATTTCTGGACAACTAGGTAGAATCGGGCTGGAGAGTGAGCTGTGCGAGTACAGTCTCACGAGGCCTGCGCCACTCCGCAGCCCTGAATGTGAGACCAGTTGGGCGGCACCTCTCATACTCTCAGAACCTGCCCAACAGTGTAGCGTGCCACGTTTTCCCTTATAAGTTTCCGCGGTGAGCTGTTTCGTTAAATTCCGCGCTTCTTGCAGGGTAAAAAAATCAGCGTTCAGGTCGGTGTTGTTCGCCTCCACATACTTTTCTAGGTCCAGTGCAATCACCTGCAGCCGTCCCACATAAGGGCGAGCTACATCCATGAGTAGGCAGTGCTTCATGAAACCGAGGGAGTAAGTCAGATCAGCTGGGAAGGTGTCTGGGCTGGGGATTCCAGTCTGAGGATCGAGTCCGCTGGGTAGGTCAATACTCACGCTCATGCTGGCTTGTGATTTTAAACTCCGCATAGCCTCTAACATTTCTAAACAAACACCATGAGGAGAATCTGAGCTACCCAGACCTAATAAGGCATCAACAATAATTCTAGGATGTTTCTTAAGCGAGAAGCTGGGATTGGAACAAAAGGCTAGAGAGGACCAGACTTTAGCCGTAGAGAGAGCGTGCTGAACTGCCTGACAAGAAACCTCTTTACGTTCCTCCGCTGGGTGGCTGGTGACTATTTCCACCTGCCAGCCTAAATGAACTAAGCAATCTGCCAGCCAGAGGCCGTCGTTTCCATTATTTCCTTTACCACAAAAAAAGATGGCCTGACCGGGTCGAGGAAATCGGCGCTTCCAATCGGCTAACATTCCCTCTACGGCACGTTGCATCAGTGTCACGGGCTTTAAACCTGCTTGGAAGGCCTGTGCTTCTAAAGCCTGCATTTCTGAACATGTTAAGATTTTCATGAGGGATCACGAGCTTCCTATGAGCAAAGCAGATGCCACCGCATATTGTTTCGTATGGGTGAGGCTTAGTGATATGCGTAAGCCTTTTTTATTTTGAAATAATTTTAAACCCGCACCGTGTAATTGAATCCTAGGTTGACCACTGGCTTCACGCACGACTTCGATATCTTTCCAGCCCAGATCTTGGCCGATGCCCGTTCCTAGCGCCTTACTCACAGCCTCTTTAGCGGCGAAGCGTGCCGCATAATGGGGTGCTGGTTGGGCGTGACCTCCTGCATAACTCCGCTCAGAAGGTAGGAAAATACGATCTAAAAAACGATCTCCAAATTTCTCTAAACAGTCAGAGATACGCTGGCACTCGACTAGATCAAGGCCTTGGCCTAAGAGGATTTCGCTCATGTATGGTAGCCTTGCATGAGTAAAAGAATCTCCGCCACCGCTTTTTCCATCCCGACGCTTGTAGCGCGGGAGACAATGGAGTGTCCGATATTGAGCGTATGAAGATGGGGCGTGTTTAAAAAGGCACGGAGGTTTTTTGCGTTTAAGCCATGACCTGCATTGACCTGCAAGCCCGCCAGATGAGCTTGCTCAGCCGCCGCTTCTAGACGTTGCAACTCTAACTCTTGACTGACGGGATCGAGGCAGTTAGCGAAGCAACCCGTGTGAAGCTCTACGCAAGGCGCACCTGTGCGAATAGCAGCCTTAATCTGTGTCACATCTGGATCAATAAATAAACTCACGGCGATTCCTGCATCCCGCAATTCTAAGCAAGCCTCCCGAACCTTAACCAAATTCCCAGCCACCTCCAGCCCGCCTTCGGTCGAAACCTCAAGTCGATTTTCTGGCACGAGGCAAACTTCCTCTGGTTTTAAAGCACGCGCAAACTGAAGCATGGCTGGAGTCAGCGCCATTTCAAGATTCAGAGGACAAGATAATTCCTCTTTCAAACGAAGAATATCGTAGTCTTGTATGTGGCGCCGATCTTCCCGCAAATGAGCTGTGATGGAGAAAGCACCTGCCTTAACGGAAAGATGGGCAGCATGAACGGGGCAGGGTTCGGACAAGGGATGCTCTGGCCCTAGCTCGCGGTAACGAGCCTGCCGTAGCGTAGCGATATGATCTATATTAACTCCGAGATAAAGCATGATTAACCTTAAGTAAGCCTAGAGTAAATAGCAAGGGGGAGCAACCACATGATGAAGGCTAAAGCATTCATTTTTCTTGCGGTAAAGCTAGGGGCTCGGATAAGTTATTTGAGTTATAGCAATGCGCTCGTGGCGAAATGGCAGACGCGCTAGTTTCAGGTACTAGTGGGTAAAACCATGGAGGTTCGAGTCCTCTCGAGCGCACTTTTCTTAAAGGGCGTCCTCGCGATAGCGAGAAGATAAAAAATGACGCGAACCCTTTGGTTCGTTTGCTTGTCGCAAAGCGACTTTACTAAAAGAACGAAGTTGAGCCCGCAACTTTTCAGCAGAGCCGAAATATTTCTCACAAATGGTTTTTTTGCCCAAGCGTTGACGGGCGGGTCTTTGTTGGGCAGGGTTCTGGTGTGAGGTTTTCTAAAAAAAGTGAGTATGCTATTTTTGCCCTAACAGAGATTGCGATGCGGGCGCACAAGGGAGAGCAGTGGTCGCCCATTTCCCAGATTGCAACGGCAACGGGAATCCCGGAGAAGTTTTTAGAACAGATTCTTTTAGTATTAAAAAAGGCGGGTTTTTTGCAGAGCCGACGGGGGGTGGAAGGTGGTTACTCCTTAAAGGCTAAGGCGGAGGATTTAAATCTAGAACAGGTTATTGAGCTATTGGATGGTGGAGTGGCAGTGGAACCTGAATCGGAAGGAAGAGTGGACAAAAGGCGGGAGTTGCTTTTCAGTTTGTTACGAGAATCAGAAGCGGCGGCACGTGCGGTTTTGCGGGAGACAAGTATCGCCCAGATGGCGGAACGGGTGGCGGCTTTAAAAGGTTCTCGTGCGGGGATGGAATATCAAATTTAAACGTTTAGTTTTATGAATATACTTTTTGCAACGAGTGAGCTGACGCCTTACGCCAAGACAGGCGGTTTGGGGGACGTGGTAGCGGCTCTGCCTGCGGCTATTAGGGGTCAGGGGCATAGTGTGAGTGTGGTGATTCCCTTATATCGGGCTTTAAAGAAAACGTTACCTAGATTAAAGCTTAGCGAATTAATATTAACAGCTCAGCTAGGGGCCTTTGAAGTGACGGCGCGGGTTTGGAATGGGGTGACGGAGAACGGGGTGAGTGTGTTTGCGATAGAGCGGGATGAATATTATGACCGGGGCAATCTTTACGGCGGGGCAGGTGGAGATTATTTCGATAACGCCTCGCGCTTTATTTTCTTTTCTAAAATGGTGGTGGAGTTAGCTCGGTATGTGGAGCCGCGGCCAGAAATTATTCACGTGAATGATTGGCAAACGGCCTTAGTGCCGGCCTTAGTGAAGCAGGCGCGGTTACCCTATAAAACGGTGCTAACGATTCATAATTTAGCCTACCAAGGACTGTTTCCGTATTATGATTTCAATTTAACGAATTTACCGGATTCTTGGTTTCGAGTAGATGCGTTGGAATATTACGGAATGTTGAATTTGCTAAAATCGGGTATTTTATCTGTAGATGAGGTGACGACGGTGAGCCCAACTTATGCTAAGGAAATTTTGACGGAGGAGTTCGGCTGTGGGTTGCATGATGCGTTGACATTGAGATCTGCCCAAGGGGCGCTGACGGGAATTTTAAACGGGATTGATACGGAAGTGTGGAACCCAGCCAAGGATCGTTTCATTAAGCATGGGTATGATAGGGAAACCTTAAAAAATAAAAAAATTTGTAAGAAGGAATTGTTGCAAAAAATGGGATTTAAGAAGGGTGCTAGTAAGCCGTTGGTGGCATGTATTTCCCGCTTAGTAGAGCAAAAGGGATTTGATTTGATTGTGGAGATCATGCCTAAGCTTTTAAAGACAGGGGCTCATTTTGTTTTGCTAGGCTCAGGCGATCCAGTCTTAGAAAAAGCGTTTTTAGAGTTAGCCAAAAAGTTTCCACAGCAGGTGGCAGTGAGGATTGGTTTTGATGAGGATTTGGCTCATGAGATAGAGGCGGGGGCAGATTTATTTTTGATGCCTTCAGTCTTCGAGCCTTGTGGATTAAATCAAATGTATAGTCAGCGTTATGGCACCATTCCAATTGTGCATGACATCGGTGGATTAAGTGATTCGGTCAAGGCTTGGAATGGGAAGAAGAAATCGGGAACGGGCTTTAAGTTCAAGGGTGGCACGAGTGATGCTTTATGGAAGCAAGTTAAGGCGGCCTTGGAGTTGATGGGAGATTCCGAGGGTTGGGAGGCTATTCGGCGTAATGCAATGGCACGAGATTTTTCTTGGGCTCATGTGGTGCCGAGATATGAGGATGTGTATGAGAAAGTGTTGGGTAAATGAAGCAGAAGAGAAGAGTAAAATTTTTATTGTGCAATTTCGTTTAGTTTTATAAGAGAGGAATCACTGTGCCAGAAATACGTAAAGATCCAATAACGGGAAGATGGGTAGTTTTTAGTCCCGAGAGGTTGCAGCGACCGAATCAATTCAGTGGGCAAGAGGAATTGAGTTTAGAAGGCGGGGTTAACCCTTTTATTTCTGGGAATGAGTCGTTCACGCCGCCAGAAGTTTTTGCGATACGGGAGGCGGGAACGGAAGCGAATAAGCCTGGTTGGAAGGTGCGAGTCGTGCCGAACCGTTTCCCGGCCTTGCGCGTAGAGGGGGAGCTGAATAAGGAGGCAGTAGGTTTTTACGATAAGATGAACGGGATTGGAGCGCACGAAGTGGTCATTGAAACAAGTGATCCAACTCTAGCTCTGGAGGAACAACCTTTAAGTGGGATCGTGGATGTGTTAAAGGCGTATCGTGCTCGAATGTTGGATTTGATGAAGGATTCGCGTTTTAAATTTTTGATGGTTTTTAAAAATGTAGGAGCGCAGGCAGGAGCTTCGCAAAAGCACGCACATTCTCAGGTGATGGCACTACCCGTTATCCCTCTGGTTTTGAAAGAAAAACTCTTGCCCTGTCGGGATTATTTTGCGCTGAAGGATCGGAATTTATATGAAGACATTTTGCGTAATGAAATAAAGGGGAAGGAGCGCATGGTGTATGAAAATGCGGGTTATGGCATAATGTGTCCTTTTGCGAGCCGGTTTCCTTTTGAAGTTTTATTGCTGCCCAAGCAGCAACGAGCGGATTTCCATTCGTGCACGGATCACGAGTTGGTCTTACTGGCAGACGCTTTGCAAAAAGTGTTACTTGCCTATCGCACAGGTTTAAATGTGCCTAGTTATAATCTCATCCTACACACGGCACCTTTACGGCATGGAAGAAAGGATCAATGGCATACTTTAGATTTTGATTTTCGTTGGCATATTGAAATTTTGCCGCGAATGGCAGGGATTGCAGGGTTTGAGTTTGGCACAGGGTTTCACATTAATTCTGTCTTACCTGAAGAAGCTGCTCGCTTTTTGCGCCAAGTAAAATCGGCTACATCTTAAATCCTTAATTTAACTAATATACCATTATGCTAAATGTTGTTTTTCTCTGGCACATGCATCAACCCTACTACGTTGATCCTCTGACGAAGACGGCGATGATGCCTTGGGTGCGACTCCATGCGGTGCGGGGTTATCTGGATATGATTGATGTGGTGATGGCCTATCCGTCTTTGCGGGTGAACTTTAATTTCACTCCCGTTCTGGTGCAGCAGTTGGAAGAATTTAGTGAAGGTAGGGTGTTGGATAAGTGGGGAGAACTCTCCCGTTGCCCAGCAGATTTATTAAGTGTGATCGACAAAGAGCAGTTGTTAGAGAATTTCTTTAAGATTAACTGGACCACATTGATCGAGCCGTCACCCCGTTATGCAGAGTTACTAGAGTTGCGCGGGCGGGAGTGGAATCTAACGACGGTGCAAGAAAGTATAGGCCACTTTACTACGCAAGATTACCGAGATTTACAGGTGTGGTTTAATTTAGCTTGGTGCGGGTTCAGTGTATTCAAGAGATACCCTGAGTTGCAGGAGTTGAAGCGTAAGGGGTCAGGGTTTACCGAAGAGGAAAAAAATCGAGTGATGGATATTCATTTAGAGGTCATCCGCATGGTGTTGGGGCTGTATCGTCAGGCGCAGGAGGAGATGCGGGTGGAAATCACGACGACGCCTTTTTTTCATCCGATTATGCCCTTAGTGTATGACACGCGCTTTGCTGTGCGTTGTATGCCGGGACGGGAATTACCGCCGGTGTTTTCTGCGCCAGAAGATGTGCGGGCGCAGTTACGTTTAGCGCAGGAATTACATACAAAGGTTTTCGGGCGGGCGGCCCGTGGCCTCTGGCCCTCGGAGGGCTCGGTGGCTCCTGAATTGATGCCGTTATTCAAGGAAGCGGGGATTGAGTATTTTTGTACAGATGAAGAAGTCTTATTCCGCAGTTTGGCCCAAGACCCAGCTTATAATGGACGCCAAGCGGATCATCTAGAATTATTTCAGCCATGGGCGGCGGAGTTTGAGGGGGCTCGAGTAGGTGCTTTGTTTAGGGAAAGACCTTTATCTGATTTTATCGGGTTTAATGCTGCGCGTAATACGGCTCGGGATGCGGCAGAGTATATGGTGTATCATCTGGAGCACATTGCCAGCATTACCACGCAGCCTAATGCTACGGTCTGTATCGCCTTAGACGGAGAGAATGCTTGGGAAGCTTTTCGTGACGGAGGTGAGGAATTTTTGCATCTCCTTTATCGCCGCATCTTGGAAAGCCCCCTCTTGGTGACGAGACGGTTGGGTGATTTGTTTAACGAAGTGAAAGAGCCGCCGGTATTGAATCGTTTACACACGGGCTCGTGGATACGTGGGGATTTTGATATTTGGATCGGAGACCAAGAGGAGAATCGGGCGTGGGAATGGTTGGGTAAGACGCGGGCTTTTTTGGCTGAGCAGAATGATAGCGGACGTTACGGCGCACAAGTGTTGGAACAAGCTTGGAAAGAGATTTATGCGGCGGAGGGGAGCGACTGGTTCTGGTGGTATGGGCCTGATTTCCAAACGGAGTGTGACTTTTTATTTGATGCTTTATTCCGGCAGCATTTACAAAATGTTTATCATCTCTTGCAGGTAAGCCCGCCACAGTATTTAGAGGTCCCGATCAGAACTCGGGGCGTGACGATTCCTTATACAAAACCATCGGCCTATATTTACCCTGCAATTGACGGGGAAAACTTCGGTTACTTTGATTGGCAAGGGGCTGGAGTGTTTGACGTGAAGCGACAACAGACCGCTATGTTTCAATCCAACCGAGTCTGTCGTGAGATAGCTTTCGGCATAAATGAAAAGCAGTTTGTCTTACGTTTAGATCATGATGGAAACGCACTAGAAAAGGTGCAGATTTCTTTTTGTCATCCGAAGGATTGCCGTATCGTGCTGACGAAGGACGGGAACCGTTTTCAAGCAGTATTAGAAACGAGTGAGGACGCTCTGAATTACCGGGCGGTGGATGGGGCTTTGAAGGTCGTGAGTCATGCGTTATTGGAATTAGGCATTCCTTTAGCTTCATTAGGATATGAGGAAGGGTCATGCTCCATCGCTTTCATGGTTCAGATTTTTCAAGCTGGAGTGGAAACGGAGCGTTACCCAGAGCGGGGCTTGATTGAATTTAATGGCCCTTCAGCAGAGTTCGGCTTAGCAAATTGGTTTGTCTAAGTTAGAATAAAGGTCAAAAGACCAGACATTAAAAAGGGAAGCGGCCTATGAAAAAAGTTTATCTTCAGATTGCGTGGCATCACCACCAGCCAGTGGGAAATTTAACGAGCATTCTCGAGGATTGTTACCAGCGTTGTTATTGGCCGATTTTACAAGCGATTGAACGATACCCTGTATTGAAATTTAATCTGTCATACTCGGGACCGCTCTTAGAATTTTTTAAAAATAAGCATCCAGAGTTTCTTCAATTGTTAAGCAAGCTAGTTGTCCAAGAGCGCGTGGAGCTACTTTCAGGGGGGTTTTACGAACCGATTTTAGCTGAGCTTAGTGAAGAGGATCGTGTGGGGCAGCTGGATACCATGAACCAATGGTTGAGGGATGAGTTAGATGTTAGACCAAAGGGAGCATGGCTATCTGAGTTTGTGTGGGATCAGTCGCTGGCTTCGACTCTGCGTTCAGCGGGTTTAGAATATACCTTGTTAGAGGGGGAGCGTTTTCTTCAGGCGGGGGTGCCTGAGGCACAGTTGCAGGGCTATCAAGTAACGGAGCATTTGGGTAATGTGCTAAATTTGTTTCCTTCAGATGTGAATCTTTTTCGGCTTATGCCTTATCAACCAGTAGATGAGGTTGTGTCATATTTAAGACGGGTGGCTAACCGCGGAGGGAGTCCTACCCTCACATTTGCGGATAATGCGGAGCGTTGGGGACTTTGGCCTGCTTCCTATGAGAAGGTGCAGGAATCGGGTTATTTAGATGAGTTATTTCGTAAATTAAGTGAAGCGTCGGAGTGGGCACCGATGTGCCTCATGTCACACACTTTAGAGCGGGAACAAAGTCGGGGTAGGTGTTACATACCTCCAGGTCCTAGCACAGAGATGGGGGCATGGTCTTTGCCTGAAGAAAGTCGCCGTCAGTTCATTAGTGGGCGACAAAACTTACAACAGAGGCATGATGCGGGTCGTTTCGTTCCTTTCTATCGGGCGGGTTCTTGGGGGGGATTTCGGCGTCGTTATTCGGAATCTAATTTGATGGAGAAGAAGGGGCTTTGGCTTTCACGC
>Ga0163148_10006710_pt1 | contig 11025 bp, 11 predicted proteins | sample OliLakLV19MP7P2_FD_148606 | JGI IMG/M metagenome (GOLD analysis project Ga0163148, IMG submission 148606) | Freshwater microbial mat bacterial communities from Lake Vanda, McMurdo Dry Valleys, Antarctica- Oligotrophic Lake LV.19.MP7.P2 | ecosystem: Environmental > Aquatic > Freshwater > Lake >... | reverse complement strand
CAATTTCCTTAAATTTACCACCCCCCCCCCCCGTGAACGGTTACCAAAAGGCTTGCCAATTTTATTGGCCCCGACTTTTGATAATCGCTATAGCGCGACCTGAAGAGATTGAGCCTTGGTTCGCGGAGGAATGTGGGATTGATGGTGATCCGCGTACCGGACGAGCCTGGTTTCGCAAGGGTTCAAAGCCTAAAGTTGAGTATGATGGGTGTCACTTGCGGCAGTCAGTAATTGGAGCCGTGCAACCTCATTCTGGTGCGCTCGAAACACTGGCCGTGCCTTACACTGACACGGCGGTATTTCAAATATTTATAGATACCCTGGCAACTCGAACTAAGAACTCTCCAAAGAAGATCGTACTCATTCTTGATAACGCGTCCTGGCATCATGCTGGCTCGATCAACTGGCATCATATTGAACCGATGTATCTTCCAGCCTATTCGCCAGACTTAAATCCTATCGAGAGGATTTGGCTTGAGCTCAAGAATAAGTTCTTTACCAACTGGTATACGCGGGACCCAGATAAGCTTCTAGAAAGAGTCTGCAATGGATTAGTCTCGCTGATCAAAGAACCATCACGAATTGCCGCCATCTGCGCATTGCCCTATTAGAGCCACACAGTCCACGGACTATACGCTTACCTAAACAACTTGATGCGCCACCCTAGTCGCGGTAAATGAACGGCAGGCTAGTGGATCACGCCTGGCGTCATGCGGGGACATACTTCAGTGACAGTCATAAAGGTAAATACTGCATAGCGACTCGGCTATGCGTAAGCGCACCCATGCAATCCGGAATCAGCCGGCGCTACGGGTCGTTCGAAATTATTTCGCTCGCGACTTTTGATAATCGCTATATATGTGCCGTACGCGATGTCGAATAATCCTGTAAGTAATGCCTGCTACCCCAAATGCCCTGTATTCTGGATCAAAAATACCAAAATACCCCCCCTATTTCAGTTGAAAAAGTCCCGCACAAAGACCATAATTATACCTATGTATCGAAAATCATTGAAATACCTTGTGTCGAGGTTGCAAAATCCACATCCTAAACCAATCATTCTTCGTGGCGCGAGGCAGGTAGGAAAATCATTTCTAGTCAGAATGATCGCCGCTGATATGGGACTCGATCTTATAGAGATTAATTTTGAGAAAAATCTAATTCGAGAGATCAATAACAGCTCTGACTTTTCGGTTGACAAGATTCTCTCGGAAATTGAGGTCATCTCAAAGAAAAAAATCACTGAAAAATCTATAATTTTTCTCGATGAGATTCAGGCCCAACCTCAGGCCTTGAACGCACTACGTTATATTTACGAGGACAAGCCTGGTCTGAGAGTTATTGCCGCTAGCTCCTTGCTGGAGGTAGTCATGCATAAACAGCAGCTAAGAATGCCGGTTGGGCGCGTCGAATACTATTATCTCGGCCCTATGACGTTCTCGGAGTTTCTTTTGGCACTAGGTGAAGAGCAGCTTAAGGAGCAGATTGAGTTGATTAGCCTAGAGAATCCGCCACTCAAGGTAGTGCACGAAAGGTGCACTGATCTTTTGAAGCAATTCTATCTTGTCGGTGGAATGCCAGAAGCTGTCAAATCATATGTAGACACCCGCGATTTTGCGCAGGTTCGCGCTGTGCACAACTCTCTAGTTTATACCTTCAGGGATGACATTCCAAAGTACTCAAAGGGCATGAAGCAAGAATTAGTTCAGGCCGTCTATGAGTATACGTCACAGAGATTAGGAAATAAGGTTGTCTACTCGGACATCTCCAATAGTCATTCTTCACTAGTCAAGCAGGCGATCGATACACTCGCGATGGCAAATGTTATCTACAAATGCTGCAATAATAGAGCCTCCGGACTTCCGCTCAAGGCCGGAGTTGATAGTAGATCGATGAAGTTGTATTTCGTTGATGTGGGTCTGTATAACGCAGTGATGGGATTAGAATGGAAGGATCTGTTCTATTTATCACCAGAGGAGCTGATCACTAAGGGCAATATCGCTGAGCAGTTTGTGGCCCAACATCTAGTGTTTAGAACACCCGAGAGTGCGTTAGCCGAGCTATATTATTGGCTACGAGGGGGCAAGGCTGGGGCAGCAGAGATCGATTTTCTAATCTCCCAGAGCAGTGAAATTTATCCAATTGAGGTTAAATCGGGTGCTTCCGGTAAGATGCGCTCCCTTTGGCAGTATGTAATGGAGAAGGGGGCAAAGAGAGTAATCAGAATAGATCTTTCGCTAAGAAGAAGATTATCCTCGTTAGTTAAACACAAAGTTAGCAGCGCAACCGGCACACAGGCGATCAGTTGTGAGCTTGTGGGCCTTCCATTGTATGCAATTGAAAACTTGAGTGAGCTCCTGAGATTTCCAGAAATTTCTCCAGAAGTTACAAAATAGCAAGGCCCCTAGCCTTTCTTCACCAACTCCCAAGCCAATGGCGTACCTAACTCGATATCACATGCAGCCTGCTTACCAAGGATCTCGTCGATGTGCCGAGTGTGTAGCCCCATTCCGGGACGTATTGATCGTACATTCTCTCCGGTAAACTTCTCGCCAGCTTTGATCGGCTTAACAACAAATAGGGAACGTGAAAAGACGCGATTCTTGATCACCTGTGGAGTAAGCTCATAGCTCACCTGGCCCATTGCGGCCTCGGCATCGCGTACGGCCTGCACCATCAATCCGAACTCCTGCGGATCAAGTGAGAATGCTAGATCGGGGCCACCGATCTTCTTGTCTAGAATAAAGTGTTTCTCAATAATCTTGGCGCCTAGGGTCACTGCCACTGCGGGTGCTGTGGCTCCTAGGGTGTGATCGGAGAGTCCCGCGATAACTCCAAAGCGGGACGCCAGATCGGGGATTGTTTGCAGATTGGCCTCTGCAAGTTTTGCTGGATAAGAGGATGTGCATTTCAAAAGCGCAATCTGATTATTTCCAGCTTCACGACATGTCTTTACAGCCTCTTCGATCTCTTCCAACGTAGCAATCCCGGTTGAGATAATGACCGGCTTACCTTGTTGAGCGACGAGGCGAATCAGAGGAATATCATTAATCTCAAATGAGGCGATCTTATAGGCCGGAACATTCAGCTCGGCCAGAAACTTTACGGCTGTTGGATCAAACGGTGAAGAAAAGGAGATTAATCCCGCCTTCTTCGCATGCTCAAAAAGTTCAGCATGCCATTCCCACGGTGTATAAGCAGTCTTATATAGGCTATGCAGAGTCTGGCCATCCCAGAGCGTTCCCTGAGTAATCTGAAAGTACTTATTGCTGCAATCAATAGTAATAGTATCAGGAGTAAAGGTCTGGAGTTTGATCGCATCGGCTCCTGCTGCTTTGGCAGCATATACTGTATCAATTGCGATCTGTTTATCCTGACCGTGATTACAGGAAAGCTCGGCTATTATGAAGGCCGGAGAGTCATCACCGATTGAGTGCGTGCCGATCGCAAACCGCATCTGCTCCTGTTACGACTTGAATTCTTCAGACCTCTACCGAGTCCGCTAATATCGAAAGGGTATTATTTGCAAAGCTACAGAACCCGCCCGCAACCTGCACCCGAGTCTTCTCCTTCGATGGGGTATCGTTAACAAACTCTAACGTTCCTGTTCCCAAGAGACCCATGTACTTAGCATGATTTGGCAGAATCCCGATCTGTCCATCGCTTGTCCACAACGAAACCGCAGTTACGCTTGCTTCGAGCGCCAACCCGACCGGGGTAAAAACTTTGAGTTCGAAACGTAACCGTTCACGGGGGGTGGGTATATTTAAAAACTTTTGGTGGATTGTCTCATTTTTTGACATTTCAATACCCTTTATTCTTTCTTGTCACCCCTAAACGGGGCATTTTTTGTGAACGGTTACTTGTTGTCCCGCCGGGGGCCGCTTCCAGCGGATAAAAAGGCACCCAATTTATTTGTTTGCGAAGATTCTTGCACCCCCCGTGAACGTTTACTTCGAAACGCCCCTCCGCCATAGATTAAGCCGCCTTTGCAAACTGAGCCGCCATACGCTCACCCTGTGCACGGGCATCTTCAATCGAGCCAACCATGTAGAATGCCTGCTCTGGTAGATCGTCATGCTTACCATCGATCAGCTCAGCAAAGCCGCGCACAGTGTCTTCGCGTTTCACGAACACACCAGGAGTTCCAGTGAACTGCTCGGCTACGTGAAAAGGCTGGGACAGGAAGCGCTGAACTTTGCGCGCCCGTGCAACGGTCAACTTGTCTTCGTCAGACAACTCATCCATACCGAGAATTGCGATGATATCCTGCAACTCTTTATAGCGTTGCAGTGTCTGCTGAACTTTACGCGCCACGCGGTAGTGCTCATCCCCTACTACACCCGGTTCCAAGATCGTCGAGGTTGACGTTAGCGGATCTACAGCGGGATAGATTCCGATCTCAGTCAATGCGCGTGACAACTCAGTTGTCGCATCCAAGTGCGCAAAGGTAGTTGCTGGTGCTGGGTCGGTGTAATCGTCGGCCGGTACATACACAGCTTGCACTGAGGTGATCGATCCCTTCTTGGTTGATGTAATACGCTCCTGAAGCTGTCCCATGTCTGTTGCCAATGTCGGCTGATACCCTACGGCTGATGGCATACGTCCCAATAGCGACGACACCTCAGAGCCGGCTTGCAGGAAGCGGAAGATATTATCAACGAAGAGTAGAACGTCACGGCCTTCGGTATCACGGAAGTACTCAGCAGCCGTTAGAGCTGAGAGACCAACACGGAAACGCGCTCCGGGTGGCTCATTCATCTGACCGTAAACTAACACAGCCTTGTCGATAACCTTGGAGTCCTTCATTTCGTGCCAAAGGTCGTTACCTTCACGAGTTCTCTCACCCACTCCACCGAAAACCGAGTAACCACCGTGCTGTTTGGCGATGTTGTTAATTAGCTCCATGATCACAACCGTCTTGCCAACGCCGGCGCCACCGAAAAGTCCGATCTTACCACCCTTCAGGTACGGACAAAGTAGATCGATAACCTTGATGCCGGTCTCCAAGATCTCCTTCGAGGTTGCTTGATCTTCAAAGCTTGGGGCCGCGCGGTGAATCGACCAACGGGTCTCCGATTCAATTGGACCCATCTCGTCTACAGGGCGACCGATAACGTCCATAATACGCCCCAAGGTCTTGGCTCCAACAGGGATTGAGATCGGCGCACCAGTATCAATAACTTCGGCACCGCGCATCATCCCCTCAGTAGCATCCATCGCGATACATCGCACCATGTTGTCGCCAAGGTGCTGGGCAACTTCAAGTACCAGGTTATTTGGCTTGTCATCAATCGCTGGGTTAGTAGTCACCAGAGCGTCATAGATATTTGGAATACCAACATCCTTGGCAAATCTAACGTCAAGAACGGCACCCAAAACCTGAGCAACCTCACCCTTGCGTCCCATGCGGCTATTTTCACTACTTGTAGTCATCGTTTCCTCTTAAGTTTCTCTTCTTCTTAATCTCTGAATTATCCCTTAATCGCCTCAGCACCGCCGATAATATCCAACAGCTCGGAGGTAATCCCCGACTGCCGAACCTTGTTGTAAGTAAGCTGTAATTTCTTAGCCAGATCACCGGCATTCTTAGTAGCGGATTCCATAGCGGTCATGCGGCTAGCGTACTCACTGGCCTTTGCATCAAGTCCAGCTTGGCGCAACTTCGAGCGCACGATCCGTGGTAGTACAGCAGCAAATAGCTCTTGAACTGAGGGTTCAAAGATCGTGAGCCCCGATACCGTTGGTTTTGCGTCGTCTGCGCCCAGATCCTTACTTCCAAGTGGCAGGATCTGGTCCAGGGTCACGGTCATCGACATCGCCGACTTAAAGCGGGCGTACAAAACGAAAACTTCGTCAACTTCGCCATTCAAAAATGCTCGCTCCGCGTCAGCGGCAAACTCATCAACTGGCCAGCGATTGGCGTCCTCTGGTAGCTCCTCGTAGGACTTCAGATATTCACGTCCTACTCGGCGACAATGCTCTCCGGGTTTGCGACCAATCAGGAGCCACTGCGTTTCCTGCCCAGCACGCTCACGCGCCAAACTCTCAATGCGCTTACCAATATTGCCATTATATGCGCCACATAATCCGCGCGAGCCACCAATCACTATTACAAGGGCTCGCTTAGCTGGGACACGTGCCTCCATCAATGGATGAATCATATCGAGTCCAGCAGCCTCAGCACGGAGCTCGGCCAACAGCTCATTTAGCGCAGTGGTATAGGCGCGGCTACGAGTTACTGAATCCTGTGCGCGGCGCAGCTTGGCTGCCGAAACCAACTTCATCGCCGAAGTGATCTTGCGCGTACTACGCACCGAAGCGAGTCGCCTTCGAATCTCTTTTGTACCAGCCATAAATCCGCACTAAATCGAATAATACCTACGCTACTGCCGCGCCAGCCGAACGACCGGTTGGCTTTGCTGTACCTGCTCCATTGCCACCGGCTCCAGATCCGCGAGATGGGCTTGATACATTCAATCCCGCCTGAAACGAGGCTAAAAAGTTTGTCATTACATCCTTCAGTTTCGCTTCAGTGTCTTTATCGATCTCGCGCTTAGTGCGAATGGTCTCAAGAACCTCGTTGTGGTTTGCAAGGAGGTGCTGATGCAATCCAGCCTCAAACGGACGAACCTGATTAAGGGCCAGATTATCGAGGAAACCGAGATTACCTGCGACCAATGATACCACCTGCAATTCCACTGGTAACGGCTTGTACTGGTCCTGCTTGAGGATCTCGACCAATCGCGAACCACGTGCCAATTGTGCGCGGGTTGCTGAATCCAGATCGGATCCGAACTGCGCAAAGGCCTGCTTCTCGCGGTACTGCGCAAGATCGAGGCGCAGCGTTCCGGCGACCTTCTTCATCGCCTTAATCTGCGCGGAACCACCAACTCGCGATACTGATAGACCGACGTTTACCGCTGGACGAACACCAGAGTTAAACAGATCGGACTCCAAAAAGATCTGTCCGTCAGTAATCGAAATCACGTTAGTTGGAATGTAGGCCGACACGTCACCAGCTTGAGTCTCGATAATCGGTAACGCGGTCAAGGAACCGGCCCCCATTGCGTCACTCAATTTTGCCGCACGCTCTAGGAGACGTGAGTGTAGATAAAATACGTCTCCAGGATACGCTTCGCGGCCAGGTGGCCGACGGAGTAGTAGAGAGAGCGCACGGTACGCGATGGCATGCTTTGATAGATCATCAAACACGACTAGCGCATGCTTGCCGTTCTGCATGAAGTACTCACCCATTGTGCACCCGGTAAATGGCGCAATAAAGGAGAGTGGGGCCGGTTCCGAGGCGCTCGCCGCTACTACTATGGTGTGGTCCATTGCACCATGCTCACGGAGCTTCTCAACAACCTGAACAACCGAAGATCTCTTCTGGCCGATAGCAACATAGATACAGATAACTCCGTTGCCCTTCTGATTGATAATAGTATCAAGCGCTACTGCGGTCTTACCGGTTTTTTTGTCTCCGATAATCAATTCACGCTGACCGCGACCGATCGGAATCATCGCGTCGATCGCTTTAATGCCAGTCTGCATCGGTTCGTGCACTGATTTGCGAGCAACAATTCCGGGCGCCTTAATCTCAACGCGCCGACGCTCCTTGGCGTTAATATCACCCAATCCATCGATCGGATTCCCCAATGCGTCGACGACGCGGCCGATGAGCGCCTCTCCAACTGGCACCTCATTAATGCGTCCGGTGCGCTTTACGGTATCACCCTCATGCACCTGATCGGTCTCGCCCAAGATTACGACGCCGACGTTGTCCTCTTCGAGATTCAGCGCTAGGCCGCGAGTTCCGTTTGGAAACTCGACCAATTCGCCGAGGGCAACCTTTGCCAGCCCGTGAACCCGACACGTTCCGTCACCAACCGACAACACTGTACCGGTTTCGCTTAACTCTTTTACGGCGTCAAAATTGGCGATCCGGCTCTTTAGAATCTGGCTAATCTCGTCTGATCTAATCTCCATACTATTCCCTTACAAATATCTATTTTTAATTATCACGCCAATAATTGCGCACGGGCCTTCTCAAGCATTCCACGCACCGAACCATCGATCTGACGATCGCCCGCCCGAATAATTGCACCACCTAAAAGCTCACTATCCTCGCTCCAAGTTAGCGACAACATAGCGCCAAAATCATTACGTAATCTCTCGCTCAATGCCTCGCGCTCAGCAGATTGCACCGCGGAGCTGGAGACGATCTCAATCCGCAATAGCTTACGGATCTGGTCGACCATCTCGGTAAACTCTGTGGCGACCGCTGGCAATGCGCTCAAGCGTTGATTCTCAACGATCAACTGCAGGAAGTTGCGCAGGTTGTGATTGCTTGCGCCGAGGCCCGTTAGCGTCTGTGCCCGTTCAACTAAATCGTCGATAACGGCTCGGCGCTGGGCAGTTGATACACCCGGATTAGCAAGCGCTGATTGCAGCTCACTAGAATCACTCCAAGATTTTGCGAGGCAATTAAGCGTATCTCGAGTGCTGTCCAGAGCTTCTAACTCCGTCATTGAGATCAGAGCTCCGGCGTACCTGCGAGCAACTTTTTGGGCACCCTTTGACATATTCCCCTAACTAAAATCCACTTAACTTCAACTACACTACTACTGCACTAACATACGCGCTGAGCCGATCGCTGCCTGTCGTAGGCTGGTGTCGATCTCGGCTGTCATATCACGCGCCAAGCGTTGTTCAACCTTTGCCATAACTGTCGCTGCCAATTCCTTACGCACCTCGCGCTCCAGAGCCTTACGCTCGGCAACGATCGTGGTTTTGGTGTGATTGGAGATCTGAGTTATGGCGATCGCAGAGTCACGCTCAACCTGCTCGGACTCACTTATCGCTTCTTTGGCGATCACTGCTTGAAGGTTGGTGATCTCGGTCGGGAGATTCTTAAATCTCTCCTCAACATTGCGGAGCTCAGCCTGTGCCGCTTCAGCGGCGATCTTTCCACGCTCGGCAGCCACTCGAATCCTCTCGCGGCGCGAATCCCAACCGCGGCTTAGGATGCCGCGTAGCAGAAAATACATGCCGCCGACATACAACAGGAAATTTATCCAGTAGAACCGCGTGTCCCAGATCGAAGGCTCAGCGCCGCTAGCTTGTCCCGCTGCATAGGAGTTCAGCGGCCAAAAGACTATCAACCCGATCAGAAATACCAACACGGCGAATAGACGCACGAGTACTCGATGTTCACGGGTTTCTAAAAAGCCTTCCTGTTCGCGAGTCATGACAAAATTAGGAACAAAATTAGGAAAATCAATCGATCGAAACTATTGGACCTTGACAGACTGCACCACCCGCTCGGAAGGTGTTAAGATCTTCTGAACGATCGCCTGGGCCATTGCGTCGGCGTCCTGTGCACTATCAGCTTGCAGCTTGGCGCGGAGCGACTCTAGCGAATTTTGCGCAGCGGTCAACTCTACCTGGGCCGCCTGCTCGGCCTGGCCAATAATCTGTGCCGCGCGATCCTTTGCACGCGCGACCACTTCGAGCTTGGCGGTGACTGCAGCAACACGCGCCGCGACCAGTTGGCGTTCATAATCATGATTTAAATCTGCTGCCTTCTTGTGAATTGCTAGGGCCTCTGTCTCCGCCCCGTCCGTCGCAGCTTCACGAGCATCAATCAGGTCCAATAGCGGACCGAACAGTGTGCGCTTAGCCAAATTGATAAAGATAACGAACAGCACTGCGCAGACCAGAATCATCTGGCCATCAAGAAGTGTCAGGTCGAATGCGTTAATAATCTTTTCCATTGTAACTGGTCAGCTATAATTTTAACGAATAAAGCTAATGTACTGTTTATCCAGAATGTTTCGCTTGAATCACTTTCAATCCGTAACCGTTCACGGGGGGTGGTAAATTTGTAGGCATTTGGTTAATTGTTTTCGTTGTTTTGCATTTCAAGACCCGTTTCCCTTTCTTGTCGCCCCTAAACGGGGCATTTTTTGTGAACAGTTACTTGTTGTCCCGCTGGGGGCCGCTTCCAGCGGATAAAAATGCACCCAATTTGTTAATTTGCCTTGATTCTTGCACCCCCCGTGAACGCTTACTTCAATCCTTTCTTGTCAGCCCCTAATCGGGGCAGTCCTTTTTGACCAGTTATTTGTTATCCCTCCGGGGGTTCCGCCTCCGGCGGAAGGACTTTTAAAAACTATGCTGGCCAGTTACTTCCATATTAGTATTAAGCGGTAGCGCCGATCCGAGCCGCTGCAACCTTAGAATCACCAGAGATCGACCCCGTAGTCCCCGTCGCCATCGCGCATTTACCTTCGAAGATCACACCCTCTTCGATGCTCAGGTTTGTTGCTGTGAGATTACCGGTTACGCGCGCCGGCTTCTTTAGCGACAGACGCTTACTTGCAACTATGTCACCATTTACCGTGCCCTTCACAATGATCTCTGCGCCCGAGATCTTGGCATTGATCACAGCAGACTCGCCAATTGTTAAGCGCTCGCGTGCGGTGATCTCGCCCTCAACAGTTCCATCTAGGTCGGCTGGGCCACTGAAATTTAGAGAGCCGGTTACCTTAGAACCCTTACCCAAGAAGGCTTCAAGTTGAGGTTGGCCAGGAGCTCCGGTAACGCCTACACCGGTGCTACCAACTGTCGATCCTCCGCTACTGTATGGAACAGTTGGCGATGGGCTGGTCCCCGAGAGAAATCCCGGCGTAGCACTAGACCGATCGGCATCATCTTTTGACTTTCCAAAGCTCATAGGCGTGCTCGGTATAAACTAAATAAGTTGGCGGATATCTAACTGTTATAGCGAGTTAAAGTCAACTTTATAACCGTTCAGGGGGGTACAAGAATCATCGCAAACTAATAATTTGGGTGCATTTTATCCGCTGGAAGCGGCCCCCGCGAGAGGAGCCGTCGCGCGAAGCGCAATCGGCCCTAACATGGCGGAGGCGAGCCAGCGAGCGTCCGATTCCATCATACAAGTAACCGTTCACAAAAAATGCCCCGTTTAGGGGCGACAAGAAAGGATAATAGGTATTGAAA
>Ga0163148_10006706_pt1 | contig 11032 bp, 8 predicted proteins | sample OliLakLV19MP7P2_FD_148606 | JGI IMG/M metagenome (GOLD analysis project Ga0163148, IMG submission 148606) | Freshwater microbial mat bacterial communities from Lake Vanda, McMurdo Dry Valleys, Antarctica- Oligotrophic Lake LV.19.MP7.P2 | ecosystem: Environmental > Aquatic > Freshwater > Lake >... | reverse complement strand
CTATTTATGTTTATATGGTTTCAAAATAAGAAAAATATTTTCATAAACATAGTATATTTAAGAAAACTCATTAATATGTTGTACTGACTAGTCTATTATTTTTGACGCTAAATTTTGACTGCAATCACAATATTATATAAGATGAATTTAGTCGGTGATTGATAGTTAAACAAAGAAGTCTTTTGAGAAATTGCTCAAAAGACTTCTTTGTTTAACCTACTAAAAAAAATTTTAAGAGATAGAATATGCTAGAAATATGTTATTTATTATTGGCTAATTGATATACAATGCCCAATGCTAATGCCTCACTGAATTGAACTCTAGCAATTTGGTCTTGATTATATACCAATACGCCTTGAAGGTTTACATTTATAAACTTGAAAACTTTGGCTGTAATAATGGCATCTAATCGATTGGTACTCACGGCTAGATTTTCGTAAGCAGAAAAATATTGGTAAATCAATTTTAAGTTTAGGTTGGGATTAAAATCTTTATCAAACTTCATCACAACATTGCAACCAAACTGATTTCTAACTGAGCTGTTTAACTCTACACCATAAGAAACACTATCTTTTCCATCAAATTTCTTTGTTGATTTCTTCACTTCAACATCTGTAACAAAAGTTTGCCTAAAAGCAACTGGACCAAAACGTGCAGAAAAATAAGGTACTGGCTTCCATTCCAAACCTGCTGCTTCATCCAAATAACCGGGCGATAAAAATCCTGATACTTTTGTAGTAGAGTCTCTTTTAGCATCATTGGGTATCACATATTTGTTGTATTTGTAACCGTTATCAAACTGCGACTGAAATAATAATGATTCGAACAAACCTAAATTGGGTGTAATTGCATAAGCATATTTATTATCAAAAAATATACGATCGAGGTTTTTACGCCAAATGGGCACTAAATTCGATTCAGTGTATGCTCTTCCATATTGCAATTGCAAATCGTTTAACACATTGTGTCTATATTGTACATATTCCGATTTTGCAAATATGAAAGCTGAAATTGCCGAATTGGCCACGGCACCTTGAGAATTTTTCCATTCCGCATTAAAAGCAGCTTGATTCACATTTACACCTGCTGAAAAGTTCTTATTCCAATAAGTGGTATCTTTTATTTGGGCAAAAATAATTTGGGGGAACACTAATAAAAAAAGAGTAAATAAATTGAATTTCTTCATTTGGATTAAGAGTTTTTGACTAGATTAAAGAAAACAGAATGAGTAGTATAAAACCACTTTTTAGAACAAATACAATTATGTATGTGTGTTGTTGTTTTATTTTTTACCAAGAAAGTGTATTTTTAAATTTAATATTTAGGTTATGTTTTTTTCATTCCAGATATTATTAAAAGACAATGCTTAATTCCTTAGAATATATTTTTATAAGCTACCTAGTACAATTGGTTCTCAAATGATAGGACTAGTAAGGGGCAAGTCATTCTCTTTTGCAGATTCTATAATCTGTTAATTGGTTCGTTCCGAGCGTGAAGTAATAACGCAAACTTCGCCCAATGTACAGGAAATAGAACCTTAGCATTCCATTCTTTAGCCGCCAAAGCAGTTTGCTCAGGCATCATGTGAATATAAGGCCTATCTTTCCCGTATTGCCCACAATCCAGAATGGCCAAATCGAATGGTCCGTGGCTTTTCCCAATTTGACTAAAGTGTGTCTCATATCCAGAATCTCCTCCTAAATAAAGATATGAAGCATCCTTCAACACCTCCTCGGTAGGCGATAAATTTTGAAAACGCCCATTCTTGTAGTTGGGAGATTTTTCAATTCTATTAATGCATTCTCCATCGGGATTTTTCCCAAAAGTTTTTTGTTGCAAAAGCAAATAAATGGCAGAGATGACAACTGCTAATATTATGAAAATGGTTATCATTATCTTTTTCACGTTTATCTGACTTTGCTTTTCTAAAAAACGCTATTGCATTAATCCGTAGAATGGCTACAAAAAGAAACGTCTCAAATCGACAAGATTTGAGACGTTTCTTTTCAAACTTAGATGCTAATAAAACTTGTAACGGAAATCTTTAATTTTTGCCTTGTCTTTAATAGCCTCAGCAATAGTGTATTCACTTCTATTAGAAGTATTGCCCAATAATTGATTTCTATATATGCTATAATCAGCTACATCTTGAGCAAGGTTTTTCTTTAAAGTTTGAATTACTATTACCCCAGAACTTCCTTTGATAGGCTTTGAGGTTTTCGCATCTGTCAAACCAAAAACAGATCCAACTGCTTGCGGCTCATAGCCACTCTGACCTAACATGGCAGAAGAAAGGTTTAAATCTGCGGCTGTATTTACCATTATACCATTGCCAGCTTTTGCAGCTATATCTTCTAAATTGGTGTTGTCTTCTCCAATTTTCTCAATGATTTTATCGGCTTTTTTTTCATTTATAATTGTGTAGGCTATCAATTGCTTATTGCTTTCTACATTTGGCTTTCCTTCATCATATTTATTGATTAAAGCTGCTACCACATATTGATTGTCTACTTCAAACACTGGAGAGATACTTTCTTCTTTTGCATCATTGAATGCCCATCTAATTAATTCCTTAGGATTAGATAAGTTGTTGATATATGGGCTGTAAGACAACACGTTAGGAGCAAAAAGCTTTTGTAATGAAGGATTTTTCTGTACTTCAATGTTAAATCCATTCACATCTTGGCTATTTAAAGCAAATGATTCAGCAATTTTATATACAGAATCTCTGGTATCGTCTCCTGCAGTAATCGCTTTATCTACAGAGGCTACAAAGAATTTCTTATTTGTTTTAGTTTCGGTTACTTTAATAATATGATAGCCAAACTGCGTTTTTATAGGCTGAGGCAAAAGTCCTTTTTTATTTGATGCAAATACTGCTTCTTGAAATTCTTTCACCATTCTGCCTTGCCCAAACCAGCCCAAATCCCCACCTTGGCTGGCAGTGCCATCTGTACCAAATTGGCGAGCCATATCTTCAAAACTTTCCCCTTTATTAATTCTTGCCAATACTTCTTTTGTTTTGGTTAATGTTTTGGCTTTGTCTTCATCTGATTCGCTATCCCAACGAAATAATATATGGCTAGCTTTGGCCGCATAGGCTGTATCGTCTTTAATATCGGCAATTTTATAAATGGCTGATTTATTGTTTTCATTGAAAGGACCATAAACTGTGTTTTTTTCAAAACTACTTAGGTTTTGGAGCGATTTTGGTAACTCACCCGGATTTAACCAACTTGGAATCGTTGGATTATCAGCATTTAAAGCCGCAAAGGTCGAATCATCGTCTGATTTCTTGAAATCATCAGTTATTTCTATTAATTCATTTGAAAAATTAACAGAATCTACTTGTGAAGGATTGATTGGGAAAGTAACGTATTGAAAATTTACTGAAGGCTCGGTATTGAATCTAGATTTATTTTTTGAAACATAATCTTCAATGTCTGGGTCGCCTACGGGAACATCCGCATCAGCAATAGAAGAATAAGGAATAAATACATATTTAGCTTCGGCTCTTGAAGCTTGGGCATTGTATTCTCTTTTGGCTTCAGCTTTGGTTATATAAGTAGTTTTCTTTAGCAAAGCTTCATATTTATTTCTCAAACGATCGGGGCCTAAACTTTTCTCAAAATTTTGCCATGCTGCTTGCTGTTTTGCTTCCATCCTGCCGATATTTTGTAAGTATTGCACCACATAATTTCTATCAAACTGACCTGTTTGTGGATTTCTAAATGATTGGAAAATAGCAGGGTGAATGTTTCTGCCTTGCACCATATCTATTACTTCTTCCTTCCCTACTTCTAACCCAAGTGCATCAAATTCCTTTTGATAGGCCACTTTAAACAACATTTGATTCCAAGCTTGCGGTAAAAACTGAGCCATTTCAGCTTCGCCAGGTGCTTTATTATTATTCAAATAATATACATACCGCATTTCATCAATCTCTTGCTGAAATCTTGGCGTAGGAATTTCTTCTCCTGCAATTTCGCCTACGATATTTTTATTGTTGCCTCTGATGATAGATGTAGGAGAGAGAATATCGCCACCAACGATGAATAAACCCAGACCTGCCGCAATTATCCCTATAGCCCAACCTGATTTTTCCCTGAGTTTGCCTATTAATGCCATATTAAAATTGTACTATTAAAATATTTGATTGATAAAAAAGATGAATTCTATTTTTTAAAGAGCCGCAAAGTAAATTTATTCCACCCAAAATTCAAAATCTAATCTAAACTCTGCAATTTCTAATTTGCAACATTCGAAATGAACATTCTACAACTGTCTGAAGGAAACTTATCAAAATTTTGAACTTTAGAAAAGTACTTAAACCGAAATACAAAGAAGAAATTTATTCCAACCAACATTCAAGGTCTATTCCAACCTTTAGTTTGCTAGCTTAACAGTATTCTAAATAAATTTTCGGTAGCTCATACAACGCAACTTTCCAAAGTTTTGAACTTTGGAAAAGTTAGTAAGGGGAACCTGAAATGTCTTTAAACACAAATCCCCATACTTTTGGAATGGGGATTTGTGTTTTTGCTAGATAAAATAAATTATTTAACAGAGATGATACGTTCTTTGATTTTTGCCGCTTTACCTTTTGCATCGCGTAGATAAAACAATCTAGCTCTTCTCACTTTACCTCTTCTCATCACCTCAATTTTATCGATTGAAGGAGATAGGATTGGAAAAATACGCTCTACAGCTATGCCATTAGATATTTTCCTAACAGTAAAAGTTTCACCTGGATGCCCAGCATTTCTTTTCTGAAGCACTACACCTTGGTATTGCTGAATACGCTCTTTTGCTCCCTCTTTAATTTTTACGTGTACATTCACAGTGTCGCCTGCTATAAAGCTTGGTAAAGATGAAAGTATTTCACCTTTGATATCTGCGTTCACGAAATCTAATAACTTGCTCATATATATAATAAATAAATGCTTTTCTGAAAAAGGACTGCAAAATTAGTAAAACCTATCGAAAACAAAAACTATATCTTAAAATATTATTTTGCTTTTAAGTACTGCGAATAATTGTGCTATTTTGTAGTGTGAACAACCGCATCAGAAAGCTGTTTTTAGGTTTAATGGCATTTATAAGTTTTTTATTTCAGATAAATGAATTGCAAGCTACCCACTTGAGAGCAGGTGAAATTATAGCTACAAAGCGAAGCACTTTCGAATATGATTTTACGCTAGTGTTATATAGAAATACAAACGGTGTTGAACAACCAAATGCGGAATTAGATTTTGGAGACGGAACATCACAAAAAGTAGATTTATTTAAACAAGATAGTTTAGATCAAAAGACCCAAAGATTAATATTCAATTTTAGAAAAAATTTTCCTGGTGCAGCTACTTACACCGTTAGCTTTAGAGAAATAAATAGAAATAATGGCATTCTGAATATCAATAGTGGCTTTTCAGATAATACTGCCTTCTATGTAGAATCGCAAGTCACTATTGATCCATTGCTGGGAGCAAATACCTCACCTCAATTTTTATACCCACCTTTAGACAATGGCAATATAAATCAAACCTACACACACGGGCCCGCAGCTTGGGATGCAGAAGGAGATTCTTTATCGTATGAACTCATTACACCACAATCGCAAAAAGGTACGACTGTTCCCAATTATGTACTACCCAACCAAATAGGAAATAATGGTAGTAATCCTACTTTCACGATGAATTCACAAACAGGGCTTATTACTTGGGAAAAACCGCTTCGGCAAGGGCTTTACAATATTGCTTTTAAAGTAAATGAGTGGAGAAACGGCTATTTGATAGGCTATGTAGTGCGTGATATGCAAATTAATATTTTATTTAGTACCAATATTGTCCCCATTTTAAATATCCCTAAAGATACTTGTCTTACAGCTGGCTTGCTGCTCAAAGATACGATTACAGCTACCTTTCAGGAAAATGAAACTAAAAGCTTGCAGGCTTATTCTGGTATATTTTCTTTCCCCAAACCAAAGGATATTTTTAATGCCAAAACAAAATTATTTAAGCAAACCAATACAGCAGAGTCAATGTCGTTTGAGTGGCAAACGGGTTGTGAACTTATTCGTGCCCAGCCTTACCAGGTTACATTTGAAGCACAAGACAATATAGGAGAAGCAATTTCGCTTAGTGCTATAAAGGTTTGGCAAATAAAAATTATTCCCCCAGCATTAACCATTCTAAAAGCCACACCCTCAGGCAGAAAGATAACTTTAAATTGGGATGCGTATTTTTGCTCCAATGTAGATTCCATAGCCATACTAAGGAAAGAATGCGAAAATGACACACCTTTAGTAACTGACAGTTGTGATACAGGTCGCGATATACCTAAAGGCTACAATCTCCTAAAAAAAGTACGTAAAACTGCAACTTCATTTACTGACGATAATTTTGGTAAAGGATTGAACTACGAAACACAGTACTGCTATTATGTATATGCCCAATTTCCATCACCTGAGAAAGGCTACAGTAGAGCGTCCGCTTTGGCTTGTGGTTCGCTTACCAACGATGTACCTATTCTTATTGGAGCTTCGGTGTTGAAAACCGATTCAGTGAGTGGTGAAGTGGAAATAAAATGGATAAAGCCTAGGCATATTGATTTTACACAAAATTCTGCCCCTTACGAAATTAAAATAAGACGGACTAGCGGAATTACTACCACAGAAATTCTCAATAGAACTACACTGGATACACTAGCACTTTCTGATACTACCTTTATAGATGTGACAGATACCAAAGCCAATAATCTTAGTTTCTTTATTGAATTTTATGCAAATAATAAATTGATATACATTTCAGAAACGGCATCGACAGTACGTTTACAAGGCGTTGCTAGAGCTGGGCGTGCTATTTTGAAATGGGCATTTGCTACACCATGGGTAAATGATACCACCATAATATATAGAATAACAGATAATGATACCTTAGCAATTGACACTGTAAATAATACAAATGGATATGTAAATCAACCGCTGGAGACCGGAAAACTATTTCGCTATTTTGCGAAAACAAAAGGCGGATTAGGTTGCAACCGCATTATTGGCATTGGAAAAGTACCTTATCCGCTATATAACTTATCGCAAACTATTAGCCTCATTCCACTCGATGAAAAAAATGACACGCTAAGGCCTTGCCCTCCAACACTTTACATTAATAGCAATCGAAATTGTGAAGATCAATTCAATTTTTCAAACTCCCTTTATTGGAATAAAAATCTAGACTTTTTATGCGATTCGGCTATAGTTGGCTATAAACTTTATAAGAATTCAGCTAGCTCAACATTTGATTTATTCATCAATGAAGTAATAACAGATACTACGTATGAAGGTAGGGTAAACAAACCTGTTTCAGGTTGCTTTGCGGTGACTGCCACCAATGCCAAAGGCTTAGAAAGCGACAAAAGTAATGTAGTGTGTAGCGATAGTTGTTTCTATTTTGAATTGCCAAACACGTTTACTCCCAACAACGACAACATCAATGATGTATTTGTCCCAAAACCGTTTCCTAGAAATATAGAGAAAGTAGTATTTACTGTTTACAATCGCTGGGGCACAGAAATTTTCAAAACAGAAAATGACATTAATATAAATTGGAAAGCTGAAAATATACCCGATGGATTATATTATTTCAAAGCGGAAATAACGATTGGCGTGCCTGATACAAGGAAAATAAATAGAAATGGCTGGATATTATTGGCGAGATAATTTCAAAAAAAGGGAGAAAGACGGGGCTCGAACCCGCGACATCTAGAACCACAATCTAGCGCTCTACCTGCTGAGCTACAATCTCCATGAATTTATCGGGTTGCAAAATTAACAATTTAGAAGAATTAGAAAAATATTTTTTTGATTTTTAAAAAATCTCAACAAAACAGTATACAGCTTAGCACCCGATTATTTGACATTAAAACTTCTCCATACTTTTGTGTAATATCAATATAATACAAATACGTTTTCTTAGAATAGCCATCCGTTTACATAAAAAGGCTATTTTATTTTGCTTTTAATCAAAAAAATAATAGTTTTGCTAATACCCTTTACATACCTCACGTGGCAGAGCTTAAGTACGCTAAACTCATCAATAAAGTAATTGACGATACTTTCGAGGTTGATCAGCTACACAATTACACTTTATCAATTTTACTAAGCACTACCAGCTTTCAATTCTGTGTAATTGATGTCGCAAAAAGCCGTTGCATGATGCTTGAGCATTATGAATATAGCCAAGCTGGAAATTCTACCGATATTTTAAAAGTATTGAAAGAAATATATGAAGACAACCACTATCTTAATGCAGGCTTTTGGAAATCTATAAAGCTGAACTTAAAGAATTTAAAGTTTTCTTTAGTGCCAAGTTCGCTTTTCGCTGAAAGCTATGCCAAAGACATATTGAGTGTGAACTGCTCTGTGTCAGATTTTGAAGTTTTGTATTATTACAAACATACCAGCAACGACACTGTAAATATTTTCGCTGCTGAGCAAGAACTGACTGATTGGTTTAAGAAGATATACCCAAATAAATTGGTAGAAGTATTGCACCATACCAGCACCATGATGGAAGGCGTATTGCAGTATGCCACGAATAACCAGGCCAAAAGTGTGTTTGTAAATATTGAAGACCAAATAGCTACCATTGCCGTGCGTGACAACAACGCCTTGGTATTCATCAATAATTTCAAATACACCACGCCTAACGATTTACTTTATTTCATTCTTTTCACATACGATGAATTAGATTTGAATACCGACACCATTCCCTTGGTGTTGATGGGGAACATTCACAAAAATTCTGATTATTATTCTCGAATTTTTAAATATATCAGAAACATAAGCTTCAGTAAAAGGCCTCAAGGCATTAAATTTGGCTACAAGTTTGATGAAATAACCGACCACCACTATTTCGGGCTTTACAATACCATTCTTTGCTAAATTTCATTTCACAATATGATTTATTTGGGCTTTTTGGCCGCTTCGCTTACTACCATTGCCTTTGTGCCACAAGTATACAAAGTGTGGAAAACAAACGATACTAAGTCTATTTCCCTCTCTATGTTTTTGCTTTTTTGGCTTGGCGTATTATGCTGGTTGGTATATGGCTTTTTGAGAGAGGATTTAGCCATTACCTTTGCCAATATCATTACTCTTATTGCCGCAGGGTATATTCTGCTAAAGAAAATATTAAATGTGAAAAAGGATATGGTAAGCCATTGAAAGAAATTCATCCTGATTTTCATCAGGATGAATTTGGTTTCTACTTAGACAAGAAATTCGGGTATGCCTCCATGCCATGTTCGCCTGCATCTAAGCCATATATCTCTTCGTCTTTGTCTACCCTGAGGCCAGCAATTGCTTTTACACCTAAAAATATTAGTAATGCAGAGCCGAATGCTGCTATTCCTATGGCAAATATGCCAATAAATTGATATACAAGCTGGGGTACACCTGCTTTGGAGCCGAACAATCCTACCGCCAGTGTACCCCAAATTCCACATACCAAATGCACAGAGAGTGCACCTACGGGGTCGTCAATTTTCAATTTATCGAACATTAATACTGCAAATACTACTATTATTCCAGCTACGGCTCCAATAATGACCGAATCTGTGACAGAGGTAATATCGGCACCTGCAGTAATACCTACAAGCCCTGCCAATATTCCATTTAGGGTCATACTTAAATCGAAATTTTTACTCACAAAATAAATGGTTAATGCAGCAAATACTGCCCCAGCTGATGCTGCCAAACTGGTAGTAACCAATACTTTAGATACCAAAGCCGGGTCGGCACTCAGCACTGAACCACCGTTGAAGCCAAACCAGCCAAGCCAAAGCATAAATGTGCCAATTACTGCTGATGTCATGCTATGCCCCGGAATTGGGTATATTCTGCCCTTTTCAAATTTACCTAACCGAGGGCCTAGCAACAACGTGCCTGCCAATGCACCCCAACCACCTATTGAGTGCACAATTGTAGAGCCTGCAAAATCGTGAAATCCAAGCACATTAAGCCAACCTCCGCCCCATTTCCACATACCTAATATAGGATAAACAATGGCCACAAACACTACTGAGAAAAGTAAAAAACTAATGAGCTTAATGCGTTCGGCTACTGCACCAGACACAATGGTAGCACAAGTAGCAGCAAACATACCTTGGAATAAAAAATCGGTCCAATAGGTGTACCCGGGGTTGTAAGCTGAGGTTTCACCTCCTTCAGGCATGGGCAAGCCAAAGCCTGAAAAGCCAAAAAAACCGCCCGCAAAATCTGCACCAGGATACATCAAATTAAACCCAATTAGTGCATAAGTAAGCAACCCAATGGCTGGTATGAGCGTATTTTTAAATAATACATTGGTAGTATTTTTGGCTCTGGTAAGGCCAGATTCCAATGTTGCGAACCCCAAGTGCATAATGAAAACCAAGGCTGTGGCTATCATCATCCAAAGGTTATTGATAGTGAACGCATTTTGTGCTGAAGATGCTAGCAGCGATGCTTTCGTTTCTGCCAATACCATTTTGGTTGCGACCAGCGAATCGACCAATGCTGCGGTAATTATTGCTGATGAATCGACCGGAGCCGAGGTGGCTTGTGTAAGTGTGTCAAATAAAATTGGATCCATATTTCTGTATTTTGGTTATGGGTAAAATGGTACAAATAAAGTAAATAATGAGGTTATGAAATGCTGATTCTCAATGCTTGGTCAATAGTTGATACAAAAATTTTCCCATCTCCAACTTCACCTGTGTAAGCGGCTTTTTTTATACAGTTTACCACATCTAAATAATCAATTTCGGGTACTACTACTTCAATTACTCTTCGGGGAATAGAACTTGATGAATCGTAAATAGATAATCCACGGTATGAACCTTTGTGTTCGTTTTGAAACGTAACACCTTTTACTTCATAGAAAATAAAAAACTCTACACCAATGGCGTGCAGTGAATCTCTCACATCTTCAAACTTGGATGCCCGAATTATGGCTTGCACTTTTTTCATAGAAAATAGTAATTTGACACAAAAGAGGAC
>Ga0163148_10006702_pt1 | contig 11034 bp, 10 predicted proteins | sample OliLakLV19MP7P2_FD_148606 | JGI IMG/M metagenome (GOLD analysis project Ga0163148, IMG submission 148606) | Freshwater microbial mat bacterial communities from Lake Vanda, McMurdo Dry Valleys, Antarctica- Oligotrophic Lake LV.19.MP7.P2 | ecosystem: Environmental > Aquatic > Freshwater > Lake >... | reverse complement strand
GCACGGGTCTCGTCCGTAGGTCACACAACTGGCCCGCTGACAACATTGATGAAAGATGTTGCCCAATCCAGTGGGTGCTCTGGATTGGCTAAGCAACAAAGAACGTGCACCTCTGTGTCAAGATCTGCAGACACAATTCAGTTGGAATCGGCTGCCTCCAATGGCCATCGCCAAGCTGTGCACTCATTTCAAATGATGTGTGGGAAAAGACGTGCAACATAGTGACCACTTTGGATTGGAAAGAGTAGTCCAATAACATTTATGTTTGGTTCTGTTGGTCCATCAATAAGTGAAGTTTGGATTGGTTTGGTGCTACATTGATGACTGTGGTCATCCTTCACTGCACTGTTCTGGGGTCCTCCTCTTGCTGCCTTTTGACTGCAAGTGAAGATCATGCCTACGGAAGTCATTTTCTGCGATACAACAACACTGTTGAAAATCACAAAACATCCAAAATGGCGGTGACACCAACTTCTAGTTGCAACATTGCCATTGGAGGCGAGGGGAAGCACATGCTTGCCATTCGTGGCTTAGAGGCACTGGAGATCAATCAAAAGCTCAAAATGGATTGTGACGTGACTGTGGAAAATGCATGGTTGCACATGCAAAAGCATCCAATGTGGTGTGCCGTTCTGCTGACATGGCACTTGCTGCTGTGGTTAGCAATGTTAACTGCAGCATGTCCCAATCATGGAACAACATCATTGTGAGTGAACCTTTGCATGTGCTCAAGCAACTGAAGAGCTTTTGTGGGCTTGAAGGATGCGGGTCATATGCATGACTTTCCTTTCGCTCTTACAGCACTTGGTGATTGCCAATTCCATGTGTCTAACAAGTGAGGGGAGAAGTGGTCAAGCCGGCACCAAAATGGGCCCCCAAGAAACAAATCCTGATGGTAAAACTGTTGTTTCTTATGGCAGTGCATGCAACAAAACAAACCCATGGTGACACCTATGTGTGTCCCTATTCGCTCTTGGCCAAACACTGGCATTGCACAGTTTTGGGTATGGAGTTTTTTTTCTGAGGCAAACCGATCAGTTACGGTAGTCAGCACATCTACAGTTGGTACAACCACAACTTAGAATGGATGAAACATGTGCCACTGCTGCCGAGCTACAGCAATTTTCACTGATGTCTTGACTGTTCCATCATTAGCAACACCAGGTCAGCGAGAACAACATCCACAACATTGGCATCACAAAGAACATCTTTGGCAGCTGTCACTTGACTCCTGGCATTTTTTGATTCTTTGTTGTTGTTGTTGCGGGAAGAATTTAGTGATTGTGACTAACAGTTTTGTGGTGTGTTGGCATGTGATCACAAGCATTCCATCAGCAAACTTTTTCAACTGTTGTCATTGGACGCACAACTTCAAATAATGGATCGAGTGTTTGCAACATGTCATGAGAGCAAAGAATGTGTATGTGGTGCTACAGTGCTGCTAGGGATTCTTTGCCAGCCTGGCTGGCACCATTGGTCATCCCTATTAACAATGTCTTTTTGCTCTTTTCCAGGCCACGGTCACAACACCTTAGCAAAAAAGATGCCCCTCTGCTTGCAGCACTCATAAAAGAAAAAGTGCCAGTGTGTGTGATGGGGCTGTGCGTTCCAATGCGGAGTGGTGACCGCGGCGAGCAAAATGCTATCAATGGCATGTTGCAATAAGTGAGGGGCTAGAAGCTAGATCACAATGCAAGTGGGCACCCCAATGTCAGAGAGAGGCTAACTGCATGCACAACCGTCTTCTTGCCAAAGGAAACTGAGACATAGATTTAGGGGCTACCACTGGAGTTCATCAGTTTTCTTGTTGTTTTTCTTTGCTGTGACTGCCTTCATGGCTTGTAGAGTAGAAACAAAATTGTCTTGTCCCTCATTTTTCACTACTAGCAACACTCCGGGCCAAACACACAGAGCTGAAAAAGTGGACCTAGTCAAGCATGGCAGAATCCAGTCATAGATCACTAAGAACCAAGCTCGCATCTGCAATGGCACAGCACAGACTAGGAGGGTAAGCATTAAATGGCAGCTTGCTGCTAGGTGAGTTAATCAAAACAGAACTTGCTACTTATTCGGTTTATGAGTGCAATGTTCTAGCTACTGCAGTAATTGATGTCAAGGTTAATGCAAAATAAATTATCTTTTACAACAGGAGAAACCAAAGCAATAAAATTCAAAGGGTGTACGAAGTGCTCATGGATTAGAAAAGCAAGCTCAAAACTGGGAGAAGTAAAAATGATTCTTGGTCACACTTTGGTCATGGGTCTTGTAATGAAGTAACCGTTGAGGTGGCAACTGCAAATGAGGTGACCTTTGATGTGACAGGTCTTGCTAAGATTCGTCAATTGACATAAATGTCTTGTTCAGTGGAAAACAGTGAGCAGTGGAAAGTTGTTGTCATTTTTTTGCAGCAAATGACTTTCAGCCAAATGATTCATTGGGTCAAAAGAACTTCAAGATTCTACAAAACCCTACACAAATCTAAATAGAAATTGACTTGGGCATGTTCTCCAACTCAAACAACAGAAAACTGTTATTAGCACATTTCCAGACACTGGTCTAAAACTGCTGCTGGTGCAGGCAATAAAAGCCTTCTTCATCATCCCAGAGGCATTGGAGGTTGTTGATTGTGTTTCTTTTCACCCAAGAACCACCGAAACAAATTTGATATTTGACATGCCCATGTGCAGCAGAGAATGGGGGCTGCCACTTGTGACCTAGCTTCAAAGCACTGGTGGGGTCAGGGGCTAGCATACCATCCACAGAGACAACAACAGAATGCTACATAGCGGCAAATGCGTGAAAGAAGAACCCACTATCTATCTATCTACAGTATCTATCAAGTGGGAAAGAGACAAAGCGACTCTATAGACAATGGGGGTTTGGATGATGTTGTCAGCCATCTGTTCGCCCCTAACTGTAGAAAACATAGAATCAAATGACTTCCGAGTTGCCACCACTGAACGGCAAATGATCGTGTTGTCTGTGTTTGTACGTAGCTGCTGATAACTGTAGTAGTATTCCTAGATGACCATGGCATTGAAGGTGGAAAGTCCTTTGCGCCAGGTTCGACCTGTGAGTAGCACCGAAAGAAACTTTGGCTGTGCAAAAACAGTGGCCATCATAGGTTGGTGAAGCCCAGTAAGTTGCAGTGATGACTGGTGACTGAGATATGGTGGAATGTTCCTCTTGGAGGCAGGACGTAACGCTGGGCTCTTTTTAGTCGACGGTTGCGAGCAAAAGCACAAATGTTTTCTTCAATCTTTTTCTATGCCACTTCATGGGGAAGAAATGTAAGTTGCTGCTTGCTCGGGAAGGCCAACATCCTTCAAGAGACGCGTTGCCTCCTCTTCTCCTACCGATTCAAAGAACCCTGGTAACCATTCCATTATGGTTGCAGTGCTCAACACCTTTCCGAATTTCTTGAACTCGTTGAAGCGCTGGATTCGGTATTCTGTAGCATTACTTGCATCGCCTCTCGCATCCAATGCACGAAACAACATTTGTTTTAATGTTCCAGGGTAGTGATTAACTACGAAGACACTATGAATTTCCTTCACAGAAAGCTTCCCAGCGCAGATTGTTTCATTGGTGATTGGACGGTGCACTGACGGGCGAGTTGGAATATCCTTGGATCGTATTTTGGAGAGATCCACCATCGCCTTGCCTGGCTTAAAGAGAGAGTCGTAATACCGCCAATAAAAGGTTTGAAACTGCGAGCCCTTAAACCCTAGGATATCGCCAGGTGTGGAGTCGTTCGAAGTCTTTGTCGAGAAAGTTCTCCTTGCCATCGTTATACATGGCATCTCGTGCACGTACTTATGAGTTTTCAAGTCCCTCATGTTCTTTTGTTTCAAAAGCTTCATGACGGACCCCGGCTCTTTCTGGGAAGGGAGCGCGATATTGTCTGAGTTCCATGACAACATGTCAGGTTCACGAAGAATGCTGTTGATCTCTGTGTACTCGTCCGTGTCGGTGAGCACCACCCAAGTTCGTTTTTCACGCAACAAGGTTTGCTGGCACTCTGAGATAAACGCCCGCTGCCTAGCTCTGTGCTGACCTAACTTCGTGACATTCTTTTTTCGGTTCGGAGGTGGAGGGATCCCGTTCGGGAATATGTCCTTTTCATGCCACAAAGTAATATCCATCCGGTCTTTCCATCGATCTAGAATTGGTTTTGGTGTTGTGAGGGCATTGGGATCTGTCAAGACAATGAGTCTCCTCAAAGGCAAGACGTGGTAATGATAAGCAATCCACTTCAAGTCAGGAGAAAGAGGAAATGCATACAAAATGTTAGCGTATACGATGAGAGAGGCCAGATTAAACGTTTGAAGTGACACTACACGACGACTCAATAAGAACCATCACAGGTAGGGTGCAATAATAACAACAATGAGAAAAAACAATAACTTCGAATGACTCACCTCGATCAAAAAATGGTTGTCGTCCATGATTTGAAGGCATCCTGAGAACGAGTCTGGGTCATTCCTTGATGCCATAGACGGCTTGGTTTCCGATCCACCATCGTCGTCTACGATCTCCGAAACTGTCATTTCCGCTCCATTGTTTGTCTCAACGTCGAGGTACGCTGCTTCTTTCGGTAGCCCGATAAATTCCAAGAGACGCTTTGCCTCGTCCAAGCCAACTGCATCGACAAAGCCATTCAGCCAAAGCTGTATCGTTTCACTCTCATAGAGGTCGCTAAACTTTTTGTACTGGTTAAATCGTTCAATGCGATACGCCGTTGCGTTTGTAGCGTCCCCTCGTGCATCGTAGACACGGAACAACATTTGCTCCAGATTACCTGGATAGTGGTGCGTCACAAAAACACTCTGATGCTCAGGTACAGTTAATTTTCCTTTGCAAATATCATGGTCCACTATGGGGCGATGGACGGAAGGATGACTCGAAATGTCTTCGAAACGAAGCTCTTTTAAATTGACTAACGCTTTGCCAGGTTTAAAGGTCTTGTCATAGTATCTCCAGTGGATTGTTTGAAAATTGTATGCTTGGTAACCAACGATGGTCACATCGTCGTTCTGCGCAGCTTTGGTTCCAAAATTCTTGCGTGCCATGGTGATGCACGGATTGTTGTAGACATGTTGACCTGTTTGTGGAATTTGGACATCTTGCATCTTCAAAATCTTCATGACAGAACCACTGTCAAGTTGAGATGGCAGATCGAATTGTTTGCCAGTGTAATTCATAGGCGAAAGAGGATCCATTGGATCCAAAATGCGCGGGTTAGTCATGGTGTATTCATCGGTGTCGGTCAGTACAACCCAGGCACGACCTTCCATATGCAACGTTTGAAGACAGTTTCTAATAAACCGGCGTTGTCTCGCCCTATGTTCCCCAAGTTTGGTTGTTTTCTTCTTTGGATTTGGTGGAGGTGGAATACCATTTGGATAGACATCCTTTTCATGCCACAATGTGATGTTTATTCTATCTCTCCAACGATTCAAAATAGGCTCTGGTGAAGTCCTGGAATGAGGATCTGCAAATACAATCAGCCGCCTAAGCGGCAGCACATGATAGTGATAGGCAAGCCATTCTATCTGGAACAACATGGAGGAATAAGAGAGCAAGTGAGTAACACGTCCCTCACACAGCGCAGAGCTAAAACCAGTCAGATCCCTGGACGTACCAGTAAGTGATTATCGTCCATAATCTGTAAACAGGCCGCAAATGTGTCTGGGTCGTCGAATCTAGCGAATTCCTTCTCTCTGCTTTCTGTTGTTGCCACTCCTTTTTCTCTTGTACTTTCACTCCTCTCAGACTTTCTTTTTTCCAGCCTCAATTTTGCTGGTTCATCTTGCTTTACAGCAGCCTCAGCATCATCCGATTTCGAGACATCGTTAACAACATCTGGCCTTGTTGGCGTGGAGGCAGATTTTATTTTCCCCTTTTTAAAACCTTCCAGTGAGAAAGGTTCCAAAAGGCGATCGTCACCAGCATTCCGCGAAACCTGATGGAAAACCCGAAAATTTATGGGGATGACCAACAAGACAGCCACAACTATCAATCCCCGATAGTAATAAGGGCTGAGTACCATTACTGCATCCGTTTTGTTCTATTCTATCATTGGACTTTTTTCTTCTTGGACTCCTAGTAGTTTGTCTGTTTTGTAAATTTTTGAACTCAATTATTTTATCAACAACTCTGGCAAGAATCGCGTTTTGAGTTAGTCTTCGGGTCATATTCAATTTAAACCGATCGCACATCTGCTCCATTCATTTAGTCATTCAGGAAAATGTGAGAAAACAGAGTCTTTTTTGTAGTGTTGTTTATTTCTCATCACTCAGAGTAGTAGGAAGAGAGGCAGCAGTTCAGAGTGCCAGGCAAGCCCCAGAACAATCATCAGCAGATAAGTCCTTGTGGTGGCACGGCATGTGCCTAGCTAGAGTTGGCTTTTACAATTTCTATTACAAAGACTATCGAATTCTTCTTACTATTTATATATTACAGATACAAACATTTACTACCGAGTCAAAGAATGTTTGGTAGCTTTCCCAATGGTCACACGGCGCATTCCTGCCGCAAAGCGCAGAGCACACGCAGTCTCTTGCAAATCCTTGGGGCTTGCACTGACACACAGCAGAAGCAACACCTTTGTGTCGGCCTCCAAGTTGTCCCTCAGAAGATGGGTTAAGGTTGAGTTGCGATATGGGACGTTGCGCATGTATTGGCTCCGACAGTTCACGACATCATTCAATGTTGCCAGTGAGCGATTTGAGTACTTCCAGTCGATGTTCATGTTCTTTTCGGCACTTAAGTCAGGTGTTACGGACATCTTGCCGTCACAGTTGCGCCTTTGAACAAGATCAGCACCTGCAAGATCTACAAATTTGATTCGTCCTACGCTCCCCATTCCAGTTGCCAAATTAGTGGAAGCCACACTGAGAGTCGCAATGACATGACTTGACGCTTCGTAATCAGTAATATCCACTCCTTGATCTGCTAACCGTGTAGCTCGCTGCGAGAGACATTGCTGCCAGAGTTTGTGAACATCATCAAAGTTATGGACCTCCACCGATAGAAGGCCCTGGACCACTGTGTCGCCATTGTGGTTCGTTCGGATTTCTAGCTTGGCCATGGTGCTCCCTTGTTTGGAGGACACTGAGTGTGAATTGGAAGGCTGCGGCTGACCAGCGGCACTGCCGTCCTCAGACATACTGCCTCGCTTGGAACGACGCGAACTCGATTTGGCATCTTCCATGACCATCTGTCCAAGGGTCTCCCCAATTTCAGTTCCAGCGACCAAATCATGGAGCCTTTCGTTGTGAACTTCGACAATTTCTAGTGTGAAGACATCCTGGTAACGCTCTTTTCTTTGTTGTGCAATGGAAAAGAGTTGTTCAGCAGTTCGGAGGTGAATGCCATAGTCTTTGACTTCTACGTTGATATCTCCACCAGCTGCATCGTTCTTGTAGACCACATCTCCAAACATTGAGTAGGTTTTGCCGGTTCCGCGCTGGCCGTGTGCCATCAAGCATATATTGTAGCCCTCCAAAACGCTGAGGCACAATTCTTCAATTTCATTGTACACTTCTCGTTGCTGGACATCAGGGGTAAAGACACGGTCGAACTTAAAAGTCATGGGCGACTCATTTTCGAAAGGTTGCAGCAGGAGCGTTTCCTGGGATGGGATCGAAAGGATGCTTTTGGTATTCGAAGGGCATATGCGCGGGCGACAATACACTCTCACTACTCCACGTAAGTCCTGGACCTCATGAAGCAATTTTCTACGAGCCGCACTTTCGAGTGCCAGTTTTTCTCGCAGCAAGGCAACTTCTGAATCTGCGTTGAGAAAACCGTGAGATATTTTCGCAACATCTGTTCGCCCGCTGACGTGATCCACTTGAAAGTAAAAAGACAGAAGGGCGCAGTCGCGGTCAGAAACAAGTGAAAGCCGTCACCAAAAGATGGAAATCTATGAACTTACGGCCAAATACGCCGTCACCGTCTACCGAGGAAGAAGAACTGCGAGCATTTTGAGGCAGAAGCTTAGCGAGTGCGCTGGGATCGTCTTCTTCATGATTTCGCTTCTTCCGGCCCATGATTCCAAGTTTCATACGAGGGCCGCTACGGCTGGACTCAGAACTACTGTAAGGAGCGAAAAAAGCGAGTGAGTCATACAATTCCATCAAAGATATACAACAGGAATAGATACAAGATCGATGGCCAAAGGTGGTACTTACAGTGCTTCATCGAAAACGATTTCTTTTTGCCGCAACTCAGCTGGCGAGCATTGTGTATTCATGGCTTCTAGCATTGCAGTCGTCTTTCGGCGCTCGCATTCCAGCTCTTCAGCAATTGCTGCGCGTTGAACTTCCGCCGATGATGCCCGCGTTTGCAACGCGCCTAATTCTTCTTCAGCGGCTTCCGCTTGGCGTCTCCAAAAGGCGGCCGTTCTTTTCTCTCCGTCGAGTCGTTCTTCCGCCAATCGTTGCTTTGCCATTGCTTCAGCAGACTTCTTCTGAGCCAGAGCTGCAGCTTCCGCTGCCTTGTGCGTCACTGTTGAATTCCAATCATTGCTGCTCGAATTTTCGGCACTTTGGATTGCTTGTTCGGCAACCTTGACCGCACGGGCTGCCTCAGCACGACTTTCTTCCAGCTCGGCTCGTAACTCTGTGAGTGCCTGGTGCAGTTCTTCTACAATTTCTTGATCGAATCCAGCGCCTGTCAGCGAAGAGATATGTGACGCATCGTCTCCGTCATGACTGCCATCATGTTCTGGGTAAGTTGGGCGCGACGCTGTCGCAGCTTGAGTGGAACTTTGTTCGCAATCTCTCAAAGATGACGGCAGGGACGCAATCTGCACTTTTTGGTTAGAATCATTCATAGGTTTAGCATTGCTGTTCGAATAAGGGCTACTGTCTTTGGCGGATGCAGAAGCGGGATTGTTCAGTGACGAAGTGGCGGAAGTGCGTACAGGTTGTTCTGTCCTCGCAACTTGCGCTTGTCCAATGTTGTTGTTATTATTGCCATTGGTTGCGGCCATGACCACCGGCAAAGGGGCATTGTGTTGTTGGTGCTGTCGTGGGGACTGTTGCTGCTGTTTGAAAAGCTTGGCTTCGGCGATGGCCTTCTTGGGCGAGGATGCAAGGTCCGGTTCCGATATGGCACCTCTTGTGGAAGAGACCTTTTGGTGACTGTCGACGTTTTCCGGCCGCGGCGACAAGGACTCAGCCGTGTTGTCTTCACTCATCAGTGGGACTTCTAGAAAACGAGCAAAGGCTCGAGCGAACTTGTCCCGATCCAGCCTCGTGGGTGCTTCAATATCCAACGACTGAGAATTTGTCACCAATGAAAGAATCCTGCATGCGGGACTCGCATTGCGTCGTGATCGGTCGGTGGTCTTTCCTTTTCGAACACAGACAAAGCGATCGAGAGGGATTCGCACATCCTTCTTTTTCCCCCAGGACAAGGCCCGAACTCGAGTAGATGAAGAAAGTTCTAGGTTGTTGGTGATTTTGTGGTTGTTATTCAGATTGATGGGAGATCCATTGGATTTTCGAAAGCTTCGTGTGAAGCTAGACACACTGCTTTTGGCCGATGCAGGATAAGTAGTACTATTATTGTGTGAATCACCTCCAATTGTCGTGGCGTCAGTATCAGGATTGGGGGACTCCATGACAATGCACCTCACGTAGCGCAAGTTGGGTTTTCCATTTTGATTGATCTTCCGTACCGCAACCCCGTGGGGATCTTCACACAATCGTTGTTCGAACAATGCTTGTTCGTGATCAGCAGGGTCGGGCGTTTTGTTGATTTTGCTCTTGTAGGGAGGCGTCGGTGCTGCTAAGTTTTTGCGTGATGCAGTTAGCTTGGACATGGATCCACCTCCGGAAGAAGCAATACTTTGATGGCAGCTGCTAGTATTGTTGTGATCCTTGTTGTTGGGAAAGCGGTGTGGCGACGACGTTTGACTTGCTGTTGTCCCAGAAGCATCAATGGTGGTGGTAGAAGTGGATTGCTTATTCGGAATGCGCGGAATGCGGTTAGGGCTGGCTGATCGACGACGAAGAGAGGAGGATCGTCGCTTTTGTGCTGATCCGGGAAGCTGTGGTGAGGGTTGCTGCGGCATGTCGCCCTTGCTACCCGTGCCAGCACCATTCATAGTCGTGACGGGACCATTCGCCGTAGAAGACCCAATCACAGGAATGAGTCCTTCATTGCTGCGATTTCTCCTGTGAGGTTGTTGTTGCGGTCCTCCTCCTCCCATCATCACAGGTCGAGGTGGTGTTGCTCCGCGCGCTCTACCTGACTCGCTCGACGGCTTGGTACTGCGGACGGGTGGTGGTGGCATGGCTGACGACTCCGACAACACGGGAGGAAGATCATCTTCTTTTCTCTCACGTGACATGTTAGACAAACTGTGGTGAATCGTGAATCGACTACCAGCTGTATTTCCGGGGTTACCAACTGCCTCTCCATCGTCAATGACGGCAACTGAAAGCAGGGCTGGGCCATGATGGTGGTGGAGACCAGTGTTGGAAGTGTCTCTCATTATTGTAGTTACCGCCGGTGGTGTTTTCTTGTGGTTGTTGAACAATTTGTTAAATGACGAAGAAAATGACGGTGGTGTCTTAGGTTCAGTAAGCACTGCACCGGGACCTTTATTTGTAGACGACGAAGACAACGTTAACCTGGGAGGCAACGTAGATGATCGTTTAGCTTTGCTATTCTTGCTAAAGGTATTGACTACTTTAGCCCTGCCACGAGTAGCACTATTGCCAGTAGCAGTATTAGTAGTACACGGAGTTTCTTTCTCCTTGTGAATATTATTGTTGCATGTGTTTTTGTCATTCATTCCCTCAGTCGTCGGCGCATCGCGCATGGAAGGGAGCGCGCACGGTGATTTCGACTGAGGAGAGAAATTCTTCCACTGGGAAAAATCGTTCTCGTCATGAGATGGGGACGGATTGAGGTGGTCACTGTCAATGTTCAGCGTGAGCTTATGGTTGGATGTAGAAATACCACCATTCTCCACCATGGTCGATCGTTTTCTATAAGTTTGTATGCGTTAACTTC
>Ga0163148_10006699_pt1 | contig 11036 bp, 8 predicted proteins | sample OliLakLV19MP7P2_FD_148606 | JGI IMG/M metagenome (GOLD analysis project Ga0163148, IMG submission 148606) | Freshwater microbial mat bacterial communities from Lake Vanda, McMurdo Dry Valleys, Antarctica- Oligotrophic Lake LV.19.MP7.P2 | ecosystem: Environmental > Aquatic > Freshwater > Lake >... | reverse complement strand
GCAAGAGCTCGGGACGAAGAACGGACAAGGCGCGTTCCAAGTAGTGTGCCGCTTGAAGATAGGAACGTCGCTGCAAAGCCCACACAGCCCAATCATTCAAGTCGTTCACTGTCTTGTAGAGGAGGTCATTGTTGTCAGCAGCCATTGTGGTGGCTGTCGTTGGTGGTGGTGTTGCTGTGGTGTTTGGGAACATCATCTTTTACAACGTTATTATAAGGTCGATTAGTACACTGTGTCGGGTGTACATGAAATGATTCTGATACTAGTGATGAGTTTGGTTTTGTGTGATTCTCAAAGTAGCACACTAAAGTGCAGAAACAACCGGCACACTTTTCAAAGGTAATGTACCTCTATCACCGCTTTATGTTGGTAAAGCAACCGTGCCGAGTACGTAGTGGTTGTAGCCTTCCGCAGATGTCCATTACGGATTTCTTCCGCTTCTCAAATGCGGAGGCTTAAGATCGAGAAGCAACCAGCAGGAACCAACACTGAAGAATAGATACATTTTGCCTTAACAAAATTGTTCACCATGATTCCCTTACCTGGAATTACGTTTAGGGATATTTAAATATTAAGATGCCACGGGTAAGATGAGTGGATGCGATCATTTAACACACTTAAAATAGTTGTAAGAGAATTATCAAAGAATAAAAAATTATCAAAAAAGAAGTAAGTGTGACATAGGGGCAATATTAAATTGATTGCTGGCTCTAGGATGACTCGGCGGGAACCAATTGATCTACTCTTGAAGAATCAGTTTTGGGCCAATCAAAAACGGAGAAAAAAAGATGATGAACCAGATGCCGATAGTACTGTAGACCAATTTATGGGGTTTGTGAAAATTATCCATTTGGAACAGGATCATAAAACTATCGAATGCATCTACCAGCACGCATCAATAGCCTGTTTGAAAAGTTTTGCACGACAACCTCCTGTCAGTCCTGTGTGCTGAGGCCTTTCTCCTTACAAATACTATGCATAGGTTGAAGGTAAACCAAGCAGATGTCGATAGTACTGTACAGCGGATTCTTATCAGAGTTAAGTTCGCAATTGAAATTGGAATCTATTGGACAATTCTGTTTGCTTTGGCTTACGTAGTTTTCTCTGGTCGAAAATATATTTTTTGTCTATTCCACATGGTTTCAATGAAGATTGATCCGGAACGTTCATTTACAATTCGCAACCTGGAACGATAAGTTACAATTGGCAACCGACTTTTTAGCCTGTCAGAAAAGAAGAAACAAATGTCGCATGGAAAAAAGTCACGGGGATCATAATTTTAACCACCAACCTGCAACGAAATGGCCAAATGGGAATTCAGAGAATGGAACCATCTTAGTGCGTACGTACATAGTACAAAGGTGCGGAGTTGACTGTCTTCCACAATGCCGAGAGAGGAATCTCAAGCGCGCACTTCCTTACAAAGACGCGGACTCTTTGCAATTGGCAGATGGTTCAAAAGTGATGCATGTGCTGATGACAACCAGCGTCAATGACGTTCACACTTTCCGATGCTCGGAGGCATGCCGGCGAAGTGCTGCTGGTGCCAGTGGCATTGTTGGTTCTCAGTTGAAAAGTGAACAACAGTTCCATGAACAGACAAGAAGACTGCAGCAGATTCAGTTGATTTGGTTTTTGAGAAACATGCAAAACATCTGTGGCCATCCCACACAAAATGCAGAAATGCTGGATCTGTCAACGGGTTTCGACATTGGCCCTCATGGCCCCTTGGACTTGGTCGCGTCTGAGGAGAGCGACTGCTGGCAAGGGAGAGCTCCGCTGCTTGGAGAGCGCGCGAAAGACAGTCCACAGGAAAACGTTTGTCTGCCTCTTGAGAGAGATTTGTTTGAGTGAGAATTGGATGGAGTCAACAAAAACAACAAAGGAAGAGCGCTCAAGGGGGGATTCTTCAAGGTGGCGTTTGAGAAAAAAGTCAGAAAGAGGGAGAGTCGCCAAATGAGAGTCATCTGTGAGAGAACAAAAAGAGGCAATGCATTTTTTTTTTCCAAAAATCACCATGGTGATCAAATGAGGTGAAACTGTCAAAGGGTCCCATCCAACTTGTTCTGTCAGTTGTCGGTCATGAAGCGGCGCTGGCGCGAGGCTGTTGGCAGTCAGAAGCGCCGGCCTGCGCCCAAGCGACCAAGCAAAAATCTGCCATTGGTGCTGCTCACCATCAAATCGGATTCTTCTTTTCATGGCCAATCAAAGCGACCAACATTCATGCAACAAATTTCTGGCAGATCTCGTGGTTTCTTCGCATTGCGTTCAGCAGCTTCGCGCAAGCATGGAAGTTGAATCCAAAGCAACAATTGCAAGTTGACTTGAACCAGTTTGAATCAATCAAAGCGATTCAGACATGAAGACATCCCTGATTGCCACAAAAAGTCAGGACAGTCATTTGTGCAACCCACAATGTCAGCGCGGCGCTGCGCTCTTTTGGGGACGAGCCACCAAGACTTCGCGCCGGAGATGATTGACAAGTCGCTGCAGCCAAAAATCAAAATCACCACAACCCCTTTTGATTTCAGTTTCAAGGCACAGTTGAGCTGTTCAGCTTCCAATCAAAAATTTTTAAGGCAGGAACAAGCTGCAGAAAAGTTGCGTTGCTGCTTTTTTCAGTCTCAAGCGGTTGTTTGCTGACCAACAAATGTCAATCAAGTTCATGGGCATTCATCACTGCTGTGGGTGACAATCTCAGGCTCCTGCAACCTGCATTCTGTCACATTTTCATAGAAAAAAAATCTCCACAATTGGTGGTCCAGCTGGCCAGCACAAGGGGGTGAGACATTTTGTCTTTCTGGATGGCCCCACGTGCCTCCATCATCAGGGTTGGAGATCAAAGAGTCGTGACGTCAACGGTGTCAACAGCTGATGTGCCGACCAATGATAACGAACGACAAAATCGATGGACACTAACAGCTGTGTGCAGTACAAATAGCTTCCTCCTTGCAGACAAATTACAAATTGGCGATGGAGACTGCATGGACAATGGTGATTTGACACCGACATGTTGATTGCAGTGTCACACACTAGTTACAGGCCCCAATGTATGTTCGCTAGAGTACAAAATAATCACGACAGATGTTGTGTGGGAAGAAAATCAAAAATAATTCATGCAAATCTGCTGTACAGTACCGTTGGTTATTAATTTCCAAAATCAACCCAAAGTGAAAAACGTGTATGGCACGCCCACATACAGTACAGCCGTACCATGGATGCCAGCAACAATGGGAATCTTTCCGCCGAGAGGTCGCCGTTGTTGGCTACTGGTGCTACTAGTACTGGTAGTGCCAATCCAAGTCCCTACCAATCCACGACACTGACAGCCACTGCTGCTGCAGCGGCCGCCAAGATTTTGGCGGATACCAAAGACAACCGTGGCATTCTTCGTAATGACGAGGATGACGATAGCAGTCTGGCCAGTTCGGCACTCCATCCGCACAAGACAACCGCATGGCAAACGTACATTCATCTATTGAAAGGATTTGTCGGCGTGGGTTGTTTGTCCTTGCCATGGGCCATTTCCATTTTGGGGTTTGTGGGGGGTTTTTTGGCCATTTTTATTTTGAGTGCTTGGACGTCCTACAATTGTAAGTACGTTACGCTATAGGAGTCAAGTGTTATGTAACTATATTCTGTTTGTGGGGTGTTATTTGGTATAGTGGTTCTCGATCGTCTCCCGCTAATTTTTGTTTGTGATCTTGCTCTTGCTAACCGCATTTATTGGTTCCTCTTGCACACAGGTTGGACCGTGGTCAAAGTCAAACGGTATATTGAACGATGGCACGAGCATCACGACCCAGATGGGGAGACCCGTTCCGAGCTTTCGGCAAGTACGCAACTGACTTATCCCGATGTCGGCGAATGGGCTTATGGAGGAAGATTTCAGAAATACGTGTCCGTGTGTATTTGTGTCCAACAATTGGCCATTTGTAAGTCATAATAGGATGCGTGTGGTTTTTTTTTCTTTCTACATGATGGACCTGTATTGTATTGCTTGTTGTTATGATTCCAACTACTTAATGTGCCCCCTATAATATTTATCTACAGGCACGGTCTATTTTAGTTTTATTGGAGAAAACATTCGAGCCGTCTGCCAACTCATTCCCGACCAGGTTCCGGATCTTTTCCAAAGTCATTTGGGAGTCATGGGCGTGGCCTTGCCGTGTGTCTTGAGTTTGAGTTTTTTTCCTCATTTACGGGCGCTAACGCCCGTCATGGCCTTGGCGACGATCTCGCTCTTTGCGTGTTTTGGATTGCTTGCGTATCTCATGGGTACGGCATGGTCGGATCGTCCTCCCATGGATTTGATCGAGACAAAACCGCAACAATTTCCATTGGCCTTGTGTGCCATTCTGTACAGTTACGAAGGAATCTGTATTATATTGCCACTCGAGTCCAGCATGGAACAACCCAAACAATTCAAAACGGTAATTTGGGCTGCCATGGCGAGTGTCGCCCTCATCATGGCTGTGTTCGGCGTATTTAGTGTCATAGCCTTTGGAGAAGTCACGAATGGAAGTATAACAGCTGCATTGCTGGACGCCTACAATCAACACCAACAAGACGATTCGAATGTCGGAAATCATCATCGACAACAACATCACCAACCAGATCAACGTCTCATCTACGTCATGATTGCCAATACGGTGGCCAGTCTATCCGTACTATTCACGTATCCGCTCATGCTCTTTCCTGCCTTGGAATTGATGGGACCGGTCCTGACCAAATGGGCCACGCAAATATTACATCCATCACAACTGGAAACCAACGACGAGAAAGATTTGAGAGGCTTTGAGAGAATGCCTTCAATCTTGGAGGATGAACGATCCACCTTTGACGACGGCTTTGAAACCTCTTCTCTCCATCAAAAACATCAACATGAATATGGCCAAGAAAGCAATCTGGAAGACACCGACTCAGTAGTACCTGCCATCGTTTCCAATATGACAACCAACATCTTTCCTCGCATGCACATGCCGGGTGATTCTCCTTTGGTCCGTCTCGTGTTGGTCTTGATGACCTTCGTCTTTGCCGTCATTGTACCCAATGTCCAAGCACTAGTGTCCTTGGCCGGTGCAGTGGCTGGAAGCAGTACCGCGCTGCTCATCCCACCGATTTTGGAACTCGCTTTGCTACAGCATATCGAAACGAGTGGAGGCGACTTGACCAGTGACCAGGCTTCGGAACGACCCAAACGGCGGCGTGTCGTCTTTGGTAATTACTGGGGCGAGGAACTCAAATGTTATCTCTTGCTCGCGGTCGGAATGACATTCTTTGTCATTGGAACCTATGCAGCAGTGGCCGATATCATTCGAATTTGGATCAGTGGCGCTACTACTCGATAGGCAGCAAGCAAAAAGCAATACGCTACCATCCGGACATGAAGGGATTCCAGGATTGAGTTGATGTTTAGCCACAATTATTTCCCTGAAGCGGGCGTCTTACTATTTGTGTAATCCGCGCTGTTGGCTTTAAAAAAAAATAGATTTTCAAACTGAAGGGGAGCTTCAGCAAAGGATGATTTCGTTTCAACATTACTAAATACTGCTAAATAAAAATAGAAATTGTTGTATAATCGTCGTCATTGCAATCGTAGTGATCATTTGCTACATCCCACGTCTGCCGATTCTAATTTGCCGATCCGCAGTGTCAGCAATGCTGGCACACTATAGATAGAATCGAATGCAGATCATTCGGAGTGGATAGCCAGCACCTGATAACCCGGATAAGACTAGGCTTGGTTCTGTTCTTTGTGAAGCTTACAGAAACAGCCCAAATGTATACACGTTTGACAAGGCTGGCCATTTTTGGTGAAGCCAAAAAAAGAGCGCACATAGAAATTTGGTCTTGCTCTTTTTGAATGAGGGTGGTCAAGTCCTCTCTCTAAGGCTTTCATTTCATTCCGTGCATGATCTTGCCAGGCATCATATTCCTCCCTGACCCTTTTTCGATCTTGGCGCTGAGCTTCACTCTGCCGATGTTGTCGCTCTCTCTGGGCAAATTCTTCTTTTGCTTGCTTTTTGAGCTGCCCCTCCCGTGCACGTCGTAGTCGCTCCTCGAAGTCGGCCAGTTCTTTTCTTTGTTTTAAAAGGAAATCTGCCAGCAGCTCCTCATGTTTCTGCTTTAAGTCATTTTGAGCCTGCTCGTGCGCGCCCTTGAGATGGCGTTTTTCAATATCTCTGTCCCGCACTTCGGCCTCTCGCTTTTTCTTTTGCCTAGCCTTCCAAACAGAAAAGTCTATATCTACCGAGTTCTGCTCTTCCGCCAACTCCTTAAGCGCAGCTTGCTGCTTCACCCTTCGCCTATGATCCTGCTGTTGTGTCTTTTGCTTCTGCTCTCTTTCGCGGCGCTCATGTACTTCCTCGGCACGCCTCTGTTCTTCCCTTCGCTCTTTATCCTTCTGCTCCTTTTCGCGGCGCTCATGTTCTTCCTTCAGCTTGAGTTCCTCTTCTGCTTTTTTTGCTTCCCTTCGCCACTTCGCCCTAAGCTCGTCATATTGAAGCTTGCGGGCCTTTTCTTTCTGCACGATACATGCTTCTTGAATAGCTTTCCAGCGTGGAAATTCCAAACCCGATTTATCTGATTTGAATCGAGTACGGAAGTAGGCACTTCGTTGCCCGTCATAATTGCGTCGCAATGGATTATCGCTCAACATCTCAAATGCATTCTGCATTCGAACGAATGCTTCATGGGCTTCAGTCCGAGCGTGGACTGGTTGCTTGTCCGGGTGGAGCTCCATGATAAGCCTTTTGTAGACTCTTTTTAGCGTAGCTTCGTCGCAGTTTTTCTCAACGCCCATGATGGCGTAGCAGTCATTATCAGAAATGTATTTCATGGGCGTGGACGAGCTGCCAAAATCAGGTGTTGCTTGAAAAACAATGCTATGGGTTTGAGTGGCTGTTTGTTGAGACTCTTCGTGGCTGCTGTAGTGGGCGATCTTTTGTTGGGCTCCCCATCTGTTGGCGATATTGGACAGCGGTAAAATCTCGCGGGATTAAGGAGTTGGGGCTCAATTCCCACATCACCCAAGCATTTCGAACTCTGATTGTCAGTGATGCGTAGGGAACCACGACTTCAGCAATTGTGGGGTGTATGCAACCGGGCCTTTCTCGATCGGAAGTTGTGATTTCGGTTTGGCAAAAAAAGGGCAGCACAGCTGATAGAACAACGGGCCCCAGCTAGCTAGTGGCACCAGTAGCCATCACAGCAACGCCAGTGTAGTAGGAGCAGCACTGATAGCAGTAGAAGAAGTAGCAGTAGAACAAGCAGCAGCAGGAATAATTTTTAGCTAGTCAGTGGTGCCAGATGCAGTGACTGGAGAAAGTAGGTAGGCAGGTGGCATTGCAGTGAGAGCAGCAACACACAAAGAAGTTCTTAGCTAGCAAAAGGAGCTGTGGCAGTTTTCTTTTGCTGGTTAGCCAATTGAACAGCAGCTGCTGAGCTAGCTAATTGCTTAGCAAGCTGTTGGCTGTGAGAGCAACAGAAACAGCAACGTCAACAGCTACTTCCAACAGTGGCATGAGCAGTGGCACCACCACCACCACTGTCAACCAATTAAGTTCAGTTTGTCCCAACAGCATTGTTTCCCTGTCATTGCAGCAGATTGTTCACACCTTCATTTTAACCATGGACCACACAACTGACACAAAGGCAAACCATTTTGAAAGACACAACTTGCAATGCAGTGCCAGGTGAATTCCATTCTGTGTGCACTTTGAACACAATCAGATGTTGTGTCTTGCTGCTCTGGACAACACAAAAACATTGTAGTCAAAATTTGTGTGTGCTGATCCATTGACTTGATCAAAACTAGAGCCAGTCTTTTTTGGGTTTCTTCCAGTGTTGACTTGAAGGAAACAAGTTGGAGATTGCATTTGAACAATTGGTGAAACTGATGTGAGTTATGAACACACTGTCCATGAGAGAACACTTTCATCAGACGGCCAAAAGTGAGATGTTGTGTCATTCGATCCAAGTTAATCAATGTTGATGAGATTTAAAATCCAGCTCTTCCTATCAGTCATGTTGTTAACATTGACAGCATTGGCATTCATCATGACCTGCACTTGCTGAAATTCAAAACATTGGTTTTGACTTCCTAAATGCAAATGACTGCACATGATTCATTGTTTGTTTCATTGTTGTGAGACATGTTCACAACAACAATGTTCAACAAGGTGCTTCCGAACATTTGCTGCAACAGCATCAACAAGGTTTCATGGTTGATCTAACTTGTTTTGTTTTTTTGCTTTGAGCTGCAGAAAGGGTGTGGCAAAGGGTTGTTGGAGTTGTCACTGCCATGTGTTGAGAATGAATCCTCAAATCATTGAGATTTTTTCATGTTGAGCATGTGAGATGATGTGTTCACATGTTTCATTCACTTTCAGGATGGGCAAGGAAAACAATGAATGAAAAACAGTTGATTCAGAGGACATGCAGACAAAGGAGATGACAACAGAAGTGCAAAAAAAGAGAAAACAAGGAAACTGAGGGACAACAGATTGTTGCCCCCGGCCTGTTGCAAAACTTGAAACAGTGTTTGATTGTTGCAATGATGAATGCAATTCTCAACAAACCAGCCTTTGATAGAATCTTTCCTCAGTTTTCTCATGATGCCACATCATTTTCCACAGCAATTCAACATCATGTTGTTGATCAAATTGTGCACAACGAACAGAGATTGTCACAGACTCTGCATGATGTCAATCCTCACAGTTCACACACAATTTTTTAAGTTTTCCATCAGTGCCCTCCACAAGCTTGACAATTGATCTCAAGGATCATGCAATCAAATTGCTTTTGTTGAACAGTTTTTTTGTCATGCAACACATTCCATTTGAGTCGAAGCGCTGTGGGGACCAACAAAAAGAAATTGTTTTCCATTTGTTTGAAACTTTTGCCACCAAAAACTTTGCCCTGTGGGCGAAAATGAGAATTGCAATTCTCAATCAATCCAGATCCAACCCACAACTTGCAATCAACTCTGACAATGAAATCTGCATTGAAAAGCAGGCCACCCCCAGCGCTGATGAGTCAATCAATGGCAAAAGAGCCAACCCAGCACAAAAAGTTAACACAGATTTTGCCACATGCAATTTTTGCCTAGCTGATGTCGCTGTTGGGACCAACAAAAAGAAACTGATTTCTGTTTGTTTGCAGAGCGTTGTCCTCAGAAACAATTCTGACAATTTGCCGGAAATCAGTCAGTCTTTGCTTTTCAGCATGAAGTCAATCTGTTCAGTGAACACATCGCCTCACTGACCATGTCAATTTGAATGTCGACAATTGAAACAAAAGGCATGGTTTTGACAGAATGACAGATTCCTTGTGAAGAAATGAATGTCAATGCACAAGCAGCTGGGTCATGTGAAAAGCAACAATTGAAAAATGCAAGCAATGCAAGGAGCCATGATGACTTGAACACCTATCTTTGTGATGACACCAGAATGAAATTGCAAAGTGGTGCTCTCTTCAGAATCTGCATTTGCATCTTGCTGTGAAAAAAGAAAAAAGAAACAGTTTGAAATGAACAATCTTGCATTCATCAGGGATTGCAGAAGCAAGACCTGCAGTTTGCAATGTCAGTGTTTGAACCTTTTGTGCAATTGTGTTGCAGTGACAATCTGATGCAACAGATGCAAAACATGGAAGAAAGATGAAACACAAAACATCAAAACTTCAATCCAGCCATGGTTTGATGGCAATCTGCACAAAAATTGGTTTGCTCTGACAAAAAATGTCAATGGAATCAGAGAGCAAACTGGGGTGACAACCAACTTTGAACCAAACAACAACAGGCATGGAGACTGTCACAACACCATCAGACCAACATTTGACAATTTTGTCAAATTCTTGTTGATAGACATGACCTTGAGTTGCTGGACAAGAAAGAAAAGCATGCAGCTCCTTTGCACCCTTCTTTGCCAGAATTGTTTCCGTTTTTTGATTGTGAATCAACATTTGACAGTGGGCTTGCGCATGGACAACTTTCATGACTGGCATGTCAGTCGCCTGCTGAACACCCCAAAAAGTTGCACAAACTGATCTGAACTGTTCAACATCATGGTGATGAGGAAAAATCAGACTTCGACATTGGTCACCAAAGCAGTCATCGCACACATTGAAAAGATGTTTAAGTGATTTCAGTCCAAAAAGACTGACCCCAACACTTGTCAAATCAAGTCTTGTCAAGCTGATTGCACCATCAAGTCAACTGTTGCAAAATTTGATGACTGTCAAAATGCCCCTTTTGCACGTGAAAGTGCAACCTGGCACATTTGAAATGTTTTGCAGCAGTGTGACCACACACAAATCAATGACAAAACTTCATGAATCAGTTCATGCAACACCATTTCACTGCATTTGGGCATGCTGCAATTGAATGTGACAATGCTTTTCTCGGCCAGCAGAGGCAACCTGACAAATTGATCCACGTCAGTTGCCAAAAATCAAAACGTTACAAGTGTGGGTCCAAATCTAGTTTAGAGTGGCTTAAAATGAGGGGCTTGACTAGCGCTGTCTTTTGCTCCATTGAAGCTAAACAAAAAAATGGTTCCTTCTGACATGATGGGCCACAAACCACATTTGGCAAAACCGGTCCCTGAATGGACCCCCCTGAGGCAATTGGGCACTAGACAAAGCTAGCAGTTAGCACAAACAAATCAAACCGTGGCACAAAAGGTGCAGAATCCTACACAGATGCTTGCCTTAGACATCCGTGACAGCCTTTGCTGCTTCAAAGGCTTTGACTGTCTCCTTGTGCAGCTGCTCTTTGTTCATGTTGGTCCATCCCTTTGGCTGCAATTCGCAGTGGTGCTTCAGGATGTGTTGATGTTGTTGCTTTGGAAGCAGAAAGAAGTCTTCGATGCGTCTCCTTCCACTGATGAAGTCCTCCATGAGAAACTTCAGTCCCGGTAGCATCGATTGTCGCTTGATCTTTTCTTTAGCCTCGGCTAGGGACTTCTTCTTCACTGCGGCATCCTTCTTCTCGAGTGCCTTGACTTTTTGGGCAGTCTTTTCTTTCTCGATAT
>Ga0163148_10006696_pt1 | contig 11041 bp, 7 predicted proteins | sample OliLakLV19MP7P2_FD_148606 | JGI IMG/M metagenome (GOLD analysis project Ga0163148, IMG submission 148606) | Freshwater microbial mat bacterial communities from Lake Vanda, McMurdo Dry Valleys, Antarctica- Oligotrophic Lake LV.19.MP7.P2 | ecosystem: Environmental > Aquatic > Freshwater > Lake >... | reverse complement strand
TTGCAACAGCAGCTTGGCACCAACCTTCCGAAAGACAATAATTACTGTGTTGAGAAGGCAGGGAATGAGAGAACAGGCGATATCTTGTCCTGTCCAGTCATGTTAACTCCCACCTCGCAAGCAGGAGATTACATTTTCAAAATTGAAGTGTTCACCCGATCGAATGCCCAAACCTCTGCTGATGCGCCACAGAATCCACAGGCAGCCGTCACGAAAGTAACCGATACAATCGCCATCCAATCCCCTGAACCGATTCCGGTGATTATGGACTTTGCCTCTACAGCACCGCTCTATGTCATCCCAAGCAGCAACCCTCAGGCTCTTTCTAAGACGGGTTCTCAGGCTCCAGGAACACCGTCCTCTGTCCCGCCTGCGCCTCCGGTAATGTTGAACTGGGCGATCGCCAATCCCCAACAAATTCGGGAGCTAGCGCTGGTTGGTATAGCAGCGGACGGTACGATTAGCAGCCCACTCCGGCGTTATTCCTTTACTCAAGGCGTGCCCCCAGAGTTGCAGCAGTTTTGCACCTTAGCCACAATCTTGACGTGTCAAGGTGTGCCCACATCTGTCCAAACCTACGGAGAGTATACTTTTCAGCTTAGAGTTACTCCAGTTCGAGTGCCAATGGGAGAGCCAACTCCAGCCCCGATTGTAGCCATGACTGCCACCATTAAGGTGCAACCGCCTCTTCCAGAGATCAAGTCTTTTACAGTGAATGGACAAAACATCGAGAACCAGCCGAAGTTGACCTACACCTTAAGTCGGCAGCGATCGCCCTTCTTCCTCAATATTAGTTGGGATACCCAGGACGGAGAAGCGCAACTTCTACCGGCTCCGGGTGTTATTGATCCGGCAAGTTCGTTGCTGTTTCCCGTCAGTGTCCCTAGCCAAACTACCCTTACGCTGCAAGTCACCAACGCGGCCGGACAGCAAGATAGCCGAACGGTTCTGATTGAAGTCATTGAGTTTGCTCTACCGCCTCAATCGCAAGCCCCATCGAGTGAATCAAATTCTGGTATCCTTCCGCCCCCACCGCCACCACCCATCAACGGAGACAGGATGCCCCTTGAGTTACCCCCTCGCCCGGATTGAGCAAGCTTTAGTCTCAACAGTCACACCTGATCTGCTTCTAATAAAACTCTATTGCAGCTTTACACATTCTCTTCGACGAGGACGGCAACATCCGGCTGCTCGATCGCCCCAATGGCCTCTTCTGGTGAAACTCCCTGCTCAATTACCGCTTTGATCCCTGGCAGGTATTCATCCATCATGGAGACGTTGGTGTAGACGAGGTTTTTGATTAGAGCGGGAGTGAGTCTGTCGCCTTCTACGTCAATACTGGTTTTGTAGCGAATCTCACCATCGGTAAAGTCGAGTTCAAAGTTGCCGATCGTCATGCCGTAGTTGGCGCGGGTTAGGAAATGGGCGATCGCGCTGCGCTTTTCTTCGGGTGTTTCGATCGGGCAGAGGGAGTAGAAGAGAAATTGCTTTTGTTCTTCCCTAGCTTTGGCGTAGCAAGTCCATGCGCCATTTTCGCCCTGAAACACCATACGAAGAGCAGGCTCGCCTTGGAGTTTAGTAAATGACCAGTCATCTTCAGTAAAGAAGTTAATGATCTGGCTGAGGAGGGTATTGCTGGAAGGGATAGATTGGGAAAAATCTGCGAATGCGTCGATGCTGGCATCTGCAAGGTCATTAAAGAAGTTGCCCACTTCATCAATGATTTGGGCAGTGGCATTTTCAGTGAGAGTTCCAAGATTTGCCTCTGTCCAGTCGGAAAAGAACTGGGTAATGGCTTGGGCTATATCAGCTTCGGAAACTGTTCCAGCCGCGATCGCCGCAGGGTTGAGGGTTGCCCAGAGGGTCGTGTAGCCAATTTCACCAGAGTCTTGCTGCTGTTGAACAGAAAGAGCAAGCCAATTTTCAGTGTAAAGCAGAGGGTGATCCGGTTTCTCCTGGATGAGCTGGAGGAGATAGTTAACAATCGCTTCGGCAGAACTGGCATGATCAGCTAAGTCAGGTAAGCGATCGGGTTTGAGGGTGGCTGTAATTTGGATGGGGCGATCGGGCTGAAAATTGTCATCGGAACAGGAACCTCGAATTTCGGGCTTGAGATTGAATAAGGTTTTCGTGTAAATCTGCTCGTAGAGTTTTGAATCGATCTGAAAGGTAAGACGGCACTCGATCGGTTGGTCGTCTTGCCAAGCGAGAGATAAACCTGTAGCAAGGAGAGCTAGACAGGTTTGAGCCGGCTCCCAGAGAGTTAGCTCATGATTAAACTGATAGTCTTCTGTTCTCGTATTCATTGCTTAGATACCAACAGCAGGATTCATCTAATCAAGGAACGCTCGCCTCAGCACCCCATCTTGAGCCAGCCAAAAACTTGATCGACTGTCAGGGCAAGTTCAATTTCAGGTAAGACAGGTAAAGACTCGTTGTTCTGAAGCAGTGTAGGTTGTTGATCGGGTAAAAATACCAGAATACTCAGATCATCTGGGTCAACGAACCATCCGAGACGACTACCGTGATTTAGACAGTAAAGAACATTACCAATAACTTTATTGGCTTTCTGTTCTGGTGAGAGGATTTCAATCGTCCAATCTGGCGGCAGGTCAAAGTTATCAGGAACTTCGCCAGTAGAGGTGAAGGGGATACGCTGCCACAGAAAAACTGCTACATCGGGCACGATCGAGCGATCGCCAAAACTGCACCTCAACTCAGGAAAAGCATAGGCAATTTTCGACTCCTCGGCGACGTGATTGACAGCCGCACCTAGCTTGCTCTGTAAACGGCTGTGTCTTCCTTTTGGCATGGGTTTCTGAACGATCGCGCCTTGAATGTATTCGCTGGCAGGCTTTGTTTCTGGAAGCTTCAGAAACTCTTCCAGGGTGATTGGTTGAGTTGCTGCAACAGTCATGGCGTTTGAATCCTGGCGAATGGATGTTGCTCTGAGTTTAGCAGAACAGCAAGATCACAACATAACCTTCCGGCGCGGGCAATGTGCCCCGTAGGAGTGGCGATCGCGCTTCAAATCGAGGCTTTAATCAATCCAGTAGGCTTCATCTAATACCTGTTGAAGTGTCCATTCACAGGAAAGAGGGAAAATTGCTGGTTCAAGATCGGTTTCCCGACTCGCAATCTTAATTGCATCCTGGTAGGCTTCAGAAAAGATTTCTGGCAAGTAATTCTTAAGGCTGGGACTATCTTGAAGAGATTTACGAACTCGGATTCGATGTTCAACAATCGATCCACCCCAACTACCAGAACGCTGTTGAGGTTGGTACTTCCACTTCAAGAGGTGCGTCAGGATCACTCTCAGATTACTTTCGATCGCGCGTTTTTCACTCCGACCCATAGCTTCGATTTCCGCAATTAAGTTCTCTAAGTCGAGTTGGTCAAATGCTTGTTTACGAAGATGTAGAGCCGTTTGTTCTAACCAACGGTAGTAGTCCTGTTCGTACAGTTTGATGGAAGGTGTTCGATCTGTTGTTGATGGGGTAGTCATGGCTAATCTAGGGTTAAATAGTTTTTCTTCTATGTTACAGAACGATCTCGATCGTAGATAGCGTTAAGGCTTGATTAAAGCGCGATCGCAGGTTTCTGTGCGCCGATCTCACCTTGGTAGCAGGAGATTCGCATGAAAATCTGTGTGGGCGCACTACAATTTAAGAAGCTCAATGATGGATGCAGGTATGGTATCGATTCCGATCACTTTGGAGCAACTGATTACGGCTGTGCAACAGTTGCAGCCAGACGAACGGGCACAGGTTGCCAAGGCATTGATTCAAGGGGATTTACGCTCAGATTTGACGGCGCTAATTCAAGAATTTTACGCGCAGCCGCCTGTTGATGACATTACAGACGAAGATGTTATGGCTGAAATTAAGGCTGTACGTCAGCAGTCCCACCCATGATGATCGTCCGAGTGGTCATTGACACCAACATCTGGATTCGTATTTTGCTGAAAGGTCGAGTGACGTTGCCTGTGTTGGAAGCATTTAATAAGAACAAATTTGAGTTGGTCATGAGTCAACTTCTCATGGATGAACTGCATCTCGTTTGGAATCGCCCCCGGCTGAGAGGACGAATTGACCCCAATCAAGCGATCCGTCTTGAACAGCAGCTACGGCATCGAGCTATTTGGGTTGAGTTGATGACGGTTCCTCCGAATTGTCGCGATCCCAAAGATTTACCTGTGCTGTCTACAGCCATTGATGGAAAAGCAGACGTTATTGTTTCTGGAGACGATGATTTACGCGCAGATGATGTGTTGAGGGCGGCAATGGAAATCTATGGTATACGATTGCTTGGCGTTAATTCTTTCCTAGAATATCTGGATAGAGGAAATGAGTGAAGACTATTACCTGTTATTCCATTGCAATGGTGTCTTCCCTAGGTGGAACCGTGAGGTTACAAGATTCGCAAGGAATGCACCTTACGTGATTGGCGATCGCCCCTCGTTCGCCAAAATGGAGCCGTGATCGCAGGGTTCTGTACGCCGATCGCTCCGGTAAGAGGCGAACGCACTTCGAGAAGAACGATCAGCGCTTACACCAACATTTTTTCTTCTATAGTTGAAGCTTCACTCATCTTGCCCAACAAAAATTTGTTTGGCAGTTAAATCTAATTCAGGGAAAGCTAGAGAAATAATGCGATCGTCTCCTCTGAATGGCGTGATCTGATATTCATCATCCATTAACTGGCAAACTGAAACGGTTGGTTGTTTAGGGTTGCCAGTAAACTTTTTAGCTCCAATGCCCAAGTAATCAACAATCCAGTATTCGGGAATTTTAATAGATTCATATTTGCCAAATTTCATGTAGTAATCATCATCCCAATTCGTAGAAACGACCTCTACAACTAATGGAATTGAAATACCATAGATGACCGTGGATTTTTTCTTCCACAATGGCTCATTCGCAAGATTTGCCCGATTTAGTAATAATACATCAGGTGAGTAACCTGATTCCCTAGACTCAGGCTTTACAAGCGCTGTTTTTGGAATGAAGTAGGGTAAGTTTAATCGAACATATTCAAAGCTGATTTTCCCAGCTATAAAGCCGACAATATCTTCATGGTCACCCAGTGGTTGGGGCATTTCGACAATGACTCCATCGTGTAATTCGTAACGTCCCCCGGTTGGTCGCCATGCTGTAAATGCTTCAAAGGTTACTAATTGGGTTAGAGCTTGAGTCATTGCTGTATTGTGGTTCCGCTACATTTTTTACTGACTTTTAGGGTTTGTTTGGTTCAAGGGTAAGGTGAGCAATTTTGATAATTTGACAATTTCTTCGGCTCTCTAGTCGGTTATTTGCCCATTTTAGCAAGAGCAGCTACTTGGATGGATGAAATTTTGAGGGTGGGAGAGATCGCTTTTATTGAGTTGGGTTGGTGCGTTACGCTGGCGCTAAAGCACCCTACAAGATGGTGATTCGGACTACAGGCTTATAAGAATGGCGATCGCGCTATGGAAGTACTGTTGCAAAAATGGAGTAGCGATCGCAGGTTTCTATACGCCGATCGCCTCAGTAACAAGCGATCGCCCATCGTTCGCCAAAATGGAACAGCGATCGCAGGTTTCTATACGCCGATCCCTTCGGTAACAAGCGATCGCCCATCGTTCGCCAAAATGGAGCAACGATCGCAGGTTTCTATACGCCGATCGCTCTGGTAACAAGCGATCGCCCATCGTTCGCCAAAATGGAGCCGCGATCGCAGGTTTCTGTACGCCGATCGCTCGGGTAAGAGGCGATCGCCCCTCGTTCGCCAAAATGGAGCCGCGATCGCAGGTTTCTATACGCCGATCCCTTCGGTAACAAGCGATCGCCCATCGCTTGCAAAAATGGAGTAGCGATCGCAGGTTTCTGTACGTCGATCGCTCTCTGAACAGGCAATTGCCCATCATTCGCCAAAATGGAGCCGCGATCGCAGGTTTCTGTACGTCGATCGATTGAGTAAGAGGCAATCACAAGTCTTTCCCAAACCCGCTATCGCCCCTACTTCTCAAGTTGATCTGCGATCGCTGGCTTTGTAAACAGCTATCATTCTCTCAACTCCACCATTCAAGCAAAATGAGCGATTGCATTCAATCAACTATGAGGCGATCTCCCCCGCCACTGCACCATTCGGGCTAAATGAGCGATCGTGTTGCAAGATGAGATGGTGATCGCCACTGTGAGCAAGCAGGTTTATAATGCTTTTGTAGTTGATGCTGGGTTTCGCTGCTTCAACCCAGACTACGAACAATCATCCTCAGATAAAATTAGCTCACCGTCTTGAACTAGGTAATTGCCGTTCTCTAGAGCGTTAGCATAGTTTTCCAGCCACTCTTGAAAACTAGCTGCTACCTTCTCCCTTTTTTCATCCATATGCCAAAACGAAATGATTTGTCCTACATTGCCATCAATTGCTGGTTCCATATCCAAGCAGTAGAAGTCACCGGCACCGTTGTAGGATAATGGCACCCATCTGGGGTTCCACCAATCTGCCTTCACTGAGCTAGTAGTTGGTTTGCTTTGCACGTTAGCAAACTGCTCTTCATCGAACAGATGTTTCATCATACTCCATTGAATTTGCAAGTCCTTCAATGATAAAAGTTGCCATTCTCCCATGAGAGGATCTGCCATTCCAAGCTGACCATTATGAACCATGTAGGATGCTCTCACGTCATCTGTGAATTTGGCACCAATTTGTTCTTCGACAGACCATATTTCTTCCTCAGTAGCACCCGAAAGTAAGTCGCCAAAGATTTCAGGTGCATTAGCTTCAAGCCATCCATCTATACGATCCCATATATCTTTCATCGCTCTAACTCCTTAGTTCATAAGGTCTTATTAATTTTGAAGTAGTACTGACGTGAGGTATCATCCTTCAACTCAGAAATTCTTACCGATCTATTAGTATCACGATATTTCACCGATGTTTGAGCCAGGATTGGACCAGCCTTCTGGTTTATTCCTGCTTGTAATGGCCAAAGGTTTTCCACAGTGTTAGGACCACCGAATTGAATGTCTTGTACGTGGTCACCATCCAGTCCTTCTGCTGATGCAATAAAGCCGTACTTCTTCAAGATTTTATTGATTTTTCTGCCGCCAGAAGTAGAAGCCCGTGACAAGGGACCGATTACCTTCCCAACTGCTACTTGGTATTGTGACGCAATGCCGATCTTTTCGCCATCTGGTAAGGTTCTTCCTGCAGTTGGTGAATAAGCTTTAACTTCACAGTTTGTCTCATCCTTCTGTCCTAAGGTTTGTTTTAGTTCTGCTTGAGATTTGGGTTTGTTGATTGGTCCACCTAAATAAATTACTGGATACGCTGAAGCAGCAGGCTTGGGCCACGATAGTTCAAAAGGATTGCTCTGGCTGCCTTCATCTGTTATTGAATTTTCCACGGCAGCATCAGTATCAAAATCATTAGGTCCTATATGTACATGAAAATCTAATTTTCCATCTTTTTTATCTTCTGCGGAAGGCTTAAATGTGATACGCATCCTCACAGGATTTTCAAGTTGCCTATTGTAATTCCCCTCCAGTTGCTTAGCCTGATTTTGCTTTTGTTGGCGGAGATCTTCATAGGGAAGTTTTGTTGATGATTGTTTTGATAATTCTTTGGCTGCTGTCACACCCATCACGGCATGCTTATTTTCTTGCTCATTCCTATTTGATGGAGCGTTTTGATTCCCTCTAGAATTTCTGCCAAAACCAAGTTTTCCACCCAGCTTCTTCACAAAGGCAAGAGCTTTACCCAACACCCAGTCGATAGCCTTATCGACCAATCCACGGACTTTTTTAATCAGATCCTGAATCTTGCCGCTGATGCCGCCTAAGCCGATTAAGCTTGCCAGGAAGCCGATTACCACAGGTAATGCTTTCGCCAATGCGCCTTCCACTAACTTCGCGGCAATGCCGATCGCTCCATCGGCAATTGCACCCACCGAGTCCAGCACTGCATTCACCAACTCGGCAATCTGACTGCCCCGTTCCACAAAGAACATGATCACGTCAATGATCAGCTTGCAGGCACGGACAAACGCCGATGCTGGGTTGAGCAAACTCAGCACCCACGTCACCCCAGCATTGATGATGGTATCGATGACAAAACTCTGGATGCCGCCCATCACCATCTCTTGGAGGTTGCCAAGTTTATCCTGAATGAATTTCCACAGCCCTGCTGCACCCTCATTCTTCCAGAGGATAAACATATCAAAGCCCTTCTCCAGAGCGCTAACTTTCTTCTCCCCAACCTTATTCGCAACCCTGTCTCGCATTCCTTGATAGGTCAGCCCCAGGATGCCCGTCACCAGTGCAAAAATGCCTTTCAGGTCAAAGCTCTTGGGCATTTCAATCCCGGCTCCAGATAGTGATCCGGTTAGCCAGCCAATCAAGCCTTTCTTCAGGTGAGTCGTAATATTGCCGACAAAGCCCATAAAGCCTTGCTTAATGCCTGCTACTAAGTTGCCGAGGAAGCCGATCGGATCTTTGATGATTTTCTCGACGGCTCCTGCTGCCTTCGCCAACATGCCCATCAGCATATTTTTGAGTTCCAGGATGGTTTTAACGGTTTCCCCGATCGCATCCTTTGCTTTATCTACTAGCCCCTTATTTTCTTCCTTCTTTTTCTCAATCTCCGCATCTAGCGCTTCTAGCTTTTCGTTATACTTTTGCGCTAACGAATCAAGCAGCTCATTTTGTTTATTATCAACATTCTGCTCCAGCGCATCAAACTTCTGATTAATCGCCTGTGCAGCATCCTGCCCCACCTGACGTAACGACGGATCTAACCCCGCCACATGTTTCTGAATGTTTTGGCGACCATTAGCAATCTCAGTCTTCGCTGCATTCAATTTTGTTGAAACCAGATTGGCAACTCGATCGAGTGCACTATCCATACTCTGAAGATAAAGCTTGCGTCCCTCTGCATAAAAGCCATTGACCTCTGCTGACGGAGGACTAAATCGATCGATTACCCACTGTGCCCATCCTGCCGGATTGTTCGGGTAACGCTCATCCTTAAAGCGTTGCATTCGTTGATTAACATACCCATCAAACGCTTGTTTTGCCGCATTGGCTCCGCGATCGAACTCTTGAGTAACCTCTTTATCCAGTGCGGTCAGTAATTTCTCAACTTCCTGTTTGGTGGCGTTATAAACTCCCTGAATATAGTTCGAGACTTCCGCTCGTTTCTGCTCATCCTGCCCCTTGGTACCTGTCTGTAAACCTGACACCTGTGCCAGCGCCTGTCCTTTCTGTCCCTGCATTCCCTGCAATGGAGCCTGTACAGTTGCTTGAGCTTGCGTCTGGGCTTGGGCAATGGTTGTCTGCTCTTGTTGTCGATACTCAGCCGGGGCAGTTACCGCATTTGCTTGTGCTTCTTTCTTTGCCCCTAACGCACCTTTAAACTCCGGCTCATTGGACTTGTTGATTTGCTCCTCAGTGACATTAGCATCCGTCATCTGTTGATCCAGCAACTTGCTGCTTTCCGCCATCGACACTTCCGAAGCATCTTTGGGTTTTGGCACTGCTTGGGCTGCACCAATATCTCCCGGTGGCGTTCCTTGCGGCGGTGGTGGTAGTGGCGTTACAGATTTATCAGGAATCCCACCCGGTTTAGGCGCTTCCTTAGCTTTGTCTTCGATCGCACCCGCTGCCTGTTTCTTCTCATTCCCCACTTGGGAAGCAGCATCCTGCTTCACGCCTTCTAGCTGCTTACCATCCTTAAACTTATCTGCTTCCTCCAGTGTGCTGGGTGCAGCCGCACCAATTTTTTGCATCAATGCCGCTTTGAACTTCGCTGCATCAAACTTGCCAGGTTGTTGCTGGTTCATTTCTTGAACCTGGCGATCCTGCGCCTTGCTTTCCTTTTCATTTGATGGCGGCACGGCTGCTGCCTGGGCTTCCGTTGCTTTCGCTTTTGCTGGAGGATGAGCCTTCTGCTGTTTCGCCACCGCCTCAGTTCGCTTCACGACTGCCTGAAACCCTGGATCAGATTGAGGTGACTTCGGAGCTGACTTTAGTTGAACCACAGCACCTTCGGCAGCATTGATTTTTGTTTGGAATCTGTCCTTCTGAGATTTCAATGTGATGGCTGGCTTTCGCTGTAGTGTTTTAGCCCCCCTCTGCTGCACCACATGCGTCAACTCATGTGCTGTCAAATCATTCTGTCCGGGCGACTTTCCCGCTCCAAAATACACATCGCTGCCATGCGTAAACGCCTGAGCGCTCAAATCCTTGTTCATCTGCACCGCAGACGAATCGGTATGCACCCGCACATGGCTAAAGTCAGCATTAAATCGCGACTCCATAAACGATCGCGTATCCTCTGCCAGCGGACTGCCGCCCCCTTTGCTTTGGCTCAATCCAGACTCAATCGCCCTCCCTGCCTGCAAACTGCCATTGGGCGATTTTTGCACCAATGGTTTCGGTTGGATTTCCTCTTCTTCTGGCATCTCCTCACGTTGCAGGGTGTTATCCAGAGATTTGGTTTGAATCTCTCCCTCGTCGGGCATTTCTTCTCGTTGAATAGACGCGTTGGCGCTAGTCTCTGCAATAGCAGGTATCGCCTTCTCTTGAACCACTTCCGCTTCTTCTGGAATCTCCTCTCGCTGTAGTGAAGGAATTGCTCTTGCTTGAAGTCCTTCCTCCTCATCAGACATTTCCTCTCGCTGAACCAGTGGTGTAATGGTGGCAGCAATGGGCTTAGCCTGAACGTCCTCTTCTTTTTCTTCAGGGGCGGCTTCTCGCTGCACAGGCTGGGGGCGATCGCCCATACTCATCACCTGAGCAGCAACTTGGTCTGCTTCTTGCTCGTATTGATCCCCCGGTGCGCCAACCGTTAGTTTGGGTTGGATTACTTCTTGCTCTTCCTCTGGTAAAGGTTCTCGCTGCACCAAACTTGATAAAGGTTTTGCTTGCAACGTTTCTTCACTCTGTTCCTCTTCAGGCTTTTCCTGCCGCTGTAGCGGTTTTGCCTGTATGGTCTTGGCATAGGCAGGCGGGGGAGTTCCCGGCAACATCCGGCTTAGCTTGCCCAGAGTGTCTACCGA
>Ga0163148_10006693_pt1 | contig 11045 bp, 13 predicted proteins | sample OliLakLV19MP7P2_FD_148606 | JGI IMG/M metagenome (GOLD analysis project Ga0163148, IMG submission 148606) | Freshwater microbial mat bacterial communities from Lake Vanda, McMurdo Dry Valleys, Antarctica- Oligotrophic Lake LV.19.MP7.P2 | ecosystem: Environmental > Aquatic > Freshwater > Lake >... | reverse complement strand
CTCGTCTCCGCCAAAAAAAAAGCCTAGCGGATAGTTGTTTATGTCTGGCTAGCATGAGCCAGAATGAGCCGTCAAGCATAATATTGGTTGATGAACCTTCGGCAACGGAATCATTCCAGGTACTTCGCCTTGCGCATCTTGGTGACATAATGCATGGCAAATTCATTCGAACAAGGATGGGTATATTGCCGGACAAATGATGGCTGGATGCTATCTCGCTGACACCACCCACGTATTATTGTTGGCTTTTTGATTTGGATTGGCTTTTCTTGAAAAACTGGCGACAAAGACCACCCGCATGCCCTTGTCAATGGGGAGTCCCTTGTGAGAGAGTTGGCCTCCCCATAAAAGGGCAGTCCCGGCGTTTGGTTTTAGTACGATCGAAGGTGCATGCCGATGTTCATTGGGATAGGATTGACTCCAAAAGGCCGTGCCGCCTCCTGTAAATGTCGAATCCAAGTCCATACCAGTAGTATCACTGTCATCTTCACAAGAAGAAGTGAGTGGCATCAAAATGGTCAATGCCTTGTTGTCTTTGTGAATTCCAAAATATCCAGCGGGTGGATAGTAGACATTAATGGCGGGTTCTCGTGTACTCCATTCCAATTGGTCGTTTACAAACAAGTCCACAAGAGACTTGCAATCCCCACCAAAGAGCGTTTCTCTCACATCGGGAAATTCTTCGTCTATTGTTCGCAGAGTCCGTTGTAAGATTCGTTCTTCGACATAGTGACTGAGATCGAGTGGCAACGGATCGTGGAGGTCTTGACTGCCGGCATCGGGAATATCATGACGACTGGCGGCCAACTGAGTCGGCATTCTAACACACAGTCGATCGGGACCTTGCTCTTCTGGGTGGGTGTTGTGGAGGGTCTGACGAGCTGCAGCCTTTATGGAAGCTTGACGAACGTACTCGATTTCTTCTGGCGATAGTAAATTGGAAACACTGAGTAAACTCTTGCCCTTGACGAGGCGGATTCCCAACAAGGCATCTTTGGACGACGACGAGGCATTTAGTAAAATGCTTTTGGAAGCTCCTCCTGGAATAGAAATTTCTTTGGCTTCCATCTTGGTCTTGTCGTAAGACAATGGCGTCGATCTATTGTCATTGTCATTGTCGTTGTCATTGTCGGCTTTGTTCATCTTCAATCTGTTGCCGCAAGGTACGTCCAAGCGAGGGTCCTTCCCAAAACAATAACCAACAGGATTTTTGAATGGGCTGTCTATTGTCGCGTTGTGTTGGCTGTTGTTGTTGTCCTTGCATTTGATTCATCGTTGTCATGCATGGATGGGGAAGATACGGAATCCGGAATCTTCCGTTCCATCGAGCAGATGCAGCCGTCAGAATTTGAAGAGGCCGGGTTCTTTATTACTACGACGTCGTAGGGTTCGGGCAGACGGGACTCAAGGAACATTGCTACCATTGTAATCGTGGAATCTAAAGTAAAAATGTTGGTACTTAATGCAAATCTAAACTAAAATTTTAGTTTAGATTTTCATTAAGTACCAACATTTTTACTTTAGATTCCACGATCGTTAAGTAATTTCTTCTACACTTTGATCAAATCACACAGTAGAATTACGTACTACAGTAGTACAGGGGGCAGAGTTTTTATCTCAGATGGGCGAGAAGTTTCGAAAACCGATCAAGACTTCGTACAACTCTTACGAGGTACATGTACGACGTACGACGTACTGGTAGCTACAAGTAACAGCACACTTTTAAATACTATATGCTGCTAGCTAGCTAGCTACTAGTAGATGCCATGGCCATGGTGAACGGGTTCCATCCACAATCCATCCATGCAGACTACAACTATTAGTAATAATTCGTCACACAGCTAGCTAGCTAGATGTCACGTCGTAGTGGTGTACAAAGAACAAACAATTATCTTTCTTTGGAAGCTTCTTTACAGGAAGAGCGAAGCCACACGAGCCTTGACACTCAGGCTCAGCGGTACCGTTTGAAGGATGCGCCGACCCACACTTCGACCGCTGTTTTTAATAGACATCCAGGACCTTCCTAATCGACCAAGCCTGCTGCTTCGCTTGACTTGCACGGATGGCGTTCCACACAATACTTCACGAGCCACGGGAGCCCATTGCTTTGCCAAACTCCAGTTAGGGACTCCAAAGCGCTTGGAAAAGGCCTTGATCAAAATGGAAGATCGTGCCACCAGTACCAAATCTTGTGGAAAGACGGCAATGTCTTTGATGGGAGCATTGGGACTCAGTTCGTTCGTGTCATAACCACCAGGCAATTGCTCCACAGAGCCGTCAAATAGCCACAAGGCAAAAGCTACAGCTGCTTCGGGGCGAGCATCTGTTTTGAATTCCACGCCAAGATCCGACATGTGTGCTTTCATTTCTTCCAGACATGCTGGATCCATTTTATCATTGTGGTTGTCCTCCAATGCCAGGATGATCTTGGCAATGGTTTCACGATACGTAGTCGACAACTCTTTTACTTGTCCAAAATCGATCAACCCAATTTCGCCGTCGTCCAGAACGAAGATATTTCCAGGATGGGGGTCTGCAAAATACATGGAAAAGGAAGAGAGAGGGGGAAGATGAGCTACCGAAAAGTACAATGTACATGTCTCGACTCGGAATCCAAATTTCAACAATTAACGTACCAGCGTGAAACAGGCCTGTTTCCAAAATATTTCTTCCAAACACAGCGGTCAATGCGCTGATAAGTTTTCTCCCCATCAATTTACTTTGAGGACTGCCAGGTTGGACACCAGCCTGTTTCATTTTCTCTTGGGCTCGCGTCAAGGGAGTTCCTTTTAAATAGTCCATGACGAGGACACGGCTGCTCATGAGACCTGATATTGGCCTTGGAATGACAACAGGAATTTCCGTCTGTGTTGTTCCATCCATACTTGTGGCCAACGATTGATAGATGGCGTCCATGGCTTGGGATTCTTGCAAAAAATCAAATTCATTCGCCAATTGAACTTCCAATTCAGAGAAGATCGTGTAATAATCTACGGGAGACAAATCCGCGTCCTTGGCAATCTTGGCCAACAATTTGAGATTTTGAATGTCGCCCATCAATTTGGATTCAATCGAGGGACGTTGGACCTTGATGGCAACCTCGCGTCCACCATATTTTGCCGACAGTACCGCACGATGGACTTGGGCAATCGAAGCTGCTCCCAACGGTTCCTCGTCAAACTCGACAAAGACGTCCTCAAAAGTCTCTCCCTTGTGTAAGAGTTCTTGCGTAATAATGGCGCGAACCATGGCAACATCCATAGGATCAACGTTATCCGAAAATTCTTTGAGCTTGTCAATATAAGGTCGTGGAAAGAGATCGCCACGAGTGGCAATGATTTGGGCTGCCTTGACGTAAAACCCATTGAGCTCAGCAATCGTCTCGTATAGTTTTTGTGCTCCGGCTTCATGCTGTGCTTCCCATGTTGTCTGTGGGCGGTAGAGAATGGAACAGTACTTGATTAGGTTCACGAATGGCGCAAAAAGTAGAATCGAAAGAATCTATACAGTATCCTTACCTCAATATCTTTGTCAACCTTCTTGCCTATTCCGTTATGGATTTCTTCCATTTTCATCCTGCCCATGAAGCCCATGTAGTCAGCAACAATTGGAGCTGTGGACAACCAAAAGGTAGCCGCACGTTTGAAACGACCGGCCTTGTTCAAGGGAGGGGGGAATTCCACTAAGGTTGTGGCTTTGGTTTTAGTATCATCTCTGCTTGTAGCCAGTGTCCTTTGAGAGGTAGCAGGTCGTTTGCGGGATCCTGCTCGATGGAAGGATGGAAAGGGATTTGCAGTCTCGGTGGGGAAAATTCCATCCTTTAGAGCCAGGGTACTATACAAATTTGTAGTGGCAGTCCGTCCTGGTGCGACAAGTTGCTGAGGTGATGTCCCTATGAGCATTGGGGGTGCAAATCCCACAGCTGAACGTAGGCCAAGCAAAAGTAGCGGAAAGGGAGGTCGAGCACGAGTGTGCTTCATGTCTTTGTTTGTATCTTTGATTTGTATCTTTTTTAATTGTTTGTGTATCAATTTTGTGAGCAGGAAGGATGTTTTGTCAATTTTCTCCTTGTCCATGGACAAAATGATCTAAAACTAAGGTCATTCGTGGTATCAAGGACTGTGTGACGTGTTCTACTCATATTTATGATTGGTGTCAAAGCGAAGCGAGTCGAATGTAAAACCGGTATCGCCACGAATCGAATGTTCATGACAACCCGGAATGAACATTGCTCAGACAACCATGTAAAAAGTAAAGAACAAGTGTGCGTCTATTTTTGTTTTTACGCCTGACGCACACATGTCAAACAAAAATGGGGCAGAAGACCGCGGTCATTTTGGCATCGATCAGGATACGGTAGAATGTGAACATTCTCACTATTTTGCTAGCTATCAGCTAGTTACAGTACATGTACCACCAACCAGTTGTTGCCGGTTAGCTGTAACAATAGAAGTTAGAGATAGCTACACTGTAGTTACAATTTGGTAATAGAAGCAAACCAAACGTCAACAAACAGGCAAATATAGCAGTATCAATAATCCACTATCAATACAGTAGCATTAAAACTAAAGCTACAATATGGGCAATGCAGAAAGCGCTGAAAGCAAGGAACCTCTGAGTGAAGATTCCAAGAAATTGTTGGAACAAATGGACACGGTGACTCGAACCTTGATGGCAACGATACCCCAAAGCAAAGTGAAAGCCAATCTGAAACCACCCCAAGATTCCGACATTAAAACTGAGAACATTGGCTTGGGTTGGCGACGAACTCAAAGGAGAAGATTCCTGTCCAAAGAAGCAGTGACGGCCAACTTTGATGGAGAATGGATCCCGGATCCTGCACTGGAAGTCACGCATGAGGTGTCACCGAGTTTCCAAGCCAACATGCTATTGAGGTAAGTTGTGTTTTTCTGAGTGTGTTTGTAGAGAAATTGGAAAAATTGGAGGTTTCTATTTGGGTTTTTGTACTCCAAAACTGACTCAACTTTTCGATCATGAATCTATCCTTCTGTATTAGTGACGACCACTTTGGCGATTATACAAAATTCGAAGAAATTACCAGTGCAGCAATCCGTAATACTTGGTTGTTTCCATTTGAAGACAAGACCATTTTTACTTCCAAGAAAAAGGCCACAGACTTAGCACGACAATTGCAATTTGAATATGGCAAGGCCTTGCCCGACAGCTACAACAAGGAAATGGATACACTCTCGGACGAATCCTTTTCCAATTACTTTTTTTATAGCATGGGAGCAGTCTTGCTCACAAAGCAATTACAACAACCCACAAAGCCAGGAATAGAAAACAGATATGATCACAGTAGTTTGGGTCCCTTTGTCATTGATATTCCCTTTACTCATACGGCAATGCGACCTGGATTTCGACCACTGGCGTCAAGGATTCATTTTGATACGGATCAAAAAGTCACGGCAATCTACGATCATATCGAGGAAGCACTCTTCAAACCAGGTCAACCGGGTTGGGAGTCTGCCAAATTCATGGCCAAATCGGCTGCCTTTACACTCATCACTGTACGAGAACATTTGACGTGGAGTCATCTTTTGTTGTCCAATTCCATGACACGAGCTTGCACCGTGTGTTTGCCACCCAATCATCCGATTCGCCGACTCTTGACCGTCTTTATCTTTCGAACGACCGAAGTCAATACGGCTGCCTTTGATGTGTTGGTCCCCATCAATTGTGTTTTACATCGAGGGGTGGGATATGAATATTCGGCCCTGGTGGAATTGTTTGAAGCCTCCTATTTGAGTTCCAATGTGTTTGAACCCTTTCCACAACGAGCCCTTCCTCCAGCCTTGTTGGAAATGGCTGAGGCTGGAAATTTCCCCTACTGGACGTTGGGAAAAGAATACTATCAAATTGTCAAGACCTTTGTGACAGAATGGATCCAACAAGCTAGTTCGGCTGCTGCGACTGCTGCCGCCGTGGCGGCGGTAGCTCAACAACAACAACAAAATGGAGAACATGGCGAAGAGGAAGAATGCACCGCCAGTCGACGGAATTCCATCAAAACGACAGACGACAAGTATGCCCGTGCCTTTTATTACGACATGCAACGTACGAATCGAGGTCAAGAATACGAATTGCCCTTTGAGTATTCCGAAGAAGCCCTGATTGAAATGTTGACTACCTGTATTTGGACCGTCACGGCCTATCACGAATTGGTAGGCCATGTGGTGGATGCTACCCTGTTGCCGGATCGATGTGGTGTGAGAGGCATTGCCGGTCAAACCCAAGTGGATTTACAGGCCTATCTGCTCACGTTGGTGATATCCTCGAGTACCGGTATTCGAATGCCACAACTCATGAGTCCCTTTGAGAATTTATTTGGCGCCGGTGGTGCGCCAGCTTATGAACGACAAGTATGGAATACCTTTCAAGAGGAACTGCAAAAACAATCCAAACGAGTCCAAGAACTCAATGCCCAAAGCAAAGTACCATTTCAATACTTTGATCCAGCCCATTTTGAATGTTCGATATCGGTATAAAAAGTCTATGTAATAGTAATATAAATCAATGCATTCTTTTCATAGTGGTTATTCGCTTGCTAATATAACAACACCACATTATGTTTTCCCATAGTAGCGCCCCATGACATTTCGGCCAGGCGGACTGCTTGGGGGGAAATAAAAATCAGGTTGGAGCCACACTATTTGGTCGCCAATAAACTACTACCTAGCACGGTAGTAGACTCCTAGAGTCCCAGGTTTGCTACTTGCTGACTGCTACTAGTAGCATATTTTGGCGGCAGCGAAGGGGGTTACAATTGTCTTTTGAGTCTTAGCAAGCTCTGTGTGCAATTGTAGCTAGCTGCTTGTCACTGTTCGAGCACCGCGCGGTGGTGCTCCATGCTACAATTTGATTAGATGCACACTCTTCCCCAAAAGAAAAAGAGAACCCCGAACGTAACACCAGAACAGATCGAAGGAACATCAGCCCAATCGTGTTTTGCTGGGCAAGGGTTCGGCAACACAACAGTCGAATGCGCTTTCGAGTGGTCGTGTCAATAGCAGTAAGGCATCATCGCAAAGAGGATCGAGTCTTTGCCTTGGCGACACAGTAACTGTAGTAGCGAGCTAGCCAGTACACGCCCCCAAGTTTTTAGACAACCGAGGAAAGATGACAACAACAGACTATGCGTGGTGGCAGTACTTTTTGATTCCGTGGATCGCAGGCTTTGTGGGATACTTTACAAATGTTTTGGCCTTGCACATGAGTAAGCACAATCACTAGGTCATGCCATGCCGTATATCCACCCACGAGTATCATCATTGCTGACACGATCGTTCCGTACTTTTATTCTTTGCAGCGTTCTATCCTCTCGAGTTTGTGGGCATTGATGTGTATCGCATCAAAGATGAACCCTACGGGCTGTTTGGTTGGCAAGGCATTATCCCTGCCAAAGCTCGAAAGATGGCCAATACCTGTTTCGAACTCTTTACCACCAAGTTATTCAGTGTCAAGGAAGCCTTTTCCAGACTGGATCCTGTCCGCTTTAGTGAGGTCATGGAAGACAGTACCCTACTAATGATGGACGAAGTGATCAATGACGTGGCCATGAAGTACATGCCTAAGGTTTGGCAAAGTTTACCACAGGAAGTCAAAAACGATATTGTTGTTTCGACCAATCTGGAAGTCACCCATACACTCATGGCCAAGGTCATGCAAGATATGAAGGATCATGCAGATGAAGTGGTCGACATCAAATTCCTTACCGTGGAAACATGTGTCGCACACAAGGATCTTGTCGTCAAGATTTTCCAAGAAACAGGCGATACAGAATTTATCTTTATCCGCAGGTCGGGATTTTATTTTGGGTTTCTCTTTGGAATATTCCAAATGACGCTATGGTTCTTTTATCAGGGATCCTGGGTATTGCCCGTAGCAGGTTTCTTAGTGGGATGGCTCACGAATTGGGTAGCGCTCAAAATCATTTTTCGGCCACTCGACAAACGCGAATTTCTTGGGTGTGCGATGCAGGGATTGTTCATTCAAAGACAACAGGAAGTTTCCGAAACCTTTGCCCGCGTCATAATGACTGAAATTCTCAATGTCAAAGCTATTTGGGACGGTATTCTTTTTGGGCCATTGTCCTATAACTTTTACGCCATTCTTCGAGCCAATACCTTGGTATTTATTGATACACAATTCGCCGATATTGCTCCTCTCGCCGTGGCGGCCATGGGTGCCAAGAAATTTGCGCAAATGAAAGAAGACGTCGTGAAGGAAGTAGCGCATGCCATGCCATTGATCATTTCCAATTCATATGAATATACCGAAAAAGCTATGGATATGGAGGCGACCGTCCGACAAAAAATGCAAGAGTTGACACCCGCTGAGTTTGAAGGAGTCTTGCACCCTGCATTTGAAGAGGATGAAATTGAACTCATTGCCTTGGGAGGTGTGCTCGGATTGGCGGTGGGGTTCCTTCAACTCTTTACACTCTTTAAATAGATGGCAAACGAACTGGAAGGAAACGAGAATCAAGCCATGAGTATATCGGCACAGAAGAATGCCCGTAATGAAGTCGCAAGCGACAGCAGCATGCAGAAACAGTCGATCATCATGACCATGCACCGGGAGGTGGTAGCTGCTGCCTGCTGGAAGGCTCCTCCCGAGCTATAGATCACGGTAACAGCACCGGAGATACGACTTATACTGAGAGCTCTGGTTTGTATCAGTGCTTTATTATGCAGGTACTTTCTACTAGCTAGCTAGTACCATAGTTCTGTAAGCCTATGCTTTTAAATCATTGACTACATTTTCATAGTTACCCTAGCTGTCACCCTAACCCTAATCAGTGAAATATATGAGATCATCACCAGAACCACACTGGCCCCAACCCATGCACAGACAACCGTACAAGACTGTAGTATCTAACATGTACAGCTGCCAGTCGACAACAACTATTACATATCACTGTAATTGCCATACTGTAAGCTATTATCTAAAGCCACTCTAATTAATTGCTAGCTAGTAGCAGCTATAGATAGATAGCTATTACGGTATAGTGGTTTATTTTAAGTTCTTGTGATTGTCTAGCTAAGTTGATTGAATCAAAACCGAGGCGAAAAAAAAGGAATTCCGAATCAGAAGTGCTGGTTGTGAAGACGATTGAGACCTTCTTCATCCCACAAGTAGCGGCGATTGTCGAGTGAATACGGTATTAGTTTGAATAGACTCGTGCTCGATAAAGCCAGAAGGAATTCCAACCTGAATGGATCATTAATTGGACGGATCGAAGAAGTAGCAATTGTTTTTCATTCCGAGTCCAAGACAAAATAATTCATTTCCAGTTTCCATCGTTCCTGTCAGAGAAAGGGAAGACAAGGTCGATTGCAAAGCAAAGCAAGGCCAAGGAGTGAAGAGAGGGAAAAGGCTACCACTGAAGAAAGTTAGAACCGATTGCAAGGGTCCATTCGAGTCCACCGTAGCGACAACGCTCATACCTTTTTGGATTTTTTTGTTTCGAATGAAAAATAATACAATCAACATGGCTTCACCATTCGACAACAACAAAGAAAAAGGCAGCAACGTCACAAATGCAACTGCCGCGGAATCTTCAGCTGAAGGCCCCGAAGAGGCTCTTTCGCGGTGTTTGCTATCCCAATTTAGATTTTGTATGGCCGGGGTTGGTCTTGGGACAGCCTATGCTGTGCAAACCAAGGGTACCAAAGGCTATGGATTGTAAGTCATTTATTTCTCCAAATTTCGAATGAAATTATTTCAAAATTTTCCTGTGTGGTTTCGGGTGGGATCTTTTATCAGTCTAACCCCATTTAACAATTTTTTTATTTTGAAATTTTATCCAACTGATTTTCATTATAAAAGATTCCCAATGGTGGTGGGAGGCGTGGCCGGGAGCGCGGCGGACTTGGTTTATGGTTACACGGTGGCATGTCTTCCCGAACGGGAACGATATCAATTGCACCGAGCACAATCGGCAGCTGTAGCTGCAGCAGCAGAGGCGGCCTCTAGCAGAAGTGACTCAACCCCGCCACCGCCAACATCATGACAACGGACATATAAAATTGTATATAATCCACCAATCAACTTTTACGCTGCAGCAATTTTATGCTCTGGGGGCAACTATGAAATACTATTCCCAGGCTTCTTCCGAAACATCGATATATCAATTTTCGAGTAGAAGGGAGGGGACATAAGATGCTCGTTTCCAATTTGATGGAGTTGCTCGTAGTGAATTCGGGGTTGGATCTCTGTGGACGGGCATTCCCGTTTTGTAATAATCTAGGGATTGCCAGTGGTTGCTTGTTTGTAATCCATTATACTAGGAATTAATCCATTGGATCTTTCTAACAGAAACAACAGTAACGCACCCTCATTCTTCTGTGGAGTAGTTCGGAATTTGTCAAAGACTGAAAAAATATATAATTAGTTTGCAGAAGTGTTATTCGGAAAATAGAAATGGCGAGAGGACTGGGAAAGGAAGGAACAGTAGGGTAGTTGACGATCCGCCACAATGCAATTGGGCATGCAAGCATTAGGGAGTGGTCATGTTTAGAAGGCGAGACAGCATGAGTGAGCAACAGAAGCTGAAAAGGATTTGAATCCCATGCATTTCATTTCAGGAGACACAAATGATGAGGAGTGTAGAAGGGGTTGGACTTCATGACAGTGAGGCATTGATGGAATTTATGTTTCCTGAAAAAGAAAACTTCAGATTGTTGACAAGTTAGAGGGGGTGTTCCCATTTAGTGCAGTGGCAATCAGAGGCTGTAGCCTAGTTGAGCTGAGCAGTGGGGGGCAAATCACATCTTGAAGAATGACAGTCCGGACCCACCAGATTCACCTTCATGGGCATCACATCACTACAAGACACCCATCAGCTACGGCCACTTCAAACGACTGACAACAAATGAGTTAAGTGATTTGCATCAAGCATGCCTTGTAACTCTTGTTGGTTTCTTCCCTAGCACATCCATCAAAGTCCAAATCACATGTTAAGCTATGTTTGCACTTTTTTGGTTCCCTTTGGAGAGGGGGCGAGCTCAACAGACACACAA
>Ga0163148_10006684_pt1 | contig 11052 bp, 10 predicted proteins | sample OliLakLV19MP7P2_FD_148606 | JGI IMG/M metagenome (GOLD analysis project Ga0163148, IMG submission 148606) | Freshwater microbial mat bacterial communities from Lake Vanda, McMurdo Dry Valleys, Antarctica- Oligotrophic Lake LV.19.MP7.P2 | ecosystem: Environmental > Aquatic > Freshwater > Lake >... | reverse complement strand
GTCTCTTGCCAGACTTTCAATCTTCTTCTAACTTTCTTAGTCCAGGGTGGCGCGATTTTTGGCAATCCTGGACATTCACTGCTAATCAACAGTGTGTCGCAGTAAGTAGTGCACGCACACAATACCCAAATAAAATGACGCATCCTAGCCTGCACCCTAAATCAACTTAAGAAAAGACGCTCACTTTTTCTCATAATTTCAAAATCTGGCCGGCGCATTTTGGGTATCCAAAACATCACAACCGCCTGTTATTTCTTGAAGCGAGCTTCAACACAGGCCACCAACCAACACAGCTGCCCCGATCGACCGCCGGCTTGTTTTTCTGTAATTTTTCTGGTGTTCTGATTGGAGAAGAACGTCACTCGCTATCAAATAGCGGTTCATCATCATTCATTGAATCCATCATCAGATTCCAGGATTTTAGAATTTAGGGACTACTCCGAATCAAGAGTCAACAGATCTTTGATGTTTATCAACTCTATGGTGCCATAAACTCATCTGATACCAAGCTATCCCTTCCATTGATAACCAAACTACTGGTTCCAGTCCTTTTAGATTCCAAAGATATCATCCATAATTATTGTCATCATCAATATGGTTCACTTTGGCCTTGCTCCAACGGTTGCCTTTGCCTTTTTGACAAATAACAACAACAACATTAATATTCCTCCACGACAACAGGAATCTCCTCAAGGCTTGTCATCGCATTCCAGCCTTATTTCTCCTTATTACAACTACCATTTTGACCCAGACACCCTAGTAGAAAGCACCAGTAGTAGTAGTGGTTGGGGGGCGGCCACTTGTGACCAAGCAACATCCTCCGAGGAGGCTCGTGTTACGGCGGCCTTTGAAGGATTTCAAGGAGGTGCTCAAGATTCGGTGAGGAAGGAAAAGGAATCATCCAAGACTACTCAACTGGAAGACACGAAAGAAGAAGAGGCAGTAAACTTGGAAGAGTTGGGCCAACGATTAGGAATTCAACCAAAACGCCGACCTTCTTCCAATACCAACGACAATCCACAATCCTTCTTGATTCGCCTGGAAACAAACCCCAAAGATGATGTACGAGGTGTATATTTGAATGAACCTGTTCAAAGGGGAGACTTGATCCTCCAGATCCCTTTTGAAGCGTGTTTACTCGATGATGAACCTCCTCTTTGGTGGTCTCTTGCCAAGCGAGAAGCCAGTGGGGGTCCAGAAAATGAATCCTTTGATTCTCTCGCCTACCGAAATCCCAGTGATTGGGCATCCCGTTTGGCGGCGACTCTTTTGGATTTGCAATTCCAAAAGCAAGACGACAAACAAGAAAAAGAAGCAGAAGACAAACTACCCCTCCTTCAAGGAAAACAGCAATGGCTGTCCTATCTTCCCAACCCACAATATCTTCGTGCCTCACTACCCGTGCATTGGCCAGAAGATATCCTGTCCCAAGCTCGCTGCACAGCCTTGGAGTTGGCCGTCGATAGTGCCTATTTCGCTCGTGCCGAAGCCTTGGGAGACTTACAGTATGCGTTGAAAACCTATGGCCCCAAGGCAGCCCAAGATTTGTCGACAGAGGAATTGCAAAGGCTGTGCCAAAATGCCTTGGATGTGGTGCAAACTCGTTCTTGTCGGGCAGAACCGCTGATTATGGAGAACGCTGATGCCGATGACAATAGGTTTGTCATGGTGGGCGAAACTCACCTCCGCCTTTTGGCTCCGGTCTTTGATATGATCAATCATGGATCGAGTTTGAGTCATGGAGAGGGAAGTGCCAATGCCAAGTTTGGCGTCGAGGAAGATGCCAATGGTCGTCCTTGCCTTTGTGTTCGGGCCACGAGAACTGTGGATGCCAATGACGAAGTCCTCATCGATTACGGGGATTCCGCCAAACCAGCGTGGAAGTGCTTGCTCTCGTATGGATTTGTTCCAAAATATTCCATGCCAGGCGTAGATGACGAAGAAGAAGAAGATGCTGTGGATGAAAATGTCGCGGAAGTCTTTTTGGATGGAAAGCGCTACGAATGCGGACCCTCCTCCATTCCATTTGAAATGGTGGAAGCTGCCATGTCCATGAATTTTGGCCCAATTGGTCATGATGAGGAAGTAGAGTTGACCCCGGAGATTGCTCTGAAACTAGCCAAGCGAATCTCGAGTGTATCCTACTATTTGTTGTTAGATGACAAATCTCGCGTCGATCAAACGAATGACAATGAGGAGGCAACCGATGATGACAGCTACGATAGTGTCGAGGATCTAATATCTCTACAGCTCGCGGCTTCTCTGCGATGGTCACAGCACAGGACGCTCCAGGCGTGTGCTATGGGCTTACAGGATTGGGCTAGCCAGTAACGAATGAATTCGCTTTTCGAAGGATCATGGTATCTGTTTGGTTTGAGCCAGAGCAGAAGCCTGGATATGTTTATGATAACAACATGCCGCATTTTTATAATATTAATATACATATTAAAACATAGGGGATGGGCTCTGCTTGACATCGACATTACATAATGAAGCACTTTGCCATCTTGGCTCAGCCTGAGGGGAAGACTACACTGGTATTCATCAGTACACAGCACAACTTAGTTGTTCCAATTCTGCCCGGACTAGCTAGTACTACAGTAGCCATTGATTGTTAGAAACAGCTAGCTAGTAGGAAAGCTTTAGAAAATGAGTGAGGTTGAGACTTCATGAGGTGACGTTCAATGAGTGACAAGTAAACTATCGATCAAAATTACCACAGCTATATACATTTGTCTCGCGGCTCTCCACGGACGTACAGTCGCTCCATTATGGTAAATCCATACAATTGAATGGATGGGCATGCATGGGGGGCGAAGCGACGATATCGTGCACTTGACAATCGCACCAAAACAATAAATTCAAACGAATGTTAGTTACTCCACCAATCGATCCTTTCTTTCACTTTGCATCTCCCCCAAGATAGCTGTACTTCGTACTAGTAGTAGAAGAAAGAAGGGAGCTAATCTGGTGGGAATCGATGCCTATCATTTGCACCTCTCCGTCCTGCTGGCATACAAAGAGTATTGGCTAGCTTGTAAGCTCCGATACATCCGAATCTATGCCTTTTTCACCATCCTGTCCTATCGGATCTCGTGTATACTACTACTGTCACAAAACGATTTTGACCTTCGCGATTCCCATGATGATCATCTCCCTTGTATGCCGAACAGAGGCTGCCATGAAAACTATTTTCTGGCCTGCCCGAATATTTTCAAGGCAAGCAAATGCAGCAAGATTGCTCCAACCTTTAATACGGCCTCTCCACTCGACAAACTGGAAGGTAAAAGCATTGGAGAACTTGATAGTATTGGAAGGCCATCATCGGATGTTTTCTCCTTTCTCAACGAATGGCTTTCCAAGTCCATTTCGAATACGAGAAAACCGATTCTTCACGACTTCCGTCTGTACTTCTGCTACTGATTCGGCGGCGGATCCTGACAATTATTTCATCGACGTCGATGGTTTTTCGACATCCACAAGTTCAGCAGGACTAACAAAAACTGCTTTACGAAAAATGAAAATAGCACAATTGCGAGAAGAGTTGGCCGGGCGGGGAATGGATACGACTGGAAAGAAAGCGGAGCTTTTGGGGCGGCTTCTGGAGTTCTTGGAGCAGGAAGAGGCGACATTTATCCAAGCAATTTCCAAGGAACAGCTTCAAGAAACGAAACAAAAAAGTAGAGCTCCACTGGACCCAGACCACACCTATGTGATTCGGCTAAGGAGTGCGACAACAGGTAGAAACCGAGTTGTTGAGGGAATTGGTATCGGCATGACAATTCTAGTGATGGATGTTGGAGTCAAAGATTGGAATCAAGAAGTTGCCAACAGTATCCATCCCGATTCCCAACTGACAGTGGTCGAATCCAATCAAATCCTCTTGCCTGGTTCAAGGACTGGCTTTGAAGCCGACTATTGTGCACTCATCATGGCACTCCAAGAAGCCAAGCAACGAGGGATTCAAAATTGCATCATTGAACTCGATGACGTAGGCATAATACGACAGCTCGAAGGTCAAGGTCGCGTGGGGTCGGGGTACCAACAAAACTTGTACAAAACTTCCCTCGAGCTGACGCAACAATTCAAAAATTGTGAAATTCGAACGCATGCCCCAGGAACGAAAGACAGTGCGGAAGCTTCCATTCGGGCCAAAACAGCACTCGCAGAGCAGCGAGTGTTAAAGTCCGACTGGGAAATGGTTGATCCCATCACAGAGCAACCGGCGCGTTCCTCCAGTGACGACGAGACTCAAGCTTCCTTTGATCCCCAAAGGGAATATTTGCTTCAATTCGATGGAGGGGCGAGGGGGAATCCGACGGGAATTGCTGGCGCTGGAATGGCCATATACGATGGCAACGAAGAAGTATGGTGTGGTTGGAAATTCTTGGGAAAAGATGTCACCAACAACGTTGCCGAGTACACGTCTTTGATAGAAGGTCTTCGGTGTGCGAAGGACTTGGGAATCTGTCGGATCCGCGCCGAAGGTGATAGTGAATTGATAGTAAAACAAGTCCTTGGTCAGTACAAAATCAAGAGCCCCGGATTGATACCTTTACATAAGGAAGTGAAGCAGCTCGTCAACTCCTTCGACAGCTTCGGCATTTCTTATATCCCTCGTGGAGAGAATCAACGTGCAGACTATCTAGCCAACCATGCCATGGACGTTCAGACCAGCAGCTTGTCTTGATGTACAACGCAGCACGAGTCAAAACCAACTTCATAACGAAAGGGGAGCACTCCCTGAAGACGTTGTCCTCGCTTCCTCCTCTGGCTAACTAGCTAATTAAATAGTTACCCAAGAGTGGTCTTACTCTACCATCTAGCTAGCAATGCTGACCCAAGCCTTTACAATGATTGGTCTAGTATGATGATTGCACGATACATCCTTAAATCTTGGCTGCAGTAGCTTACTTTATAGTATTGATGTCTGGTGTCACTAAATGTAGCTACTGTATCTCGCAAATTGTCTATGATTGTCGAATCAATGCATTTATCCACGCCCCTTCATGTAACTGACACCGGGTCCTAGTTGTCCACTTCGGGCCCCACCCTGAGAGGCGGCCATGGCATTGCCCATCATGCTGCTCATTGGTTTGCCCTGGCTATTCATCATGCCTGTAGCATTGGCTCCTGGATCCTGAGATTTGGGTGCAATGATCGTCTCGTCAATGGATAAAATGACACAGGCAGCTTCAACTGCGGCACTAATGGAATTGCTCTTGTTGTCGCTTGGTTCCCAAACACCGGATGCAAAGGTATCACAAACACTTCCAGTCGTGACGTCCACACCAAACCATTTACCATCGTCACCTTCTACGGCATGTTTGCGACGCAGAGCCGACAAAATATCGGTAGCATCAAATCCAGCGTTGTCCGAAAGCTGCTGAGGAATAACTTCGAGGGCCTTGGCAAAGGCATTGACAATGAGCTGGCCTTTTCCTTCAATGGTGAGGGCATGGTTTCGGAGAAAGCGTGAGACCTGCATTTCGACCGCTCCGCCTCCAGCAACCACCGAGCCGGACTTGATGGCTCTCTTGACCACCATGAGCGCATCATGAACACTCCGTTCCGATTCCGCAATGAATTGTTCTGTTCCTCCACGCAAGACAATGGTGGAAGTCAAACTCAAGGGACAGTCGGTAAAGACATTGAATCGCTGATCTCCGACCTGTCGTTCCTCAAAGACACCGCAGGTCCCCAAAACATCCGCCGCCAATCCCGTCGTCGTCGTTTGTACGGCCGCACCGGTCGCCTTGGAGACACGTCGTAGGTCATCCTCCTGGACACGTCCGGCACAAAAGAGTCCCTTGTCGGCAAAATACTGTGTCGCCAAGTCTCCAATGGGCAATCGACTCAGCACAATGTTGGCGCCACAGTTGATGCAGGCATCCATTTTATCGTAAATGACTTGCCATTCGGCATCGACAATCTTTTGGTAGTCGGCAGGATCGGTAATCCGGACTTCGGCATTTTCTTTTTCGCTTTTCAATTCGAGTTCGACATTCAACAACAAGACTTTGGGATCTTGGAATTTTTTGGTCATTTGATCAAATCCAGCATAGGAAAATGTTTTCTTAAAGGCAACACCCTGTACCCAAAAGGATTGACGAACATCACCTCCGGGGATTTTTTTAATGCCAACCAGAGAATTGACATCATCGAGACGGTCTTTCTCGGCCAAGAGCGTGACGGCATCGACGACCATGGGAGCAAACAAATCTTGATGCGACGCAATCAATTTGGAATTCAAGGCCGTCGAAGCACATTTGAGCAACATGTCTTTTTTGGCGGCGCCTTCAAAGGGCACGGCCATATCGAGTACTTTTTGGACGGCCAATTGTCCTGCCTCGGACAGATACCGACGAATGATTTGAGGCGGGACTCCTTCCTCGACGAGGGGCTTGATTTGTTGCAAGACTTCTCCTGCCAGCAAGACGACGGAGGTCGTACCATCTCCCACTTCTGCGTCTTGGCTCATACTAATGTCCACCAAGGTTCGAGCTGCGGGGTGTTCAATTTCCAACAATTTCATAATGGTAGCCCCGTCATTGCTAATGGTCACGTTGGATCCGTCAAAGACGAGCTTATCACGACCCGATGGTCCTAGTGTGGTTCGGACCGCATCCGAGACTGCATAGCAGGCGTTGATGTTACTGATCAATTGAGGTTTGCCCTGAATAAAATTAATGCAGTAGATAGTTGTGGGATGGTAAGACAAGACAGTGTCGATAAAAGGGGAAATATGATAATTTTCCAAAGAAAAAAAAGAAAAAAATATGGGAAAATGACAAAAACCAACCTGTGAAGTATCGGTTCCTTCTCGCAAGAGAATGATCCCAGGGCGCATTCCAAAGGGGTTTGACATGGTATCCTATTATTATATTTAGTTGCTGGTATCTACGTATTGTAGGCGATACTCTATTAGCTAATAAAGCTATTAATTTTATGAATTGGTACAATTGTACTAGCTAGTATCTGTACTTGAGTCAATCAATGAATGGCAGTACTACTAGCTAGTAGTAGCAGAAACAAGCAAGTCGGTGTTGTTGTGAGAAAAACAATGCTCCATGGAAATCATTCGGTGGGGAGCAGCTTCGGGGGATGACAGACGAAAACTTCGAAGCGACGGCCAGACAGAAGATCTCTCGCAAAGGTAGATTTTGATGGGATCATTGTGCGTTCTTACAAAATTTTGTCCTCAACTGAACGGTTGAAATCATAATGACCGTTTACTTTATTTCTCTATGACGATAGAAAGCTCTTTGCGGAAGACACATCATTCAGAGAGTTAGTATAGTACTAGCTAGTACAATTGTAGAAGCAAGGCAGTACCCCAAGAAGGAGACCAAGCAGTGAAAGACAACAACAATCAACCGACAGTAAGAAGCAGCAATCATGGGTGAAGGCGCCGTAAAAAAGAGCATTAAAAAACGCAAAAAGGATGCGTCGACAGGGTCGGTCTCGGTCGTATGTACAGCCAACAGTCCCAACTCGAACAATATCGAGTTGGGACTCATCGTTGCCCTCATGATTCTGGGTGTCTATGTCTTTGGTTTTTATGAATCGGTCGTCTCGGTACCCGCTACGACCGTTTTGTCTACCCACAAAGATTGGATCCAACATTTGGGCCAAAATCTCAATGTGGCGCGCAGTGAATTCAATGCCATTGTGGTCCACCACGGTGGCGCTGCTGCTGCGCCAAATGGTGTTGGCGGTTCCAAGATGGACGCGCCCAGTGAAAACAAGCCACAAGTTCAGCAACAACAAAAACCAAAGGACCCATCCCAAGTCGGTCCACCCCCCTCTATTAACGTGGCAGGAGGACCTGGTAAACTCAACATGCCCGTGGGACTTCCAGAGGATGAAATCGTCATTCCCAAGCACAAATGGCCCATTTCCATTTGGGAAGAAAAAGACGATTTTGAACCCCTCATTCATTCGGGCGATTGGGAAACGGTCTTGCAAGTTCCCAAATTGTGGTCCCTTCCCATTCACAATTACAAATTAATGACCCGCGAACGGGCCCTCCAGATTGGGAGTTGTTCGGAACCCGATGACGATGGCAATTTCGCACGCGGGGACAAGTGCCCCGTGGATTTGAGGACGATTTATGTGGGAATTGCCAGTTACCGAGATTTTGAATGTCGTACCACGGTGGAAGATATTTTTTCGCGCGCCAAAAACCCCAATCGGATTCGTGTGGGTAAGTACAGTAGTGGATGGTGGTGATGAAGATATTCTTGTTGGTGGATGGAGAAAATATATTGTGGTGCTCAATCAATCGTTTCATATCAATTTTACTGGCAGGCGTGGTCGACCAAATCGAAAATGGTGTGGATACCCTGTGTGACGAACCGATCAAGGACTGTAGTGAAGATCCAAACCAGGCGCTCTGCAAGTACAAGGATCGGATTGATGTGATCGAAATGAAGGCAGACCTTTCCATTGGACCTGTGTTTGCGCGTCATATTGGCCATCGCATGTATCGTGGGGAGTAGTAAGTGTTTGAATTTTGTTACGGAATGTTTGCTGGGCTCGTCTCTATCTACTCTACTGGACTTGAGCTCATCCGTACCCTTAACCATTGTTCACGTATCATTTCTCGTTATCACTGCCATGGACAACAACCTTCACCGATCATATTAGCTACGCCACACAATCAGATGCACATGTATCCTACACACAGAATTGGGATGCCGACATTATTGACCAACTCGAACAAACGCACGATGAAATGGCTGTCCTGTCCACGTATCTCACAGATGTGCAGGGGTCGATCGATGAAACAACCGGCCAATCCCTCCGCAACACTCGGCCCATCATGTGTAATACGGTCTATGAGGGTGGTCCACAGGGAATGCATTTACGTCATGCCAGTCAACCGGAACGAGTCCCAACCGTTCACGGTATCCCACAGCTGCAACCCTGGTGGGCAGCTGGGTACTCCTTTTCGCGTGGTCATTTCGTTGTCAATGTGCCGTACGATCCATATCAGCCCATGATCTTTCAAGGAGAAGAGATGAGTATTGGTATTCGCGGTTTCACCATTGGCTATGATTTTTTCGCACCGGAACGCAGTGTTTGCTTCCACCACTATGCCGTAGGCAAGAATAAAAACCTGAGAAACAAGGTCAAGCACTTTTGGGAAAATGGCGATCGATATGCAGGGTAAGTTGAGAGCTCGGTGTATGTGTTGGCGTGTAGGATGCGGACCCTGGAATTTCGTTCTCTAGCGGGGCAGAGCTCACTTGCGTCTTGTCATTCTTGGTTTTGCACTCTAGAGTTGGAAAAAAGGCAATGGCGCGCCTTTTGGGAATTGTGCACATGAACCCTGAAATTCCTACAGATTTTTGGAACCATGCCGATGAGGATATTTATGGCATTGGTGCGGTTAGGACGCCGGAAAAGTTTTATGAACTCTTTGGTACGTAGCGTTCTTGCTTTCAACTGGCTTTTTATCCCAGCCGCATGCCGTTCACTCTATGCTCTGAAAATAATACGAAACTCACACAGAAACGCACTCAACAACGACAATCTAATGCAAAAAATCGTACAACGCAATCCAATACTATCCATGAACCATTTTCTACAGGCATTGATGTCGCCAATAAACAAATCGAGGGTCACTTGTGTAGTTTTGTGGACGAGGCGGGTAGAATGCACAAGGATTTCATGAAGCATCTCCGCGACGATGGTATGGGCGTCGATTACACCGATATCCATTACAGATTCAAGGATCCCAGACCCAATGCACCCCAGGATTAAGATTTCGGGTACCGTTTTATATGCACAATGCATTTTGCTTTGGCATTTAATTGAGTCAGCAGAAGGAGAACTACTTGTGTTGTCTACTTGTCTCGTGAGGTGAATTTGGGCTGGATACTAGGGTTACGACCAGTTAGTTAACCTTGCGATTCGGACAGTGCGAACGAGACATACTGTAGCTTTTAAAAGTACAGGCCGAATATGGAGTCTAAACTTGTCATGGTTAGCATGATCTATATAACTACTAGCTAAAGAAGGAATAATTTATGATTCAGAAATGTTTTTAGAGCCGTCGTCTGCTAGAACCTAAAGACTTCGTACACCCCTCCCTATGGAGATCAAAGTTGTCATGGTTAGCATGATCTCTATAACTGGATAATTTTACTAGCCAAGACACGATGTGCCAGTCGTCGTCTGCTATGATCTCGTCGGCAAAAGTCCCATTTCTAACTTGGCTAGCGACAATTTCTGCTTTCGGAGTTCATACTGGTAGTAATCATGATTTCATTACATTTTGTTTTATTTTATGCAAACGACTTCCAATCGTCACTATGGTAATACTCTGCCAACAGACGGTAGATATAGCTTGGTTGAAAGGATCCGACGTTGGTGACATACAAACTGACATGTTCCGGTTTGATATAATCATGAACGGGATTAATGAGCTCCACGCCCCGTGCCCAGGGTTCGCCCATTTGCGCATAGGGCAAAACATTGCTGGGACTGACCAAATCATTGAGCGTATCCTGACCTTCATGCGGGTACATGGGACACAATTTGAACATGCCTGTAATGCACACTACGGGAACGGCATTGTTGTGGGCTCCCAAGGCGACCATGTTGGATCCACTGGCGGCAATCAATCCTCCATTGGCCAAGACAGCGTGTGCGCTCAACAATACTTTGTTTACGCGCGCCATAATGGCAAAGGTCGCACTGTCATGAATGACAATGGTATCAATTCCAGCTTCGGCCAAGGATTTGGCCATTTCGTGACCTCCGTACATGGGACTCCCTTCGCAGACAATGACTTGAAAATTACGTCGTTTGGCGGCGGCGGCTTTGAGAAAGTGTTCTACGGTTTTGGATTTTCCATACGTCAATATCACTTCGCCGGCATGAATGTGCTGCGTGGCTTGGTCATTGATATTTTTGTGCAAATCTTCCAATTCCGTCATGATCTCTTGGAGTGCTTCCAGCACGGTTTGTTTGAGATCGGCTCGTTCTGTATAGTACGCACTGGGCAATTCCGTCGAGCTGTAGTTGACCGACATGTCTGCTTCC
>Ga0163148_10006681_pt1 | contig 11055 bp, 10 predicted proteins | sample OliLakLV19MP7P2_FD_148606 | JGI IMG/M metagenome (GOLD analysis project Ga0163148, IMG submission 148606) | Freshwater microbial mat bacterial communities from Lake Vanda, McMurdo Dry Valleys, Antarctica- Oligotrophic Lake LV.19.MP7.P2 | ecosystem: Environmental > Aquatic > Freshwater > Lake >... | reverse complement strand
AAACCATCTGCCGCTTGGACTTGCAGCGCACAACCGCCTCGAATGCATCGACCACACCAAGTGGAATCACAATATCCGGCTTGACGCCTTCAACCGCGCGCACTATGGCCCGCACGCGCCCTTCTCGATTGAGGCCACGACCATCAATAGCGACAGCGCGTCGAAACGGGTGGGCAACTAGAAAACGCTCGGGATTGTTGAAGTGCAGTCCTTGAGCAAGACCGACTACCACATCCTCGCCAGCCAGCTCCAAGTACGCGACCAAACGATCAAGCCAGGTTTCGACGCCGCCGACGACGGACGCCGTGCTGACGATAAGCAGCACCTTCACTACGCGCTGGCCCCGAGGAACTGGTCGACCGCTTGCGTGAACCGGTCAATCGAAAACTGCGTCTTCGCGACGTCAAGCGCGGAACGTGACGCCAGTTCCCGGACAGTCGCGTCACTACCGAGAAATCCCTCAAGCGCCTCGACAATGTTTGCGGCCTGAAGCGAATCACAAACGACGCCAAATGGTCGCTGGGCGAAAAACCGAACGACCGACGCATGTGGAGGTGCGTGCACAAGCACCGGCCGCCCCAGCGCCAGATAGTTGGTCAGCTTGGTCGGAAATGAGTAATGCGCCAAGTCAGAGAGATGACTTTCAAAGGGCTGCGGCAGATAGCAAAGATCACAGTCGGCCATCAAGACCTGCGTTTCTTCCGTCGACCTGTAACCAAGGTATTCGATGGATGCGTTGCTGCGACTGGCCAGCTCAATTCCTGCACCCAAAATCCGCATTCGTACCTGACGACCGGCGACCCGCCACGACACCGAGTCAAGTGCTTGGCAGAGCGCACGCCACGCACTGGTTGAATACATGGAGCCTGCAAACCCGATCAACCAGTCGGTCTTCACTTCGCCCGAGGCCGGGCGCGCTGTCTCGACCCGTAGTCCGTGCCGGAGGAGATGTATGGGCGCCTTCGTGTGCGCGGCATAGTCGGACTGCATCTCTTCGGATACAACCGCCACCCTGCACGATCTGGACAAACTGCGTTCAAACTCGCGAATCAAGCTCGCACGGCTGAATCGATCAAAGTTGGCCTGCCGCAGGAGATACTCCGGCGGGTCCCAGACCAACGTGAGCAAGGGGAGCCCCAAAGCGTCCGCAACACGATGTGACAATGCGAACATCATTGCGTTGTTGAGAACAGCCACAATCTGCTTGGGCGGCGAGAGGCGCGCCTTTGTCACCAACGTATCGCACAGACGCTCAAGCTCGCGCTTAAAGCCCACCTGATAGTTGAAAATTGAACGCAGCGGAGCGAATTTGCCCACGCTGGCAGGCCTTGCAATCAAGCGATTGCACTTGAGCAGCTCTAGCGACAACCCCCCCAATTCAGGATCAGGTTTCCAGTGATATTTCGTGGGAACCACGGCGAACGAATGGAATGCATCGATCCCACGGTGCCGTATCAGATCAGCAAGGATGATCTCGCCGACGTTGCCCATACCAGCAGGGCTGCCGGCGATCAGCATGGTGCTTCCGGCACTCAGGGAGCTGTCCTTTCCCGCAACACGCGCACGATGTCTTGCAACATCTGATCAAGCTCAACGGTTACATCCCAGCCCGGGAAGTGGTCGCGAAGCTTGGTCAAATCAGAGATGTAACAGATGTGATCGCCGCTGCGATTGTCTTCAACGTATTCCCAACTGAGCTTGGCTTCAGCGATTGATTCGAGCTTCGCGATTGCCTCCAGCATCGAAACGCTGTTGCTGCGGCCGCCGCCGATGTTGTACACGTCGCCACGGCGGGGGGCATCGTAGAAACGCTCGATCAGGCGACAGACGTCGCTGGCATCGATGTTGTCACGCACCTGCTTGCCCTTGTAGCCAAAAACCCGGTAGTGGCGCCCTTCCACCACGCACTTCGCGAGGTAGGCGAGAAAACCGTGCAGCTCGGCAGCGCTGTGGGCAGCGCCCGTCAGGCATCCACCTCGCAGGCAGATGGTCTTCAGGTCGAAATACCGGCCGTACTCCTGAACCATGACATCGGCAGCCAGTTTGCTCGCGCCGAACAGGCTGTGTTTGCTCTGGTCGATGCGACAGCTTTCGGAAATGCCGCCGCGATCTTCTTCCCGTGCATACTCCCAGCGCGTATCAAGCTCAACCAGCGGAATCTCGTTCGGCGCGTCTCCGTACACTTTGTTGGTACTCAGGAAGGCAAACGCCGCCTCCGGCCGATACTTCCTCATCGCCTCCAACAGATTCAACGTCCCACCTGCGTTGACATCGAAGTCATCGAAGGGACGACTCGCAGCAAGATCATGGGATGGCTGCGCTGCAGCGTGGATAATCATATCGAAGTCGGTGGATTCAAAGAACGTTTGGATCCCCGGCCGGTCACGAATATCGATGACGTGATGCTGGTAAGCAGGCAGCTCGCTGCGCAGCCGATTGAGATTCCAGCTGGTATCGCCATCGGGGCCGAAGAAGTCGCGCCGCATGTTGTTGTCAATACCGTGGACGTGCCATCCCATCGACGAAAAGTGTCGGACAGCCTCGGAGCCGATCAAGCCTGCTGCGCCAGTTACCAGTAGTGTTTTTTTCTTAGTCATCGCATTCATCAGTTTGCCGCCGCAATCGGCGTGAGCAAGGTTGGCTCGCTCTTCTGGCGAGCCCTCCATCGCTCGAAAGGAAGAAGCAAATAGCGCAAAAGGGCAGCCGATAGGAGAACAGAAGCAAGCGCGCTGGTTTCTCCAAGGATTCCGTGCTCTACCCAAGGTGTAAGCAACAGAATCAATGAGAAGTGGATCAGGTACACCGGATAGGAGAGCTCGCCAATGTCCCGATCAATTGAGCATTTTTTGGTCACGGCGAAAAGCACAGGAACAACGATGAGCCATGGCAAGTAGCTGACGAAAAACCAAACTTCTCTCCAAATGACTCCGAATGGCTTGATTCTTTCCATCCCCATGTGCCCTGCTTGGGCAGCAAAAGCGATAGCAACCATGATCGTCGTCACAAATAGCAGGTAGCCACGAGTTGTATTGATGCCCCGTGTCAAGAAAGATGGAATGGACTGTTCGATTCTCAGCCGCGATTCCAGATAGAACCGTGCCGATAACATCCCCATCAAGAAGAGCGCCAGTTCAAAAGGGAAGAATCGGTAAGTCCATGGGTCGTGCGCCAACCCAAAGAAGTGGTAGCTCATGAAACGTACGATCAATGAGAATGCAACGAGCAGGCAAAGTCCACCTACTCGCATTCTTGATGCCAAGAAGGGCGCCACCAAATAGAAACAGAGCTCTAGGCCAACACTCCACGCTTGGGGAATCAAGAGGAACTTCCAGAGCGGCTCTTCAGACGACCAAAAATTGGCTGTGAACTCTAGACCAGCACCCGGCTCATGACTCAAAAACATCACCCAGTCCTGAAAGAAAAGAGATAAAACTGAAGCTCCAGCAACTAACCTCCCTTGCACTCCAGCACCACCTGTCTCGTACCCATCTATCCATTCCTGCAGAGTGAGCCAATCGCCAAACATGGCACCGTTCAAAACGGAAAGCAGCACTACAAAAAGCAGAACCACGTAGTACGGCACGAATATTCGGAGCGCGCGGCTGGTGTAAAAGCGAGAGACTGACCGATAGGACGTTGTTAGAACGAACTGCATGTAGAAGCCAGAAATCATGAAGAACAACTGGACAGCTTGCCGACCGTCGTGTATGGCCCACGGAAAAATCTTTTCTGAGTGCGCTGATACAACGCACAACGCTAGGTAAAGTCTCAGCGCGCCCATGTTTTTTTCTGGTGCAATGCCGCGTCATTCATGTACGAATAGAGACCACAAACGGCTGATCATGAAGCGTCCCGGCGGCATCGGGTAGATGTTCGATAACGTCGAACATGGTGTCGACACTAAACCAGAAATCTAATAAACGAAAAGTTTCGCACAGCCGCCGAGCCGTTCAAGCCCGCTGGTCCGGCCAACGACTTTGTCTCTTTTCCTGCTGGCTGCATTTGCTTCTGTAGTTCAATGAACATACGCAAACTCTGCGGAACAATCTCCTGCGCCAAGCAAATGAGGCAAGCTTAAATCACTGCCTGACATATGAGGCCAGCAGGTGATCACGCAACGTCATGGTCCATGGCACCGTAGCGCGATGACGGAGTCGCCCCAAGCCTGGAATCGACTGCAGCAACCGGTGTGGTCCTCGGAACAAACCACCTCGAATCCGCAAGCCCCAGTGGACGGCATCGATCATCTCTCGCCAGCGAAAGCTACGGTTGGCCAGCCGATGTGGGATTTTCATGAAGCTGTGCTGTTCAAGGCCGTAGTCCCGCGCGGCGTAGTCCAAAAAGCGCTGCGAAACGACGCAGAGATGCTGCGGCGTCTGCAGATACCAGTGCTCGCTTCCAAGCCATCGCCACGTCCACGCGTCAAGGTCACCAGAGCTCACGATCAACAGACCGCCGGGTTTGACCAGCTGTGCAGCAGCACGCAGACCAGCAAGTGGATCAGGCAGATGCTCGATGACGTCGAACATCGTTACCGCGTCAAAATGGTTTCTCCATCGGGCGTCAGTCGTTTCCAATCGTTCTGCAATCACGTTGACGTGGTGCTGCTCGGACGCGACTTGCACGGGACCATCAGCACTTTCAATACCGTGCCGTGTCCAGCCTTCAGGCAGTGCCGCCAAGAAACGGCCGGTATGACACCCAACATCCAATACGGCTGCTTGCTGACTCCCTTCCAAGTGCGTATCCAGCAATTCTCGCGCGCGGCACCAAGCAGCATTGGACTCGAACGGGTATTCCATTTCGTGCGACGAGGTATGTCTGTACATCTCGATCAGAGCAGCCACGTCCGGCACCGGATGACGCTGCCCCAAACCACACGCCGCGCATCGAAGGAAGCGGTTCTCCATGGCTGAACTCCCGCCAGCTCCGTCGGCGATCTTTGGCGAGCGAATGCCCACTTCGACGAGCTTCAAGTCCCCACAGGCGCGGCACGCCAAGGGGCCGCTCAGAGAAATTGCTGACTCTGGCGACAAATTGGACATCAGCGGCTAGTGCCGCCGCAACAAGGAAATGCCGGCTGGCCCATCGCTGACGCACAATCGGTAGGGAGGTTGGCGGATCTGGAAATCTCCACTGAACTCACCGTCTCGACTCTCCAGCGTCTTGTGCTCGAGGCGACCCGAAACGCAAACGAAGCCAACTTCTCGCCGCGAACGGCAAGTCGTCAACGCTCTTGCACAGTCTATCGAGCGCATGGCGATACAGGATGAGGTCAAATCGATTAACGCTCTCAAGCGCCCGTCGTTCTTCGTCTGAAATATCAGACGCTCGTGGACGGTTTAGAGTGACGTTTTGCCTCGCAACAACCGTGTTCGGCCAACCTGTCTTCGCAGTCAACATTCGCAAGCTAAGCTCAAGGTGCTCGAAGACACCCACTGAGACAAAACTACTATCGAGGTGGGCAATTGCCCGATCAATATCTTCCGAAGAACATACCTCCACACCATTCAAGAAATTGGAAGCCGGCCGACCGGAGAGCATTTTTGTCTGGCAGTTTTCAATCTCGGGGTGAATTCCTGATAGGGCGTACTGCATCAACGACATATCGTTCGCGGCAGAGTAGCGCGGATGCGCTGGCGTCGATTTCGTAAAGTAATAGAGCGAAATCAGGCGATCAACGGGATCTCGGACGATCGCATAGTAGTGGCATGGCCGGGCAAAAGCGCGGTGAAGTCCGTAGCTGAAGTGACCCGTCACCAGATCGAACTGGTCGGCTCTAGAGCTTCCTCCGTCCAACAGCCTGGCCTCGGATGCTAGGTAGTCCGGGCCCTCGACTTCACATGACTTTCGTCCGAGGAAGTGCTCCCTTATGGCACTAATTACGGCACTTCCCGCCGTCTTCGGGATATGTAGATATAGAAAAACGGGCTGAGTCATGGGTTCGACGCCACTCGAACCGGGACCGCCCAGCTTCGGCACATGACTGTCATGGTTCTGGGAATTACAGGAAACATTAAGAATCCAATAGCGTCTCTATGCGAATGGCACTAACTTAAGGGCCGTCATCCCGGCGAAGGCCGGGATCCAGTGCTGTTGAGGCTTTGCTGCTGCCCGGAAATGCTGGATTCCGGCCTTCGCCGGAATGACGATTGTTTGGCGCTTTCGCCTAAGTAAGTGCCATTCGTCTCTATGCAATTAATAAGGCTCCCACGACGCGCCACTCTCCCAAACGCTTCGCACTATGAGAATGGGCAGATCTATGCCGAGCAAATGAGAGTCAGCTGCGGCGGGCAATCTGTCGAACTCACTATCGACCTCAAATTCCTCTGGGTCGAACCCGCCGCCACGCTGTCCTCTCTGTAAATTGGGCCTGCTCTCAAGTCCGGCCGCCTTCAGGTGCGCGATCTGGGCGAGTCCATGCATGCTTGGACGCAACAAAGTAGCGCTTTGTGGTGGGTGGCAAGCCCGAACCTAGGACATCCTTGGGTAGCACGTGCATGCGGCAGAGTGCGTCTTCCCTGAAAACATATTCCACACTTGGGATCGCCAGCCCAACACCAATCAAATACTCGCCTGCGGAGAGCAGACAGCGATCAAACGCGCAGTCGATGAGATAGCGGCCTGAATCGACTCCGAACTCCACCGTGTTGTCGGGAGCTGTCGACGTCAAGATCAGTACCGCGCCGTCAAGCGTGGCAATTTGCAGGACGACCGAAAAGCTGCGAAACCGCTCCGCAACTTCGAAACCGACGCGGAACACCATAGGCTCCCAAGTAGCGACTTCCGATACCGGTGTGCTGCGGGAATCCAACAGCTGCAGACTGACTACGCGCGCCTTGGCATGTGCCGCAGCACTCTCACTGTAGTAAAGGAAGCCTGGCTTGGTATCCGAGCCCCCATCCGCCGCAGTTCCAGATGCGTCCAGATACTGTCTTATAACCTGCGCCGGATCGCCCTCGGCCAAAAGTTGCCCGCTGCTCAACCATGCGGCCCGACTGCATAGCTTTTGCACCGCAGCCATGTTGTGACTGACGAAAATGACCGTGCGCCCTTCTTTGGCAACGTCGCCCATCTTTCCAAGGCAGCGTTTCTGGAAGTCGGCATCGCCGACAGCGAGCACTTCGTCAATGATTAAAACATCAGGCTCAAGATGTGCTGCCACGGCGAACGCCAAGCGCACATACATGCCGGACGAGTAGCGCTTTACTGGTGTATCGATGAACTGTTCGACGCCGGCAAAGTCAACAATCTCGTCGAATTTTCTAGCGACTTCCGCGTTGCGCATGCCGAGAATCGCGCCGTTGAGAAACACGTTTTCGCGACCGGTCAGCTCGGGGTGAAATCCGGTACCCACTTCCAGCAGACTGGACAGCCGGCCGCGCACGAGGGCGCGCCCTTCGGTCGGCAGCGTGATGCGTGAGAGTATTTTCAGCAGAGTGGATTTACCGGCACCATTGCCGCCGACGATGCCGACCGCTTCGCCCTCCATGATGTTTAGGCTGATGTCGCGTAGCGCCCAGAAGTCTTTGGCCTGTCGGAGGCTGTTCGCCCTCCCGCGACCCACCATCGACCTCGCAATGCGAACCAGCTGATCGCTAAAGGTCTGCTCGTGCGTCTCCCCAAGGCGATAGCACTTACTTAGATTCTCGATCTTTATGGCTGCGCGCGTCACAGGCTGGCTGATCCGGCAGCCGATTCGGCGCGCAACAGCCTGCGCTCAATCGGGTCAGACGACATCTGCAAACGTCCGTTCAGTGTGACGAAAAAACCAGATCCCGCTGAGAAACAACAAGAAGACAATCGATAGGGACAGCAAGATGGGCTCAAGCGCCGGCAGCGCCTTTCCCAACACCGCCCAGCGGAACCCTTCGACCACGCCTACCATCGGATTGAGGCTGTAGATCCACTGCCACTGCGCCGGAACGATGGTCATCGAATAGGCCACCGGAGACGAGTACATCCATATCTGGACCACAAAGGGCACCATCAGGCCGATGTCGCGATACTTCACGTTGAGCGCGGTCAACCAAAGACCGACTGACAACGCGGTCATCATCGCAATCAGAATCAACAGCGGCAGGAAGACCACCTGCCAGCCCGGCACCACGCCATACCAGGCGAGCATCACGCAGAGCACGCCAAAGGCGATAGCCAAATCGACCAGCCCGGACAACGTCTTGCTGAGCGGCAGGATCAGTCTCGGAAAATAGACTTTCTTGATCAGATTGGAAGACGCCACCAGGCTGTCGCTGCTACCGGTGAGTGCCTTGGCGAAGTACAGCCATGGCAGCAGCGCGGCCAGAGTGAACAAGGGATAGGGAATGCCTTCGGAGTCCAGCCCGGCGAAGCGGCCGAAGATTACGCTGAAGATCAGCATCGTGATAACTGGCTGCACCACGGCCCAGGCGATACCGATGGCGCTTTGCTTATAGCGAATGCTGATGTCACGACGCACGAGCAGGAACAGCAGGTCGCGATAGGCCCAGAGCTCACGGAGATCGCTCCGAAGTGAACGGCCTGCCGAGCTGATCTCGGTCAGGTGGGCGTGGCCGAAGAACTCGTCGTGCAATACGTCTTCTTGATCGCCGTTCGGCGCGCTGGGCTGCATCGGCTTCATGCGCTGACTCCCGACATTTTCACTTCGGCGGACGTTTGATGCCAGCGCCAAGCGGAACCAACGATCTCTTCCAGTGCTGGGAACCGTGGACTCCATCCGAGCTCGCTGCGGATGCGCGTCGCGTCGCCGACCAGCACGGCCGGGTCGCCAGCGCGCCGTTCCTTTTCATGCACCAGGATCTGCTTGCCCGTCACCTTAGCTGCGCAATCGATCACTTGTCGGACTGAATAGCCATCACCGTTACCCAAGTTGTAGGCCGTACTCTTTGCTCCTCGCTCAAGCGACCGCAATGCAAGCACGTGGGCGTCAGCCAGATCGGACACGTGGATGTAGTCACGAACGCAGGTGGCATCTTCAGTGGCGTAGTCGGTACCGAAAATCGAAATGGCAGGCCGTACGCCAGCTGCGGCATCGAGCACCAATGGAATCAGGTGCGTTTCCGGATCGTGGCGTTCGCCGAGTTCACCATCGACATCGGCGCCGGCGGCGTTGAAATAACGCAGGCTGATTGAACGTAAGCCATGCGCTTTTTCAAAGTCGACCAGCATTCTTTCGACCATCAATTTGGAGGCCCCGTAAGGGTTGATCGGCGATTGCAGATGATCCTCGCGGATCGGCAAATGCTGTGGCTCGCCATAGGTCGCGCAGGAGCTGGAAAACACCAGCTTGTCGACCCGGTGATCGCACATGCTTTGGATGAGGTTGAGCGACCCAACCACATTGTTGCGGTAGTACTTGCCCGGATCCTGTACCGATTCGCCGACGTAGGCATACGCCGCGAAATGCATCACGGCAATCGGTTGCCAGCGTGCGAACACATCGTCCAGCCAAGCTTGATCCAACAGATCGCCTTGCTCCAGCGGGCCCCACTTGACTGCATCGCAGTGGCCATGAATCAGACTGTCGACCGACACCGGGCGATAGCCAGCGCCAGCAAGTGCTTTGCACGCATGACTTCCGATGTATCCGGCGCCGCCGGTCACCAGCACACTGCTCAAGCGACAGCGCTCCGGCCGAGTGCGCTCTCTGCTGTGTGCGTCTCAACCATAGTGGTTGCGATACCACTCGACAAAGCGCGGAACCCCCACTTCGACTCCAATCTGTGGCAGCCGACCGGTCAACTTTTCAATATCGCTGCAGTCGGCATGACTTTCGGGTACGTCACCGGCCTGCATCGGCAGCAGCTCGATCTCCGCCTTGCGCCCCAGGCATTGCTCCAACACCTCGACATAGCGAAGCAACTCGACACTTTCGCTGCTGCCGACGTTGACCAATCGGTACGGTGCTCGGCTGCTGGCCGGATCAGGCAACTGCGCGTTCCATTCCTCATTTCCTGTTGGCGGGCGATCAAGCACGCCAACGACGCCTTCTACGATGTCGTCTATATAGGTGAAGCTGCGGCGGTGCTTGCCGTGGTTGAACACCTTGATCGGCTCACCGGCGAGGATCGCACGAGTGAACAGAAACAGCGCCATGTCGGGCCGACCCCACGGTCCATAGACCGTAAAGAAACGCAGCCCGCTGCATGGCACTCCGAACAGGTGCGCATAGCTGTGCGCCATCGACTCATTGGCCTTCTTGGTGGCCGCGTAAAGGGTGATCGGATGCTCAGCGGGCTGATGCTCTGAAAACGGCATCGCGCCATTCGCGCCATAGACCGAGCTGGTCGACGCAAACACCAGATGCTTAACCGCATTTTGACGGCAGCCCTCGAGCACGTGAAGAAACCCCGTGACGTTGCTGGCAACGTATACATGAGGATTCTCGGCGGCATAACGCACGCCGGCCTGGGCAGCCAGATTGATCACCGCATCGGGTTTGCTGTCGGCGAACAGCGCTTCCATCGGTTTGCGATCGGCGAGGTCGATCTGATGATGTGAATAGCCCGAGTGCGTGTTGAGTATCCCAAGGCGTGCGTGCTTGAGGGCGACATCGTAGTAGGCATTGAGATTGTCCAGACCGACGACTTCATCGCCACGCTCGAGCAAACGTTGTGCGACGTGGAAACCGATGAACCCGGCACTGCCTGTTACAAGAACTTTCACTTTGTAGAGCCTGAAATTATGGATGGATCAACGGGCGATCACGAACGCGAAGAAGCACTCAATTGTGTTTGCGACTCGGTACTACCCACTTCAGCGCGCAGCTGCTCGATCTCGCGCTCCAATCGGGCAAATTCAGTTTGCTTGCGGCGCAGAAAGTCGGCAGTGGCTTTCACTTTGGCGAGCACACCGTTGCTGGTCAGAACGTAGGCATAGGCCAACTTGTTGCGGCTGGTGCGGAAGTTGTTGACCTTCACCAGTCCCTTGTCGATCAGCGCGCGTAGGCAGTAGTTGGTCTTTCCGAGCGACAGGCCGAGGCGCTTTGCGAGCTCGCGCTGCGACAGATCCGGGTTGTCGGTCAATACGCGCAGCAGCTGGAATCGGAGTTCGTCG